>ENA-OUQM01000121-OUQM01000121.1-human-gut-metagenome-genome-assembly--contig:-NODE-121-length-57541-cov-7.617907_pt1 | contig 57541 bp, 49 predicted proteins | sample MGYA00237949_ERZ548830 | MGnify/ENA primary metagenome ERZ548830 (study PRJEB26490, sample SAMN05194706) | human gut metagenome | biome: terrestrial biome; feature: human-associated habitat; material...
TCGGCAAGACGCAAGCGGAAGTAAAAGAAAAACTGAAAAAAGCCATCGAGGAAAATGTCGGTATCGACTACGGACGGGCCAAGACCTACACGGTGGGAACATGGCTGGAAGTGTGGATGGAGAACTACGCCAAGGTGAAATTGCGCCCGTCCACCTTCAAAACCTCACAAGGCTTTCTGAAAAACCACATCAAGCCACAGATCGGCAGCGTTCCGCTGACAGACCTGACTTCTCTGGACTTACAGAGATTCTACAAGCACCTGCTGGACGGTGGCCGGGTAGACCGCATCGAAGCGAAAAAGAAACCGAAAGGTCTGGCTCCAAAGACCGTCCGGAACATCCACCAGATGATCTGCTCGGCGTACAATCTTGCCATGGAACAGCGCCTCGTCACAAAAAATCCCACACAAGGCTGTGCGTTGCCAAAGGTGGAGCACAAGGAGATGAAGACCCTGACCGCCGACCAACTCAGCGCCTTCTTCCGGGAGGCCAGGGACAGTGGTGTGTACGAACTCTACTACCTCGACCTCGCCACCGGACTTCGGCGGGGCGAACTGCTGGGCCTGAAATGGACGGACGTCGACCTCGACCGTGGCATACTGAAAATCCAACGGGCCATCTTGCGGCAGAACGGCAAGGTAGTGGAAGCCCCACTGAAAACGAAAAACGCCTACCGCACACTGCCGTTGTCGGCAGACGCGATAGACGTTCTAAAGGCACAGAAAAACAAGGTGGGAAGCAGCGAATGGGTATTTCCATCGCCCACCGGAGGCCCCATGTCCCCGGACAGCGTGTTGCATATGCTGCACTGCGTTCTAAAGCGAGCAGGACTGCCACGGATACGCTTCCATGATCTGCGTCACACCTTCGCCACCATGGCGCTGCAAAACGGCGTGGATGTAAAAACCGTGTCCTCGATGCTCGGTCACTACTCCGCAGGCTTCACGCTGGACACCTACGCCCACGTCACCACCGACGCACAGCTCAAGGCGGCGCAAACGATGGGGAGCATCCTCTCCCGTGCGGTATAGACCTTTCCGCTATCCGCTCCCGTTGGGGTCAGCGTTTGGGTCAGAAAAAAGCAGCATCCGAAATTAGCAACTTATGCAAACAAAAAGACCCGAAACCTTACGGTTTCGGGTCTTTTTGGCACGCCGTGAGGGATTCGAACCCCCGGCCTTCTGGTCCGTAGCCAGACGCTCTATCCAGCTGAGCTAACGGCGCTTGTCTCTTGACGACTTTGATATCATAGCACATGATATCAGGAATTGCAAGGGCTTTTTTCATTTTTCCTGAAAAAATTTTTGCGGGGCCGGGGGAGGGGAAAAATGTGCGCTGGACAGCGGGAAAAAGGTATGCTATAATATACGCCTAATAATATTGCATGATGGATGCAGGGAAACGGCGGAAGAGCGCCGCAGCGAAAGGAGCCAACGGTTATGAGAGTCATTGATCTGGAGAACATCAACTACGCCATGCGAAGCGAGACGCAATTCGTGCTGCGGTGCGAGGAGGTGTTCCACGATAAGATCAGTGCGGCGGCGACCACCATTCTCTCCAACAAGGGCGAAAAGCCGCTGGTGGCGCTGACGGGTCCCTCCGGCAGCGGCAAAACCACCACCGCCATGCGTTTGCAGGAGTATTTGCAGAATCTGGGGGTTCATGTGTGCCTGCTGAGCATGGATAACTTCTTCCTGCCGCTGGATCAGCGCCCCCCGGAGGCCACCGACTGGGAGTCCCCTTACTGCGTCAACGTGGAGCAGCTGGTGTCCTGCATCTCCCAGCTGGCCGACGGCAAGGAGGTGGATATCCCCTGGTACGACTTTAAGGAGGGCAAGACCGGTGGATATCGCAAGATGCAGGGCGACGAGAACGGCATCATCATTGCAGAGGGCATCCATATGCTCAACCCGCTGATCTTCGAGAAGATCCGGGGCATTGCCAACGGCATCTATGTGGCGCCCCGTACCCGTATCATCACCTATGACGACAAGATCGTCCGGCCGGAGCAGCTGCGGGTGGCCCGCCGGCTCATCCGGGACTACAACACCAGAGGCCACTCTCTGCGGGAGACCGTGGAGCGGGCGGCCAGCGTCAACCGGGGCGAGGAGAACTACATCAAGCCCTATAAGTCCAACGCCGCCATCCAGATCGACAGCTTCCACGACTATGAGCCGTGTATTCTGGCCAAGTATCTGCTGGAGATCCCCCAGTTCCGGCAGGAGCTGACGGACGAATTCATGGCGGAGAACGATCTGACGGATCTGATGAAGGTGGTGCGGGAGGTGCCGCCCCTGCACACGCCGTATGTGCCGCTGAATTCCATCGTGCGGGAGTTCGTGGGCGGCAGCTGCTACGAGTATTAAATGGTAAGAAGCAGCCCTGCGGGCTGTGAGATATGTTGTTATCCGTGCCTTTTTAGAGAGGAGAAATGAAGTATGCACAAGATCATTACCATCAGCCGTGAGTTTGGTTCCGGTGGCCGTGAGTTGGGCAAGCGCCTGGCGGAGGAGTTGGGCATCCCCTGCTACGACCACCAGATCATCGAGATGATCGCCAAGGAGAACGGCTTTGACGAGCGGTATGTGGCCAACGTGTCCGAGAAGAGCATCGAGGCCGCCTACCCCATGACCATCGGCCATCGGTTCGCCATGCCCTCCATGGAGATCATGGAGCAGCCCATCCGGGTGGCGGCGGCCCAGCGCCAGATCATCGAGAACTTCGCCAAGCAGGGGGACTGCGTCATCATCGGCCGCTGCGCCGATGTGATCCTGAAGGACTATCACCCCCTGAACCTGTTTATCTACGCCGACATGGAGGCCAAGGTGGAGCGCTGCATCCGCCGGGCTCCGGAGGGGGAGCATCTGACCCGCAACGAGATCGAGCGGATGATCAAGCAGGTGGATAAGAACCGTGCCCAGTACCGCCAGATGTACAGCGATACCAAGTGGGGCGCCAAGGAGTCCTATCACCTGTGCGTCAACACCACGGAGAAGTACATGAAGGAGATCGTTCCTGGGCTGGCCGCCTATGTGCGGTGCTGGTTCAGCGAGGAATAAGAGAGACAGCGGAGACTGCCGGGAGGGAGAGCCCGCCGGCAGTCTCCCTTTGCGTCAACGGAAAGGAGCAGGCAATATGAAGCGCATTGCAGTTATCACCGGGGCCTCCAGCGGTATGGGACGCCGGTTCGCTGAGACCGTGGACACCTTCGGCCGCTTTGATGAGATATGGGTCATCGCCCGCCATGAGGCGGCGCTGGAGGGGCTGCGGGAGCGGGTGCCGTTTCCCGTGCGGCCTTTGGCGCTGGATCTGACGGACCGCAGCAGCTTTGCGACGTATGCCAAGGCGCTGACGGAGGAGCCGGTGGAGGTGGGCCTGCTGGTGAACGCCAGCGGCTTCGGAAAGTTCCGGGCGGTGGTGGATACGCCGCTGGAGGTGAACCTGAACATGGTGGATCTGAACTGTCAGGCGGTGATGGCCCTGTGTCAGCTGACGATCCCCTATATGCCGGAGGGCGGGCAGATCATCAACATCGCCTCGGTGGCGGCCTTCCAGCCCATTCCGTATATCGACGTGTACGGGGCCAGCAAGGCCTTTGTGCTGAGCTTCAGCCGGGCGCTGAACCGGGAGCTGCGGGGCCGGGGCATCCGGGTCATGGCCCTTTGCCCCTTCTGGACCCGGACGGCCTTCTTTGACCGTGCCACCGTCAACGGCGGCGAATCGGTGGTGAAGAAATATGTGGCCATGTATGAGCCGGAGCAGCTGGTGCAGCGGGCATGGCGGGATGCCAAGCGGGGGAAGGATGTGAGCCAGTTCGGCTTTGTGGCCCGGTTCCAGACGGGGCTGACGAAGCTCCTGCCCCACAGTCTGGTGATGGATGTATGGATGCATCAGCAGAAGCTGAAGTGAGGCGGCAGGGATGAGGTATCTGTTTCCCACGGGGAAGGGCTATCAGCGGAAGTGGCTGGGGCAGGACGTGCTGTCCGGTGTGGTCATTGCCGCCGTATCCATCCCCATTTCCATGGGCTATGCCCAGATCGCCGGGCTTCCGGCGGTATACGGTTTGTACGGATCACTGCTGCCGGTGATCCTGTTTGCGCTGCTGTCTACGTCGCCGCAGTTCATCTTCGGCGTGGATGCCGCCCCGGCGGCCATGATCGGCGGTGTGCTGGGAGGTATGGGCATCGCCATGGGCTCCGCCGAGGCGGAGCGGGTGGTGCCGGTGCTGACCTTCTACGTGGGGATATGGCTGCTGCTGTTTGCCCTGCTGCGGGCGGGTCGGGTGCTGCGGTTCGTATCCACCTCTGTGATGGGGGGATTCATCAGCGGCATCTGCTGCACCATCATTCTGATGCAGCTGCCCAAGCTCATGGGCGGCACCGCCGGCACCGGTGAGCTGCCGGAGCTGGTGCGGCATCTGGTCAGGGTGCAGGTCCATCCCCTGTCTCTGGGGCTGGGGGCGGCGGCGCTGGTGATCCTGCTGGCAGCCAAGCGGCTGAGACCCAAATTCCCCATGGCCATCGTGGTGATGGGACTGGGGGCGCTGGCCACGGTGCTGTTTGACCTGCCGGGGCATGGCGTAGCGTGTCTGGGCGCAGTGGAGCCGGGACTTCCGGCGCTGCATCTGCCGGACTGGAGCGCCGTCAGCCTGACGGAGGGGCTGGGCAGCAGCCTGCCGGTGGCGGTGGTCATCATGGCGGAGACGCTGCTGGCCGAGAGCAGCTTCGCCATGCGGGACGGCTATGAAATTCGGGACAGTCAGGAGCTGCTGGCCTTTGCGGCGGCCAATCTGGGAGCCGGCATGGTGGGCTGCTGCCCGGTAAACGGCAGCGTGTCCCGCTCCTCCATGAATGTGCAGTACCGGGGCAAGACCCAGGCGGTGTCACTGGTGGCGGCAGCGGGGATGGCGGCGGTGCTGCTGTGGGGCAGTGGACTGATCCGGCTGCTGCCGGTGCCGGTGCTGACGGCCATCGTTATTTCGGCCCTGCTGGGGGCGGTGGAGTTCGACATGGCCCACCGGCTGCTGCGGGCGGATCGGAAGGAACTGGCCATTTTTCTGGCGGCCTTTCTGGGCGTGCTGGTGCTGGGGACCATCTATGGGGTGGTCATCGGCGTGCTGCTGTCCTTCGTGGATGTGATCCGGCGGGCCTCCCAGCCCAGCCGGGAGCTGCTGGGGGTCATCTCCGGGCAGCCGGGCTTTTACCCGCTGGGGCGCATGAGTCAGGCGCATTCGCTGGAGGGCGTGGTCCTGTACCGGTTCAGCGGTGGGCTGTTCTTCGCCAACATCGACCGGTTCCAGAAGGATGTGGAGAACTGCGTGAAGCCCGGTATCCGGGCGGTGATCGTGGATGCCAGCGGCATCGTCAGTGTGGATCTGACCTCGGCGGAGCGGTTGGTGCTGCTGTACCGGCGGCTGAAGGAGCAGGGAGTACGGCTGTACCTGACGGAGCATATCGGACAGGTCAACGGCGAACTGCGGCGCTTCGGGGCCGGGGAACTCATCGAGGAGGGCGCTGTGCGTCGGACCCTGTATGCGGCGCTGGAGGACTGCGGCGCCGCAGAGGGCGAGGTGAAGCAGTGGATCCCGGAGGAGATGCGCCATGCGGTGTCGGAGCTGCTGCGGCAGACGCAGGAACTGGAGTGGGCCTACGGCGAGGAGGCCCAGAGCAAGCTGGATGCCATGACGGGACAGGTTTTGCAGACGCTGGAGGAGACGGAGCCGGAGCAGCGGGGGCAGGAGCTGGAGTCCCTGCTGGAGCGGGGCCGGTGGCAGGGCGTGATCGACCGGGACGCCGTTTTGCAGCATCTGGAGGAGCATCTGGAGGAGCTTTCCCGGCTGCTGGAGCGGTCGGAGGATGCGGTGCTGCTGGAACTGGAGCAGGAGAGGGAACGGGTGACGGAGGCGCTGCGGCGTCAACACCCGGAGATCGCTTCGTATCTGGCGGCCCATCGAGAGGAGCTGGAGCAGCGGTTCCAGCGGAAGTATCCGGAGGCGGCCCAGCACATCCACGAGCTGCGCCAGCGGCTGCATCAGCCGCCGGAGGATGAAACGAAGGAGCAGAGGTGACGGACATGGCGTGCTATATTTTCGGCGCAGGAGATTTTGACGGGCTGGAGGAACGGCCCGGTGCGGAGGACTATGTGATCGCCGCCGACGGCGGATACACCGCCTGCCGGAGGGCGGGGGTGGAGCCGCAGCTGCTGCTGGGGGATTTCGATTCGCTGGCGGAGGTACCGGCGCTGCCCCATGTGGAGCGGGTGCCGGTGGAGAAGGACGACACGGACATGATGCTGGCCATCAAGCGGGGGCTGGAGCGAGGCGAGACACTGTTCCATCTCTACGGCGGCATGGGAGGCCAGCGGACGGATCACACCGTGGCCAACCTTCAGGCGCTTTTGTATCTGGCGGATCACGGGGCCGAAGGCTGGCTCCACGGACGGGGCGAGCGATGGACCGCCATCCGGGACGGCAGCATCGTGTTTCCGGCCCGTCCGGAGGGCATTTTATCGGTTTTCTGCGTGGGGCCGGACGCTGAGGGCGTCACCATCCGGGGGGCGCAGTACCCGCTGGAGGGGGAGATCTTGACGGCCTCGGTGCCGCTGGGTGTAAGCAATCACTTTATTGGGCAAGATATTATGGTAGAGGTCATACACGGCAGTTTGCTTCTGGGTTTACATAATTAGAATTTGGAGGTAACAAACATGAAAAAGATGATGACCGGTGTACTGGCTCTGGTAATGGTGCTGGTGATGGTGGGCTGCGGCCAGAAGGACAATGGCGTGGTAAACGGCGTGGCCAAGGACGGCGCCACCATCGGTGAGGGCGCCAAGTCCTTCACCATGGAGGTGGTGGACAAGGACGGCGGCAAGGTGACGTTCACCGTCAAGACCGATGCCGACACCGTGGGCAAGGCCCTGCTGGATCAGGGTGTCATCGCCGGAGAGGACAGCAGCTATGGGCTGTACGTCAAGACCGTCAACGGCATCACGCTGGATTATGACACCGATGGGATGTACTGGGCCTTCTATATCAACGGCGAGTACGCCCAGACCGGCGTGGACGCCACCGGTGTAGAGGATGGCGCAGTGTACGCCTTCCGGGCCGAGAAATAACAAGCGGCCGGGATACCGGCCAGTGTGGAAAGACAAATTCCCCCGCAGCGCTCCCCAAAGGAGCGCTGCGGGGAAATTTTTGATTTGGGGAAAAGGCCCGCCGCAGAAGTATCTGCGGCGGGCCTTTTGGGCGGTTGTGGGGGTCAGAGGGCCTTGGTATACATCTCCTCCACGGAACCGAAGGAGGGACGCTTTCTGCCGCTGGCGGTGAAGCCGAGGGATCGATAGAACCGGATGGCAGGCAGATTGGCATCGAATACCCAAAGCAGGATGGAGGGGTATCCGGCGCTTTTCACGTCCCGCAGGACCTTCTCCAGCAGCTTGCCATAGCCCTGATGCCAGTGTGCCGGCAGGGAATGGATGCAGATCAGCTCGGCGGTCCCGGCCATGTCGGGCTCTCTGGCGGCGTCCCACCATGCGATACCGTGGGGCGCACCGTCCCGCTCCAAAATGTATCCATGGGCGCTGCCATGGGTCAGCAGATGCTCATACATTCGGGTCACAGGCTCCGGGTCCGTATATTCGGAGAGGATGTCAGCGGGGATGATCTCCCGAAAGGCGGCTTTCCAGCTTTCGGTCTGGATGTGGGCAAGCTGCGGGGCATCTCCGGGTCTTACACTTCGGATGTCAGCGGTGTGGTTCATGAGAGGGCCTCCTTTGCATTTGCTGAGTGGGAAAATTTCGGGTCAGAGGGCCAGAACGGCGTCGAGACACAGGGTGAGGGCGTATTCATAGGCGCTGCCGCCCCAGTGCCGCTGGTCGTAGCGCTGGACGTCGGCAAGGCTGTCCGCTGTATAAAGAAGCATCCCCCAAGTGGCGCTGCGGAAGGCGGCACAGGCCGCAAGGGCAGAGCACTCCATCTCCACCACGGAGCAGCCCTCGCTTTTGCGGTAGGCGACCTTCTCCTTCGTCTCACGGAAGAAGCCGTCGGTGGACCATGTGACGACCTCCTGATAGCGCATATGGTGGGCGAGGATGGTTTGTTCGATGGCCCGCCGGGCGGGTTCGCTGATCTCCATATAGCGGGAGGGCGGGGCGTAGTGGTAGGAGGTCCCCTCGTCCCGCAGCGCCTTGCAGGGGACAAGGAAGGTACCCTCGTCAAAGGGCGTCAGCACGCCGCAGCTGCCGGCGGAGATGATCTCACGGACCCCGTAGCTGATGAGCCAGTCCAGCAGCTGGGCCGCTGCGGCGGCCCCCACCGGGGCCTGACAGAGGGCGACCTCCTGCCCGTGGTAGGTGGTGACATAGATGGGGTAGAGCTTGGTGGCGCTGTTGAAGGCGGCGACCTGTCTGGCTCCCGCAGCGTGGGCGTAGCGGTCGATGTAGCCGCCGAGAAAGGCGAACACGCATTTCCGGGGCAGATGCAGGTCCAGCTGCTCATAGTCCGGGCCGATGACGGCGGTCTGCTCCGGATCGAACTCCAGAAGCGGTATCTCGCAGGGGATGATGCCCATGGCGTGGCCTCCTGAATGTGAAATCAAAGCGGGGGGATGGAGACTATGATACCACACGGGGAGGGGGACTGCAAGAGGGGGCTGGGAGGGGGCTTTCCGGTGATTTGGAGCGGGATGGCGGCGATGGAGGGAGAAAATTTTGCAGGCAGCGGAGGAGAGCGGGTGAAAAATGGAGGTGTGAGACGGGAGAGGGCAACAGCGGGTGCAACAAAGGCCGGTGATCGGGGAGGGATAGGAGGGGTGAGGAGATGCGGAAGCGGTTTTATCGGGATCGGGCCATGGCGGAGTGCGGGCTGTGCGGACGGGAGATCTGGCCGGGGGAGGGGTTTTATCAGGTGAACGGGGAGATCTTCTGCCGGGATTGTCTGGAGAGGTATGCGGAGCAATTTTTTGCGGGGTTTTTCAGAGAAGGGACTGTGTGATGGGGAAGGAAAGAAATGTGCCGTGGGAGGAGATCCTGCGGCGGAGAAAAGAGGGGGAGACGGCCCGTGCGCTGGCGGAGGAGTTCGGCGTGTCGGTGGAGAGCGTCTATAAGCGGGGACAGCGGGAGCGGCGGGCGCAGAGGGGCAGCCTGCAGCAGGCGGCCCGGAACCTGTGCCGCAGTGCAGGGAGCATGGTGGCGCAGATGGAGGATATGGACGCCAAGGAGCTCAAGGAGCTGACGGCGCTGCTGCGGGAGCTGGTGACGCTGGAGGAGCGGACGGACAAGGGGCCGGAGACGGTAAAGGTGGTGCTGGCGAAGGAAGCGGAGGAGTGGAGCAGATGAGCGTGCAGGTGGTGAAGCTGGAGCGGCCCAACCCCCGGCAGGAGGAGTTTTTGAAGTGTGAAAAGAAGTATGTGGCCTTCGGTGGGGCCAGAGGCGGCGGAAAAAGCTGGGCGGTGCGGACCAAGGCGGTGCTGATGGCGCTGAAATACCCCGGTATCCGCATTTTGCTGGTGCGGCGGACCATGCCGGAACTGGAGAGCAATCATCTGCGTTTTTTGCGCAGGCAGCTGGCGGGGGTGGCGGAATACAAGGCGGCCTCCCGGCAGCTGGTGTTCCCCGGCGGCAGTGTGCTGGAACTGGGGTACTGCGCCTGTGACGGGGATATGGACCGGTATCAGGGGGCGGAGTTCGACGTGATCTGTATCGATGAGGCCACCCAGCTGAAGGAGGAGTGGCTGCGGCAGTTTGCGGCGTGTCTGCGAGGGGTGAATGAGTTCCCCAAGAGGATGTACTATACCTGCAACCCCGGCGGGCCGGGGCATGGGTACATCAAGCGGCTGTTCATCGACCGGCGGTACCGGGCGGGAGAGCGGGCGGAGGAATACGCCTTCATCCCCGCCAGGGTCACGGACAATCAGGCGCTGCTGCGGGCGCAGCCGGACTATCTGCGGCAGCTGGAGGCCCTGCCCCTGCGGCTGCGGCAGGCGTGGCTGGAGGGCAAGTGGGACGTGTTTCAGGGGCAGTTCTTTCAGGAGTTCGTGGACGACCCGGCCCACTATCGGGACAGGCGGTTCACCCACGTCATCGAGCCCTTTGATATCCCCAGAGAGTGGAGCATCTGGCGCAGCTACGACTTCGGCTATGCCAAGCCCTTTTCCTGCGGCTGGTGGGCGGTGGATCACGACGGGTGCGTATATCGGATCCTGGAGCTGTACGGCTGCACCGGGGAGCCGGACGAGGGGGTAAAGTGGACGCCGGAGAAGCAGTTTGCAGAGATCCGGCGCATCGAGGACACCCACCCGTGGCTGAAGGGACGGGATATTTTAGGGGTGGCGGACCCGGCCATTTGGGACAGCAGTCGGGGAGAGAGCATCTATGAGACGGCACTGAAGCACCGCATCTTCTTTATGAAGGGGGACAACCGGCGGATACCGGGATGGATGCAGATGCACTATCGGATGGCCTTCGACGAGGAGGGGTATCCGCAGCTGTATGTGTTCACCGGGTGTCGGGCTTTTCGCAGGACCGTGCCGGGGCTGCTGTTCTCCGAGACGGAGCCGGAGGATCTGGACACCCGGATGGAGGATCATGTGGCCGATGAGAGCCGGTATCTGTGCATGGCCCGGCCTATCCCGCCCCGGCGGGTGGAGACGGCACTGCCGGTGCAGGACGATCCGCTGAATATGCTGGTGAGACGGTGAAAGCGGGAAAAATTTCCGGTGTTGCACGGGAACGTGCAACAGGAGGGGAAACTTCCGGCGGCGGTGGGCGGAGAAGTGAGGACAGGAAAGCTGTTTTGGACAAACGGAAGGGGAGAAATGCCATGAGCAAGACGCAGAAGACGGCGGGGGAGAAGCCCCGCATCGGAGAGCAGGAGGTGCGCCGGGCGGCGGAGCTTCTGAAAAAGTACCGGCAGGGGAAGGTAAATCTGGAGCGGCGCATCATCGACAATGAGCAGTTCTGGAAGCTGCGGCACTGGCCGCAGATGGAGAAGAAGGGGGAGGGGGGAAATCCCGGCGACCCGCAGCCCACCAGCGGTTGGCTGGTGAACTGCATCCTCTCCAAGCACGCAGACGCCATGGACTGCTACCCGGAGCCTACGGTGCTGCCCAGAGAACCGGGGGACCGGGCAGAGGCGGCCAAGCTGACCCGTATTCTGCCGGCCATCCTGAAGAAGAATCAGTTCAAGCGGACGTACTCCAGCGCATGGTGGTACAAGCTGAAAAGCGGGTGCGCCGTATATGGCGTGTTCTGGGATGCGGGAAAGCTCAACGGACTGGGGGACGTGTCCATCCGGAGGATGGATCTGCTGAACCTGTTCTGGGAGCCGGGGGTGACGGACATTCAGGACTCGGCCAACTTCTTCTCCACGGAGCTGGTAAGCCACGAGGTGCTGGAGGAGCAGTATCCCCAGCTGAAGGGAAAACTGGGGGGCGGCGGGTTTACCGTGAGCCGGTTTTTGTATGACGATCAGGTGGATACCTCCGACAAGGCGCTGGTGGTGGACTGGTACTACCATACCCGTGAGAAGGGGCGCAGGGTGCTGCAATACTGCAAGTTCACGGGGGAGACGGTGCTCTATGCCACGGAGAACGACCCGGAGCTGCGGGAGCGGGGATGGTACGACCATGGGAAGTATCCCTTTGTGTTCGACGTGCTGTTCCCGGAGGAGGGGACGCCCTGCGGATACGGATATGTGGATCTGTGCAAATCCCCGCAGAAGCAGATCGACCTGATGAATCAGGCGATTCTCAAGAACACGCTGGCGGCGGCGACACCAAGGTTTTTCATCCGGTCGGACGGAGCGGTGAACGAAAACGAGTATGCCGACTGGACGAGGCCCTTCGTACACACCAACGGCAATCTGGGGGCGGACTCCATTGCGCCGATTCACACGGCGGGGCTGGACAGCGTGTATGTGGCCATCATGCAGAGCAAGATCGCCGAGATGAAGGAGACGGCGGGCAACCGGGATGTGGCCAACGGCGGAACGGCCTCCGGTGTGACGGCGGCCACGGCCATCGCCGCCTTGCAGGAGGCGGGGGGCAAGCTGTCCCGGAACATGATCGACGACGGGTATGAGGCGTTTTCCGATGTGGTGACGCTGGTCATCGAGCTGATCCGGCAATTTTATCAGCTTCCCCGGCAGTTCCGGCTGCTGGGGGCCATGGGCCGGGAGGAGTTCGTCAGCTACGACGGGCAGGGCCTGCGGGAGCAGGTGATGGACGATGGGACGGGGGTCTGCTACCGGGTGCCGGAGTTCGATCTGGAGGTGTCGGCGCAGGATGAGAATCCCTACAAGACCATGGAGTATAACCAGCTGGCCCTGCAGCTGTTTCAGATGGGCTTTTTCCGGGAGGATATGGCGGATCAGGCGCTGCGGTGTCTGGAGCTGATGGACTTCAAGAACAAGGACCAGCTGACGGCGGCCATTTTACAGGGCAAGCAGCAGGCTGCCATAGCGCAGACGGCGGAGGGAGCGGCCTCCGGCGGCGGGACGGCGGTGAAGCAAACGGCCATGGAGCGGATGCGTCAGCAGACCCATGAGGCGGTGAGGCCCCGATGATCCGGGCGGTATTCGGACGGGACCGGGTGACGGTGATGGGTCACGCCGGGTACGCTCCCAAGGGGCAGGACATCGTGTGTGCAGCGGCATCGGCGCTGGTATTTGCCCTGATCGGCAGCCTGCGGCAGGAGGAGAACCTACGGGAGGTAGTGATCCGACCGGGGTATGTGACGGCGGCGGCCAAGGGGCCGTGCCGGGAGGAGCTGGAGCTGGTGCGGTGCGGACTGGCGCAGCTGGCGGCGCGGTATCCCCAATGCGTAGAGGTGGAGGGGAATTGCAGATAGGGTCGTGACCTACCACGGAAAGGAGGTATCTCCGTGAGAGAGGTACAGTGGATGCAGTGGTTTGCAGAGGCGGGACCGGCCGATGAGGCGGCCCGGACGGGCGATACGGCTCCCGACGCCGGGGAGCAGGAGGATTTTGCGGCGCTGATCCGGGGCAGGTACAAGGCGGACTTCGACGCCAGAGTGCAGAAGATCCTGGATGGACGGCTGCGGGGCCTGCGGCAGGAGAATGCACGGCTCCGGCAGGAACGGGAGCAGCGGCATGAGCAGGCCCGTCAGGCGCTGGAGGCCATGGCGGCACAGGAGGAGCAGGTGCGGCAGGTCTATCCGGAGTTCCGGTGGCAGCGGGAGATGGAGAACCCGGCCTTCGGACGGCTGGTGTGCGCCGGAGTGGAGCCGATGGCGGCCTATGAGGTGGTGCATCGGGAGGACATCCTGCGGCGGGCCATGGCCTACTCCGCCAAGCGGACGGCACGGCAGGCGGCACGCTCCATCGCCAGCGTGGGCAGGCGTCCGGCAGAGAACGGCGGGCGGTGTGTAGGCGTGACGGGCAGCGATCCCAGAGGACTGACCTCCCGTGAACTGGCGGATATCCGCAGACGGGTCATGGAGGGGGAGAAAATCTCCTTCTGATGGGAGCGGCCACGGATGGAGCCGCAGGAAGAGCACAACGAAGCGGAGAAAGGAAAGAGGAATATGGAGAAACTGTTCGATCTGCAGGTGTTTGCACAGGAGAACACCCAGACCACCGGCGGACTGTCCGCCGAGATGAAAACCTATTACGGCATGGAGCTGCTGGATAACGCCAAGCCCCAGCTGGTACACAACCAGTTCGCCGCCACCAAGCCCTTGCCCACCGGCGGCGGCAAGACGGTGGAATGGCGTAAGTTCGGCTCCTTCGACAAGGCGCTGACCCCGCTGACGGAGGGCGTGACCCCGGACGGCAGCGGCATCTCCGTCAGCTACATCACCAAAGAGCTGGCCCAGTACGGCGACTACACCACGGTATCGGATATGCTGGATCTGACGGCCATCGACGACGTGGTGCTGGAGATCACCGACCGCCATGGGGCCAACATGGGCCTGACGCTGGACACTGTGACCCGCAACGAGATCCAGCAGGGCAAGCAGGTGCTGTATGCTCCGGCCATCGGCGCAGACGGCAGCAAGACGGAGGTCACTGCCCGTGGCGCTCTGACGGCGGCGTGCCGCCTGACCAGCGAGATGGTGGCCAAGGCCGCTACCCAGCTGAAGAAGATGAACGCCCCCACCTTCGACGGCAAGTATGTGTGCATTCTGCACCCCAGCGTGGCCTTCGATCTGCGGCAGGACGAGGCGTGGATCGCCGCACATCAGTATGCCGCCGCCACGGAGCTGTTCTCCGGCGAGATCGGTGAGCTGCACGGAGTGCGTTTTGTGGAGACCACGGAGGCAAAAATCTTCCGGGGTGAGGATCTGGCACAGAACGGCCGCACCTTGCTGGTCAACGGCAAGGTGGAGAATAACGCCGTGGTGGCCTTTGACGGCGGCACCGTGGCGGCGGGCGCTCTGGCGGGCCGGTATGTGCTGCTGGGCGGTGAGCGCCGCCGTGTGGTCAGCAACACCGGCAGCAGCATGACGCTGGACAGCGCCGTGACCGCCGCCGACAACGCCGTCATCTATCCCGGCGAGGGCGGCGCCGAGGGCTGTGCCGTATACGGCTGCCTGTTCGTAGGCAAGGGCGCTTACGGCGTGGTGGATCTCAACGACGGCACGGAGGTCATCGTGAAGCCCCGTGGCTCCTCCGGCACTGCCGATCCGCTGGATCAGCGCTCCAGCGTGGGCTGGAAGGGCGTTCACGCCGCTGCGATCCTGTACGACGAGTACATCGTGCGGGTGGAGTGCGGCTCCTCCTACTCCGGGCAGGACAAGGCCAACTGACAAAGAGAAGCGGAAAACAGAGGGTGCGGGCGGTATCGCCCGCACCCGGCGGACGGAAAGGAGCAGGCAGATGCAGGAGAAAATGAAAACGGTGCTCATCCCCAGAGGACGGAAGAACGAGGAGAATTTCGTGCTGGTATCGGTGAATGGGCGGAACTTCAAGATCATGAAGGGCGTGGAGGTACAGGTGCCGGAGTTTGTGGCGCAGGTGCTGGAGAACGCCCGGATGATGGAGGACGATGCCCGCAGCTATGTGGACCGCATGGCCAACTGAGCGGAAGGGGGAGAGAGAATGGCGACGGTCAAGCAGGTGCTGGAGCAGGTGGACGCCATGCTCCCCAACCAGTACACCACGGCGGAGAAGCGGCGGTGGCTTCTGCAGGCGGAGGGCTTCGTGGTGCGGGAGGTGCATCAGCCCCACGCAGGCGGAGAGGAGGCGCAGGTGCCGCCGGAGGACACCGGGGAGGACACGGTGCTGCTGGTGCAGCCGCCCTATGACGAGCTGTACCGCCACTATGTGGAGGCACAGATCCACTACGCCAACGGGGAGATGGAGCGGTACAACAATGCCTGTGCCGCTTGGAACAACGCCCTGCTGACATACCGGGACTTCTGGTGCCGCAGCCATATGCCCCGGCAGGGGGTGAAGGCGCTGCGGCTGATGTGAGGGGGATGGGATGTTTTTTCAGAAAATGAGCGTGCCGGTGCAGAGCACGGTGACGGTCAGCAGCTTTTTAGGGCTGGATCGGCGGGCAAGAGGAGAGTTGGGTTCCTTCCGGGAGATGGAGAACCTCACCTCCGACGGCTATCCCACCCTGACGGTGCGGCCCCGGCGTGGTCTTGCGGGGCAGGCGGAGTCCCCCGGCGGCATAGCCGCCAAGGATGCTTTGATCTGGGTGGACGGTCACACCCTGTATATCGGCGGCGTGGCCACGGAGCTGGTGCTGACGGAGGGAAGTAAGCAGCTCATTGGCATGGGCAGCTGGCTCATCGTGTGGCCGGATAAGAAGTACATCAACACCGGCGACCTCAGCCGGTACGGCAGTTTGGAGAATCGGGTGCAGACGCAGGGACAGGTGACGCTGTCTCTCTGCGGGGCCAAGGGGGCGGCACTGGGGGACTATCTGGTCTCGGAGGAGCCGCCGGCGGACCCGGCGGGAGGATGCCTGTGGCTGGACACCACCGGGGAGATACCGGTGCTGCGGCAATACGGCGAGAGCGGCTGGAGCATCCGGGAGGATACCTATATAAAAATAGCGGCAGGCGGCATCGGCGTGGGCTTCGCCGCCGGGGACGGCGTGGTCATCGAGGGATGCCGGGAGGAGAGCCTCAACGGCAGCCATGTGCTGGAGGCGGCGGAGGACGGCGCTCTGGTGGTACCGGGGATGATCGCCAGTCAGGCGACCCAGACGGAGACGTTGACGGTGCGGCGCAGCGTGCCGGAGATGGACTTCGTTATCGAGAGCGGCAACCGGCTGTGGGGGTGCAGATACGGTGTGACAGACGGAAAGGCCGTCAATGAGATCTATGCCAGTAAGCTGGGGGATTTCAAGAACTGGAACTGCTATGCCGGGCGCAGCACCGACAGCTATGTCGCCACCCGTGGCTCCGACGGCCCCTTCACCGGGGCGGCGGACTATCTGGGCAGTCCCCTGTTTTTCAAGGAGGACTGCGTCGAGCGGGTGTATCCCAGTGCGGCGGGAGCGCACCAGATCGTGACGGTGCGGTGTCCCGGCGTCAGGAAGGGCAGCGGACGGAGCCTTCAGACGGTGGAGGGTGTGCTGTACTACCACGGCTGCGGCGGCGTATATGCCTTTGACGGCAGTATGCCCCAGCGGGTATCCCAAGCGCTGGGGGAGGATGAGTATCACGGCGCCGTGGCCGGAGGCGCAGACGGGAAGTACTATCTCTCGGTGCTGGACGCCGAAAATCAGCCGCAGCTGCTGGTATATGATGTGCGGCAGGGGCTGTGGCACCGGGAGGACGACCTGCGGGCGGTGGGCTTCGCCGTCAGCGGCGGCGTGCTGTACGCCATGACCGGGGCGGGGGACATTCTCGCCTTAAAGGGCGGCGGCACGGTGCAGGAGGAGCCTGTTGCATGGCGGGCGGAGACCGGCGATCTGGGACTGGACTCCGGCGAGGGAAAGTACCTGGTGCATCTGTCTCTGCGGCTGCGGCCGGAGGAGGGTGGCGCTGTCCGGGTAGCGGTGAGCTATGACGAGGGGGAGACGTGGCAGGAGCAGGGCGGCGTCACCGGCAGCGGGCGGCTGCGGGACTGCGTGCTCCATGTGCGGCCCCGGAGGTGCCGGAGACTGCGGCTGCGGCTCTATGGCGTGGGCGGCTGCCGGGTATACAGCCTGACGGCGGTGTATGAGAAGGGAAGTGACGGCCCGTGAGCACACTGATGATGCCGCCCAGCCCCCGAGGGTCGGTGCAGGAGCAGCTGGTACGGCAGTATTCGTATCTGTTCCAGATGGCCCAGCAGCTGAACGTGGCACTGGGACAGCTGGAGAGCGGCGGGACTGCCGCACCCTCCGGCGGCACTGCGGCCCCGGCGGCGGAGCGGGAGCAGCAGTATCAGACCCTGAAGAGTATGATCGTCAAGACGGCGGACACGGTGCAGCGGCGCATGGATCAGCTTTCGGCCAAGCTGACAGGGGAGTATGTGGCGGCGTCGGAGTTCGGCACCTATGTGGAGCGGCTCAATGCGTATCTGGAGGCGAATCCGGAGGCGCTGACCCAGTATTACAGCTTCTTTGCCGATCTGCAGGCCAGCACGGAGACGGTGTCCGCCGCCTTTGAACAGTACCGGGTGGAGACGGAGGGATACATCCGGACGGGCATCGTGTGCTACGATGGGGCGGTGCCGCAGTACGGCGTGGCGGTGGGGCAGAACCTCATCTGCCGGGAAGTGGACGGGGAGACGGTGGTGGAGCAGAACGACTTCCGGGCCACCTTCACTGCCAGCAAGCTGTCCTTCTGGCAGGATGCCAGCGAGGTGGCATATGTGTCCAACAACCGGCTGTATATCACCAACATCACGGTGCTGGAGGGCATGAGCATCGGGGAGTGGGAGATCTCGTCGGAGAACGGACTGGTGATCCGGTGGATGGGAGGTTGAGGAAATGGCCAGTATTTACGGAGGGGCCTCCGGCAACGGCTGGAAGCTGAGGCTTGACTATACGGTGACGCAGGATCGGGCGGCCAACACATCCAGCCTGCGGCTGCGGCTGTATCTGTACGCCAACACCACGGGGTCATACAATCTGGAGAAGGACTCGGCGTACTACGTTTTGCAGGGACAGAAGGTCTATCAGACGTATCAGTACACGGCACCGGGATGGTATCTGCTGGGAGAGCGGACGGTGACGGTGCGCCATGGGGCGGACGGAAACGGCTCGGTGCAGCTGGGCGGTCAGTGGGTGTCGGATGTGGAATCCAGCTGGACCCCGGCCAGCCTGTCGGTGTCGGCGGCGGTAGCGCTGCCCCGTATCCTGCGGCCCTCGGTGCTGCGGGCGGCGGAACTGACGCTGGGGCAGGCGTGTGTGCTGACCATTCGTGCAGAGGAGGAGCGGTACACCCACCGGGTGACGTATGCGCTGGGCGGCGCCAGCGGCACGGTGGTGCAGGAGACGGCGCAGCGGGAGCTGACGTGGACTCCGCCGCTGGAGCTGGCCCGGCAGCTGCCTCGATCTGTGGCGGGGACCATGCGTCTGACGGTGACCACCTACGACGGGGACACCACCATGGGCAGCAGCGTCACGGAGTGCAGGGTCTATGTGCCGGATACGGTGCGGCCCACGGCGGCGCTGACGGTGACATCGGTGAACGACAATGCCGTGCTGGAGCAGTGGGGCGTATTTGTTAAGGGGATGACCCGGCTGAGGTGGCAGGTGACGGCGCAGGGGGCCTATGGGTCCTCCATCGACGGGTGCAGCGTCAGCTGCGGCGGTGTAGGCGGCAGCGGTCTGAGCGGTGTGTCTGCCGGGGCGGTGTCGGTGAGCGGCGAGGTGACGGCTGCGGCCGTGGTGAAGGACAGCCGGGGGCGCAGTGTCTCTGTGGAGGCGGGGCCGGTGACGGTATATGAGTACAGCGGCCCCACCATGACCCGGCCGGCGGTATGCCGGTGCGATGCCGACGGCACGGCGTGCAGCGACGGCGGCTATGTGAAGGTGAAGTGTGGGACGCAGTGCTCCGACGTGGGCGGACGGAATCAGGTGAGCCTGCGGGTGCGCTCCCGGCGTCCCGGCGGGGAGTTCGGCGGCTATACGGCACTGGAGAGCGGTGTGGAGAAGGTGCTGCCGGGATTTTCTCCGCTGCTGTCGTATGAACTGGAGCTCTCGGCGGAGGATCTGCCGGGGAGTCGGAGAACGGTGGTGTGCGCCATTCCCACGGCGGCGGCTGCGGTGCATCTGGCCTCCGGCGGCACGGCGGTAGGCGTGGGGAAGTATGCCGAGCACGACCGGGCGGTGGAGGTGAACCCGGAGTGGGAGGTCTATGTGAAGGGCAAGCCCCTGTGGGAACTGATCTATCCTGTGGGGAGCCTGTATCTGTCGGCGGTGGACACCGATCCGGGGGTGCTGTTCGGCGGGACATGGGAGCGCATCCGGGACAGGTTCCTGCTGGCGGCAGGCACTGCGTATGGTGCAGGGACCACCGGCGGTGAGGCGGTCCACACGCTGGCGGAGAGCGAGCTGCCCACCCATGCTCACGATCCGGCCAATCAGGCGGGGTATTACGGCTTTATCACCAACAGCCAGAAGGCGTTCACCGTGGGTGATATGGGCGTTCAGAGCGGCAGCGGTCGGTACTATCCCTATGCCCCGGCGGCCTTTGATATCAGCCGCAATACCAAAACGGGCAGCGTGGGCGGCGGGAAGGCCCACAACAATATGCCGCCGTATCTGGCGGTGTACGTCTGGCAACGGACGGCATGAAAAGGAGGAAGAAAGATGGCATCCAATTATCCTACCGTCTACTACGGCTCTTACGGAGAGACGGTAAAACAGCTGCAGCAGGCACTGAACCAGGTGGGCTATTCGCTGGACGTGGACGGCGGCTTTGGGGAAAAGACCCGTGCGGCGGTGCTGGACTATCAGCGCAAGAATGGTCTGCGGGTGGACGGTGTGGCGGGCAGCGAGACCATGGGGAGTCTGTTGGCCCGGCTGACCCCGGCTACCTCAGGCCCCAGCACCAGCGGTCAGGTGCTTTCCGGCGTGTCGGATGAGACTATGAGTCGGATGCGGCAGCTGGAGAAGGGATATACCCCATCCGATGAGGTGACGGCGGCCCGCGCTCTGTGGGAGAGCCTGCAGGGGCAGAAACCGGGGGAGTATGAGTCCCGGTTCCAGCAGCAGCTGGCGGCGCTGTATGACCAAATCAGCTCCCGCAAGCCCTATGCCTACGACCCGGAGCAGGACGCCGACTATCAGCGCTATGCACGGCTCTATCAGAGGCAGGGACAGGCGGCCATGGAGGATACCATGGGGCAGGCGGCGGCGCTGTCCGGTGGGTACGGCTCCAGCTATGCCCAGCAGACGGGGCAGCAGGCGTACAGTCAGTATCTGTCGGAGCTGTCGGCCCTGATCCCGGAGCTGGAGAAGCAGGCTCGCAGCCGCTATGAGCAGCAGGGACAGGCCCTGATGGACCGGTACGGCTTGCTGCAGCAGGCTGAGCAGGTGGATTACAGCCGCTGGCAGGATCAGCTGAAGGCGTGGCAGTCCGACAGCGACCGGGCGTATGAGTACTATAACAGCGTGGGGAAGGAGGACCGGGATCTGTACAGCACCATGCTGAAGTACTATGCCGGCAAGGCGGCGGACGAACAGAAGGCCGCCGGAGGCGTGCGGTATGGCAGCGGCCGGACGGTGGAGGGGGAGAAACCCCAGTCCCTCAGCTCCACTGCCAGCGACAGTCTGGAGCGGGCCATGGGTAACTATCTCAAGGCCGGGGATACCCGCAGCGCACAGAACCTTATTACCCTGTACAAGGAGCGGATGACGCCCACCCAGAAGAAGCGCTTTTCGGCGCTGTTTGACAAGTACGGCGCAGCCATCGGCTGGTAAGGACTTGCCAAAGGGCGGCGGGGCGGGTACAATAGAGCCTGACTTGTAAGGGGAGGGCGCTGAGGAATGGCGGGATACTACTACGGACAGCTGAGCAAGGAGAAAAAGGCGGTCTATGATATGCTGGCGGCGGGGTGCGATGCGCTGGCGGCGGTGATCCGTGTGCCGGATCTGGGGACGGAGGTGCTGTCGGACATCTATCTGCGGATGAAGCTGGATCTGCCGCTGCTGTTTTTCGTGACGGGATTTCACTATCGAAAGATGCCGGGGGCGGATCATGTGGAGGTGCTGCCGGACTATCTGTTCGACCGGGGAAAGGTGAAGATGCACCGGCAGGCGGTGACGGCCCGGCTGGAGCGGCTGGCCCGGCCCCTGAAGGGAAAGAGTGACCGGGAGAAGGAGCTGGCCATCCACGATTTCATTCTGGAGAACGTCACCTATGACAAGCTGAAAAAGTCCTATTCCCACGAAATCATCGGGCCGCTGACCCAAGGGGTGGGGGTGTGCGAGGGCATCGCCAAGACGGTGAAGGCCCTGTGCGACGCTGTGGGGCTTCCCTGTATCGTGGCGCTCAGCGAGGCGGCACCGGAGATCGGTGTGCGATACCGGCACACATGGAACGTGGTGACGGTGGAGGGGCAGCGGTATCATGTGGACGCCACCTTTGATAACTCCCTCCAGCGGGGGATGAAGCGGTACGACTACTTCAATCTGGACGACCGGCATATCTTCCGGGACCACCAGAGGCTGGTGCTGCCGCTGCCGGAGTGCAGCGGAGACAAGGGGTACTTCTACCGGTCGCTGTCCTTCACCAAGACGGAGGATGTGGAGAAGCGGGTGCGGCAGGCCCTGCGGAAGAAGCAAGAGCACTTTGTGTTCCACTGGCGTGGCGGCGGGCTGAATCAGGAGATCCTGGGGCAGCTGCTGGAGAAGTGCGCCGGTGCGGCGGCGGAGCGGGGCAAGACCGTGGGCTGCTCCCTGAACCGGGCGCAGGCGGTGATCCAGCTGGATTTCTCCGACGCCCCGGCGGGAGAGGTGCTGGTGGAGGAGCCGGACGAGGGACAGAAGCTGTGAATGGGTAAGGATTTCAGGCTCTTGAAGGAGCGAGAGGCGCAAAACCAGCGGTTTTGCGCCTCTTTTTGTTGCACTCAACCGCTGGTTGAATTATAATATCCGTAATTCAACTACGCCGTTATTGCCTTTTCAGGCGGGTTTTTATATGCTGAGAGCACACCATCGATGGACGAGGGCAAGCACGCTTTTGCCCTTGTTCATCGCTGGTAAAATGAAAGGAGCGAACACACGATGAGTGAGAATTTGTTGGCAGGCCGCATCGCACAGCTGCGGAAAGAGGCGGGCATGACCCAGGAACAGCTGGGCAATGCCCTGGGATTAACGTATCAGTCGGTGAGCAAGTGGGAGAATGGGCTGTCCTGCCCGGATGTGCAGCTGCTGCCGCAGTTGGCGGATCTGTTCCATGTGACACTGGACGATCTGTTTGGCCGGGAGGCCCCACAGCCCCAGCGGACGGCGGAGCAGGAGGAGGCGGAGCGCACCCTGCCGTGGCCGGACGACGATACCCTGTATGCGGTGATGTACCACGGGCATCAGCTGCTGACGGAGGACCCGGCGGTGCTAAAGGGCCATCGGGAGGAGCTGCGGTTCGTGTACGACGGTCCGGCGGTGAATGTCAGCAGCTGGTTCGACGTGGTGTGTGAGAGCGGCCCGGTGGAGGGCAGCGTCACCGCCGGAGGAGACGTGAAGTGCGGCGAGGTAGGCGGCAGTGTCACGGCTGACGGAGATGTGGCGTGTGACGCCGTAGGCAGCGGCGTGCAGGCTGGCGGTGATGTGCATTGCGCCGGTGTGGAGGGCAATGTCACCGCAGGCGGCGATGTGGCCTGCGGCGGGGTGACGGGTGACGTCCGGAGCGGCGGCGATGTGGCCTGCGGGAGTGTAGGCGGCAGCGTCCGGGCCGGGGGAGACGTGGTGTGCCGCAAGGGCGGCGACGGCTTCGTATTCACGACCGGTGAAGGGAACGTGGAGGTTTCCGACGTGGCGGAGACGGTGGAGGATATCCGCCAGACGGCCAAGGGGTTGAAGGACAGCCTGCGGGAGATGTTCCGCAGGAAGCCTTCCGAGGAGGAGTAAGCTGTAACAGCTTTGTATCAAATTGTAACGAATTTGTATATATTAGATGAAAAATGGAAGAAAAATGGAAGGAATATAGACGTTTTTGTGAAAAACTATTGACGGGCGCAGACGGGTATGGTAAGGTCTTTTACAGAGGAGCACCGTAAAAAAGAGCTTTGAAGTGAAGGAGGATCATATTATGAAACGTTTCCTGACGATGGTACTGATGCTGTGCCTGTGCGTGGGACTGTGCGCCGGCTGCGCCCAGAATCAGCAGCCCGATCCTCAGAAGCCGGAAAACGGTACGCTGACGGCTGAGGAGCTGGAGGAGTTTCAGGCGATGTTCACGCCGGGCAGCTGGTACAGTCAGGCCACCACCAGCAGCTATACCTCCCCGAAGGATATCGATCTGCACCGCCTGTTTTACGACGGCATCGGGTTCTCCGGGCTTCCCTATGGCCACACCTATCTCACCGACCGGGAGCGGGCGTATCTGACGTCGCTGGATCCGGAGTCGGTCATGCAGTACTTTCGGGCGCCCCGGCAGGTGATGGACGCCGTGCTGAAGGAGTATTTCGGCGTGTCTCTGGCGGAAACCGATCAGGCGGGGCTGTCCAAATTCATCTATTGGGCGGAGACAGATAGCTATTACGTCGCCCACACGGATACCCGTATGACCTCCGTGACCCTCACCGGCGGCGAGCGGGCGGAGGACGGCACGGTGACGCTGCGGTATGACGGTGGCGTGATCGTCCTGATCCACCACGACGGCCACGACACCGCAGAGTATACGGTCCATTCCCACCAGTGCGGATGACAGAGCGATATGAAACCACACATCCCCCGGAGTTTTACTCCGGGGGATGCTCTTTTCCCGGAAACAAATGGTTGTAACCGGTGGAAGGGTATGATATAATGTGACGGAAAACACCAGCGGGGAGCCGCCTATCTGAAAAGCAGGAGGAACGAACATGAACGAGGTATGGGATCTGAGTATCCTTTACAAGGATTTTGACGACCCGGCGTTTACCGGGGATATGAAGGCACTGGACGAGGCCATTGCGGCGGTGAACACGCTGGCCGGTGAGGCGGCGGGCATGGAGCACAGCCAGCTGGTGCATCGCTTCCTGCAGGTGCAGGAGCGGGTGGAGGAGCTGGCCAACAGGCTCTTCATCTTCTGCAGCCTTCGGTGCAGCGCCAACACCGCCGATACCAAGGCCAACAGTCTGGGCGACCAGCTCAGCGCCAAGCTCAGCGGCTGCGCCGCCGCCAACGCCTCTCTGCGCCGGACGGTGGCGGAGCTGGAGGATCTGGACGCCATCATGGACGCCGACCCGGCGCTGGAGCCCTATCGCTTTCTGCTGGAGTCCATCCGCCGGGACAGCAAGTACCTGCTCACCGACCGGGAGGAGGAGCTGTTCGCCCGGATGAACATCTCCGGTGCTTCGGCGTGGGAGAGCCTGCGGGATAACCTCACCAGCAGCGTGAAGGTGGAGTACGACGGCGGCATCACCAACCTGTCCGCCATCCGCAATCTGGCCTACGATCCCGATCCCGCCGTCCGCAAGAGCGCCTATGAGGCGGAGCTGGCGTGCTATGACAAGATCAAGGACTCCGTGGCCTATGCCCTCAACAGCATCAAGCTGCAGGTCATCAACGAGTGCCAGGTCCGGGGCTATGCCTCCCCGCTGGATAAGGCCCTGTATCAGAGCCGCATGAAGCGGGAGACGCTGGATGCCCTGCTGGGGGCCATGGATGAGTATCTGCCCAAGTTCTGGCAGTATCTGCGGGCCAAGGGCAAGGCGCTGGGCCATGAGAACGGCCTGCCTTGGTACGAGCTGTTCGCCCCCATGGGCAAGAGCGACAAGAAGTACACCACACAGGATGCCAAGGACTATCTGCTGAGCATCTTCAGTGGCTTCGACAGCCAGCTTCACGACATGGTGGAGCGTGCCTTCGACGAGGCGTGGATCGACTTCTATCCCCGCAACGGCAAGGTGGGCGGTGCCTTTGACTGCGGTGTCCCCAGCGCTGGGCAGAGCCGGGTGCTCACCAACTTCGACGGCGCCTTCGGTGATATTGTGACGCTGGCCCATGAGCTGGGCCATGCCTTCCACGATCAGCAGGTGTTCTCCCACCCGCTGGTGTGCCAGGAGTACACCATGCCCGTGGCAGAGACGGCCTCCACCTTCAACGAGGTGCTCACCGTCAGCGCCGCCATCGATGCCGCCGAGAGCAACGACGAGAAGCTGGCTCTGATCGAGAGCCAGCTGTCCGACGCCTGCCAGATCATCTGCGACATCTACTCCCGGTATCTGTTCGAGTCCGCCGTGTTTGCCGCCCGGCCGGAGGAGTTCCTGGACCCCGACCGCCTGTGCCAGATGATGCTGGAGGCCCAGAAGAAGGCCTACGGCGACGGGCTGGATCAGACCTGCCTGCACCCGTATATGTGGCTGTGCAAGGGCCATTATTACAGCGGCGGCCTGAGCTTCTACAACTTCCCCTATGCCTTCGGCGGCCTGTTTGCCCGTGGCCTGTATGCCAAGTATCAGCAGGAGGGCAAGGACTTCGTGCCGCTGTATAAGAAGATGCTCCACGCCACCTCCGTCACCTGCGTGGAGGATACCGCCAAGATCGCAGGCATCGACCTGACGGATAAGGCCTTCTGGCGGCAGGGACTCCAGTCTCTGGCTGATGAGATCGATCTGTTCTGCCAGCTGGTGAAGTAAACCGTATTCCCCGAGCATACCCCCCTGTCCGCCGCAAGGCGGTCAGGGGGGTCGTCTTTTGGAAGGAGATGGCACCACCATCGCCGCTTTGATGGGCTTTTCCCGGTTCGTCAGCGGATTTTGCTTGAAACAGGGGGGATAGCCTGCTATAATGAATTAGTTATTATATGCAAACATGAAAGAGGTGAGCGACTCGTGTACCTTCGGGCTTTGGAAATCCAGGGCTTCAAGAGCTTCCCTGATAAGACGGTGCTGAACTTCGGTGAGGACATCACGGCCATCGTGGGGCCAAACGGCTCCGGCAAGTCCAATATCTCCGACGCCATCCGCTGGGTCATGGGCGAGCAGAACAGCCGCCAGCTGCGGGGAGCCAAGATGGAGGACGTGATCTTCGGCGGCACGGAGAAGCGCAGCCAGATGGGCTTTGCACAGGTGACGCTGGTCATCGACAACACGGAGCACATCTTCCCCGGCCGGGACGAGGCGGAGGTGGCCGTCACTCGCCGCTACTACCGCAGCGGGGAGTCGGAATATTACATCAACCGCCAGTCCGTGCGTCTCAAGGATGTCAACGAGCTGTTTATGGACACCGGCATGGGCAGGGAGGGCTACTCCATCATCGGACAGGGCAAGATCGACGAGATCCTGTCCGTCAAAAGCGGTGAGCGCCGTGAGGTGTTCGAGGAGGCGGCGGGCATCAGCAAGTACCGCCACCGCAAGGAGGAGTCGGAGCGCAAGCTTCAGCGGACGGAGGAGAATCTGGTCCGTATCAACGACAAGATCGCTGAGCTGGAGCTGCAGGTGGAGCCCCTGCGGAAGCAGGCGGAGACGGCGAAGAAGTATCTGGTGCTGCGGGACGAGCTGCGGGTGCTGGAGATCAGCGTGTGGCTGGAAAATCTTCAGGCCCTGAAGGTCAAGGCCCGGAAGCTGGAGGCGGATCACCAGTCCGCCTGTCAGGATAAGCAGCGGGCGCAGACGGCGCTGGATGAGGTGTATGCCGCCGCAGAGACCTGCGTGGAGCAGGTGCAGCAGAACGATATGCAGGCCGAGGCCCTCCGGGGCCGGATGTCCGGGCTGGAGACGGCTGCCGGGGAGGAGGACGCCGCCATCGCCGTGCTGCAGACGGGGGTGGATCATAATCAGGAGTCCATGACCCGGCTGGAGCGGGAGATGGCCGACAGCAGCAGCCGCACGGAGGATCTGCAGGGGCAGATGGATGCCCTCACCCGGCGCACGGAGGAGATCGACCGCCGGACGCAGGAGCTGACCGGCGAGCTGGAGGGCTGGATGCAGCAGCTGCAGTCCATGACTCAGCGTGCCGGCAGCGCCGTCCGTGAGGCGGAGGCCCTGCGGGCCAGAGAGACGCTGGCCACGGCGGCTGCCGCCGATGGAAGGGCGCAGCTGTCAGGACTGGAGGCCCAGTCTCAGGCGGCCCGCACCCGACTGGAGGAGGTGGGCCGTGAGCTGGAGCAGCTGCAGGAGCGCCGCCAAACCGAGGAGAGCGCAGCAGCGGAGAACCGTAAGGCGCTGGAGGAGGCCCGTGAGGAGGCCGCAGCGGCGGAGAATGTCATTCAGGGCCACGGCCTGAAAATGGGCGGGCGACAGCGCCGGGCGCAGGAAAGCGCCCAGCAGCGGGAGCAGCTGAGCCGTCAGGCGGCGGCCATGGAGGATCGCATCCGCCTGCTGACGGAGATGGAGAAGGAGTACGAGGGCTTTTCCCGTGCGGTGAAGCTGGTGATGCAGGCGGCGGACAAGGGCGGCCTGCGGGGCGTACACGGCCCGGTGGCCAGCCTCATGACCACGCAGGAGCAATACACCGTGGCCATCGAGATCGCCTTGGGCGGCGCCCTGCAAAATATCGTGGTGGACACGCAGAACGATGCTAAGTCCGCCATCGGCTACCTGAAGCAGCGGGACGGCGGACGAGCCACCTTCCTGCCTCTGGACGCTGTCCGGGGGGAGAAGCTGCGGGAGAGCCGCATCGAGGAGGAGTACGGCTTCGTGGGCGTTGCCTCGGAGCTGGTGCAGTATGAAAAGCGCTACGACGGCGTGTTCCAGAACCTGCTGGGGCGCACGGTGGTGGTGGAGGATCTGGACTGCGGCGTCACCATGGCCCGGCGGTACCAGAACCGCTTCCGCATCGTGACGCTGGACGGGCAGGTCATCAACCGGGGCGGCTCCATGACCGGCGGCAGCGTCAGCCGCAGCGCCGGTGTACTGTCCCGTGCCAACGAGCTGCAGCGGCTGGCAGGTCAGCTGGAGCAGCTGCGTGGGCAGCTGGCGGATGCCGACCGCCGGGCGCAGGAGACGGGCCGTGAGCTGCAAAAGGCCCAGTATGAGCTGGATGTGGCCAAGGAGCAGCAGCGGGCGGCAGCCCAACAGGTGCTGACACTGGAGGGCCGGCAGGAACACCATGAGATCCTGCTGGAGAATCTGCGCCTGTCTCAGGACGGCCTGCAGCAGGAGCGGGAGACTTTGACCCGGCGCCTACAGGAGCAGGAGACGCAGATGCAGGCGGTGCGTCAGGAGATCGCTGCCCACGAGGGCGAGGCGGAGCGCCTGTCCCGTCAGGCGGAGGAGAGCCGGGCCGGGCAGAGCGACCTACAGACCCGGACAGATGAGATCTCCGGCCAGATCACCGAGCATAAAACGGCGCTGGCGGCGCTGGCGGCGGAGCGGGGGACCTCACTCCACAGCCGTCAGGAGTTGGAGCGTCTGCAGGTCCAGATGCATACCGACCGGGCCGGACGGGAGGCGCTGCTGGAGCGGTTCCGTCGGTCCAATGAGGAAGCCAACCGGGAGATGGATATCCACCGGCAGAAGGCGGAGGAGCTGCGGGCCGGATGCCGCCAGCTGAAGGAGCAGCTGGCATCGCTGGCGGCGGAGAAGCTGGAACTGGAGCGCCGCCGCACCCAGCAGAATCAGGAGATGCAGCGCTGCAATGAGGAGGTCCTCCACACGGAGCGTGAGGTGGCCCGGCTGGAGCAGCAGAAAAACGCCGCCGCCATGGAGGAGAAGAACATTCTGGATAAGCTGTGGGAGCGGTATGAGCTGAGCCACTCCGAGGCTCAGAGCCAACGCATGGAGCTGGAGAGTATCCCCAAGGCCACCCGCCGCATCGGGGAGCTGAACCGGGAGATCAAGAGCCTCGGCACTCCCAACATCGGGGCCATCGAGGAGTTCGACCGGGTGAACACCCGCTATACCTACCTCTCCGAGCAGCGGACGGACGTGGAGAAGGCCAAGGAGGAGCTGACGGGGGTCATTGACGAGATCACCCGCCAGATGACGGAGATCTTCGCCCAGCAGTTCCGGCTGCTCAACGAGAGCTTTCAGGAGACATTTCTGGAGCTGTTCGGCGGCGGCAAGGCCCGGCTGGAGCTGGAGGACGAGAACGACATTCTGGGCTGCGGCATCGAGATCAAGGTGCAGCCCCCCGGCAAGCAGCTGAAAACCATCACACTGCTGTCCGGCGGCGAAAAGGCCTTCGTGGCCATTGCCCTGTACTTCGCCATCATGAAGGTACATCCCACGCCCTTCTGTGTCATGGACGAGATCGAGGCGGCACTGGACGAGGCCAACGTGGTGCGCTACGCCCGGTATATGCGCCGCATCGCCGGTAAGACGCAGTTCATCGTCATCACACACCGCCGTGGCACTATGGAGGAGGCCGACGTGCTGTACGGCGTTACCATGCAGGAGCGTGGCGTCAGCCGCATCCTCACCATCAACCTCAATGATATGGCCAAGGAGCTGAAGATCAAATAACCGGGCGGCAGCCCGATGCAAGGAGGAAGCAGCCATGGGACTGTTTGCAAAATTCAAGGAGGCGTGGCTCAAGCCCATGTCCTTCGACTCCCTCAACGAGGGATTCTACGACGATCTGGAGGAGGCTCTCATCCTGGCGGACGTGGGCATGGATACGGCGGTGGACGCCGTGGCCCAGCTGAAAAAGCGGGCCTATGCCAAGCTGCTGACCCACGAGGAGGACGTGAAAAACGCCCTGCGGGACATTCTGGCGGAAAAGCTGTCGGTGGGCGATCCTGCGCTGGACCTCTCTACCCGGCCCAGCGTGGCCCTCATCATCGGAGTCAACGGCGTGGGTAAGACCACGTCCATCGGCAAGCTGGCCCACCGGCTGAAGAATGAGGGCAAGAAGGTGCTGCTGTGCGCCGGAGATACCTTCCGTGCCGCCGCCGCCGATCAGCTGGAGATCTGGGCGGAGCGAGCCGGTGTGGACATCGTGCGCCAGAACGAGGGAGCCGACCCCGGCGCCGTGCTGTTTGACTCGCTGGCGGCGGCCAAGGCCCGGAATACGGACGTGGTGCTGTGCGACACGGCAGGCCGCCTGCACAACAAGGATAACCTGATGAAGGAGCTGGCGAAGCTCCGCAAGATCATCGATCGGGAGGCCCCCAACGCCGCTAAGGAGACGCTGCTGGTGTTGGACGCCACCACCGGCCAGAATGGCCTCATTCAGGCCCGGCAGTTCAAGGAGACGGCGGGTCTGACGGGCATCATCCTCACCAAGCTGGACGGCACCGCCAAGGGCGGCATCGTCATTGCCATCGCACAGGAGCTGCAGGTGCCGGTGAAGTTCGTGGGCCTTGGCGAGGGCATCGATGACCTGCGCACCTTTGACGCAAGGGAATTCGTCAACGATCTTATCTGAGGAGGAAGGCATATGACCCGTGCAGATGGACGAAAATATAATGAGCTACGCCCGGTGGAGATCACCACGGGCTTCATCAAATTCGCTGAGGGCAGTGTGCTGATCCGCTGTGGCGACACGGTGGTGCTGTGCAACGCCAGCGTGGAGGAGCGGGTGCCGCCCCATGTGGCCCCCGGCTGCGGCTGGGTGACGGCGGAGTACTCCATGCTGCCCCGTGCCAATCGCCAGCGCTCCCGCCGGGACATCGACAAGCTAAAGCTCTCCGGCCGCAGCGCCGAGATCCAGCGCCTTATCGGCCGCAGCCTCCGTGCGGCGGTAGACCGCCGCCTGCTGGGCGAGCGCACCATCACCGTGGACTGCGACGTGCTGCAGGGCGACGGCGGCACCCGTACCGCCTCCGTTACCGGCGGCTTCATCGCTCTGGCACTGGCCTGCCGCAAGCTGGTGGAGGAGGGGGTGCTGCCCCGGACGCCGGTGAAGCACTTCGTGGCGGGCATCTCCGCCGGTATCATCGACGATGCACCCATGCTGGACCTGCCGTACAGCGAGGACAGCCGGGCCATGGTGGACCTGAACTGCGTCATGAACGAGCTGGGGGAGATCATCGAGCTGCAGGGTACCGGTGAGGGCCGGGCTTTTACGGCCGCAGAGCAGCAGGAGCTGGTGGAGCTGTGCGCCAAGGGCTGCCGGGAGCTGATCCGTAAGGAGAAGGATATTCTGGGGGAGGTACTGTGATGAAATTCGTATTGGCTTCTCATAATCAGGGCAAGCTGGCGGAGATGCAGCGCATTTTGGGCCAGCTGGGGGTGGAGGTAGTGCTCCAGTCCGAATTGGGGCTGGCACTGGAGCCGGAGGAAACCGGCACCACCTTCACGGAAAACGCCCGCATCAAGGCCGAGGCCGTCATGCAGGCCAGCGGCCTGCCCGCCATTGCCGACGACTCCGGCCTGTGCGTGGACGCCCTCAACGGCGCCCCCGGTGTGTACTCCGCCCGCTATGGCGGCTTGGACGACGATGTGGCCCGCTATCGGCTGCTGCTGGAAAACCTCCGGGGAGCCGGGACCCGTGCCGCCCACTTCCACACGTCGGTGGTGTGCTGCTTCCCCAACGGGGACGTGCTGGAGGCCGAGGGCGACTGCCACGGCACCATCGCCTATGCCCCGCAGGGGGAGAACGGCTTCGGCTACGACCCGGTGTTCTTCGTGCCGGAGCTGCGAAAGACCTTCGCCCAGCTGACGCCGGAGGAGAAGAATGCCATCAGTCATCGGGGCGTGGCCCTGCGGGTCTTTGGTGAAAAACTGAAAGAATATATGGAGAATCATTGATATGGAACTGACAAGCAAGCAGCGAGCCCAGCTGCGTGGGATGGCGTCCACGCTGGATACCATCGTCCATGTGGGCAAGGACGGCATCGGGGAGAACCTCATCAAGCAGGTCAACGACGCTCTGGAGGCACGGGAGCTCATTAAGGGCCGGGTGCTGGAGAACTCCATGCTCACCGCCCGTGAGGCGGCGGAGGAGCTGAAGGTAGCCGCCCGGTGCGAGGTGGTGCAGGTCATCGGCAGCAAATTCGTCCTCTATCGGATGCAGCATGACAAGGCCAAGCGGAAGATCGAGCTGGTCAAGGACCGGAAGAAGAGCGTGTGATATGAAGATCGGTATTTACGGCGGGACCTTTGACCCCATTCACCGGGGCCATATCACGGCGGCACAGGCGGCGGCGCAGCAGTTGGGGCTGGACCTTCTGCTGCTGATCCCCGCCAGCATCCCGCCTCATAAGGCGCTGCCGGAGGGTGGCGCCGATGCCGCCCAGCGTCTGGAGATGGCCACGCTGGCCACGGCGGAGCTGTCCTGCCCTGCACAGGTGCTGGACGTGGAGGTGAAGCGGCGGGGGAAGAGCTACACGGCGGATACCCTCCGCACCCTGCGCCGGCAGTACCCGGAGGATGAGCTGTGGCTGCTGATGGGAACGGATATGTTCCTGTCCTTGCAGGACTGGCGTGAGCCGCAGGAGATCCTGCGCCTTGCCCGTGTGGCGGCCTTCAGCCGCACCGGGGACCCGGAGCAGCAGCGCTTTGCACGGCAGAGGGCATATCTGGAGGAGACCTTCGGGGCGCAGGTGACGGTGGTGGAGAACCCCCATGTGGTGGATATCTCCTCCACCCGTCTGCGGCAGCTGCTGCCGGAGGGCAGGGAGTACCTGCCGGAGGCGGTGTACGGCTACATCCTGCGCCAGCGGCTCTACGGCACCCATGCGGAGCTGAAGCACCTGACGCCGGAGGAGCTGCGGCCCATCGCCCTGAGCTTCTTAAAGCCCAAGCGGATGCCCCATGTGCTGGGGACGGAGCAGGAGGCCATCCGGCTGGCCCGGCGCTACGGGGCCGACGAGACGGATGCCCGCATCGCCGCCCTCCTCCACGACTGCACCAAGAAGCTGGATATGGAGCAGCAGCTGGCCCTGTGCCGCAGGTACGATATCCGGCTGGACGAGCTGGAGCAGCACGCCCTGAAGCTGCTGCACGCCAAGACCGGCGCCGCCGTGGCCCGGGACATCTTCGGCGTGAAGGACGCCGTTTACGAGGCCATCCGCTGGCACACGACCGGCAAGCCGGATATGACCCTGCTGGAAAAGGTCATCTATCTGGCGGACTACATCGAGCCTAATCGGGACTTTCCGGGGGTGGACGAGCTGCGCCGTGCGGTATACGACGATCTGGACAAAGGTCTCCTGATGGGCCTGTCCGACACCATCGACGAGATGGAGCGCATGGGCAATCCCGTGCATCATGATACGCTGGAAGCGAGAGATTTTCTGTTAAGAGGTGAAGCAAAATGAAAAATGCCAAGGAGCTGGCGCTGTTGGCAGCCCGTGCGCTGTCGGATAAAAAGGGAAAGGAAATTCAGGTGCTGGAGATCGGGGAGCTGACCACGCTGGCGGACTACTTTGTCATCGCCACCGGCTCCTCCAACACCCAGATCAACGCACTGGTGGACAACGTGGAGAAGGTCCTGCTGGAGGAGGCGGAGGAGGATCCCCTGCACCGGGAGGGCTACCGTGGCGGCACGTGGGTGCTGCTGGACTACGGCTGCATCGCCGTCCATGTCTTTAACGCTGAGGCCCGTGAGTTCTACGGGCTGGAGCGCCTGTGGCGTGACGGTACACCGGTAGATCTGACGGGCGTGGTGGATGCCAAGGAATAAAACAACTCCCGGCTAAACGCTTGACAAATCCATCGAAGGATATTATCATAGAACTGTATTGTCAAAAGCGATGAAGGGAAAAAGGCAAGGCAGACCTGCCCCAAGAGAGCCGGCGTGTGGTGCGAACCGGCGGAGGTGCCTTGCTGTACTGGCCCCGGAGCCTCCCGCCTGAACAGGGCGGGACGTATGGCCTGCGTTAAAGCCGCCTGAGCGTGAGGGGAGAAGTCCCATCACGGAAGCAGGGTGGTACAGCGAGTTGCTTCGCCCCTGACCGCAGCAGCGGCCGGGGGCGTTTTTTTACCGCTCAGTTATACATTATCATAGTAAGGAGAGAAAGCAGCATGAAGTATGATTTTGCCGCCATTGAAAAGAAGTGGCAGAAGCGGTGGGAGGAGACCAAACCCTACGCCGCCGTCACCGGGGACAAGCGCCCCAAGTTCTACGGCCTCATCGAGTTCCCCTACCCCTCCGGTCAGGGCCTCCATGTGGGCCACCCCCGGCCCTTCACGGCCATGGACATCGTCACCCGTAAAAAGCGCATGGAGGGTTACAACGTCCTGTACCCCATCGGCTTCGATGCCTTCGGCCTGCCCACGGAGAACTACGCCATCAAGAACCATATCCACCCCGCCATCGTCACCAAACAGAACATCGCCAACTTCACCAGCCAGCTGAAAATGCTGGGCTACGGTTTCGATTGGGACCGCTGCATCGACACCACCGACCCCAGCTACTACAAGTGGACCCAGTGGATCTTCCAGCAGATGTTCAAGCGTGGCCTTGCCTATAAGGCCACCATGCCCGTCAACTGGTGTACCAGCTGCAAGTGCGTGCTGGCCAACGAGGAGGTGGTCAACGGCGTCTGCGAGCGCTGCGGCAGCGAGGTCATCCGTAAGGAGAAGAGCCAGTGGATGCTGAAGATCACCGCCTACGCCCAGCGTCTGCTGGACGATCTGGAGGACGTGGACTACATCGAGCGTGTCAAGATCCAGCAGCGCAACTGGATCGGCCGTTCCACCGGAGCCGAGATCACCTTCCAGACCAACATCGGTGACGAGGTCACCGTCTACACCACCCGTGCCGATACCCTGTTCGGCACCTCCTACATGGTCATCTCCCCGGAGCATCCCCTGCTGAAGAGCTGGCAGCCCCACATCAAGAACTGGGATGCCGTGGCCGCCTATCAGGAGGAGGCCGCCCGTAAGTCCGACTTCGAGCGTGGTGAACTGAACAAGGAAAAGACTGGCGTCCGGCTGGAGGGCATCGAGGCCATCAACCCCGTCACCCACAAGCCCCTGCCCCTGTTCGTCTCAGACTACGTCCTCATGGGCTACGGCACCGGCGTGGTCATGGGTGTCCCCGGCCACGATCAGCGTGACTGGGAGTTCGCCAAGAAGTTCGGCCTGCCCATCATCGAGGTGGTGCAGGGCGGCGACGTCACCAAGGAGGCCTTCGTGGCCAAGGACGACACCGCCATCATGGTCAACTCCGGTTTCCTCAACGGTATGACCGTCAAGGAGGCCATCCCCGCCATGAAGAAGTACGTGGTGGAGCAGGGCTTCGGCAAGGAGAAGGTGAACTTCAAGCTCCGTGACTGGGTGTTCTCCCGCCAGCGCTACTGGGGCGAGCCCATCCCTCTGGTGAACTGCGAAAAGTGCGGCTGGGTTCCGGTGCCGGAGGAGCAGCTGCCTGTGGTACTGCCGCAGGTGGAGAGCTACGAGCCCACCGACGACGGCGAAAGCCCCCTCAGCAAGATGACCGATTGGGTCAACACCACCTGCCCCTGCTGCGGCGGCCCCGCCAAGCGGGAGACGGACACCATGCCCCAGTGGGCCGGCTCCAGCTGGTACTTCCTGCGCTATATGGACCCCCACAATGACAAGGCACTGGCCAGCAAGGAGGCGCTGGATTATTGGAGCCCCGTGGACTGGTACAACGGCGGCATGGAGCATACCACTCTGCATCTGCTGTACTCCCGCTTCTGGCATAAGTTCCTCTATGACATCGGTGTGGTCCCCACCAAGGAACCCTACGCCAAGCGCACCAGCCACGGCATGATCCTTGGCGAGGGCGGCGAGAAGATGTCCAAGTCCCGCGGCAACGTAGTCAATCCCAACGATATCGTGGCCCAGTACGGCGCCGACACCATGCGCCTGCACATCATGTTCATCGGTGACTTCGAGAAGGCCGTCACATGGTCCAACGAGGCCGTCAAGGGCTCCAAGCGCTTCCTGGATCGCTGCTGGAACCTCATGGAGCTGGCGCAGGAAAGCGATGAGATCTCCGGGAAGAACGCCTCCATCATCCACAAGACCATCAAGAAGGTCACCACCGATATCGACGACCTGAAGATGAACACCGCTATTGCCGCCCTCATGGCCATGGTCAACGAGTTCTACTCCTCCGGCCTGACCCGTGGCGACCTGCAGCAGCTGATGCTGATGCTCTCTCCCTTCGCCCCCCACATGGTGGAGGAGATGTGGGAGCTTACCGGCTACGCCGCCAAGACCGGCAAGATGGCCATGCAGATGCCTTGGCCCACTTGGGACGAGTCCAAGACCGTGGACTCCCACGTGGAGATGGCCGTGCAGGTCAACGGCAAGCTCAAGGGTACCGTTACCGTGGCTATGGACAGCGACGAGGAGACGGTGAAGGCCGCCGCTCTGGCGCTGGATAAGGTTCAGAAGGCCACCGACGGCATGACGGTCGTTAAGACCATTCTGGTGAAGAATAAGCTCATCAACCTCATCGTCAAGCCCGCCAAGTAAAAACGCAGAAGCACCGCCTCCCACGAAGGGAGGCGGCGCTTTTTCTGCCTTGAAATCCCCCCTTTCCCCCCAGAGAATGAGACGTTTTATGTAATAGCGCATAAGTTTTATGCAGAACTTTACGTCAAACCGACGAAAAACGCCGTTCCCCCTTGCACACAGCCAGAAGAAGTGCTAACATCGCTGTATAGACAGTGCGCACCGAACCGCCCATGGGCGGTTATCGTTTCGTCTGAAACGATAAGAGGTGTTCCAAGAGGAGCATCATTTGAACGGCTTGTCATTCTGAGGAGGGGCGCAGCCCCGACGTGAGAATCCGCACTCGTATTCTTGGGAGGACGGATCACCACGACCGGTCTGCGAACTGGTCTTCCAATGACACTTCTTTTGACGGCCCCCCTTGAGACGCCCCATCGGTCACACATAAGAAAATAGGAGGAAGATATCATGACAAATCGCAAGTCCACCAAACGGGCCTTGCTGGGCAGCGTCATGGCTATGGTTCTGTGCCTGGCTATGCTGGTAGGCGCTACCTTCGCATGGTTCACCGACACCGCAAGCACGGGTGTCAACAAGATCCAGGCCGGTAATCTGGATATCGAGATTCAGGATAAGGACGGAAAGCCCGTCACGAACCTGAATTGGGTCGCCGCAGACGGTCGTGCTCAGGAGGCCATCCTGTGGGAGCCGGGCTGCACCTATGAGCTGACCCCCTTCCAGATCGTCAACAAGGGCAATCTGGCCCTGAAGTACAAAATCGTTGTTACCGGTCTGGAGGGTGACTCTGGCCTGCTGAAGGTCATCACCTTTACCTATAAGACGGCGGATGGAGCTACCTTTGACATCAATCAGGAAGGTCACCTGACCGCCAAGGGTACGGATAAGGCATCGACCGGTCTGATCACCCTCACCGGTACGATGGATACCACCGCAGGCAATGATTACATGGGCAAGGAGCTCAAGAACATCACCATCACCGTGACGGCTACGCAGGACACCGTAGAGAGCGACAGCTTCAACAACAGATACGATAACGCTGCCGAGTATCCCGCAAAGGTACCCACCACCGTTACCGTTGCAACGGCTGAGGAGCTGAAAACGGCACTGACCACCCTCACGGATGCAGGCTCCGGCAACAACAAGGTCATCATCAGCGAGGATATCACGCTGGCAGAGGGCGAGACTTGGACGCCCGTTACGGTGGATGGTTATCGTGGCGCCGGTGTCATTACGGTGGAGGGCAACGGCCATACCATCTCCGGCCTGAACAACGCTCTGTTCGCCGGCGGCTTTGCCGGTACCTCCGGTATCGTGATCAAGGATCTGACGTTGGATAAGATGACCATCAACGACAGCACCAATACGCAGGGCATCGGTGCATTCATCTGCAATGTGGATTCCATGCCGAAAATCGAATTGGTCAACTGCCATTTGACCAATTCCACCATCACCAGCACCGCTGGCGCTCGTGTGGGTGGCCTTGTGGGCTGGTCCTCCGGCTATAACAAACCCAATGACGGCCCGGTGGATACCTATGTGACCATCACCAAATGCTCTGTGGACAACTGCGAAATCACGGCCAAAGGCTCTGTGGGCGGTATCATCGGTCACGCCGGTGCAAACCCCGCCACCTATCACTCCATCACCGACTGCACGGTGACGAATACTAAACTGCACTCCACGGATGATGGCAGCTGGCGTGTCGGCGTAGTGGTGGGTACGGCCAATGTTGGCGAGGTCACCATCAACCATACCGTTTCTACCGGCAATACCCTTGCACAGGACAGCAAGACCGCTCCTGCCGATCAGAGCGAGCTGTACGGACGCTTTGTTCCCGGCACCACCGGTAAACTGACCATTGACGGCATTGCAATAAATGGCTAAATCAGTACCGTTTTGAATGCAAGTCCCGCCTGTATCGACAGGCGGGACTTTTTGTATCCCGAAAACCACTCGCTGGGCGAGTGGTTCAAAAGAGGCTGCTGCCGATGAGGAAAAATAAAACTCCCTCTGTTATAGTAGAAATGCGGTCTGGCAACTGCAAACTACAAAACAAAGGGAGGTCACTCAAGAATGAATGACACAAACAGTTTAGCGCATACGAAGTGGAATTGCAAATACCACATCGTATTTGCGCCGAAATATCGGCGCAAAGTATTCTTCGGCGAAAAACGCAGAGAGATAGGAAAAATCCTGCGGCAGTTGTGCGAATGGAAAAAGGTGGTGATTGTAGAAGCGGAGGTGTGTCCGGATCACATACATATGCTTCTTGAGATCCCACCCAAAATCGCGGTTTCGAGTTTTGTGGGATACCTGAAGGGCAAAAGCTCGCTGATGATTTACGAGCAATTCCCAAATCTGAAGTACAAGTACAGAAACCGCGAATTTTGGTGTCGAGGATACTATGTAGACACCGTAGGAAAGAATGCAAAGAAAATAGAGGAGTACATCCGAAATCAGTTAGAGGAAGATAGGATGGGCGAACAACTGACGATGGGAAACTTCTAAGCCCGTTTACGGGCAGCTGGTAACAAGCCCCATGCAGATGTCAGACCGTACCAACGCCACATGAGGCGTGGCTGGTAACATAGGGCTTCGCCCGCATAAGAAATACCCCCGGCTAGGCCGGGGGATATTTATTCGCAATTCCCGCCGTTTTTTCTGAAAATGCCTTGACAAGTACCATACTTCCCGGTATAATATCCCCTGTTAAAGTCATGTATAGTGGCTCTTAAAGAGCACCCTGGAAATAGCCGGGTGCATCGGAGGGAGGGAAAAATAGATGTCCGAAGTACACGTCAAGGAAGGCGAGTCCCTGGATAGCGCTCTGAAGCGTTTCAAGAGAAGCTGTGCGAAGGCTGGCGTTCTGGCTGAGGTGCGTAAGAGAGAGTGCTACGAAAGCCCCAGCGTGAAGCGCCGCAAGAAGTCCGAGGCTGCCCGCAAGAACAGAAACAAGAGATATTATTGATCTCACTGCGAAGGTCTGAGCATCTGCTCAGACCTTCGTTTTTTCTTCCTGCATTTTTTTGCGGCCTTCGATTTTTTAACTCGAAAATGCAGCGGCATAAAAAGAGACAGAAAATTTTTCTCTGTATAATTTTATCGGAAATTTTTTCTGCTTAAAATTTCTCAGTCCCAATTTCCTCGATGAGAATTTCTCCTTGTCCAGTGCGTCCAGCTGGACAAATTTTCTTCGTCTGTCGGACGCAGCGGAGGTACGGCTTTCGGGCAGAAGCTGTCCGCCATTGCCCCAAATCGTCAGCCTTCCCCGGTGAAGAGAAATCCCGTGAGATCCTCCACCTCCGGCAGCATCACGAACCCCTCCCGGATGCCCAGCGCTTGCCCCATCTCTATTTTCCGCCTCAGTGTCCCTGCATCATCAAAGAGAACGAAATGTGTCTGGCCGCCCCGGCGATAGGTGAAGTACCGGGCGCACAGATCCTCGGCGTAGAACACGGACCGCCCCTGCATCCGTATGGCCAGCTCCTCCCGGCTCAGCCGTATCCCCTCGCCGCTGGGGCAGGGCAGGGGGAAGTCCATCATCAGCCGCTCCAGATCCAGCGCCAGCCGCTGAGCGCCGTAGGCGGCGCAGGTCTCCTCCAGACGACCCTGCAGGCTGCCGCCAGAGAGGGCGGTACACAGCAGCACTACCGTCTCCGGCGAGGCAGCGGCGTAGATCTCCGGCACATAGAGGCGGCGGCCGTAGGCCCCAAGCAGCGGCGCCAGCTGCCGGATCAGGGCCGCCCGATCCTCCGCCCACCGGCCCTCCGGCAGCTCCTCCAGATCCAGCACCACCCCGGAAAAGCCCCGCCGCAGACACACCCGCACCAGCTGACGGGCCAGCGGCTCCGGCTGCTCCACTGCCGGGGCCTGCCGGTCAGATACCACCATCAGGCCACCCCGCAGCGCCGCCGGGAGGGGCGCTGCCAGCAGCTGGGAGCCCAGCCCGATGCGGTAGGCCGCATGGGCCAGCTGGGCCGTGGCGGCTCTGGCCTGCGCCAGCCGGTCCGGTGCGGCGGTGAGATACAGCGTCATGTTCAGTCCCCCTTGTCATCCGGCGGATTTCATGGTATGATAGCGCTGACAGGCAGAGAGGAGGCCCGGAATGATGCGGAAGCGTTCTCCTCTGCCCGTGGATGCCATAGGCAGACTATGTAGGCAGGAGCGGATGTATGCGAGTATCACTGGTGCCGGACCGGCTGTTTGAAACCTATGAGGAGATCACCCCGGAGTATCTGCGGCAGCGGGGTATCCGTCTGCTGCTGAGCGATCTGGACTATACGCTGGCTCCTAAGTACGTCCCTCACCCGGACGACCGGGTAAGGGAGTGGCTGTGCCGCATGGAGGAAGGCGGGGTGCAGGTGATGATCCTGTCCAACAACCGCTCCTCCCATCGGGTGGAGACCTTTTGCCGGGAGTTGGGCATCCCCTATGTGGGTCATGCGCAGAAGCCCCGGACCACAGGCTTTCACCGGGCCATGGAGCAGGCCGGGGTCACCGCCGCCGAGACGGCCATGATGGGGGATAAGCTGCTGACGGATATGCTGGGGGCCAATCTGGCGGGGGTACTGGCTCTGATGGTGGAGCCTGCCGGAGGGCCGAAGGGCGCATGGAACCGGGTGCTCCACGCCTTGCAGGCGCCTTTTAAGGCCGTCTGCCGCCGCCGGCACACATAATTTCCCCGGAAAGCGGGAAAAAATATGGCAAAGCCCTTGCCAAAACGGGACATATCATGTAAAATATAACTACTGTGCTAATTCATGAATCCGAGGAAATGCTCCCACAGAAGGAGATTTTCTCATAATATGGGAGGATACAACTATGGCAACTATTACTGCCGGTGATTTCAGAAACGGCAAGACCTTCGAGTACGAGGGCAAGATCATGACGGTCGTGGAGTTCCAGCACGTCAAGCCCGGCAAGGGCGCTGCCTTCGTCCGCACCAAGATGAAGAACGTGGTGACCGGCGCCGTCACCGAGACTTCCTTCAACCCTACTGCTAAGTTCGAGGAGGCCTTCGTGGAGCGCAAGGACATGGCTTACAGCTACAACGACGGCGACCTGTACTACTTCATGGATCAGGAGACCTATGACATGGTCCCCCTGAACAAGGATATTCTGGGCGACGCCTTCCGCTTCGTCACCGAGAACACCGTCTGCAAGGTGCTGAGCTACAAGGGCAGCGTCTTTGGTCTGGAGTGCCCCAACTTCATGGATCTGGAGGTCACCGAGACCGAGCCCGGTCTGGCCGGCAACACCGCCACCAACACCCTCAAGCCCGCCACCGTGGAGACCGGCGCTGAGGTGAAGGTGCCCCTGTTCATCAACATCGGTGATAAGATCAGTATCGACACCCGTACCGGCGAGTACATCGGCCGGGCCAAGTAAGGAAAGGACCACCGTACTTAGAAAGGAGAACAAACATGGAGATTTCTGAGAAGGTAGCGTATCTGAAGGGTCTGGCCGAGGGGCTGGCTCTGGACACCGAGTCCAAGGAGGGCAAGCTCATTGCCGCCATCATCGACGTGCTGGACGATATGTCCGGGAAGTTCGAGGATCTGGAGGACGAGCTGTGCGACGTGGAGGACGGTCTGGACGCCGTCAGCGACGACCTGTGCGAGGTGGAGGAGGCCCTCTACGAGCTGGAGGACGATGACGACGAGTATGACGAGGACGAGGATGACGACGAGGAGTACTTCGAGACCACCTGCCCCGTCTGCGAGGAGGAGATCGTGTTCGATGAGGACACGCTGGAGAGCGGCGAGATCCGCTGCCCCAACTGCGGCGAGAAGCTGGAGTTCGACCTGAGCGATCTGGCGGACGCCGAAGATGAGGATCAGGAGTAAGCGGCTGACCTGCAGCAGAAACAGTGATGAGAAGGCCCGGCGCATCATGCGCCGGGCCTTTTTGCGTGCTGTATGGGGGGAGTGCTGGGGCCGCAAGGCGGTGGATGGCGTACAGGTCACGGGCAGTCTGCCGTCCAATGGTATGCCAGCCGGGGCGTTCCGTCCCGCACATGGATCGTGCCGCAGGGGAGGAAGCCGTTCTCTTCCAGCAAATGCTGCATGGTGCGGTTGTCGGCGTGGGTATCCGCTCGGACATTCCGGGAAATGGCCTTGCAGTAGTCCGCAGCACAGCGGAAGAGACCGTGTGTCCGGCCGTCCCCGGCCAGACGGTGGATGGTGAGATAGGGGGCGTCGTTCCGCCAGGCGCCCTCTATCCGGGAATAGGTGGGCTCGGGGGTATCCAGCAGCGCAAACACCCCATGTATCCCGGCTTCATCGCTAAGGACCCGGCAGATGCCCTGAGCGATATCGGAGCGGATCAGCTCCGGCGACGGATAGGAGCGCCCCCACTGGGTGGGATTTCCGGTTTGCAGCATATATTCCTGCGCCGTGCGATAGATGGCCATAAGCTGCGGCTGATCGGCGGCAGCGGCTCTGCGGATGGTCAGCATGGAGGGCTCCTTTCATGGTGGAGATGTACATCGGCGATAAGGGGAGTATAGCATATCCGGGCGGCCGCCGCAAGAACGCATCGGATGGTGGGGCTTTCATAAGCTGCGGAAAGGGCTGAAAAAAGCGCACGGAATAGCCCGTGCGCTTTTTCGTTGTGGGATTCGTAGAAATGGTGTCTTGACGGCCACCGGCGCTTGACGGGGGGAGGGGATTGGAGTAAAATAAGCCCACAAAGGTGGGGTGGGGGAGTTTGTGCCTGCCCCGGAGACGGAGGGGAGAGCATGGAAGGCGGTCTGAAACGGTTTTTCGAGGGCAGCTGGCAGGAGGCGCAGTCTCTGCTGGGCGCACACCGCACGGCGGAGGGCTGGTGCTTCCGGGTCTATGCCCCCAATGCTCGGAGCGTCCGGGTGGCGGGGGACTTCAGCGACTGGCAGGGCCTTGCCATGAACCGCTGGCCGGAGGGCATCTGGGAGACCACGGTGCCGCAGGCCCAAGCGGGGCAGTCCTATAAATATGTGGTGGAGGGCGCCGACGGGCGCACCCGCTGGAAGGCGGATCCCTACGGCGTTTACAGCCAGCTGCGTCCGGCGAACGCCAGCCGTCTGTGGGAGATGGCACCCTATCCGTGGCGGGATGCGGCATGGCGGGAAAAGCGCCGCCGGGAGCCGCTGTGGGAGGGGCCCCTCAACATCTACGAGGTGCATCCCGGCTCCTGGCAGCGGCAGGAGGACGGCAGCTTTCTCACCTATCGGCAGCTGGCGGACCGGTTGGCCCCCTATGTTCGGGACATGGGCTATCACGCCGTGGAGCTGCTGCCGGTGACGGAGTATCCGTTGGATGACTCGTGGGGGTATCAGTGTGTGGGGTATTTTGCACCCACCGCCCGCTACGGAACCCCGGAGGATCTGAAATATTTCGTGGATCGGATGCATCGGGCCGGGATCGCCGTGATTCTGGACTGGGTGCCGGCCCACTTCTGCAAGGATGAGCACGGACTCATCGATTTCGACGGCACCTGCCTGTACGAGTACGGCGACCCCCTGAAGCGGGAGCACGCCGGATGGGGGACACGGGTCTTTGACTTCGGCCGGGGCGAGGTGCGGAGCTTCCTGCTGTCCTCGGCGGCGTGGTGGCTGCGGGAGTACCACATGGACGGCCTGCGGGTGGATGCCGTGGCGTCTATGCTGTATCTGGACTATGACCGGCAGGAGTGGCGGCCCAACGTCTACGGCGGCCATGAGAATCTGGAGGCCATCTCCTTTTTGCAGGATCTGAATCGGATGGCCGCCGCCATGGATCCGCCGGCCCTGACGGCGGCGGAGGAGTCCACGGCGTGGCCCAAGGTCACATGGCCCGTAGAGGAGGGAGGTCTGGGCTTCGACCTCAAGTGGAACATGGGGTGGATGAACGACATCTGCCACTATCTGAAAATGGATCCGTGGTTCCGCCAGTACCACCACAAGGATGTGACCTTCTCCATGGTGTACGCCTTCTCGGAGCGGTTCGTGCTGCCGGTGTCCCACGACGAGGTGGTTCACATGAAGGGCTCCCTCCGGGGGAAGATGCCCGGCGACGACTGGCGGCAGCTGGCGGGGGTGCGGGGCTTTTACCTGTACCTGCTGGCGCACCCCGGCAAGAAGCTGACCTTCATGGGAACGGAACTGGCCCAATGGCACGAGTGGGATTTCGCCGGACAGCTGGACTGGTATCTGCTGGAGCAGGAGGACTGCCGCCGGACTCATGAATGTATCCGGGAACTGAACCGCTTTTATCGGAAAAACCGGCCCCTGTGGGAGAACGACAGCGACTGGAATGGCTTCGAGTGGCTGGTGGCCGATGACAACCACAGCAACGTCATCGTGTTCCTGCGGCGGGATCGGGCGGGCCATGAGCTGGTCTGTGCGGTGAATTTCTCCCCGGAGGCGTGGGAGGACTACCGCTTCGGCGTGCCGGGGGGCAAGCGGTATTATGAAGAGGTGTTCAACACCGACAGCCTCCAGTGGGGCGGCTCCGGTGTGTGCAATGAGGGGCTGCTGACCGTGGAGGACGTTCCCTCCCACGGGCGGGAAAGGTCCCTGAGGATCAGGATCCCGCCGCTGGGCGGGGTGATCCTCAAGGGCCGGTCCAGGCGGCCCGCAGAATCGAAAAACGGAACGGAGGGACGGACATGAAAAAAGAATGTGTCGCCATGCTTCTGGCCGGCGGACAGGGGAGCCGGCTGTATGTGCTTACCGGCGACATGGCAAAGCCTGCGGTACCCTTTGGCGGGAAGTTCCGCATCATTGATTTTCCCCTGTCCAACTGCGCCAACTCCGGTATCGACACCGTGGGCGTGCTGACCCAGTACCGGCCGCTGGAGCTCAACAGCTACATCGGCAACGGTCAGCCGTGGGAGCTGGACCGGCTGGACGGCGGCGTTCACATTCTGCCGCCCTACCAGAGCGCCACCGGCGCCAGCTGGTACAAGGGGACGGCCAACGCCATCTATCAGAACATCGGCTTCGTGGATCTGTACGATCCGGAGTATGTGGCGGTGCTCTCCGGTGACCACATCTATAAGATGGACTATGCCGTGATGCTGCGCCGCCACAAGGAGACCGGGGCTGCCTGCACCATCGCCGTGATGGAGGTGCCGTGGGCGGAGGCCAGCCGCTTCGGTATCATGTCGGTGGACGGGGAGGATCGCATCACGGAGTTTGCCGAAAAGCCCAAGGAGCCCAAGAGCAATCTGGCGTCGATGGGTATTTATATCTTCACATGGAGCAAGCTGCGGGAGTATCTGGTGGCCGACGAGGCGGACCCCACCTCGGAAAACGACTTCGGCAAGAACATCATCCCCGCCATGCTGGCGGCGGGGGAGCGGATGACCGCATGGCGCTTTGACGGCTACTGGAAGGACGTGGGGACGCTGGTGTCCCTGTGGGACGCCAACATGGATATGCTGAGTCCCGGCTCCGGACTGAACCTGCTGGATCGCCGGTGGCCTATTTACAGCCGCACGCCCTCCTGTCCCCCGGCCTATGTGGGATCCAAGGCGGACATCGGCAACAGCGTCGTGGCCAAGGGCTGCGAGGTGCTGGGCGAGGTGAAGAACAGCGTCCTCAGCTACAACACCCAGGTGGGGGAGGGGGCCGTCGTCTCTTACTCCGTGCTGATGCCCGGCGCCGTGGTGGAGTCGGGAGCCGTGGTGCAGTACGCCATCGTGGGTGAGAACTGCCGCATCGGCAGGGACGCTCAGGTGGGCGCTCCGCCGGAGACGGCACAGGATCCGGATGACTGGGGCGTGGCGGTGCTGGGACCCGGTACCGTGATAGGGGACGGGGAGATCGTCTCCGCCAAGACTCTGCTGGACCGGCATCACGGGGAGGTGAAGGCATGAACCACACCATGCACGGCATCATCTTTTCTTACGGAAAGCCCACGGGGCTGGGGGATCTGATCGCCCACCGCATCCCCGGCTCCATGCCCTTCGGCGGCAACTACCGGGTGGTGGACTTTATGCTCTCCAGTATGGTCAACGCCGGGATCCACGATGTGGGCGTCATCATGCACGGCAAGTGCCAGAGTATGCTGGATCATCTGGGCAACGGCCGCAGCTGGGATCTGAGCCGCAATCGGGGCGGGCTGACGCTGCTGCCGGCCTTCGCCTATGCCGAGAGCCGCACCTCCGCCGGACGCTTCCGGGGGAAGGTGGAGGCGCTGGGCTGCGTGCTGGAGTACCTGCGGGAGATCAGGCAGGAGTATGTGGTGCTGGCGGACAGCGATCTGGTCATCAATCTGCCGCTGGAGCAGGTATTGCAGGAGCACATCGCCTCCGGGGCCGACCTGACGGAGGTTTGTACGGCGGAGCCCGGCGACCCCAGCGATACCTATCTGGAGATGGATGAACAGGGCCGCATCGTGGATGTGGCCTACGACGTCCACACCCCGGCGGGTTACCGCTGCCTGAACGTGTGCATCCTGCGGCGGGAGCTGCTGGTGCAGCTGGTGGAGGAGTGCATGGCCCACAACCGGTACAGCTTCCGCCACCACATTTTACAGGATCAGAAGGATCGGCTGCATCTGCACGCCTATGTGTGGCAGGGGTATGCCGCCCGCATCGATACGGTACAGACCTACTACCGCCGTAGCATGGAGCTGCTGGACCCGGCGCAGCGGCGGCTGCTGTTCGATCCCCGGCGACCCATTCTGGCCAAGGAGAACGATGCGCCTCCGGCGTATCTGGACCCTGCCGGGGTGTGCGAGAACTCCCTCATTGCCGATGGCTGCGATATTCAGGGCAGCGTGAAAAACTGCATTCTGTTTCGGGGTGTCCGGGTAGAGAAGGGAGCGCAGGTGGAGAACTGCGTGCTCTTTAAGGGCACGGTGGTGAAAAAGGATGCCACCCTGCGCTGCGTCATTGCCGACAAGGCTGTGACCATCCGGGAGGGACGCACCCTCATTGGAGACGAGAACTATCCTGTGGTGGTGGCCCGCAACGCTACCGTATAAACGAATCACGTCCCTCCCCGCAGGCTGCGGGGAGGGGACACAAGGAGGTAACGGCATGGATATCTTATATGTGACCAGCGAGGCGGCTCCCTTCTGCAAGACCGGAGGTCTTGCGGATGTGCTGGGAAGTCTCCCGCCGGCGGTGGCTGCCGGTGGGGATCGTGCGGCGGTGATCCTGCCGCTGTACGGGCAAGTTTCGGACGCATGGAGAGAGAAAATGCGCTGGCACGGCTATACCTATGTGGACCTGGCGTGGCGGCATGAGTACTGCGGCCTGTTCTCGCTGGAGTATCGGGGCGTCGTCTGGTATTTTCTGGATAACGAGCGGTACTTCCGCCGTGGGGCGCTGTATGGCCAGATGGACGACGGAGAGCGGTTTGCCTTCTTTTCCAAGGCGGTGGTGTCGGTGCTTCCCATGCTGGAGTGGCGGCCGGAGGTGATCCACTGCAACGACTGGCAGACTGCACTGGTGCCGATTTACTTGAAAACTGTGGCTGAAAACGTTTCCACCGTGTTCACCATTCACAACATCGAGTATCAGGGCAAGTACGGCGCCGACACGATGGAGGATCTTTTCGGCCTGAACCGGGGAGACTGGTACGAGAGCGGCGTTCTACAGATGGATGGGTGCGTGAACCTCATGAAGGGGGCCATGGTGACGGCGGACGCCGTGACCACCGTCAGCCCCACCTACGCCACCCAGCTGCGGGAGAGCGCCTATGCCGCCGGACTGGACAGCGTGGTGCGCAGCATCCAGTGGAAATTCTCCGGCGTGCTCAACGGCATCGATATGGTGAGCTATGACCCGGAGTGCGACCCCAATCTGCCCGCCCGATACACGGCGGCGGAGTCGGAGGGGAAGACCTTATGCAAGGCGGCACTTCAGCAGGAGTTGGGCCTTGCTCAGGAGGAGGGGACACCGGTCCTCTCTATGGTGACCCGGCTGGTGGGACACAAGGGCGTGGATCTGGTGTGTCAGGCGCTGGATGGCATCATGGCCACCGGCTGTCAGCTGGTGGTGCTGGGCAGCGGTGACGGTGGATATGAGAATTTCTTCCGCCACGCTCAGAACCGCTACCCGGGACGGCTGTGTGCCTGGATCGGCTACAACGAAGGCCTGTCCCGCCGCATCTATGCCGGCAGCGACCTGTTTCTGATGCCCTCTAAGAGCGAGCCTTGCGGCCTGTCGCAGATGATCGCCATGCGCTATGGTGCTGTACCTATCGTCCGGCAGACCGGCGGTCTCAACGACACCGTCCGGTCCTGTCAGGTGGGGCAGCCCGATGGCAACGGCTATGTCTTTGCCGCCTACGACGCCGGGGCCATGCTGGATACCATCGGGCAGGCGGTGGGCCTGTACCACGGCGATGCAGAGGGCTTCCGCATGGTGCGGCGGCGGGGCATGGAGGGCGATTTCAGCTGGGATCGCAGCGCCGGGGCCTACCGGAATATTTATGGAAAGCTGCTGGGGCGGTAAGTCCCGGATGCAATACAGGAGGATATCTATGACTTATACGAAGGAAACATTGCAGGAGGCCATCGTGCAGAAGCTGCGGCTGAACTACGGCTGCACGGAGAAGCAGGCCACCGACGGAGAGATCATGAAGGCCTGCGCTCTGGTGCTGCGGGATATCATGGCCGAGCGGGGGGTGCGTACCCGTGAGGAGGTGGACAGTCAGGAGAAGCGGAAGGTCCACTATATGTCCATGGAGTTTCTCATGGGACGCAGCCTGATGAAGAACGCCTACAATCTGGAGCTGCTGGAGCCGCTGACAGGGGCCGTGGAGGCGCTGGGCTTCAAGGCGGCGGACATCTTCGACATGGAGCCGGATGCCGGTCTCGGCAACGGCGGTCTGGGCCGTCTGGCGGCCTGCTATCTGGACAGCATGACCACGCTGGAGATCCCTGCCACCGGCTACTCCATCTGCTACGAACTGGGTATCTTCAAGCAGAAGATCGTGGACGGCCAGCAGGTGGAGCTGCCCGACGACTGGAAGAATCTGGGCGATGCGTGGCTCATGCCCAAGCCGCAGGAGACGGAGGAGGTCCACTTCGGCGGCAAGGTCCGCACCCGGTGGGACAACGGCCACCTGATGGTGGTGCATGAGGACTATACCCGTGTGCTGGCGGTGCCGTGCGACATGGAGATCGCCGGGTACGACACCCAGCAGGTGAACACCCTGCGGCTGTGGGACGCCAAGAGTCCCAAGCCCATCGACATGAAGCTGTTCAGCGAGGGGCAGTACCTGCGGGCCGGGGAGGAGCGGGCCATGGCGGATGTCATCTCCAAGGTGCTGTATCCGGAGGACAACCACTATGAGGGCAAGTCCCTGCGGCTGAAGCAGCAGTATTTCTTTGTTTCGGCCACCATGCAGTCCATCACACGGCAGCACATCCAGACCTACGGCACCCTGAAAAACTTCCACGAGAAGAACGTCATCCAGATCAACGACACCCATCCGGCGCTGGTGATCCCGGAGCTGATGCGTATTCTGGTGGACGATGCGGGCCTTTCCTGGGACGAGGCGTGGCACATTACCACCTGCTCCGTGGCCTACACCAACCACACGGTACTGGCGGAGGCGCTGGAGTGCTGGCCCCAGCAGCTGTTCGAGACGCTGCTGCCCCGTGTGTGGCAGATCCTGCAGGAGATCGCCCGCCGCTGGCAGGAGAAGGTGGAGAGCTTCTATCACGACCCCGAAAAGACCGCCAAGATGGCGGTCATCTGGGACGGCGTGGTGCGGATGGCCAACCTCTGCATCGCCGGCGGTATGGCCATCAACGGCGTGTCCGCTCTGCACTCGGATATCCTGCGCCATGATGTGTTCCGGGACGCCTGCCGAATGGAGCCGGAGAAGTTCAAGAACGTCACCAACGGCGTGGATCATCGCCGCTGGCTCAGCCAGATCAACCCCGGTCTGGACGGGTTGATCCGGGAGCTCATCGGGGACGGTTATCTGACCCATGCGGGCCATTTGCAGGAACTGGACCCCTATGCTGAGGATGGGGCGGTGCTGGCCCGGCTGGAGGAGATCAAGCGCTGCAACAAGGAGACCTTTGCCCGGTGGGCCCGCCGACAGCAAGGGGTGCAGCTGAACACGGACGCTATCTTCAACGTGCAGGTGAAGCGGCTTCACGAGTATAAACGGCAGCTGCTGAACGTACTGCACATCATCGCCCTGTACCAGCAGCTGCAGGACGACCCGGACATGGACTTCCCACCACAGACCTTCCTCTTTGGCGCCAAGGCTGCGCCCGGCTATGCCGTAGCCAAGCGCATCATCCGGCTCATCAACTCTCTGGCGGATCAGGTGAACAACGACCCCATCTGCAAGGGGAAGCTGCAGGTGGTATTTCTGGAGAACTACCGGGTCTCCATGGCGGAGATGCTGATGCCTGCCAGCGAGGTGAGTCAGCAGATCTCCACCGCCGGCAAGGAGGCCAGCGGCACCGGCAACATGAAGTTCATGATGAACGGCGCACTGACCATCGGCACGCTGGACGGTGCCAACGTGGAGATGCACGAGGTGCTGGGGGACGAGAATATGTTCCTCTTTGGCCTGACGGCGGAGGAGGCCTCCCACATGAGCCGGGGCTACGACCCGTATCTGCTGTATACACGTGACCCGGTGCTGCGCCGGGTGCTGGATCAGCTGAAGGCCGGGTTCCGGGACGGCGTCAGCTATGAGGATCTGTACCAGCGGCTGCTGTTCGGCGTGGACTGCCCGGCGGATCAGTATCTGCTGCTGGCGGACTTTGCCTCCTACTGCGCCGCCTCCCAGCGGGTGACGGACACCTACCGGGATCGGGAGAAGTGGAACCGCATGAGCCTGCACAACATCGCCCGCAGCGGGATCTTCTCCGCCGACCGGTCGGTGGCGGACTATGCCGATATCATCTGGCACGTACCGTATAAGAAGTAAGCACCGGAACTGAAAAAAGCACTCCCGGAGGACGCATTTGCATCCTCCAGGAGTGCTTTTTACTCTATGGGGGCTTCTGCGGGAGAAGGCTTTGCAGGGGAGTTACTTCCGCAGGGCGGAGTCCACAACAACGGCACGGGCCTTGGCCAGCTTCAGATCGTGCTGGAGCCGGGCGGGAGGCACCTGCTCCCGCAGCTGGGGAACGGTCATGCCGTAGAGGGCGGCCATCTCCCGATACTTCTCCTCCAGCTCTTCCTCGGTGACGGTGATGCCCTCCTGACGGGCGATCTCCGTCATGGCCAGCTCATACCGGGCAGCGGCCACGGCGTTTTCACGGGCGTGATCCCGCAGATCCTCCATGGTCAGACCTGCCGCCTGCAGGTAATCAGACAGGGAAGCGCCCTGACTCTCCAGATGCTGCTGGAGCTCCTGAAGGATGCCGGTGAGCTGGCTCTCCACCATGGAGTCGGGCAGCTGCACCTCCATGCCCGCCACCACCTGCTGCATCAGGGCCTCGGCAAAGGCGTTGGAGGCAGCCTGCTGCTTTTGCAGGATGGCCTGCTCCATGATGCTGCGGCGCAGATGGGACACGTCCTCGAAGCCCTGCTCCTGTGCAAAGGCATCCGTCAGCTGGGGCAGGCTCCGCCGGACGATGCGGTGGGCCTTGACGTGGAAGGTAGCATCCTTGCCCGCCAGCTCCGGCACATACTGGGTGGGGAAGGTGACGTGGACATCCCGCTCCTCCTCCGGGCGAATGCCCGCCACCTGCTCCTCGAAGCCGGGGATGAACATCCCGCTGCCCAGCAGCAGGGGATAGCCTTCGCCCTTGCCGCCTTCGAAGGGTACGCCGTCCACGAAGCCCTCGAAGTCCAGAGTGACCTCGTCGCCCATGGCGGCCCGGTTCTGCTCCTGCTCCACCAGATGCTCCGTCAGGAAGCGCTGGATGGCCTCGTTGGTGTCATCGTCGGAGAGCTCGGCATTCTCCCACGGGGCGGACAGGCCCTTGTACTGGCCCAGCTTCACCTCCGGATACAGGTCGATGAGGGCGGTGAAGGTGTAGCCGTCTGGGCCGATGGTCTCCACGTTCAGGGCGGGAGGGGCGGCGATCTGGATGTCCTCGGCGGCGATGGCCTCCACCAGTGCGGCGGGGAAGGTCTCGTTCACCGCCTCCTGATAGAACAGATCGCGGCTGTACGCCTTTTCCAGCGCCTCACGGGGAGCCTTGCCCACGGCGTAGCCCTCCACAGGGTACAGGGCCTTGACCTCCTGATAGGCGTCGTTCAGGGCCTTCTCCCACGCATCACGCTCCACGGTGATGGTCAGGCGCAGCTGGCGGTTGGCCAGCTCCTCTTTCTTTTGCAGGATCATGGGGATTCCTCCATATCTTTTCATTTATAACAGATCTATTATACTCGAAATCTGCCGCCGCCGCAACCGGGAAATGGATTTGTAAAATAATTGTGACTTATATCACAGGAACACTTCCTTTTTGGGCGGGGCTATGCTATAATGCCCCTCACGGGAAATTGTTGAAATCAGGAGGATTCTCATGCAGACCATCAAGACCTTCATCAAGGACCACCCCCATATGTGGTGGGGCCTGTATCTGCCGGTGTATCTGGGGGGCTTTTTCCTTATTGAGCACCTCATCACCGACAACTATTGGGCCACCCAGACCTTCATCGATGAATACATCCCCTTCTGCGAGTACTTTGTCATTCCCTATGACTCATGGGGCTTTCTTCTGCTGGCGCTGGGCCTTTACCTGATCGTCAAGGATGCCGAGGGCTTCCGGCGGTATATGTGGAGCATCATGCTGACCTTCGGGTTTGCCACCATCTTCTGTGCGCTGGTACCCAACGGACAGGACCTGCGCCCGGCGGTGATGGAGCACCACAACTTCTGCACGTGGCTCCTCCAGAACACCTACAATCTGGACACCAACACCAATGTGCTGCCCAGCGTCCATGTGCTGGGGGTGCTGGACGCCCTCTATGCCGTTCACCGGACGCCGGGACTGCGGCGCACCGGATGGCGCACTTTCGCAGACATATGGGGCGTCATCATCATCTGCTCCACACTCTTTGTCAAGCAGCACGCCTTCATCGATGTGGTGGCGGCCCTGGTGGTGGGCGCCATCGCCTATGTCATCATCTATACAATCATCGGCGGGCGGCGGGATCGCCGCATGGCGGCAGCGGGAAAGGAGGTCCCCTGTGGAGAACATACCGATCCTTGAGGGCATCAGCCCCGACGAGGTAGAGCAGATGCGGGTGTGCTTCGGCGTCCGGGAGGAGCGCTTCCGGGCCGACACCGTGATTTATGACATCAGCGAGGGCCGGGGAGAGCTGGGGCTTCTGACCGCCGGCAGCGCCGTCATCCAGCGCATCGACCGGCAGGGGGGACGCACCATTCTGGAGCATCTGCCCACAGGCAGCGTGTTCGGAGAGATGCTGATGTTCGAAAATGTGGCCGGGGACAGCATCACGGTGGTGGCGGCGGAGTCGTGCCGGGTGTGGTTCATGAGCGCCGAACATCTGACCCGGCGATGCGAAAAGGCCTGCACCCATCACAGCCGACTGGTGGAGAATATGTTCCATATCATGACCGGCAAGGCCGCCGCCCTCTCCGAGCGGGTGGAGGTTCTGAGCCGCCGCAGCATCCGGGAGAAACTGCTGTGCTACTTCGGCCTTCAGACCGGCGGCGACGACTGCGGCAGCTTTCATCTGCCCTTTACCCTCAGTGCTCTGGCGGACTATATCTCCGCCGACCGCAGTGCCATGATGCGGGAGCTGCGGAAAATGAAGGAGGAGCATCTGGTGGATATCGACCGGGGACAGGTGACGCTGCACCATGCCCTTGCATGAAAAAGGGAAAGTGCAAGGAAATATTTGACGAACCATGGGCGGATGTGATAAGATAAGACGAGCGCACACGGGTGAGGAGTTCCGTGTGTGCCCATGGAACGTAGCAAGCCATGACTTTTGAGGAAAGAAGGAACATCCATGTATCGTATCGTAACGAAGGAAGCGCTGAAGCCCACTGTGATCCTGTACGAGATCGAGGCACCCATGGTGGCCAAGAAGGCCCAGCCCGGTCAGTTCATCATTCTGCGTGTGGACGAGAACGGCGAGCGTATCCCCATCACGATCCACGACTATGACCGTGAGAAGGGGACCGTCACCATCATCGTGCAGACCGTGGGCGCAACCACCGAGAAGCTGAGCCACAAGCAGCAGGGCGATTATCTGCATGACTTTGTGGGTCCTCTGGGCAAGCCCACCGAGACCGAGGGCAAGAAGAAGGTCTGCGTCGTCGGCGGCGGCGTGGGCTGCGCCATTGCCTACCCCGTTCTGAAGAAGTTCCACGACTGCGGCGCTGAGGTCCACGCTGTAGTGGGCTTCAAGAGCAAGGACGTGGTGATCTTGGAGGATAAGTTCAAGGCCGTATCCTCCGTGATGAAGGTCTGCACCGACGACGGCTCCTATGGCCAGAAGGGTCTTGTTACCGAGGCACTGAAGGAGCTGCTGGACGCCGGCAATCAGTATGATGAGATCTTTGCCATCGGCCCCATGGTCATGATGAAGTTCGTCTGCAAGACCACGGCCCCCTACGGCGTACCCACCACCGTCTCCATGAGCCCCATCATGATCGACGGTACCGGTATGTGCGGCGGCTGCCGTCTGACCGTGGGCGGCGAGACCAAATTCGCCTGCGTGGATGGCCCTGACTTCGACGGTCAGCTGGTGGACTGGGATCTGGCTGTCAAGCGCAACCAGATGTATCATGATTTCGAGGTGCATAAGCACGAGGAAGTCTGCAATCTGTTCAAGCAGGAGGTAAAGTAAGATGGCTGCAAAGATCAATATGCGTTTGGATAAGAACGAAATGCCCTCTCAGGACCCCAATGTCCGGAATAAGAATTTCCTCGAGGTGGCTCTGGGCTACACCGAGGAGCAGGCTCTGGACGAGGCGGCCCGCTGCCTGAACTGCAAGAACCATCCCTGCGTCAACGGATGCCCCGTCAACGTCCGCATCCCGGAGTTCATCGCCAAGATCGTGGAGCGGGACTATGAGGGCGCCTATCAGGTGATCCATCAGACCAGCTCCCTTCCCGCCGTCTGCGGCCGTGTCTGTCCGCAGGAGAGCCAGTGCGAGATGCACTGCGTCCGTGGCAAGAAGGGCGATCCCGTGGGCATCGGCCGTCTGGAGCGCTTTGTGGCCGACTGGCACAACGCCCACAGCACCGAGGCTCCTGAAAAGCCCCAGTCCAACGGTCACAAGGTGGCCGTGGTCGGCTCCGGCCCTGCGGGTCTGACCTGCGCCGGCGATCTGGCCAAGAAAGGCTATGAGGTCACCGTGTATGAGGCTCTGCATCTGGCCGGCGGCGTGCTGGTGTACGGCATCCCCGAGTTCCGTCTGCCCAAGAGCATCGTGCAGAAGGAAGTGGACGGCCTGAAGGCCATGGGTGTGAAGGTGGAGACCAACATCGTGGTAGGCCGCACCATCACCATTGATGAGCTGATGGAGGAGAACGGCTTCGAGGCCGTGTTCGTTGGCTCCGGCGCCGGTCTGCCCATGTTCATGCACATTCCCGGTGAGAACCTGAAGGGTGTGTATTCCGCCAACGAGTTCCTGACCCGTATCAACCTGATGAAAGCCTATCGTGAGGATTCCGATACCCCCATCATGGATCTGAAGGGCAAGAAGGTGGCCGTGGTAGGCGGCGGCAACGTGGCTATGGACGCCGCTCGCTGCTCCAAGCGCCTGGGCGCTGACGTGTACGTGGTGTATCGCCGTGGCATGGAGGAGCTGCCCGCCCGTCACGAGGAGGTGGAGCACGCCATCGAGGAGGGCGTGATCTTCAAGACTCTCAATAACCCCGTTCAGATCAACGGCGACGAGCAGGACTGCGTCAAGTCCATGACCTGCGTGGAGATGGAGCTGGGTGAGCCCGATGCCTCCGGCCGCCGTCGTCCCGTGGAGAAGAAGGGCAGCGAGTTCGAGCTGGATGTGGACGCTGTCATCATGTCTCTGGGTACCACCCCCAACCCCCTGATCAAGTCCACCACCAAGGGCCTGGAGGTCAACAAGAAGGGCGGTATCATCGTCAACGAGGATGGCCTGACCTCCCGTCAGGGCGTGTATGCCGGCGGCGATGCCGTTACCGGTGCTGCCACCGTCATTCTGGCTATGGGTGCCGGTAAGCTGGGCGCCAAGTCCATCGACGAGTATCTGTCCAATAAATAATCTTCCCGTTACATAACAGCCCGGCGGCGCTGAAATCAGCGCCGCCGGGCTGTTGTCCGCAAAAGTCCCGTGGGGCCGGGCATCTGCCCGCCCTCTTACCGCAGCAGCTCCAGCAGCTGCGCCGGAGTGTCGGCCACCGCCGGCGCCCCGGCGGACTCCAGGGCCGCCCGGCCCCGGAAGCCCCAGGACACGCCGATCATGGCCAGGCCCGCGTTCCGGGCGGTGTCCACGTCCACCTCGCTGTCGCCCACATACAGGGCCCGCCCGGGCTCCGCCCCCAGCCGGGACAGCACCGCCTGCACCATGTCCGGGGCAGGCTTGGCAGCCACGCCGTCCCGCTGGCCCAGGGCGCCGTCCAGCTCCGGGAAGAACCGGGCCGCCAGGGTCCGGGTGGTTTCGTCTGGCTTGTTGGACACCACCGCCGTCCGCACCCCCGCCCGGCGCAGGGCCGCCAGCAGCTCCGGAATGCCCTCATAGGGCCGGGTCCGGATGCAGTTGTGGGCCTGGTAATACGCCCGGTACGCCGCCAGCACCTCCGCCTCCCGGGCGGGGTCCACCCCCTGGGGCAGGGCCCGGTGGATCAGCAGCCCCGCGCCGTTGCCCACGAACCGCCGGACCTCCTCCAGGGTCCGGGCGGGGTAGCCGTACTGCGTCAGGATGTGGTTCACCGCCGCCTCCATGTCCGTCAGGGTGTCCAGCAGTGTGCCGTCCATATCGAATAAAACCGTCTGATATTTCATGATACTTGCTCCTTGGTTGAAGATTTCGCCCGAGACTATGCGCTGCTCCTCGCTTCCGTAAAACGTCTCCCCAGGAGTATACCACCCCGCCGGACTGCCGTAAAGCCCCGGCGGGCAGATTTTGGTGGATAGGAGGCCGGCGCGATCCGGCACTTCTTCTTCGTATCACTGTACCGGCAGTCCCACCGCAATGGTGGTGCCCTTCTCCGAGCTCTCCTCCACCCAAACGGAGCCGCCGTGGAGATCGGCGATCTCCCACACCAGCGAGAGTCCCAGCCCCGCGCCGCCGTATTCGCGGCTGCGGGATTTGTCCACCCGGAAGAATGGCTGGAAGATACTGCGCTGATACTC
>ENA-OUQM01000123-OUQM01000123.1-human-gut-metagenome-genome-assembly--contig:-NODE-123-length-57082-cov-33.276448_pt1 | contig 57082 bp, 43 predicted proteins | sample MGYA00237949_ERZ548830 | MGnify/ENA primary metagenome ERZ548830 (study PRJEB26490, sample SAMN05194706) | human gut metagenome | biome: terrestrial biome; feature: human-associated habitat; material...
AATACCCGTGACTGGACTTTCACCAGTAAGATTAGTGCCATGCTCGGCACACTAGAAAATATCAGCCCCATCAAATGATGGGGCTGATATGCAACACGAGCCTAGATCTGGTTCATGTAAATCTGCTTTATTCTGTTATGAGATGCCTCACAACAAAACGACTCACAATAAATTATTTAGCTGCCTTCTCAGCAATCGCAGCCTGTGCTGCTGCAAGACGAGCGATCGGTACACGGAATGGAGAACATGAAACGTAATCCAGACCAATCTTGTGGCAGAACTCAACAGATGAAGGATCTCCACCATGCTCACCACAGATACCAACGTGAAGCTTAGGATTAACCGGCTTACCAAGTTTGATAGCTGTCTCCATTAACTTACCAACACCTGTCTGGTCAAGCTTAGCGAATGGATCGCTCTCGAAGATCTTCTTATCATAGTAAGCATTTAAGAACTTACCTGCATCATCACGGGAGAATCCGAATGTCATCTGTGTTAAATCGTTTGTACCGAAGCAGAAGAAGTCAGCCTCTGTAGCGATCTCATCAGCAGTAAGAGCTGCACGAGGGATCTCGATCATTGTACCAACCTCGTACTCAAGGTTTACACCGGCAGCAGCGATCTCAGCATCAGCGGTCTCTACTACGATATTCTTAACATACTTAAGCTCCTTAACTTCACATACAAGTGGAATCATGATCTCTGGCTTAACTGTCCAATCTGCATGCTCCTTCTGTACTTCAATCGCTGCACGGATAACAGCCTTTGTCTGCATCTTGGCAATAGAAGGATAAGTAACAGCAAGACGGCATCCTCTGTGTCCCATCATTGGGTTGAACTCATGAAGTGATGCACAGATAGCCTTGATCTCTTCTACTGATTTATTCTTAGCCTTAGCAAGCTTCTCAATGTCAGCGTCCTCTGTAGGAACGAACTCATGAAGAGGTGGATCCAGGAAACGGATGGTTACCGGGCATCCCTCAAGAGCCTCATAGAGAGCCTTGAAGTCAGACTGCTGATATGGAAGAATCTTGTCAAGAGCAACTTCTCTCTCTTCCTCTGTATCAGAACAGATCATCTCACGGAAAGCAGCGATTCTCTCCGGATCGAAGAACATATGCTCTGTACGGCAAAGTCCGATACCTTCTGCACCGAGCTCACGAGCCTTCTTAGCATCAGCCGGGGTATCAGCGTTTGTACGAACCTTAAGAGTTCTGAACTCATCAGCCCAAGCCATAACACGTCCGAACTCACCAGCGATAGAAGCGTCTACGGTTGGAATCAGTCCAGCGTAAATGTTACCAGTTGTACCATCGATAGAGATCTCAGATCCCTCTGTGAATGTCTGTCCAGCGAGTGTGAACTTCTTGTTCTCCTCGTCCATGTTGATGTCGCCACATCCAGATACACAGCAGGTACCCATACCACGGGCAACTACGGCTGCGTGGCTTGTCATACCACCACGTACGGTAAGGATACCCTGAGCAGCCTTCATACCTGTGATATCTTCCGGAGATGTCTCAAGACGTACAAGAACGACCTTCTCTCCTCTTTCAGCCCAGCTTTCAGCATCGTCAGCTGTAAATACGACCTTACCACAAGCAGCTCCCGGAGAAGCTCCAAGACCCTTTCCAAGTGGAGTTGCAGCCTTAAGTGCAGCAGCATCGAACTGTGGATGTAATAATGTATCAAGGTTACGAGGATCGATCATAGCAACTGCCTCTTCCGGAGTCTTATGTCCCTCGTCTACTAAATCGCAAGCGATCTTTAATGCAGCCGGAGCTGTTCTCTTACCGTTACGGCACTGAAGCATGTATAACTTCTTGTTCTCAACCGTAAACTCCATATCCTGCATATCATGATAATGGTTCTCAAGAGTCTCACAAACCTTAAGGAACTCAGCATATGCCTCTGGGAACTCCTGCTCCATCTGAGCGATTGGCATTGGAGTACGAACACCGGCAACTACGTCCTCACCCTGTGCATTGATCAGGAACTCACCCATAAGCTTGTTCTCGCCAGTTGCAGGATCACGAGTGAAGGCAACACCTGTACCAGACTGATCATTTAAGTTACCGAATACCATTGGCATTACGTTAACAGCGGTTCCCCAGGAATATGGGATATCGTTGTCTCTTCTATATACGTTAGCACGTGGGTTGTCCCATGAACGGAATACAGCCTCGATTGCAAGCTTTAACTGCTCTACAGGATCGGAAGGGAACTCTGTTCCTAACTGATTCTTGTACTCAGCCTTGAACTGCTCTGCTAATTCCTTTAAGTCTGCTGCTGTAAGGTCAACGTCAAACTTAACACCTCTGTCAGCTTTCATCTTGTCGATGAGCTGCTCGAAGTATTTCTTACCAACTTCCATTACAACGTCAGAGAACATCTGAATGAAACGACGATATGAATCGTATACGAATCTCTCAAACTTTGGATCTGGGTTACCAGCGATCATAGCTGCTACTACATCGTCGTTAAGACCAAGGTTAAGGATCGTATCCATCATACCAGGCATAGAAGCACGTGCTCCGGAACGTACAGATACAAGAAGAGGATTCTTAAGATCACCGAACTTCTTGCCGTTCTCTTTTTCCATCCAAGCTACACCTTCCATAGCCTGAGCCATAATTTCATCATTGATTTTACGTCCATCCTCATAGTACTGAGTACATGCCTCAGTTGTGATGGTGAATCCCTGTGGTACTGGAAGACCGATTTCAGTCATCTCAGCAAGGTTAGCTCCCTTACCACCGAGAAGGTTACGCATGGTCATGTTACCTTCTTTGAAGGTGTATACCCACTTGTTTGCCATTTGACAATTCCTCCTAATATTTGTTTATTGTATAAATTCGAAAAACGAATAACATGATCCGTTTTCCATAAAGCTGAGCCGTGAACACAGACTTCACGACTATGCTATACTTATTGTAACACAGAATTCGCATTTCGCAAGCATTTTTTACCATAGTTATGCCCCATGAATCACAGAGCCGGACGCAAACCATCCGTTTTGTAATCCACAGGGCAGACTTTTGTTTATGCGATATTAAAATTCAAATTTTTTCTCAAAATATGCATCCAGCTCATCGATTTTAATTCTTTCCTGCTGCATGGTGTCACGGTCACGTACGGTAACGGCTCCATCCTCTTCGGAATCAAAATCATAGGTAACACAGAATGGTGTACCAATCTCATCCTGACGGCGGTAACGCTTTCCGATCGTTCCTCTGTCATCAAACTCACAATTGTATTTCTTTGCCAGCTGGGCATATACTTTTTCCGCACCCTCATTTAACTTCTTGGATAACGGAAGCACACCGATTTTAACCGGAGCAAGTGCCGGATGGAAATGGAAAACGGTTCTTACGTCCGGCTTTTCCTCTGTTCCGATATTTTCCTCATCGTATGCGGCACATAAAAATGCCAGAACCACACGGTCAGCACCAAGTGATGGCTCAATAACGTAAGGAATATACTTCTCCCCCTTCGTATCATCAAAATACGTCATATCCTGACCAGACACATTCTGATGCTGTGTCAGATCGTAATCGGTACGGTCAGCAATCCCCCAGAGTTCCCCCCATCCAAACGGGAATAAGAATTCAATATCCGTCGTTCCCTTAGAATAGAAACACAGTTCCTCGGCAGAATGATCACGCAGACGCATCTCGTCTTCCTTGATTCCCAGAGATAACAGCCAGTCACGGCAGAACGCTCTCCAGTACTGGAACCACTCTAAATCGGTACCCGGCTCACAGAAAAATTCCAGCTCCATCTGCTCAAACTCTCTCGTACGGAATGTGAAATTCCCCGGTGTAATCTCATTACGGAAAGACTTACCAATCTGTCCGATTCCAAACGGAATTTTCTTACGGGAAGTTCTCTGCACATTTTTGAAGTTAACGAAAATACCCTGTGCGGTTTCCGGACGAAGATATACGGTATTTTTTGCATCTTCCGTAACTCCCTGGAATGTCTTAAACATCAGATTAAACTGACGGATGTCTGTAAAATTATGCTTACCGCAGGAAGGACATGGAATGTTATGGCTTTCAATAAAATCCACCATTTTCTCATTGGACCATCCATCTACGGATCCGTCCAACTCGATGTTATTCTCCTGTGCAAAATCTTCGATCAGCTTATCTGCACGAAAACGCTCATGACATTCTTTACAATCCATCAGCGGATCAGAAAAACCTCCCAGATGTCCGGAAGCAACCCAGGTCTGTGGGTTCATCAGGATGGCACAGTCCACACCGACATTGTATGGGTTTTCCTGTATGAACTTCTTCCACCATGCACGCTTCACATTGTTTTTCAGTTCTACACCAAGATTTCCGTAATCCCATGTATTTGCAAGACCTCCGTAGATTTCAGATCCCGGATATACAAAACCTCTTGCTTTTGCTACCTGCACAATTTTGTCCATCGTCTTTTCCATTATGTAATCCTCACATTCTATTATGTATTTTCTGATCCGCCCAAAGGCTGGATCTGAGTTACTTATAAATTATATAGGTATATACCTGACTGAATTCGCCTGTGGCATCATCGGTACTGGTATCTTCCTCCTCAAACTGAAACTTCACTTCGGATTCCTGCTCCGTAACATCGATCAGATCGTCATCGGATACCGCTCCTGTCGTTTCCTCAATCTGTGTGCCTGCTGCCTCTGTGGCACTTTCCGTTCCCTCTGTTGTTTTTTCCGCTGCAAGAAGGGACGTTCCTTCTTTGATTGCAATGGTCTGTGCATCCACATAACTGGTATTTGTCGTGGATACATAACAGATGGTTCCTTTTACTTTTACATTTGTATTTCCACGGATTACAACCACTTTGTAGCTGGAGTCATCCAGAAATGCGCTGCTCTCACACGCTTTGATCTTTCCGTTTTTTACGGATGCAAACGATCCGTCAAAAGAATACCCTGCGGCCAGTGCTTCTGCAACACTTCCCGTATACAGTTCCATATCATTAAATTTCTGATAATCTTCGGCTGTACGGTACGCAATGGTAAGCGTTGCCTTTTTTTCTCCTGTGTCGAGTTTTTTCAGCGAAACGCTTCCCTTTCCGTTTTTCTCATTATAGGTATCTATTTCATTTTTGACATATTCTTTCAATCCGTCTTTATCATATGTCTTTTCGTCAAAATTTTCCACATCGGTAGACACGATTTTTCCATCTTTCAGTACAAAAACTGTGCTTTCATCCGCTTTGTAAGAAGTGCCGCAACCGGTAAACATTCCTACGCTAAGCAGTAATACCAGCACGATCTGACCGAATTTCTTCATGATTTCACAAATCCTCCTCTATTCACAATCCATGATATTATACACTTTTCATATTCCCATTTCAACCGAAAATCGAAAGGGACTTAAAGTCATGATGCACATAATACGCCATATATTCTTTCATAATCATCTTCAGTTCCCTTAGTACTTCCTCTGAAACAGTAAACGAGTATAATCTGGCGACAGGTGTGGATATGATATACTGCATCGTATATCGCGTGGAATCGGAAATATACAGGCCCTGTACTTCCTTCGCACATGTTCTGCAGAAGATGCCTCCCCTTTTCACCGAAAAGAAACACAGGTTTTCTTTCGCATGACAATGCATACAGGCAAACACCTGCGGTCCTTCTCCATTGATGGTTATGGCTTTTAGTTCAAACACTGCACGCACAAGTTCTTTGGAATACCTGCTGTTTTCCAGTGCACGAAACGACTGGTACAAAAGCTTAAGCATTTCCCGCTCATCATTATTTTCCTGACAATAATATTCCGCGAATTCTGCAAAGTAGAACGCAAGCGATGCTGCATCCAGATCCAAAACCAGTTCGCGAAAATAATTCTGAATATTTGCCTTGGTAACATTATAGGAATTTCTTCCCTCAAACACTTCGAATTCGCCAAAGGCAAAGGGATTTGTCGCTGCCAGCAGCTGGCTCGACGGTCGTCTGGCACCTCTGGCAAACGCTGTGATTTTTCCCCTTTCCTTTGTCAGAATCGTTATTCTTTTGTCATAATCATTGACAGGCATGGCTGTTAAAACCATGCCCATCACTATCACAGACTGACTCATACTTCTGCTGTTCCTTCTGTCCGTGACCTCCGACGCTTTCTGCGACGTCCGTCACTTCATTCCGATAAGTCAGATAATCGGTAACTTTTCCTGTTGTCCAGAATGTTTCCCAGGTTTTCTCCATTGCACCTTACCTCCATTACTAGCGTCTGCAATGGCGGTAATTCTATTCCCGAAAAATATTGGAAACCCATCATCTGATCTTTATCTTTTATTCTTCCTCCCGATACCCGAAATTTTTAATCAGAAAATCACTGTCTCTCCAGTCTTTCTTCACCTTCACCCAAAGTTTTAAATTCACTTTGGCATCCAGCATTTTTTCCATCTCGTAGCGTGCATTGGTTCCGATCTTTTTAAGCATCGACCCCTGCTTTCCGATAATAATTCCCTTGTGGGAATCCCGTTCACACACAATCGTTGCGTCGATATCATACATCTTTCCGCCTTTGCGCGGTTTCATCTGGTCGATGGCAACGGCAATTCCATGCGGTACTTCATCGCTTAACGCATGAAGTGCTTTTTCTCTTATGATCTCCGCACAGATCGCACGCTCCGGCTGATCGGTAATCGTATCCTCGTCATAAAACTGCGGACCATACGGAAGATACTTAAAAATAGAATCAATCACGTCATCCACATTCTGTCCGCGAAGGGCGGAAGTCGGAATAATCTCCGCGAAATCATAAATCTTACGGTAGGTATCGATAAACTCCAGTACCTTGTCTTTTTCCACGGTATCAACTTTATTGATCACAAGAATCACAGGCGTCTGAACTTTTTTCAGCTGTTCTACAATGTGCTGTTCCCCCGCACCGATAAAATTACTCGGCTCCACCAGCCACAATACGACATCCACCTCGTTCAGTGTCTTTTCTGCAACATTTACCATATATTCACCAAGCTTATTTTTTGCTTTGTGAATTCCCGGCGTGTCAAGAAAAACGATCTGTCCACGCTCCATATCCGTATACACGGTCTGGATCCGGTTTCTGGTTGTCTGCGGCTTATTGGATGTGATTGCAATCTTCTGTCCGATCAGACGGTTCATCAACGTTGATTTTCCTACATTTGGTCTGCCGATAATTGTAACAAACCCTGACTTAAAATTTGCAGCTGTCATTTGTATCTCCTTTATCGTGCTATTCGCACAGTCCCTGAATTGCGGTAAACATACCGCTTTCTTCACGAATTGCATGCTCATTTCCCACTACACACAGACACTGATCGGAAAGGATCGAGGCAATCAGATCCGAAAGACTGCGGATATCTTCCGGTGTCGCTGTCAGTATCTCGTCACGCTCTTTCTGGATTTCCTCATAGGTCAGATGTTCCAGATAAGCAGCCATCGAACGGCTTCCCTTTGCTTCCGGGTTTAACGGTGTATCTAAAGCTCCAAACGTGCCAATGATATATTTTGTCATATCGCGCTCATCCGGATCAAAGGATGCTACATATTCCGGAATTTTCTCATAGACGGCATTGGTCTTTGCCAGATTCGGGTCCCGGTAAGATACAAAATAACTGTCTCCGGTCCTAAGGAAAGAACTCATACATCCATATGCACCGCCCTTTACACGGATATTCATCCACAGATATTCATAGCTTAAAATCATTTTTAAAATCTTTAAGGTTCCGTGATATGCGTATCCATGGCTGATAAAGTTACCGGATCTTGCCACATACTGGATCTGGGAGGCGTCCGTAAATCCCTCATTTTTCTTAGAAAGCACCGGATGGATTGCAGCCTGCGCCGGTGTTCCTTCCGGAAGTTTCTTTAGATACTTCTGCATGATCGGAGAAGCTTTTTCATAAGAGCCTTCTTCTCCGGTAAAGCTGATGAGCATTCTCTTTCTGACAAATACTTTTTCTATCAGCTGCTGCAGTTTTTCGGCTACCGCCTGCGGATTCTCTTTCATCTGTTCATCCAGTCTGCGGATCATCTGATTGTATGCAATACCAATTGTCGCATCATTATAAAATGCATAAACAGATTCGTAAGAAAGTGCACGCATTGCAGCTACCGTGTGCCCGCTGCTGCTTAAGTTCACCTGCAGTCTGGATTTCACCTGTGCAATCAGTTCAGCCAGTCGTTTGGTATCGTGCAGATCGGAACTGTTTAAAATTTCCTCTGCCAGTTTCATGGCATGCTCCAGATTGCTCTCAAGCACTTTCATGCGGATCTCAAATTTAACAGCCATCGCATCGTGATTTTTCAGATCCGGATACATGCTGACCCCACTGGTAATTCCGCCGGTATAAATATTGATGGCATTTGCAAGATCGGCATAACTGTAGGATCTGGTATTGACATATCCGAGTACCGCGCGCAGAAGTCCAAGGTACGGAACCTCCTCCTCTGCAATGTCATTGCACTCAAACATCAGAGTAATATAATCGATGCCATTTGCCGGTGCCTCATGCCGGACAACCGGAATTTCTCCCATGTTCTCCTCCTTATTGGAAAACGGCATGGCTTCTTTTTTCATATCCTCTCTGCCAAGCATCGGAATTTTCAACAGATCTTCTTCCTTTGACGGTTCTTCCTGATATTCCCGCAGATGTCTGGTCTGGGCAATCAGCGCCTGCACCTCTGCGTCACTCAATCCGGCCTTGTATGCTGCAAGTTTTTCTGCCAGTGCCTGTTCTTTGGCACGGTTAAGCCCCTTCTCCGGCGCAACTACGACCACAGCACCATGCGCATTGTCAAGCAGATACTTCTGAATCAGATCTTCAAAATATCCGGTTTTGATCTGCTCCCGCAAAAACTGTAATGTATCCAGACATTCCAGATGAATAAACGGCTTGGTATCATCAAACAGCCAGCTTTCCATACACTGCAGTCCATACAAAAGTCCCTTCGGAAACTGTCCGTAATCTGCTTCCCGGAACCGGAATTCCGCACTGTTAATTCCCGCAAGAAGGGAATCCTGATTCAGACCTTCCTTTACCAGCTTCTGTAAGGTTTCCTCGATAATCTGCACAAAACGGGTCTGATCAGACTCATCGGCATTCTTAGCGACAATGGAGAACATCGGCTGAAGCATGCCATCCTCAAAAGATCCGTAGACATCTTCCCCGATTCCCGCATCAATCAGTGCCTGGCGTACCGGTGCTCCCGGCGCACTGACAAGGACATAATCCAGTATAGAAAATGCCTGATACAATTCACGGTCAAGAACGGTTCCCACCACTTTATTGTAAGAAAGATACGTGTGCTTCTCCTCCGGTTCATCCTCTGTGATCGGATACGTTCTGCGCTCGGATACTACCGCGTCAAATGGCTTTTGCAACTGGATTTGTGAATGTACTTCCACTTCATTTGCATCATAATGGCTTAAATATTCCTCATCCAGCCAGGTGAGCCTCTCTTCTATATCCATATCTCCGTACAAATAAATATAGGAGTTGCATGGGTGATAATATTTGTGATAAAACGCAAGATAGTTTTCATACGTCAGTTCCGGTATTTTTTCCGGGTTTCCTCCGGAATTTTTGCTGTAGGTGTTGTCTGGAAACAGTGCTTCCATAATTGCCGTCTCAAGCACTTCATCCGGGGAGGAATATGCCCCCTTCATTTCATTGTATACAACGCCGTTGATGGTCAGCGGTGCATCTTCTGACTCCAGCTCATAGTGCCAGCCTTCCTGCATAAAAATCTCTTTATACTTTGTAATATTTGGATGGAATACCGCATCCAGATATACCTCCATCAGATTTTTAAAATCCCGCTCATTGTAACTTGCTACCGGATACAGTGTTTTTTCCGGATATGTCATTGCATTCAAAAACGTATTGAGTGACCCTTTGGCAAGCTCAATAAAAGGGTCTTTGACCGGAAATTTATCCGATCCGCAAAGCGTGGTATGCTCGATAATATGCGGAACTCCTGTCTCATCTTCCGGGGGTGTCCGAAATCCGATCGAAAACACCTTGTTGTCATCTTCATTGGAAATGACACACACGCGTGCTCCGCTTTTTTTGTGTCGCAGAATATATCCCATGGATTCAATATCTGCAATCTTTCTTACTTCTATTATTTCATATGCTGACAATTTCAATTTATCCATATTTCTCTCATCCTTCCATTTTTATTTCAACGGAATAGTTTTATTCTTTCCGAATCGATACATCCATCTGTGGGAATGGAATTGAAATTCCATTTTCATCCAGTGCATTTTTCATCTGTTCCAGCAAACGCCACCGCACTGGCCAGTAATCTTCTGTTTTTACCCATACGCGAATGCCCATATCTACGGCACTATCCCCCAGATCCGATACAAAAATATCGACCGGTTCATCCTTTATCACTGCGGTTTCTGTCTTTACCACACCCTCAAGCACTGCTTTAACCTTTGACAAATCCGATGCATAGCCAACCCCGACGGTCAGATCAATCCGTCGCATATCCATATGGCTGTAATTGGTAATACTGCTGTTGGACAGACTTCCATTCGGAATCAGGATCAGTTTGTTATCAATGGTAAGCAGCTTGGTGTAAAAAATGGTAATCTCCTTTACGGTTCCTTCTTCCGATGAAGCATTATCCAATATATAATCGCCTACCACAAATGGTTTCAGCAACAAAATCAGAACACCACCGGCAAAATTAGAAAGGCTTCCCTGCAGTGCCAGTCCCATGGTAAGTCCTGCGGACCCCAGCACGGCAATCACAGAGCTTGTCGTCACGCCAAACTGCCCCAGAATAATCATTGCCAGCACAAAATAGAGTGCATACTTCACAAAAGAACTCAGAAAGGAAACCACACCGGCTTCTACTTTTCCGCGCTCTAAGAAACGGCGCACCATTTTCACCAGCATTTTGATCATCCGGCTGCCTACCAGAAGAATAATCACTGCAATCATCAGCTGAACGAGAAACCCCAGCAGAGATGGTGCCAGATCCTGTAAATATTTCCGGATAATTCCCGGATTTTTCGCCACTTCATTTAACACTTCACTCTCGGTGCTAAGCTGTGTCAGTTGGTCTGTTATTAAAATTCCCAATGTATTTCTCCATTTATGTCCTATAATGCCATTCTTTAAATCTCATGGATGAATAATCCACTGCGGAGTTTCGGCTCAAACCAGGTAGATTTCGGCGGCATGAGACGTCCCGCATCCGCCACAGCAAACAACTCCTGAATGGATGTCGGATACATGGCAAATGCAACCTTACAGTCCTCATGGCATCTTCTTTCTAACTCTTTCATGCCGCGTATTCCGCCGACAAAATCAATTCTTTTATCTGTCTTTGGATCACCGATTCCAAGTACCGGTGCCAAAAGTACATTCTGTAATACCGATACATCCAGTCCTTCTACCGGATCCTCCGGAACCGACTCTGGACGCATGGTACAACGATACCATTTATCAGAAAGGAACATGGAAAACTGTCCCTTTTTCACCGGTCGTACATCGTCTTTGTTTCCGATTTCCTGCACATCAAAAAGTTCCTGCATTTTTGATAAAAATGCCTCTTCGGTCATATCTCCTAAATCCCGTACCACACGGTTGTAATCCATGATCATCAGTTCCTCATCCGGGAATAAAACGGAAAGGAAATAATTAAATTCTTCTTTTCCGGTATATCCCGGATGTTCTTCTCTCCGCTTAAATCCGACTTTTACCGCAGAAGCAGCTCTGTGATGTCCGTCTGCAATATAGATTTCCCCAATCTGTGCAAATGCATTCCGGATCGTCTGGATATCTTCCGGATCGGATATTACAAAAACACGGTGGCGAATACCATCTTCCGCAACAAAATCATATAAGGCATCCTGTTTCTTTGTCTTTGCCACAACCTCATTGATCACGGCATTGGCACGGTATGCCAGAAAGATCGGTCCGGTCTGTGCACTGCACGTATCTACGTGACGGATACGATCCTGTTCCTTATCCGCACGGGTATTCTCATGTTTTTTGATGACCTGATTCGCATAATCATCAATGGATGCACATGCCGCAATGCCGGTCTGTGTTCTTCCATCCATCGTCAGTTCATATATGTAATAACATTCTCTGTTATCCCGGATAAATGTGCCGTCTGCGATCCAGTCTTTTAACATCTGTGCCGCTTTGGCATATACTCTGTCATCATAGGTATCGACATCATCTGGAAACTGTGTCTCCGCACGGTCAATTGCCAGAAATGACTTTGGATTTTTTGCCACAACTTCTTTTGCTTCTTCTCTGTTATATACATCATATGGTAATGCAGCCACTGCAGATACTACATCTTCTGCCGGTCTGACACATATAAATGGTTTTATGTCTGCCATATTATCCTCCATAAATTGTGCTGGTTTCTATACCTTTCTAGTATAATGGAAAAAATACGTTTATACAAGAAAAAATATGGCGGTTCTTTCGAACCGCCATACAGCAAAATGCTTATCTTTTCTGTTATTTTACAACGCGTACACGCAATACATCGTCAATTGCCTGCAGTTTTTTCAGCACATCATCGGTAATCTGGGAATCCACATCGATCAGTGCATATGCATAGTCACCCTTTGCCTTATTTGTCATATCTGACACATTGATATCTGCCTCTCCAAGAACGGTCGTATACTGGCCGATCATACCCTTGACATTCTTGTGCAGAATTGCAACACGTCCGGCTGTGGTACATGCTCCCATGTTGCAGTCCGGATAATTGACAGAATGGGTAATATTACCATTCTCCATGTAGTCACGAATCTCACGGACAGCCATAATTGCGCAGTTGTCTTCAGACTCTGCTGTGGATGCTCCAAGATGTGGAGTGACAATACATCCCTTTGCTCCAACGGTTGTAGTATTCGGGAAATCAGAAACATATTTCTTAATCTTTCCTGCAGCCAGCGCATCAACCATTGCCTCTTCGTCTACCAGCAGATCTCTTGCAAAGTTTAATACAATTGCGGTAGGCTTCATCATTGCGATCGCATTGGCATCAATCATCTTTCTGGTAGAATCCAAAAGAGGTACATGGATCGTAATGTAATCGCACTCTTTGTAAATATCTTCTACATTGCTGATATGCTTTACGCTTCTGGATAAGTTCCATGCAGCATTGACAGAAATATATGGATCATATCCATATACTTCCATACCCATATGGGTTGCGGCATTTGCTACGAGCACACCGATGGCTCCAAGTCCGATGACACCTAATTTCTTTCCGGAAATCTCTGTTCCTGCAAAGTTCTTCTTCTGTTTCTCTGCAGTTTTTGCAATGTTATCATCGTTCTGGTTTGCCAGACACCAGTCAATACCACCGACAATATCGCGGGATGCATATAACATTCCTGCAAAAACAAGTTCTTTTACACCATTGGCATTTGCACCCGGTGTATTAAATACAACGATACCTTTGTCAGCACATTTGTCAAGCGGAATATTGTTGACACCTGCACCGGCACGGGCAACTGCAAGCAGTGAATCCGGAAGATCCAGATCGTGCATTGCCGCACTGCGGACAAGTGCTGCATCAGCGCCTGCCAGATCGTCAACTTTTTTGTAATCATCAGAAAATAAATCCAGACCTACCCCAGCGATAGGATTTAAGCATGTATAATTAAACATTTTATGCATTCTCCTTCTCAAATTTCTTCATGAACTCAACAAGCTTTTCTACGCCCTCTTTTGGCATTGCGTTGTAAATGGATGCACGCATACCGCCAACGGTACGATGTCCTTTCAGGTTTACGAAGCCAGCCTCGGTTGCCTCTTTTACGAATTTCGCATCCATATCCTTGTCTCCGGTTACGAACGGTACATTCATCAGAGAACGGTCTTCTTTTCTGACAGTTCCCTTGAACAGTTTGCTCTCATCCAGGAAATCATAAAGGATCTTTGCTTTTTCAATGTTGCGTCTCTGCATTTCCTCTAAGCCGCCCATCTTTTTCAGCCACTTAAAGACTTTACCGCAGATATAAATGCCGTAGCATGGCGGTGTGTTGTACAGGCTGTCTTTGTCTGCCTGTGTCTTCCACTTGAGCATGGTTGGTGTGCCAGGAAGTACATCATCTGTAATCAGGTCTTCCCGTGCAATTACGATTACAACACCTGCCGGTCCGATATTCTTCTGTACGCCACCATAGATTACGCCATACTTTGTCACATCTACAGGCTCAGATAAGAAGCAGGAAGATACATCTGCTACCAGTGTCTTTCCCTTTGTGTTTGGAAGCTTCTTGTATTTGGTTCCGTAAATGGTGTTGTTCTCACAGATATAAACGTAATCCAGATCATCCGGAATATCCAGATCGGAACAATCCGGAATATAAGAGAATGTCTGATCTGCAGAGGATGCAAGCTCAATTGCCTCTCCGTACATCTGTGCTTCCTGATAAGCCTTCTTTGCCCACTGTCCTGTGACAATGTATCCGGCTTTCTTATTCTTCATCAGGTTCATAGGAACTGCTGCAAACTGCTGGGATGCTCCACCCTGTAAGAACAATACCTTATAATTATCCGGAATGTTCATCAGCTCTCTTAAATCTTTTTCTGCATCCTTGATGATGTCATCGAACACTTTGGATCTGTGGCTCATTTCCATAACGGACATGCCGCATCCTCTGTAATCCAACATTTCATCTGCTGCTTCCTGCAGTACCTCCTCCGGCAATACTGCCGGTCCTGCTGAGAAATTGTATACTCTGCTCATTTCAAACTTCCTCCTATATTTTACTATGCTGTTGCTTATTTATTCTTGCTCTCGAAATCTTTTCCATCGAAACATTCATTGATCGGTGCCCCCGGTGCAACCATCGGCCATACCTTGTCATCCGAATCCACAATTGCGTCAATTACAAACGGCGTCTTACTTTCCAATGCTTCCTGAAAAGCTGCGTTAAACTCTTCCTGTGTTGTCACACGCCGGGCAGCTGCGCCCATCGCCTCTGCAATCTTTACGTAGTCCACACCGTCATCTAAAACCGTTGCGGAATAATGCTGTTTATAGAAAAGTGTCTGCCACTGGCGGACCATTCCGAGTACATGGTTATTGACAATCACTTCAATCAACGGAAGCTTTTGTCTGGATGCTGTTGCAAGTTCATTCATATTCATGCGGAAACATCCGTCTCCCGCAATATTGATCACCTGCTTATCCGGATTTGCAGTCTGTGCACCAATTGCAGCGCCAAGACCATACCCCATCGTACCAAGACCTCCGGATGTCAGCAGGGTTCTTGGTTTACTGTATTTAAAATACTGTGCAGCCCACATCTGATGCTGACCGACTTCCGTGACCATAATGGCATCTTTTGCCATCTCATAGATCTTTGCGATCATAAACGGACCACTTAACCCTTCCTTTGGAATGGTCATAGGATACATCTTCTGATAATCCGCAATATGGGAAAGCCACTCGGTATGTTTCTGCTGCTCAAGTTTTTCATTCAGCTTTCCGAGGACGATTGCCACATCCCCGATAATGCTGTGATTTACGATAATATTTTTATTGATCTCTACCGGATCAATATCAATCTGCAGAATCTTTGCCTGTTTTGCAAATTTCTTTGGATTTCCAAGTACACGGTCAGAAAAACGAACACCAATTGCGATCAGAAGATCACATTCACTGACACCGAGATTGGACGTCTTTGTTCCGTGCATTCCAAGCATTCCGGTATAGTTTTCTGATGTTCCATCATATGCACCTTTTCCCATCAGTGTGTCGCAGACCGGTGCATCTGTTTTTTCTACAAATGTCTTTAATACTTCACTGGCTCCGGAAAGGATTGCTCCTCCTCCGACAAATATGTACGGCTTCTTTGCCTTTTCAATCATCTGGATGGCTTTCTTTAAATCATCCTCATTGAATGCCGAACAATCCGGCTGCGGCATTTTTGGCTCTTTCTTTATATACTCTGTTTTGTTGGCAGTCACATCCTTGGTGATATCTACCAGAACCGGGCCCGGACGTCCTTTCCGCGCAATGGAAAAAGCTCTGCGAATCGTATCGGCAAGTTTTGTTACATCTTTTACAATAAAACTGTATTTTGTAATCGGTGTTGTGATGCCAGCAATATCAATTTCCTGAAAACTGTCTTTTCCGAGGAGTGATACCCCAACATTGCAGGTGATTGCCACGATCGGAATGGAATCCATATACGCAGTTGCGATACCGGTCACCAGATTGGTGGCTCCCGGTCCGCTTGTTGCCATACAGACTCCGACTTTTCCTGTACTTCTGGCATATCCGTCTGCTGCATGGGAAGCCCCCTGCTCATGCGAGGTAAGTACATGCCGGATTTCCGGATGTTTGTATAATTCATCATAAACGTTCAGGATTGCACCGCCCGGATATCCGAAAACGGTATCTACACCCTGTTCTTTCAGGCATTCTATAATCACCTGTGATCCTGTCAACTGCATTTTCTAACCCTCTATCCTTTATTTCTCTTCTGGCACTTCCAAGACAGCTCCACGGTTTCCGGAAGTAACCAGTGCAGAATATCTCTTAAGATATCCGGTGGTAACCTTCGGCTCTCTCGGCTGCCATTTTGCACGTCGTGCGGCCATCTCTTCATCCGAAACATCTACGTTCAATGTCATCTCCGGGATATTGATCTTTATGATATCGCCCTCTTCTACCAGAGCAATCGGTCCCCCGACTGCTGCTTCCGGAGAAACATGTCCGATGGATGCGCCTCTGGATGCACCGGAAAAACGTCCGTCGGTAATCAGGGCAACGGAACTGCCAAGCCCCATACCGGCAATCGCAGAAGTCGGATTTAACATTTCTCTCATACCAGGTCCGCCCTTCGGTCCCTCATAGCGGATGACAACGACATCACCCTCTACAATCTTGCCGCCCTTGATCGCTGCGATAGCATCTTCCTCACACTCAAAGACTCTTGCCGGTCCTTCATGAACCATCATCTCATCGACAACAGCAGAACGCTTAACCACCGAACCATCCGGTGCCAGATTTCCTTTCAGAACAGCCAGACCACCGGTCTTGGAATATGGATGATCAACCGGACGGATGACTTCCGGATTGCGGTTCACTGCGTTTGCAATGTTCTCTCCGATCGTCTTTCCGGTTACGGTCATACAATCGGTATGTAACAGACCGATATCTGCCAGTTCTTTCATCACTGCATATACACCGCCGGCTTCATTAAGATCCTCCATATAAGTAGGACCAGCCGGTGCCAGATGGCAGAGGTTTGGTGTCTTTTCGCTGATCGGGTTTGCAAAGCTGATATCAAAATCAAAACCGATCTCATGCGCGATCGCCGGCAGATGCAGCATGGAGTTTGTGGAACATCCCAGTGCCATATCTACTGTCAGTGCATTTAAGATGGACTCTTTTGTAATAATATCACGCGCGCAGATATTCTTGCGGAACATATCCATAACTGCCATACCTGCATGTTTTGCAAGTTTGATACGTTCCGAGTAAACAGCCGGAATCGTTCCGTTTCCGCGAAGTCCCATACCAAGAGCTTCGGTTAGACAGTTCATAGAGTTTGCTGTATACATGCCGGAGCAGGACCCACAGGTCGGGCAGACTTTATTCTCATATTCAAGCACATCATCCTCTGTCATGGTTCCTGCTGCGTAAGATCCGACTGCCTCAAACATGGAAGAAAGACTTCTCTTCTTTCCCTGCACATGTCCGGCAAGCATCGGTCCGCCGGATACAAATACGGTCGGAAGATTCAGACGGGCAGCTGCCATCAGAAGCCCCGGTACATTCTTATCACAGTTTGGCACCATAACCAGTGCATCAAACTGATGGGCGATAGCCATACACTCCGTGGAATCTGCAATCAGGTCTCTGGTAACCAGAGAATATTTCATGCCGACATGTCCCATGGCAATACCATCACATACCGCGATTGCCGGAAATACAACCGGTACGCCACCTGCTTCCGCAACGCCGAGTTTTACGGCGTTTACAATTTTATCAATATTCATATGGCCCGGAACAATTTCATTGTAGGAACTTACAATTCCGACCATCGGTTTTTTTAATTCTTCTGCGGTAAATCCGAGCGCATTGAAAAGACTGCGCGCCGGAGCCTGCTGCATACCGCTCCTTGCGTTATCACTTATCATATTATGTTCTCCTTAAACTCTCTCTGCGATCAGGTCACCCATCTTTGCTGTACCAACCTGTTTAATCCCTTCTGTGCTCTCTCCTGCCTGCGGCATGATATCAATGGTACGATATCCTTCTTTTAATACCTGTTTCACGGCATTTTCAATCGCATCAGCCTCTTTATCCAGATCAAACGTATAGCGAAGCATCATGGCTGCACTTAAAATGGTTGCAATCGGGTTGGCAATGCCTTTTCCGGCAATATCCGGTGCAGACCCGCCACTCGGCTCATATAAACCGAATTTGGTATCATTCAAACTTGCGGATGATAACATACCGATGGAACCGGTCACCATGGAAGCCTCATCGGATAAAATATCTCCAAACATATTCTCCGTCAGAATCACGTCAAACTGTTTTGGATCTTTCACAAGCTGCATTGCACAGTTATCGACAAGCATATGCTCATACGTTACTTCCGGATAATCTTTTGCAACTTCTTCTACGATTTTTCTCCAGAGCCGGGAAGAATCCAGAACATTTGCCTTATCCACGGAAGTTACCTTTTTGCGGCGCTTCATTGCAATGTCAAAACCTCGCTTTGCAATTCTGCGGATCTCATTTTCATTGTAGGTAAGTGTATCGGTTGCTGTCGTCACGCCATCTACTTCCTCTGTCTTTCGCGCTCCGAAATACAAACCGCCTGTCAGCTCACGCATAATCATCATATCAAATCCTGTTCCGATGATATCATCACGCAGTGGACATGCAGCCTTTAATTCTTCATATAAATATGCCGGGCGAAGGTTTGCAAACAGATTGAGCGATTTACGCAGCTTTAAAAGTCCTGCCTCCGGACGAAGCTCCGGTGCTAATTGATACCACGGGGATGTGGAAGTATTTCCTCCGATAGATCCCATCAGTACCGCATCACTTGCTTTTGCTGCCGCAATCGCATCATCGGTCAAAGGAACTCCGGTTGCATCAATCGAGCATCCCCCCATCAGGATATCCGTATAGTGAAATAAATGACCATATTTTTTTCCAATCTGGTCTAATACTTTTTTTGCCTCTGTAACGATCTCCGGTCCAATACCGTCTCCTGAGATCACACCAATTTGACATTCCATTGCTTTTCCTCTTTTCTACTCTGCTGTTTCAAAGTCTATTACCTATTAATATATAGCAACAGGGCCTTCTTTTCAACTAAAAATCCATTTTACTTTTTCATAAATAATATAATCTGAGATTATAATAGATCTTTTTTATTATTCTGAATTGAAAAAGGAATGCAAAAAGGTGCCGCAAATGCGACACCCTCTCTCATGTTCTTTATGATGCAGATTCTGCTTTTTCTACGTCTGCAATTGCAGCTTTCTGCATTGGAATACGACAGTTTTTGTTGTTTCCGAACTCTACGATAACGGTATCATCTACAATATCAATAATTGTTCCATAGAAACCGGATGTAGTAAGAACGGTGTCTCCCACAGCTACTTCGGAAAGCATCAGATCTTTTTTCTTCTGCTCCTTCTTCTGTGGACGAATCATCAGAAAATACATAAATCCGAAGATTACTACCAGCCAGATAATCATACCAAACATGCCCATTCCGCCGGAAGCGGAAGCGCTGCTATTTGCTAAAATTGCGCTCATCAATGTTTCCTCCTATATTCAAATACTAAAACCCATTCTACACAACTTCCGTTCTTTGGGCAAGCCTTTTTGGCTTTTTTAGACATTTTTTATACTTGACTGTCCCATCCGGTACAGTTTTTCTTCTTTGTAGGAAGCAAAATTTCCGGCATCGAGAGCATCCCGGATCTCTTCCATCATGGTATTGTAAAAATACAGGTTATGAAGAACACACAGGCGCATGCCAAGCATTTCCTTTGCTTTTAACAGATGCCGGATATAGGCTCTGCTGTAGTGCCGGCATGCCGGACACTGGCAGCCCTCCTCAATCGGACGCATGTCTTTTTCGTATTTCTGGTTAAACAGATTCAACTTTCCTTCGTTGGTATATACATGTCCGTGGCGTCCGTTTCTGCTCGGATATACACAGTCAAAGAAATCGATTCCGCGCGCTACCCCCTCGAGAATATTGGCAGGTGTTCCCACGCCCATCAGATACGTCGGCTTGTTTTTCGGAAGATACGGAACGGTCTCCTCTATGATCTGATACATCTGTTCATGGGTTTCTCCCACTGCAAGTCCGCCAATTGCATACCCATCCAGATCCAGTTCCGAAATTCTCTTTGCATGGTCCGTCCGGATATCCGAAAAAATTGCTCCCTGGTTAATTCCAAACAACAGCTGCTCTTTATTAATCGTATCTTCCAGACTGTTCAGACGCTGCATTTCTTTTTTGCACCGCTCCAGCCAGCGGGTCGTACGCGCAACAGAATCTTCGACATATCTGCGCTCTGCCACACTCGATGGACACTCGTCAAATGCCATGGCAATCGTCGATCCGAGGTTTGACTGGATCTGCATGCTCTCTTCCGGTCCCATAAAGATCTTTGCGCCATCTACATGGGAATGGAAATATACGCCCTCCTCCTTAATTTTTCGGAGTCCTGCCAGGGAAAACACCTGAAATCCGCCGGAATCTGTCAGAATCGGACGATCCCAGACCATAAACTTATGCAGTCCGCCCATTTCTTTGATCAGCTTGTCTCCTGGACGCACATGCAGATGATAGGTATTGGACAGTTCCACCTGACATTTGATCTCTTTGAGATCCATTGTTGAAACAGCACCCTTGATTGCGGCCACCGTTCCCACGTTCATAAACACCGGCGTCTGGATATCTCCGTGCACCGTATGAAACACCGCACGTTTCGCACTGCCTTCCTGTTTTAACAACTCATATGTAGCCATTTTTTTGTTATTCCTCTTTCTTTTTATTTACTTTCGAATTCTGCGGATCAAAATACCGTTGGACAAAAGTGTGGAATCTATGTAATGTCGTTCAAGCAGAATTTCTCCCTGCGGCACTACCTCGACATCTTCCTCACAGCAGTTAATCAGCACTTCCACATAACAATCCGGAAAATCCACTTTCTGAAACTGGATCACACGCCTGTACGCTGCATAATCATTCGGAAAATGAAAATTACGGCTTTTTAAGAGCGGTTCCTGCCGGCGCAGATGAATCAGTGTAGATATGATCCTGCTGCGCTCTGCATACTTTCCGGCCTCAATATCCGACCACGGCATACATCTGCGGCAGTCCGGATCATAGCTTCCTTCCATGGCAATTTCTGTTCCGTAGTAAATGCACGGACTTCCCGGCATTGCAAAAAGCACAGCAATCTGTGCAAAATATTCATCCAGATTCTTCACATCCGAGCGAAGCCGCTTGGTATCATGCGAATCGAGCAGATTAAACAGCACATCATTGGTCTGCTGCATATAGCTTGTATAGCAGCGGTTGATTGTATACTCAAAGTCTTCATTCGTCAAGCTCTTATCAATCCAGAAATCCTTGATACTTTGTCCAAGCGGATAATTCATTACCGCATCAAACTCATCTCCGCGCAGCCACGGAAGCGCGTTGTGCCAGATTTCTCCGAGAATATAGATATCCGGGTTGATCTCCTTGACCCGCGCATGCAGTTCTTTGCAGAACCTGTGGGAAACTTCATTTGCCACATCCAGACGGATTCCATCGATTCCGTAATTTTCCACCCAGTTGGCACAAATATCTACAAAATATTTGCGTACTTTCGGATTGTTTGTATTGATCTTTGGCATGGAATCAAAAAAGGCAAATGTATAATACTGTTTCTTCTTTGCCGCCTGCCCGTTTTTATCAAACGGCCATTCATTGATCATAAACCAGTCATAATATTCCGACTCCGGTCCCTTTGCAAGCACATCCTGCCACGGTGCGAAATAATATCCGGAATGATTGAACACACCGTCAAGCATTACGCGGATACCCCGCTTATGCGCTTCCTTCACAAGGTGTTTAAAGGTTTCCTCATCGCCAAAACGCGGATCAATCTTCGTATAATCCGTGGTATCGTATTTGTGATTTGACGGAGCTTCGTTGATCGGTGTCAGATACAGACCGTTGATTCCCAGATTCTGCAGATAATCCAGCTTGTCTGTAATCCCCGCCAGATCTCCTCCGAAACATTCCTCATTGGTCACGCTTCCATGCTCTCTCCACAAAACCACATTCTCAGGATCATTGGAAGGATCTCCGTTGCAGAAACGATCCGGGAAAATCTGATACCATACGGTATCGTTGACCCATGCCGGGGTACGCGGTACATCACAGGGATTCATCCACGGGAAAACAAAGCACTGACGGCTTCTGCCCTCCAGATGCATCTGTTCGCTGCTGACAAACCCGTCTTCAAAATAAAACCAGCTTTCCTCCTCTGTCTGAAGTTCAAAATAATACTTCAGACGCTTGTACTCCGGACGTACGGTTGTGGTCCACCAGATCTGATTTTTTAACCGCTTTTTATATATGATCGGCTCCTTTTTTCCATCCCAGTGCTCCCCGCCGCCTAATATTCCCGCGGCAAACGGATCTCCGAGTATAATGGATACCGATTTTACATCGTAGCCCGTTTTTATATTGATAATCAGCTCATCCTCATTCAGCGGATAACAGTAATTGTCACTCGCCTGATGATATACTGCGTTAAATTCCATATGTTCCCTCTCTCTTTTTTATGTTTATTTCCTTTAAATATTACCATATCTCTCTTGACTATTCAATGCGATGTTTTTTATAATATCCCTTAGAATATTAACGTTTTTAAGGAGGCATTTATGGCAGGCTCATCATTTGGCAATTTATTTCGTATCACCACATGGGGGGAATCCCACGGTAAAGGCATCGGTGTTGTTGTGGATGGCTGTCCTGCCGGACTCAGCCTCTGTGAAGAAGATATCCAGAAATTTTTAGACCGGCGTAAACCCGGACAGTCCAAATTTACCACACAGCGCAGGGAAAGTGACACGGTAGAAATCTTATCCGGTGTTTTTGAGGGAAAAACAACCGGTACCCCGATTTCCATGATGGTCTGGAACAAAGACCAGCACTCTGCGGATTACAGTGAAATTGCCTCCTACTACCGGCCGGGACATGCTGATTTCTGTTTTGACGAAAAATACGGATTTCGTGATTTCCGCGGCGGCGGACGCTCCTCGGGGCGCGAAACGATCGGACGCGTTGCCGGCGGTGCAATTGCGCTCAAAATTTTAGAGCAGATGGACATCTCCATACTTGCCTACAGTCAGGCAATCGGTCCGGTGTCCATTGATCCTGCCCGGTTTGATCCCGCAGAAATTTCAAAAAACAAGCTGTATATGCCGGATGCAACAGCCGCAGCAAAAGCCAGCGCATATCTCGAAAAATGTTTACAGGAACAAAACTCCAGCGGTGGCATCATCGAATGTCAGATTTTTGGGCTTCCCGTCGGACTCGGTGATCCCGTTTTTGAAAAACTCGATGCGAATCTGGCAAAAGCAATCCTCTCGATCGGTGCCGTAAAGGGCTTTGAAATCGGAGCCGGATTTGGTGCAGCTACCGCTACCGGGCTAACCAACAACGATGCATTTTGCATGGAGAATGGACATATCTCCAAGAGAACCAATTATTCCGGTGGCACGCTCGGTGGCATGAGTGATGGCTCGCTGTTATTTTTCCGTGCAGCCGTCAAACCGACACCGTCCATTGCAGCAACACAGCAGACCGTCAACAAAGACGGAAAAGAAATTGAGATCAGTATCAAAGGACGACACGATCCGATTATCGTTCCGCGTGCAGTAGTCGTTGTTGAGGCAATGACAGCTATCACAATTTTAGATGCGCTCCTTTCCAACATGACCGCAAGGCTTGACCGGATTATTGATTTTTACAGACAATAACGTTTAATCACAATAAAAATTGGCAGTGAGGCTACGATGCAACAGCTTCACTGCCAATTTTTTCTTGTTTATTTTTCGTAAAGAAATTCTTCCGGCAATGTAACGTTAAAATCTTTTGCCAGATCCCGGAAATTGTCCGGAGTGATCGTCTGAAGCTTATCCGGTCTCATGGATAACATCTTCACAAGAATTTCTGCCGATTTCTCAGCGGTGTGCATCAGACCGAATGTCAGATCAAAATCTTCGCCTGCTGCGAACATTCCGTGATGTGCCCAAATGGCCAGATCATACTTTTTCATCAGTTCACTTGTTGCAACCGCGATCTCTCTTCCTCCCGGAACCATCCACGGAACAACACCGACACCGTCCGGAAAAACAACCGGACACTCCGTTGCCATCTCCCACAGTTCTCTCGTAAACACTTTATCTTCGAGTGGAAGTACAAATGTGAGTGCGATAATATTGGTGGTATGTGCATGATAGACCACGCGGTAATTTGGATTTTGAAGTTTTTTTACTTCGAGATTCATCAAATGACTCGGAAGCTCGGAAGTCGGTCTGCCTCCATTGACCAGCCCCCAGACAATACGGTAATTTTCACCTTTTTCGTCCAGTTCAATCATGCAGATGGAATCTTCCGGCTTAATGATCACATTGCGGAAATACTTACCGCTTCCCGTAACCAGAAAAAACTCGCCGGCAAGATTCGGTACACTTGTGCCAATTGGCTGCCATTCCTTCGCCTTAAAATTCTCTTTTATCAATTCTACTTCTTCCGGTTTTACACGATAAGAAAGGTTTCCACCATTTCTCTCATGCCATCCCTGCTCCCATCCGTCATTCGCCATGCGGATAAATTCCTGTACAAATTCTGCATCTAAAAAATTCATAATTATAATTCCTCTTTTCTATTCTTTTTTAATTTCTCTTTTCCAATACTTCGTTCTCATACTTTTCGATTTCATCATAGAAATGAAGATCATCAACGACGCCCTCACGTCTTAAGTACTCATCCCATATCTCACCGATCGGCAACATCTTCACCGCCTCATTCATAACCATAAGTTTGCTCATCTGATTCGTATCCTGAAGCGCTTTGAGCATTGCATTCGGTGTACATAAAGCTATAAGAAGGGCTTTCTGCCAGCTTCGAAATCCTGTTGCAAGTGCCGAAACACGGTTGATACTTGCATCAAAATAGTCCAAAGCCATATAGACACGGTCAAGCGCATTATCTCTTACAATTTCTTTTGCCATCTCCTTCGTCTCATCATCAAGAATCAGCACATGATCGGAATCCCAGCGCACACCTCTTGTGATATGCAATGCAAATTCCGGATAAAAGCAGAGCATTGCCGGAATCTTGTCAGATACATACTCCAGTGGATGATAATGTCCGTTGTCCATAAGTGGCATACAGCCGTCATGTAAAGCAGCAAAACTAAGTGTAAACTCAGCCGATCCGACTGTGTAAGACTCCACACCTATACCGAAAACTTTTGACTCCACACAAGGCTTTACGAGGTTATGATCGTATGGCTCCGATAAGATCTGCTCGATGGAATCCTTGTATCGCATACGAGGTCCCATACGGTCTGCCGGAACATCTTTAAATCCATCACCGGTCCAGATGTTCATAACGCAAGGCATTCCGGTCTCTTTTGCAAAATATTCCGAGATGCGGATGCATGCCTTTCCGTGATTGATCCAGAAACGTCTTGTCTCCTCGTCCGGACTCGAAAGTGTCTGACCGTCCTTTACTTTCTCGTGTGAGAAAAAGGTCGGATTAAAATCGATACCCATATGATGCTTCTTGGCAAATTCTACCCATTTAGCAAAATGCTTTGGTTCAAGCGCATCTCTGTCTGCAAATTCCCCCGGTGCAAAGATTGCATAAGATGCATGTATGTTTAATTTTGCGGTTCCCGGCATCAGTCTCATCGCTTCTTCCATATCTGCCATCAACTGTTCCGGCGTTCTAGCACGGCCCATATAATTACCGGTCGTTTGAATGCCTCCAGTAAGTCCTCCGTCATTGTCAAAACCGATCACATCATCCAGCTGCCAGCAGTGAAGCGATACCGGAACTTTCTTTAATGTCTCGATCGCCTTGTCGGTATCCACACCGAGTGCTGCATATTTTTCTCTTGCTGCTTCGTAATTTGTCATGTCTCTTCTCCTTTACTTTTCGTATTTATGAATTGGGAAGGAAGCATAAACACATTGTCTTGCCTCCTTTAAGTTTTCTAATTCTCCCGCTGCGATCATCTGCGCACAGAGATTACCGATCGCAGTCGCTTCCGTCGGTCCTGCATAGATTGTCTTCTTCGTGAAAAATGCGGTCAGTTTGTTCAGATAATCCGCATTGGCACCGCCACCAACGATCTGAATACAGTCGTATGTTTTTCCGGTCAGTTTCTCAATCTCCTTTGCTGTATCGGCATAGCATTTTGCGAGACTGTTGTAGATCACACAGGCAACTTCCGCAATGCCCTGTGGCACCTGCTGTCCACTCTCTTTACAGGCTTTCTGCACCTCGCTCGTCATATGCTCCGGCGCAAGAAATCTCGGATCGTTGGCATCAACAAAAGAAGGAATCGTCTGCTTTGACGCAAGTTCGCTGATCTCTCCAAAACCAAGTTCCGGGGCTATCTCCTTTCGCACCGACTGGATCATCCAGAGTCCCATAATATTCTTAAGATAGCGGAAGCGATAATCGTATCCGCCCTCATTCGTCATGTTATGCTTTCTGCTTTGCTCATCACAGGCAGCTTCTTTCAATTCGGTTCCCATCAATGACCATGTTCCGGAACTGATATAAAGTGGCTGTTCCTCTTTGGATGGAACTGCCATCACTGCAGAAGCTGTATCATGCGTTGCCGGCAAGACTACTTTGCATTCAAAACCTACCTGTTTCTGAATAGAATCCGCCAAGTTTCCGACAATGCTTCCCGCCATCATAATTGTCTGAAAGAGGGTTCTCGGATATCCCAGCCGATCAATCAATGCCCAGTTCCAGTCATTGGCTTTCGGATCAACCAGCTGTGTTGTTGTCGCGTTCGTATATTCCTGTAACTTATTTCCCGTCAAAAGAAAGTTAAAATAATCCGGAATCATAAGCATACTTTGTGCCCTATCCAGGCTTTCCGGATTCTGCTGCTTAAGCGCCATTAGCTGATAGATCGTATTAAACTTCTGCTTTTGAATACCCGTAATTTCATACAAATCATTTTCCGAAATAATCTCATATACCTGCTTGTCCATCCCATCCGTTCTCGCATCACGATATGCCACGGCATCACCAATTCTTTGTCCCTGATCATCCAACAATACAAAATCTACAGCCCAGGTATCGATTCCCATACTATACGGAATCTTTCCTATATCCGCACATTTCTTCATTCCGGTTTGAATTTCCCAAAAAAGCTGATCCACATTCCACACTTTATGTCCGTTATGTTCCTGCATTCCGTTTGGAAATCGATAGATCTCCTCTAAGACAATTCGCCCGTCTTTCTTATGCGCAAGAATATGGCGTCCACTCGACGCTCCGATATCAATCGCCAGATAATATCTGTTTTCCATTGTCTGCCCCCTTTTTCTCTTATCTGATACACCAAAAAGATAACAAAAATAAGGACAGCTTTTTAGCCTCTGATTAGACTAAAAAACTGTCCTTATTTTCTGAATAGCCTTTATTATCTTCTCATATGTTTTTCTTTCTTTTCTTCATACATGCGCTTGTCCGCCGATTCGATCAACTGATTTAAATCATCAATCTCGTCAGATGCATGTACGGAACATCCGATACTGGCAGACAATTGGTAGATTCTCTTCTCGTTTTGATTTTCTTTTTCCATTGTATTTTTTATCTTACTTACGATCATCTGCATCCGCTTGGCATTCGTACAACTCCCAAACACCACAAATTCATCACCTCCATAACGCATTACCAGACAATCCTTCGGAACTGATGCCTTTATCACATCTGCCATCTCGCGTATGAAAGCATCGCCGACCTTATGCCCTAACCCATCATTGACACTCTTTAGACCGTCAATATCTAAAAAAATCATAAATGCCCGCCGATGTTGTCCTTTAATCCGTTCAACAACCGCATTTGCGGAATAAAAAAAGCCACTCCGATTGAACACCTGTGTCAGCATGTCATACTTCCACATACGGTTGATCTTCTCATTCATCTGATTGATCCATTTCCATTTGCGAATATTTTCGAGTGCCATACCGATATTAACCGTCCATAAATATGCAAGCTCACTTTTTAACGCAAAGACACTTCCATCCGAGACACAATATCCATAACATATTTTTTGATAATAAATTGGTGTCACTATGTAGAATGTTTTCTGTAATTTATTTCTCATTTCATAAGGCAAAATTTCCTTTGACGGAAATTTTCCATAGGAGTCAAACTTTCTATCATGATAGGCAAGCGGTATATGAACCTTTTGGGTATAGTGCTCACAAATCGCTTGTTCTCTGATATTAGTTTTTATGTCATCATACGCAAACAACTTTTTTTCATCACACAGGCAAAGATAAAACTCTTTCATATCTGATCGGATAACATATTTTTTTAACCGCGAACACAATTCTTCCACACTCTCAAGCCCGGTCAGATCGAGTTCCATACTTTTTAACGCATCTAGTGCCTCCTCATAGCTTAAGCATTGGTTCTGATATTCCACTCGAAGATCCCGGATCGACTTTGGTGTCTGGCAGTTACATCCGCAGCTTTCCCGATACAGAATCTGGGTTTCCAATTTCACAGATGTATGACTTTGTGCATCAAAAAGCAGATCGACCGCCTTTTCCCCGAGCATTTCCTGTCTGCGATCAACGGTCGTCAAAGACGGAATATAAAATGCGGACAGCTCATCATTGTCAAAACCGGTTACTACGATATCTTTTGGGATTTCATAACCATACTGCTGCAAGCGCTCCATTCCGCCGATCGCCATCGCATCATTTGCAAATACAATTGCCTGCGGCGTCTGGTTTTTCATAAAATATTCGATGGCTTTTCTTCCGCTTTCACGATTATAATTTCCGCAGTAAACCTGACAATCACAAACAGGAATGCCATGCTCTTCCATAGCATCCCTATATGCCCGATAACGTTCCATTCCTTCTTTGCCCTGTAGAATACCGCACACATAATTGATTTTTGTCAGATGATGTTTCTTTATCAGATGTTCTACAATACGTTTCTGGCTATTGTAATCCGATATTCCGACATTATGCATTCCATCAATATATTCATCAACACTTACCGCTGGAATCCTGCTCTCTTTTATCCGGTTCATCAACGAGTTGGAAGCCGGTTCATATTGTATTGAATTTTTCATAACGATCACACCATCGTAGGTAGTAAGATCCGGAAGTTCCATAATTTGAAATGCTCCGACTTTGTTTTCTTCCGACTCATCATAGTTCACAAAGCATGTAAAAATAAATACATCCGTATCGAATTCCGCAGCACGTCTTAATACACCGTCGATCACACGATTCTGATTATCAAAACTGATTGCACCTGCAAGAAACGCAATTTTTTTTCTCATGTTTCCCATCTTTCCCTGAATCTGATCCTAAATTTTCTGAAAACGATTCATTTCTTCCATAAGATGTTTTGAAGAGTCAACGTTTTCCGTTGCTTGTTGTCGAATGTTCGTGATAGAATTTGCAAGATCAGACACATTTTCTGTTGCACTGCTAATTCCCTGTGCATTTTCTTCCACAACCGTTGATATGTTGGTGATTCCATTATTCATCTCAGCCATAACCTTATGTAATGCCGAAATATTATCGTTAAAAACAGCCATAACAGAATCCATATGCTCTGCCTTCTCATAATACGTATCCGTAGCACCTTCAAATCCAACGTAATCACTCATAATCCGATTTTGTACAAAGTACATAAGATTTTGTGCATTCTCCATAAGTTGATTTACTGCCGATATCACTTCTACACTAATACTCTGAATATCATTTGCAGTATTTTTACTGTTTTCAGCCAATTGTCGAATTTCTTCAGCCACAACAGCAAAACCTTTCCCTACTTCTCCGGCACGCGCAGCTTCAATAGATGCATTTAAAGCCAGAAGATTTGTCTGACTTGCAATATCAAGAATATCATTGGTTAAATTATTTATATTTGTAATCTGCCTGCTCGCCTCTATCGAAGAAAATAAAGCATTCTGTTTTTCATTAATAAGATTTGAAATTTCATTTTTCTTCTTTTCAGTTTCTTCTTTTACGCCAATTGCCAAAGCTTTAATATCGGAAGAAATGGAAACACATTCCTTCGTCTGATCACCTACATTATTAACAAACTCCAATATCTCATGTGTATTCTTCATAAGCCCTTCAATTGAAGATGCTATTTCTTCCATACTTGCCGTAATTTCTTCCATCGTCGTAGCAATATAATTTACATTTTCGCTGGAACTGTTCACTTCTGTATTCATCACCCCAAGAGAATTCTGCATTGACTCCGATTGGTGGTGAACTTTACGAATAACCATCTGTAATTGAATAATAAAATTATTAATACCTTCTGACAATTGACCGATTTCATCATGTGAACGGACTGTAATGCGTTTTGTAAGATCTCCTTTTTTCTTGTTAATATCATCAATAATATGATCTAACTGACAACTGGCTGCACTTGCCGGTTTGCTTACTGTTCTCCTCATAATCAAAAGAACCACTACCGACACCATTATAAATATAACAAATAATATTTTCGTCACTTGAATATTCATATCAACTGCCTGATTATACAACTTTGACTGTTCAGAAATTCCACCTTCCAGATTTTCCGTGAGATTCGTTTCCGTTTTCTCTCCCATATCTCTAACAAGATTTTGGAAATCGGATCCAAGTGCTATACTTGCCTGCGCAAAATCCCCCGTATCTACATATTCCTGTATTGTTGAAAATTGCAAGAGCACTTTATCAAGGAATTCTTCATATTTCTTAATTGCATCTTTTAACTTTGTATTGTTATTATCTTTTAGATACACATCTATCTTCTTCTCGCTCTCAGTAATAGTTGACACTTCCTCTGCCAATGAACCTTCAAGCTGTTGACGAAGTTCTGCATTATCATACAAACTAATAATATTAAGGTATTTCTGACCTCGTTCCATACTTTTTTGAATCGTAAATATTTCTGTCTGAATTGGAATATACTGCTCCGTGATTTCTAATCCAGACCGTTTTACACGATTTTGTGATCTTACAGAAGTTATCGTATTTAGTCCAAATATAACAACAAACAGAACCATCATTAAAAGCACTTGCTCCCAATTTTTTTCATAAATAGTTCCTCCTATTTAATTTTCTCCAAAATATTTACGCAAGAAATAGGCCGGTGCACAGCTCCATGCATGACAATAACTATTGACAATAGTTCCGCCGTACGGGGATTCATCCGGATTCTTCGGATTATACAGCTCCCAGAATGTATCTGCACCAAGCCGCGCCATACCACCCCAATACTCTGTCAAAACAGCAAGTGCTTCCTCATCCGCGTTGCATTTTAACAATGCTTCAATATAGTAGTGATACATATACGGAGTCACCATCTCAAGAGCCTCCCTATCTGCTGCAACATTATGTAAAATCCGAAGACCTTCTTCGGAATCGACTACACCGCCAAGAATCAGCCAGACCTGACTTGCATAAGAAATCTGTCTATTTTCTCCGCTGACAAAAAGTCCTTTCTTTTCATCGTAAAAATATGCTTTTGCTGCCTTTCGATAGACTTCATAAGTTCCTTTTAAGCATTCTGCATCACGATTTTCTCTTAATTCTTGTGCAATTGCAATCGCACTCTGCATCGCATACAGTAAAACCCCCTGTGCTCCCGCCTGCTTATTTAATTCTAGCGACCAGTCAAGAAAACACCATCCTAACACATCACGGTCTCTTACAATGCCGTTATCCACTCGTTTCTGCGCCAACGAAATCTGTGTTCTTGCAGTCTCCCACAAGTCACGAAGCGCCTCCTTGTCTTTTGTCTGCTTATAATAATCCCACAAAGCAACAACATACAGAAGTGAATAATCAAACATACTCGTATCATCCACTTCCGGCTCCGGATCTAAGAATACACAGGCTCCAACCTGACCGTTTTCCATCGGTAAGGCCCCAAACAGATACAGACATCCTTTTACCATATCATTCATCTGATAAGTCTCGTAATTGGCAAGTGCCTGCAGACGAAGATCTCCCATCCAGAGTCTCTGGTCACGTTTTGGTCCATCCTCAAATACCTTCTGCATACAATCATGCAGCGTATTACAGGCAATGCGATCAAGCTGTTCCAATTCCTTATTCTCGCTATGATATGCGGATAAACGGCTATCATCTGCTGAAGACAACGCAACCGCTTTTGCCTCTTCAATAATCAGGTCAAATTTAGAGCTGACATCAAGCACTTCGATTTTCACGTAACGAAACGAATATCTTCTGGGCAGAAAATATTCTCCCGGGACAAGATCAATATGCACCTGTTCCTGCTGCACCCATGCCGAACAGATCCAGCCCTGATAATCTTCCACCCGTTCCTCGAATTCCTTTTTATTTTCTGCAAACGAGAAACGAAGCCATACCGGAGCATCCGGATGTGAACGAACATACCCCAACTTTAATTTTATGTGCCCCACAAGATGTCGACCAAAATCAATTTCAACTGAATCTCCCTTTTTAAGAGGCTTTAAAAAAGCTGCTATATCCAGAGGTTCAACCACCGTTTCTTTTACTTCCGGTAACAGCTGCAACGCTTTATCCAACAATTTTAAATTTTTCACCATAACTTTTTTCTCTCACTCTTACCACTTCAAGTACTCTTTTCCACAGAACGGGTCTACTGGATTCTTACCAGTAAATGCACTTCTTCCCATGATTTTTTCCACAACGCTTTCTATCACATACTCACTGTTAGAATATCCGTTGATATAGGTTTTGATCATCGGCACATCTATCAGATGATACGGATTTGCGAGGCTGATGAACATCACCGGACGTTCCGCAACAAACCACGGAACATTGTTTCCGTTTCCCCAGAATGTGTACCAGGAAAGACGATTGGTCACTTTATTGGAAGCATTCTCAACATTTCCTATATAGATAACGAGATCATAACTTTTCTTAAACGTCCCGACATCAAATTTTGCAGTCTCGAAATTCTCCGGTTCATATATCGTTACATCAAAGCCTTCTTTTACCAGTTTGCTTCGAAAACTCTCCAACACTCTCTCATTTGAAGGGAAATCTCCCATAATCTCAAGCAGTACTTTCTTCGTTTTCCGCGGACTCAGCGGCAAGATCTTCTGTGTATCCTTAACCAGCGTAACCGCAGCATTGGCACTTTCTTTCGCCCATGTGACATGTTCGTCCGAACGCATCACACGAAGTGCTTCTTCCGTCGGCACAATCTCACTCTTTGCTTTCTTATAAAGACCCAGCGCAGCCTTAGTTGCAAGAATTCTTGTGATTGCCTCGTCCAAACGCTGCTCCGACAGAATTCCCTGCCTGTATCCGTTTAACATATACCGATAATCTTCGTCCAGATCTTTATTAAAGAGGAACATATCACATCCGGCTTCAATTGCATAAGGCACCGCCTTCTCTCTTTCCATTGCACAGCTAAAACCAACCATGCAGGTAGAATCGGTAACAATCAATCCGTTAAATCCAAGCTTTTTACGAAGCAAGCCTTTTAACAGTTCCGGAGAAAGTGTTGCAGGAACTAACTTGTCCGGAAAATCCGGATTATAAGCTTTCTGGTATGCCGGCTGTGCAATATGACCGACCATCACCGTCTGCGCTCCCGCCTGAATCAGTCCGCTGTAAATCTTTCCGTAGGTTGCATCCCACTCCTCACAGGAGAGACTGTTCACACTGGTAAGAATATGCTGATCCACCTCATCGCAGCCATCTCCCGGAAAATGTTTAATTGCAACAAGTACATTTTCTTCTTTTGCAGCCTTTATATAATTAACACCACATGCTAAGACCCGATCCGGATCGTCACCATATGTACGCACATTAGTAATCGGATTTCTCCAGTTTCTATCAATATCAACCACTGGTGCAAACGCCCAGTTACATCCCACCGCTGCCCCCTCGCTGCAACTTACTTTTCCTAAACGATAGGCGTCCTCGGTATCTCCGGTTGCAGCTATCTGCATCTGTTTTCCGTACTGTGTTCCATCCGTTGCAATTCCACATCCACCATCCTCAAGATTAGCTCCGACCAAAAGTGGAATTTTACTATGTTCCTGAAGATAACGATGTGTTCTCTGCATCTCCTTAGCCTCACCGCACCGATACATGATTCCACCGATATGGTGTGAAAGCATAACATGTTCCAGATAATCTGCATCTCCTGAATATCCGATCGGTACAAATAACTGACCGATTTTTTCTTCTAACGTCATTGCTTTTTTTGTATTTTCAACCCACTCGATATCCTCTTTCACAAGAAAGAAGGGTGCCTTTGTCAAATTGATCATATTTCTGTCCTCCATTTGTTAAGCATCAGTTATTTAAGGTTGCATTCAGCAAAGACTGACGCTACATGTCAGGTTTTTTGTAAAAACTTGACGCAATTTATTTGCGTTTTCCGGTAAACACACGAATCAATAAATGTTCGTTACTCAGATAAATTAGGAACACTACAAGCAATAAAGCATTAATGATTGCCTGCATGGATGCATTTACTTCATTTGAGAATACCGCAAATGTGGAATTCAACATTGACATACATAAAGCTGCAAGTAAAAATCCAATCTTTTCATTGGTAAATCTGCTGATATAAGATCCAATAAACATTGGAAGAAATGCAGTAAACATAATACTGATAGATCCAAAGTTAAGCTGACCTCCATTGATGGTTGTATTTCTGGAAGCGTTTAAAAAGCCAACAATTCCCATCAGGCCACCGCAGATCACATAACAGGCAATTGCATTTGGAATTTCTTTAATTCCGGTATTAACTGCAACCTTCTGACCATTCTTAAGTGCGTTATAATCGTATCCGAATTTTGTATAATCAAAGAGTCCAATAATAATTACCAATACCGCCACAATAATAATTGCTGCATAAAGCCAGTTTCCTGTAAAAGCAGTCATGGATGAATTCTGTACCTCTTTCATAACGTAACGACCTTCTGTAATTGTAAAAAGAATTCCTTCATAAATCAGTGTTACACCAAGAGACGTAATAATTGGTGGCAAATGTAAAACCACATACAAAACACCGGAAATCAGTCCAAGCAGCATACCAAATAAAATAGTAAGCATCAGCATTATCGGTGCACTGCCCTGACCTCCACCTAAAAACGAATATGTAATCTTTGCACCAATCACAGAGGAAAGCAATGCCATTGATCCCAAAGAAAAATCAAAACGTCCACTGTTAAGATTGATGGACAAAGCGATAGTTGTGATCATAACAATTGCAATATAGACAACAAAATTGTCAAAGCTTGTCATATTCATGATCATTGTTTTTCCTTTTGCCATACAAATACCCTGTAACAAAATAGCCACCAGTACCGGTATGGCAAGTGCTCCTGCTAAATTTTTTATACAAAGTCTGTTTTTACTTTTCATGTTATCTTCTCCTTTCTTTTTACAGGATAATTTTTCATACCCTCTCCCAATAGATGAAAGTAATAAATTCATCTATTGGGAGAGGGTGCGGCTTCTTTAAGAAGCCGCGACCAAATAATAAAAAACAAGTTAATTAGATGCAACCACCTCATTGATAGTATCAAAAGTAACTGTATCACCAATAATTTGATCCAATGTATCCCTACTGTAAATCGGGTTATCACCATTATCATTCTTGTAAAATTTATCAAATGTCTCACTATCTGTTGCTACCTGATAATTTTGGCTGAGTGACACAGCATTTCCCTGCGCATCACGAATTACATTCCCATTGATTGCATTCATCACTAATGCAAAAGTAGGTCCTACCGATGATGAATATTTTCCAGCAAGATATACAAGCTTTCCGTTTGTGATTGCCTCTCCATTACTCTTGGTAAAGGAATCAATATCAGAAAACTCAATACCTGCTGCATTCAACTGCTGTGTAAAGAATGTTGTTGCCATTCCGACAGAGATGAATGCTTCCGGAGCCGCCTGAATGGCTGCATTGATCTCGTCTGTTGTTGTATCACCATATCCCTGTAAATAAGATACGATCTTGATATCTCCTGAAATCTTTGACAAATCTATACCCTGATCAGCAAAAATCAAACCAACTACATCCTCTTCAGTTGTCGCTCCGCCATAAGAAAGTCCAAGTCCTGCAAGTACGCCGGCTGTACGATATACGTGCATTGGATTCGGAATAAATGCGCCATAGATTGCAGCAGTCTTAATGCCTTTATCTGCAAAGAACTTGCCCATTTCTACACCAGCTTCATACTCTGTATCCATACTCGGACCCACCTGTCCAAGAAAATATTCATCTGTTTTATATTTTTCAAACTGTTCCTGATCAAGTGTTCCTGCTGCAACTGCATAATAAATCTTGTTTTCCTCACATGTTTCAATCTGTAATGCACGATCATTGCTTGAAAAAGAAATGACTGCCTGATATCCCTGAGAAGCAAACTTCTCAATTGCAGATTTCTCACTTGCAGCATCCTTAAGTTCGTCTGTGTAAGTAAATGTTACACCATACTGATCCGCAATATAATTCTCATAGTAAGAACGGAATCCTAATGCTTCCTCACCACTGACATCTTGAACCAGAACACCAATCTTGACATCTCCTGTCGGCTTTTTTTCCTCCTGTCCATTTGAAACATTTGTATCATTTGTTGCATCCTTACTGTTTCCACATCCGGCCAGCATTGTCAGAGACATAGCTGCAACAAGACCAAAGCTTAACATTTTTTTCATTGTTCGTTTCATAAATTTCTTCCTCCCTGTTTTCTTTTAAAATTTATCTTTAACACACAATGTGTTAAATTCTTGTTTTATCGCGGTAAAGTCTGCGAACGATAGTTAACGCTTGCAACATATACTATAATCAGAAAAAACACTGCACTTACAATCTGCGTAATGCCATATCCCGATGTAGAATCAATGAGCAGATCCAAAATATTATTTAATACAATATAAGAGAATCCTCCAACAACTGCCGCGTAAATCTTTGATCTGGCACCACCTGAAATCGGCATTCCTCCAAATACAATTGCAACCATAATATTCATTCCAATATCCCCGGCTGTCGTTGTTGTAACAGATGGTGTATATACCAATGTCATAAATGCACCGATTCCTACTCCTACTCCCGCCAAAAGGAAGCCCAATATTGCATATGTGTTATATTTAATACCGGAAAGCTGCGCACAGATTGGGTTTCCACCTACAAATTTTTCTCTTCTTCCAAACTTTGTATAATCAAAAACAAATACACAGATCGCAACCCAGATTACCAGAACTCCAATCTTAAATGCCGAGTTATCCAGATGTTTTACAACCTCGCTTGGAATACTGATTCCACCAACCGCACCACCTTTTGTCGTAATAATCTGCGATGCAATCGCGGATAACACGGACATCATTGCTACCGTTGTAACAAACACCGGAATATGAAATATGGACGCAAGCACTGAATTGACCAGTGAGCAAACAATTCCTGCTAATAAAATCACGATAATCATCAACGCAAAATTTTCAGTTGCATTATAGGTAAGTACTCCCAGCGTGGCCGCAAAAAGCGTTGCGGCTCCCAGGCTGATATCAAATGAACCCAGTGTATAAATAAAAATTGCACCTGTTGCAACAATTGATAATACAATCCCTTCATTAAATACAATCTTAATATACATATCCAGACGATATCCTTTACTGCTTACAATTCCACAAAATACTGCAAGCAATACGACAAGTGCTACAAAAGGCAACGCACTTATCATCATTTTTTTATTTTTCGTCATTCTTTTTTGCCTCCTAAATCATATATTCAATAATCTGTGCATCAGAAAGAGTTTCGCTTCTCTCAAATTCCGCAGAGACCTCACCATTTTTCATAATTAGAATCCGATCACTCATTCCAATCAGTTCCGGTAATTCCTCACTGATCATAAGGATTGATTTTCCCTCATTTTTCAATCTCACCATAAGCTGGTACATTGCCTGTTTTACACCGATATCCACGCCTCGTGTCGGACAGTCCAGAATAAGGATTTCACTTCCACATCCAATCCATTTTCCAAATACGACCTTCTGCTTATTTCCTCCGGAAAGCTGTGATACTGACTGATCTCTTCCCGCACATTTGATGGACAATTCTTCAATCTGATGATTCACATATTTTTTTTCTCGATTTTTCAGAATCAGAAAATTATTGATCGCAAATTCACTCATTCCTGCAATTGAAATATTATCTTCAATACTTGCATTAAGACATAACGACTCAACATCTCTGTCCTTCGATACATAACCCACACGTTTCTTCATTGCAATTGCCGGACTGTCAATGATCGTTCCGTCTTCCACCGTAACGCTTCCCTCTTCCGGCTTTAATGCTCCAAAACAAACCTTTCCAAGAGAATGCATTCCGCAATGTGCCAATCCACCGATTCCAACGATTTCTCCTTTATGCACCTGAAATGAAATCCCTTTTAACCGGTCTTCATATACCAGATTTCTTACATCCAATGCCACTTCCGGCTGTGAACTTGCCTGAAAGTCACTTCGATAATAATCACCTTGCAGCTCTCTTCCGATCATGCTCGCGCGGATTGCTCCGGCCTCAAATTCTGCTTTTTCAAATGTCCGGATAATCTTGCCATCTCGAAGAACGGTCAACGTATCACAGACTTCCATAATTTCATCCAGATCATGCGAAATAAAAATCACTGATTTATTTTCTTTACGGAAGCGATTCATAATGTCATATAAAATTTCTCTTCCGTCATGTGATAATGCTGTACTCGTCTCATCGATTACCAGAATCTGAGGTTCTTTCATCACAACTTTAGCAATCTCTACAAGCTTTCTGGTTTGAAAATCAAGCTTCTGCATAAGCATTTCGCCTGTTACATCATTGACACCGATATTTTTCATCACCCTGGTCGCATCCGCATTCATTTTCTTACGATTAATCAGGCCGAACTTATTCTTATACTTTTCAGACTCCGCAAGGAAAATATTCTCAGCTACCGTAATCTCCGGTATTGTTCCGCTCTCCTGAACAATCATTCCAATTCCCTTGTGAAGTGCATCGATCATGCTAAGCGGCTTCCAGCTCTGTCCCTGAAATGTCATCGCACCGCTGTCACATTCCTGCATTCCTGCTACAATAGAAGTAACCGTTGACTTTCCCGATCCGTTTTCTCCAATGAGTCCTCTTATTTCTCCCGGATATACAGTCAGTGATACATCATTCAAAGCCACTGTACTTCCAAATTTCTTATTCATATTTGCAACTGTTAAAATTGGTTCACTCATTTTTATCACCTCGTCTTTATGCTTATTATAGATTTTTGTTAATTTTTATGTGATTTTGTTTTTTATCTGTTTCACTCATTTTTTTAATGTGTTTTTCTTTTTTCTATACGTTTACCTTAAATTTAGTCTCGCCTCTAAAAAATAGATTAAAAATCCTATGTTTTTATTGATTTTTGTATTGCATATATGTTTTAATCAATATAGTTACCTTTTTATATGAAATGGAGGAATTTTATGTCAGAGAACTACTATCTTATTTCCGATAACGATGTACACATGCCGATCCGGTGTACGATGCAGCGATTTGATCATATCCGCCAACAGATGCATGATTATTTTGAATTGTCCATGATTGTTTCCGGAAGCTGTACATTACAATTTGATGATCATATGTACAGTCTCAGGGAAGATGATATTTTTTGCATCAATCCACTTACACTTCATGAACTACATGGTGTCAATTGTGTCATCATAACCGTTCTGTTTAATCAAACATTATTTGAACAGATTCTGCCGGTTCCATCACATCCCCGCTTCTTCTGTATTAGTCCCATGTCGGATAATCAGGAAGCAATTGCACAATTACGCTCTCTGATTGCTCACATCATCAAAACAAATGTGGACAAAAAAGATGGCTACGAACTTCGCAACTGGTCATATATCTATAATGTTATGGATATTATGTACCTTCATTTCCGTGTAAAATTATCGACTGCAAATGAAAAGAAAAACCACAAATACGCTATCCGGATAGCAGAAATATCACAATTAATCCAACAGCGCTATACAGAAAACATAACCTTAAAAGAACTTGCCGATGAAGTTCATTTGTCCGTTCCCTATCTTTCAAAATTCTTCGTTGACTATTTTGGGATGAATTTTCTAAGCTACCTGAATCAATACCGCCTTATGCATGCGATGCAGGAACTTTCCATAACAGATAAAAATATTGATGAAGTAGCGATTGACAGCGGATTTCCTAATAGTCATGCCTTTGTAACTCTTTTAAAAAAAGAATATGGAATGCTGCCAAAAGAATATCGGCGCGAGCAAAAAAAAGAAAAGCAACAGACCTCTCAACAATTAGAACAACATAATTATATTGCAGGATTAAAGAAATATTTAAACGACAATACACATACCCACGTCGTATCCCCTATATCAAAAAAACAAATTGATTTCTCTGTAAATGGAAGTTCTTACGTATTGCTACATACATGGAAAAAAATGATGACAGTCGGTCGTGCCAGTGATGTGTTAATCTGTGATATTCAGGAAATGTTGACCAGATTTCAAAATAGGATTGGATTTGAATATATTAAATTATGCGGTATATTTTCAGATGATCTGCATGTGTACAATGAGAAAGCAAACGGTACACCTGTGTACAGTTTTACATATATTGATAAAATTCTTGATTTTGTAACCAAACTTCATCTTAATCCATGGATTCAACTTTCTTACATGCCGGAAAAGCTCGCCAAATATCCAAATAAACGCTTGTTTGGTTCTAATGTCAGCCAACCCCATTCCATTGCCGCATGGTGCCGGCTTGTTTCAGAGTTTCTGCAACATATCAGCAACCGCTATGGACTTGAGGTAATTCGCTCATGGAAATTCGGTCTTTGGAACCAGCCCAACACAAACATGGATCTTTTCGGATTTTCAAACGAAAAAGACTTCTTTCAGTTTTATAAGGAAACTTTCCTTTGCGTAAAAAATTTCTGTCCGGATATTGAATTTAGTCTTCCGCCGACTTACTACATCGTATCCGAAGGCTACGAAAACTGGTATCTGAACTTTCTGGAATGGTGTAAACAAAACGACTGCATCCCTGACAGTTTAAGTTTCACTTATTATGACACCAAACTGATTTCCAATAAAAATCATTCAAAAGAATCTTTCGGTTTCATATATGCCATGAGTTTATCGGAATCACCAGACGGACTCAAAGATTTTGTCATGCAGGTTCTCAGAGAACGACGCCGGCTAAATCTTGGTAAATTGCCAATCTACTTATCCGAATGGAATAATACACCAAGCCAACAGGATCTACTGAATGATACCTGCTTCAAATCCTGTTATATTGTCAAGAACATCCTTGAAAACTATGACCGTCTGGAAAGTTTTACTTATCAGGCGCTCACAGATCTTATGGCAGACAGTTCTTTACCAAATATGTTATTTTTCGGTGGACTTGGTCTTTTTACCGTAAATGGAATTCCAAAAGCCAGTTATTATGCCTACACACTTCTTCAACAATTGGGTGATCAGTTTCTTGGGCGTGGAGACGAATATTTTATCACCCGTGAAAATGATAGTTTTCAAGTCATGCTTTACAATTACAGGCATTTTAATTACTTATATGCGAATGGAGAACGTTTTGATATGACAGAAACAGACCGCTATACCGTTTTTGCTGATTCGGAACCGGTAATGATCTCCCTGTGTTTATCTGATATTCCACAGGGAAACTATAAGATTTCTGAAACCTATGTAAATCGAACGCATGGAAGTGCTTTCGATCAATGGGTTTCTATGGGTGCATTGGAACTTACTACACCTCAGGAAATTGATTGGTTAAAAAAATCATCCGTTCCTGGATTTCATCAGAAAATTGTGTCTGTCAACTCCGATGAAATCCTCGAACTGGATGTCACATTAGAATTGTTAGAGGTACGATTAATTCAAATTACACCTCTCCACTGACTTTTTCACAACTTATCAATGGAAAGCAGATCCGAAAATGTATGGATTGGATATGTCACATATTTATGACTCGCGGCATCTCCAATCCCTGCACTTATGAATCCACCGGCATAAGCCGCATCAATTCCTGCAAGTGCATCTTCTACAACAAGACAATTTTCCGGCTTTTCCTCAACCATTTCCGCCGCTTTTATAAAAACCTCCGGATCCGGTTTTGACTTTGTAATGTTTGTTCCATCGCTGACCGCGTCAAAATATCCATCTAATCCAATTTGCTTTAAAATCTTCTTTGTATTCTTACTGCTTGATCCGATTGCAAGCTTGTAACCGCGCTGTCGCAAGGTGTCCAACGTATTTTTTACTTCATCCGAAAGATCCCTTGGAGACATCTTTTCCAATAGACGAACGTAACTTTCATTCTTTCTTGTAGCAAGCTGTTCTTTTTCTTCCTGTGTATAGCATCTTGATGCTCGCTCCAAAATGATATCAAGGCTTTCCATACGGCTTACACCCCTTAATCGTCCATTAATTTTCTCATCAAAATAGATTCCTTCTGCATCTGCCAATTCTTTCCACGCCTGATAGTGATAGTTATCTGTGAAACAAATGACCCCATCCAGGTCAAAAATAATAGCACGTATCGTATCCATAAAACACGCCTCCTTTTTCATTTGCTTCACCATAACAAAAATAAGGACAGCTTTTTAGCCTCTGATTAGACCAAAAAACTGTCCTTATTTGATATTTTTATTTTTGATGTGTTATGCGATAAGATCTCGGTGTCATACCAAATCTTTTTTTAAATTGCCTGAAAAAATAACTCTGATTCTCATATCCTACATCAAGTGAAATATCTTCGATTGACAGATCCGTTTCCTCAAGAAGTTTGACCGCAGCCTGAAATCGCCTCTGTTGCAGTAAATCCTGAAAATTTGCCCCTGTCTTTTGCTTGATCAGCTTACTTAATACGGTAACTGACTGATGTGTATCTGCTGCAATCTTTGTCAAATTTGCATTTTTACAATCACTGTTGATATATTCAAGAACCGACTGCACAATAGTCTCCTTGTAATCCATAGAAGAATTATGGCTCAAATTCTCCAAATGATTTAACAAATACAAAAAGACAAGTCCCATGGAATACTGATTGATAACATCTTCATTCATATATTCATAAAGCATGGATTCTATCATATTCTCCATCAGATTTTCAATCTGGGGATTCTCCTTTAAACGAAAAATCAGATAATGAGGAACCGGACTCTTCTGCCGGAATGCCCCTGCAATGAACTCCGCTAAAACATTTTTTTCCTGAAGCATTCCAAGCGGAATTTCAAAAAATTCCGGCAAAGCAATAAAATTGATTCCAATGTCTTCAAATTCAGCTCTGTGAATCGCATGTTCCACATACTGATTGAGCATCAGTAAATCTCCTTTATAAAGTGTTAATTCTTTTCCGTCAATTACATGTGTAATCTCCCCCTGTACCACATACATAAATTCCACATAATTATGCCGGTGCAACGGAAATTCCACAAATCTGCTGTGACGTCTTACAGTAATCAGTTTTCCCCTTCTGAGCAGTTTTTGACGATCAATCTCCTGTATGGACGCTTCGCTGTATAACTGTTCCTCAATCGCTGCCTGTCCTGCCTTATATTTACTTTCCTCTTCTGATATCTGCATAAGTTCATCAAGAAGTTGTTGTCTCATTCCTTCTTCTCCATTAAATACCCGGTCAAAGTCTGCATCACCAGATTTTGACTTAAAAGGGGGCATGATTCAAAGAATCATACCCCACTATTTACATGCCATTACCAATAAACAGCTTACTATTGATTTCTCAATGTCCTTCCCACAGAAACCGTATAATTAGATACAACCGTTGTCTTATCGGAAAGTGTTGTGGTTGCCTGTACAACAACAGAATTGATATTGACAGACATTCCTGAAGTAACGGAATAACTTGCGCCCGGTACACTCGATCCGGTGACGGTACAGTCTGCAATCACTCCGCCATCCATTCCCTGAATGCTCAGGCAGTTCTTTGCCAGATCCAGTGCCGTCTTACAGTTTACGGTAGATACGGTGCGATCTACACTGATCACTGGATTTGCCTGACTGTCGGTAACTTCCAGATATCCCGTAGTTGTAGCCAGTGATGTGCTCTGTCCATCACTTGGATAGAACTTCAGTTCCAGCAGATAAGTACCTGTCTGTGCCTTTGTCACAACATTTCCATTCAGTGAAACCGCAGAAATCGGAATTTCTGATCCACTGCCAATTGCTGCAGGTTCTGTTGAAGATCCACCCTTTGACAGATCACTTCCATAATACTGTCCACCCTTACTGATCCTTACAGATGCAATATTCACATACCGATAGAATACGCCTCCGCGATACTCTGCCAGACGCAGTGTTGTCACTTTTGATGCAAGCAGATCCGATGCAGATGCTCCAGAAGTAATTGCCAGATCAATGACCGGTTTGCTGATATCAACCTTATAGGAAGATGCTCCATTATAAGGAGGAGTCTGTACAACAACGGTAACATTAACGGATGCCTTATGTCCGTTCATTGTCAGGGTATAATTGTAAACACCTGCTGCTCTTCCGGATGCGTCAAATACCATACGGTCGGTTGTCGGATCATAGGTAGCCATAGATACTTTATTGGTACTGTTTTCTACGATCTGGTATGTCTCATTCTCGAGTTTCAGACTCTGTCCATACTGATCTCTTCCCTCAATATTGACATATTCCTTATACCCTGTTGCATAAGCGTTTGACATGGTAATCTGCGTATTATCTGCAGTCAGTGTTGCAAGGTATGCCGGTTCCGCCACCGTAATCTCGTATACATAAGTGTATTCCTGCTTTGCATAGGTTGCGGTAACGATAATATTTGCGGTACCTGTCTTGATTGCTGTTGCATAAGCAACATTGTTCTTTCCAGGATTTACAAGCAATGTGTCCGGATCGGAAGACTCAAACTTGATGCTGTCATACTTCATCTCGGTATTGTCTGTATCCAATGCCCGGAAATGTACATAATAATTGCTGCCGGATGCTACATTATGATTGTCCTTGTAACTGGATGCACTGTAATTTGGCACTGCTTCCGAAGAGGTAAGTGTAAGGTTTGTGTTGTTTGACACACTGGCTGCCTTACATACAAAGGTTCCGCTTCCGGTCAGTACCAGATTCGGATCGCTTGCACATTTATAAGTCAGTGTAACCGTTCCGGTATCCCCAACTCTGGTCATATAAATCTTATTATCCTTTGTACGGTAACCATTTGTAATCCGTTCCGTATAAGTAATATCTCCCGGATATGCTGTCTTGACATCAATTCCGTTTGCATCAAGAATCTCGTATTCGATTGGTGTCTCTTTTCCGACGGTCACTTCTGTTGTCACAACTCTAAGGCTGACCGGTCTTCCCACGGATGCGGTAAAGTCATATGTTGACTGTCCATCGGTAACCGTATAGGTTGCACCGTCTTTCAGCTGATTATAGGTTGTAAGAAATACCTGTGTTCCGTCATCGGAAAATACAGCCGACTTGATTTCCATCTTTGCACCTGCCTGGGTCCGGATAGAAAAATCTCCTGTTTTCACAAGATTTTTGGCATTTCCGGAATATACAGCCGCTACCTTGTTTGCTGCCATCTGTGCAATTCCGGTCATGGAAGTTGCGACAGTGATAACCTTGCTGTCGGAAACCACTTTATTTCCCGCTTTGGCCTGCACGGTGATGGTATAAGTACCTTCTTTTGCCGGAGTAAATGCACCGGTCTTTGTAATCATGGACGAAACATCATTTCCGTTTCCATCCATAGCGGTTCAGACATTGGTGCTGATGGCATTTGCCGGAGTGATACGGAACCGGAACTGATAGGTCTGTCCCACCTGATATTTCAAGACTCCGTTATCTACAATGGAAATTGTTTTCGGCAGTATTTTAATCTTGGCAGACTTTGTCTTGATCGTGCTCACGCACTTCTTCCCTTTGTAAACTTTTGCAGTTACAATTACGGTTTTATTCTTTGCGGCTGCCTTTCCCCGGGTGCGGATTGTCAGACTGTTTGCAGATGTCTTTCCGCTCACGGATGTCGTTGTTTTCTTCAGCTTTGCATAACTTTTTCCGGTGCCGGAAAGGCTCCATTTTACCCTCTGCCCTTTGGTAAGATTGGTTACGGTATATGTATACACACCCTTACCGGTGCTGTTTTCATAAAGAACCGTATAATTTTTTACAAATTTCGGTTTTGCTGCCGCATCTGCCTGTACTGGAAATACAGAAATAATCATTGCCAGCGCACACAATACAGCAATCAGTTTTTTGCTTTGCAAACGCATAATCTCTCCTCCTTATCTGGTTCACTCGCTACTTAAGAACAACGTCCTTTTGTCTTATATTAGCACACCCTCTGTGCTTTCGCAATTGTTCAGACAGAGGGTGTTTCTTAAGATTTTTTTAATCCAGGGCGATCGCTTCTTCTTCCCGTCTCCGGAGAATATCATATTCATCCGGTTCCATCCCCAGATCCACATAGAAGATCTGCTGCGGATGCGGACAGGATTCCATCGGCTCTCCCTTTTCATCCATCAGTCCCCGCACCGTAACGGTCATATTGCGTCCGTCCGGTTTCATCACTTCGATCTGTTCTCCGACAGAAAATTTATTCTTTTGTTCCACCCGGTACATTCCCTTTTCATTTTTCGGACCGACAATTCCCAGATAGGTATATCCCTTTTCATACGTGTTGTTATCGTAAATCTGTGTCTCCTCCGAAGGTTTTCCGTAAAAAAATCCCGTGGTAAACTGGCGGTATGTGCAGCTTTTGATCTGTTCGAGATACCATGGCATATTTTCCTGATATTTCTCCGGAGATTCCAGATAATCGTCAATCGCCTTACGGTAAGTACGCGCCACCGTTGCCACATAAAGTGCGGTCTTCATACGTCCCTCAATCTTAAAACTGTCAATTCCTGCTTCCAGAAGATCCGGAATATGCTCAATCATACACAGATCTTTGGAATTGAAAATATAGGTTCCGCGCTCATTCTCATATACCGGAAAATACTCACCCGGACGCTTCTCTTCAACCACAGAATATTTCCACCGGCACGGATGTGTACATGCCCCGCGGTTGGCATCCCTTCCTGTAAAATAATTGGACAGCAGACATCTTCCAGAATAGGAAATACACATAGCGCCATGTACAAATGTCTCTATCTCCAGATCATCGGAAATGTGTTCCCGGATCTGCCGGATCTCCCGCAGGGAAAGTTCTCTTGCCGTTACCACACGGGTAGCACCGAGTTTCTCCCAGAACTGAAATGTTCCGTAATTGGTGTTGTTTGCCTGTGTACTGATATGGCGGTCAATATCCGGGCATACTTCTCCGGCGATCGTAAAGATTGCCGGATCTGCAATGATCAGTGCATCTGGCCGGTCCGGCTTCATATTCTGCAGTTCCGTAAGATATTCCCTCACACCGTCAAGATCATAATTATGTGCCAGAATATTTGCCGTCACATAAACTTTAACTCCCCGTGCATGTGCAAATGCAATTCCCTCTGCCATCTCTTCCTTGGTAAAATTTTTGGCTTTGGCTCTGAGTCCGAATGCCTCTCCCCCGATGTAGACCGCATCGGCTCCATAAATAACTGCAATTTTTAATACTTCCAGACTGCTTGCCGGAACAAGCAACTCATTCTTTCTCATCGTTTTCTACCTCTACTTTTGTACTGACTGTAATTCCATCTCCCACCGGCAGCACCGCTGTTACCAGATCTTTCCGGTGCGTTAACTCATACAAATATTCCCGCATCCGTTTGTAAATCGTCCGGTTTCTGCGGATCACCGCATAATGGGACTCAATAATGTCCCCATCCTGCAGCACATTATCCGAGACAAGTGTCCCTCCGGTTTTCAGCAGACGCAGAATATCCGGCATAAAATGAATATACTGTCCTTTTGCGGCATCCATAAAGATCAGATCAAACGGCTCGGTGAGTGTCGGAAGGATTTCCGCTGCATCCCCTTCAAGCAGTGTAATCTGCTCTTCTTTTCCTGCTCTCTTAAAATTTTCCCGGGCAATCGGGATTCGCTTTTCATAATTTTCAATCGTGACAATCTCACACGGTACCGGATCATATTCTGCCATCAGAATGGAAGAAAACCCTACCGCAGTACCGACTTCCAGAATTCTTTTTGGTTTTGTCATCGCCAGCAAAAGCTTCAAAAAGCTCTGCATCTCCTTCCGAATAATCGGAACATAGGAATCCAGAGCTTCTCGTTCGACAGCATCCAAAATTCTGGTATTTCCCGTATCCAGGGAATTGATATATGTTACCAGTCGTTCATCTACTATCATATTTATTTCTATTGTGCCTCCGTGCTTTCCACATCCTGCGTATCCGGTACCATCTGCTTTTCTGCAAAGAAACGATACCCGTAATCATAACAGGTCCTGCATAAATGAACGGTTCCATATAAAATCAGCAGGATCAGCATAATAACAAACGCAATTTTAATGAAAGTGAACAAAGCTTTATTCATAATACCCCTATACTTCCATGATAATCGGCATGATCATCGGACGTCTCTTGGTCTCTTTCCAGACGAAATCACCCAGAGCATCTTTTACTTCATTTTTGATCTTGCCCCAATCGGTAATGTTGTGATCCATACAATAATCCATGGTCTTATCGAGAACGGTTTTTGCTTCATCCATCAGACTCTCGGAATTACGTACATACACGAAACCTCTCGATACGATATCCGGTCCTGCAAGTACCTGTCCGGTTCCGTTTTCGAGTGTCATGACGACAATAATAATTCCGTCTTCTGCCAGACGCTGACGATCCCGAAGAACGATATTTCCGACATCTCCGACACCAAGTCCGTCTACCATTACATTGCCAACCGGCACATGTCCGGTCACTTCTGCACCATTCTCATCGATCTCAAGCACATCTCCGGAAGAAAGGATTTTGATATGATCACTGTCATATCCAAGCTCTTCCGCAATCTTCGCCTGTGCAATCAGATGCTTGTATTCTCCATGCACCGGAATCGCGTACAGCGGATTTACCAGAGAATAAATCAGTTTGATATCTTCCTTGCACGCATGTCCGCTGACATGTACATCTTCGAAAATCACATCTGCACCCTTGCGCATCAGTTCATTGATCACACCGGTAACCGATTTCTCATTTCCCGGAATCGGATGGGAACTGAATACAATGGTATCATTTGGCTTAATGGTAACTTTGCGGTGCATGCCGGATGCCATGCGGGACAATGCGGCCATGGACTCTCCCTGGCTTCCCGTTGTAATGATAACCGTCTTTTCATCCGGATAATTTTTCAGCTGATCCACATCAATCAGAATGTTATCCGGCAGGGAAATATATCCCAGTTCCGAAGCGATGGATACAATATTGACCATGCTTCGTCCCTCAATCGCAACTTTTCTGCCAAACTTGTCTGCAGAATTGATGATCTGCTGCACACGATCCACATTGGATGCAAATGTCGCAATAATAATTCTTGTATTTTTATGCTCGGAAAAAATGTTATCCAGCGTTTTTCCTACTGACTTTTCGGAATCTGTAAATCCCGGGCGCTCCGCATTGGTACTGTCACAAAGCAGTGCTAACACTCCTTTTTTACCGATCTCGCCGAAACGCTGCAGATCAATGGCATCTCCAAATACCGGTGTATAATCAACCTTAAAATCTCCTGTATGCAGGACAATTCCTGCCGGGGAATAAATCGCAAGTGCCGCCGCATCCTGAATACTGTGATTCGTGCGGATAAACTCTACACGGAAACATCCAAGATTGATGTGCTGTCCGTATTTGACAACTTTTCTTTTTACTTTTTTGAGCATATCATGCTCTTCGAGTTTGTGCTCGATCAGGGCATTGGTCAGTCTGGTCGAATAAATCGGCACATTGACATCTTTTAAAACATATGGGATGGCACCAATATGATCCTCATGTCCGTGCGTAATAAAAAATCCTTTGACACGATCAATATTTTCCTTTAAATAAGTGACATCCGGAATCACCAGATCCACTCCGTACATGTCATCTTCCGGGAATGCGAGACCGCAATCCACCACAATAATACTGTCTTCGTATTCAAAGGCAGTAATATTCATACCAATCTGCTCAAGACCTCCCAACGGTATAATCTTAAGCTTACTGTTATTCTGTTTTTCCTGTTTTTTCATAAATCCTCCAAATATAATATTCCGCTCTAATATAAAAGCTGTGTTTCTTCATCCGCAAGTTCAGCAAATATTTTCGCGAGTGCAGCAAACTCTGTATCATCATCTACCATCTCGTAAAATACTTCCTCATCCTGTGTCTTTATTTCTTTTAATATATATGCTTCACTGTCCCCGTTTTCATTGCCATCAGAGACAAGTAAGTATCTGATTCCATTCAGCTGTGTCTGTTCTTCCACAGCAAATTCCACCACCTCATTGGTGTCCGGATCTGTAAACTGAATTTTTTCCATTTATTTTTTCCTTGTATTTTTATTTTTCTTCTGGATGATTTGAAAGATAATCCAGATATCCCTGTAATATAAAAATAGCCGCAATTTCATCTACATATTCCTTGCGGTTTTCTCTTCGAATTCCTGTTTCCATCATCGAACGATCTGCTGCAACTGTTGTCAGCCGTTCATCCCATAAAATAACAGGGAGACCACAGCGTTTTTCAAGCATTTCCTTGAATTCTTTTGTTTTCTCGCAGCGCTCCCCTTCTGTACTGTTCATATTTTTCGGGTAACCGAGCACAATTTTTTCCACCTCGTACTCGCTTACCAACTGTTCGATCCGCGCCAGTGTCTGCCTGAGTTTCGTTGGAGCTTTCCTTCGGATAATTTCCACTCCCTGCGCTGTAATTAACAGCGCATCACTCACTGCAACACCCACTGTCTTTGAACCGAAATCCAATCCTAAAATCCGCATAATTCTCCCGTACCGGATTATTCCCAGGAATTGTTTTTGATGTATGCACGTAAAACTTCTTCTACAAGTTCGTCCCGCTCTACCTTCATGATCAGACTTCTCGCATTGTTATGACTGGTAATATATGTCGGATCTCCGGACATAATATATCCTACAATCTGATTCACCGGATTGTATCCTTTCTCACTCAATGCACGGAATACGATCTCTAAAACATCTCTTACCTGTAATTCCGGTTCCTTTTGTACTGTAAAATATTGTGTATTATTTAAATTCTCCATATTCGCCGTCCCTGCCCTTGTTCATTCCAACAAGTCCTGTCCCATCTATTGTATACGAAATTGAGGAAAAATACAAGCGCTATAGTTTCATACGGTAAATCTCATCGGTCAGAGCCGCTTCCACTCTTCCCCTTTTCATCACATTATCAAGCGGTTCTGCCGTTTTTGCCGCGATCTTTACATACTCTTTGGTATATCCAGTATACCACGTTTCTCCGTCAACTTCCATTGGTTCCTCAAAGAGTACTTCTTCCTCTTTTCCCACATAATATGCGCGGAATTCCCTCGACATACTTTCCGCAAGTGCCAGCAGCTGGGCACTGCGCTTCGTCTTGATTTCCTCCGGCACCTGATGTTCCATCACTGCCGCACGGGTTCCCTGCCGTCGGGAATATTTAAAAATATGCATCTCATAAAAATGAATGCGTTTTAAATATTCCTTTGTCTGTGCAAATTCTTCTTCTGTCTCTCCAGGAAATCCAACAATAACATCCGTTGTGATTGCCGGATGCGTAAAGTTTTTCCGTAAAATACTGCATGCATTTTCGTATTCTTCCGTCGTATATTTCCGGTTCATCCGGGCAAGCGTTGCATCGCATCCGCTCTGCAGTGACAGATGAAAATGCGGACAGATCTTCTCCATCTTTGCCAGTTCTTCTGCAAATGTTTCCGTCACGATTCTCGGTTCCAGCGAACCTAAACGGATACGCCGGATTCCCTCCACCTGATGCACCATCTGGATCAGATGCAGCAGACTTTCCCCGCAGTCAATCCCGTAGGAGCTCAGATGAATTCCGGTCAGTACCACTTCCTGATATCCGGACGCTGCCAGACGCTTTACTTCCTCCAGAACATTCTGAACATTTCTGCTTCTCACCCGTCCTCTGGCATACGGAATAATGCAGTAACTGCAGAACTGGTTACAGCCATCCTGTACTTTTATAAACGCGCGGGTATGCTCTGCTGCATGATCCAGTGTCAGCTCCTCAAATGCCTGGTTTTCGTGGTTAATATCCACCACAGCCTCCACCTTTTCTCCTCTGCCCGCAAAGAAAGCATCCAGCCGCTCTACCAGTTCTTTTTTCTGATTATTTCCGATCAGAATATCAATTGCTTCATCACATTTTGCCTCATCCTCTTTGGTCTGTACATAGCATCCGGCAGCAACAACAGCCGCATCCGGATTCAGCTTTTTTGCCCGGTGCAGCATCTGTCTTGATTTGCGGTCTGCCATATTTGTTACGGAACAGGTATTGATCACATAGACATCTGCTTTCTCCGAAAACGGCACGATTTCGTACCCCGCTTCTTCAAGCATCTGCTGCATAGCTTCTGTCTCATATGCATTCACTTTGCATCCCAGATTGTGTAATGCTGCTTTTTTCATTTTTACTCCTTTATACAATTATCTTCATACATTTCTTGACTTTTCCAATAAAAAATATTACTATCAAAGATATAAACAGCATGAGTTTTTCATGAATATTTTCAAGGAGGTTTTCATTATGAAAACAGTACAGATTTCATTAAATTCTATTGGAAAAGTAAAATCATTTGTTAATACCATCTCTCAGTTTGAATACGATTTTGATCTGATTTCCGGCAGATATGTCATTGACGCAAAATCCATCATGGGAATTTTCAGCCTGGATCTTTCCAAGCCGATTGATCTCGCCATCCATACCGAGGATAATCTGAATGAGATTCTGGAAGCTTTAAAGCCATACATTATTTCCCAGTAATTACTTACAAAATCCCCTGTCTGTATTGCAGACAGGGGATTTTTTGTTTCACGGAAATAATTTTCCAAAAACAGATTATTCTGCATCTACCAGAATCGTCTCTGTCGTATCGATTGCTGTCTGCATCAGTTCGTCTATTTTTTCTTCCAGCCGGCACTCTGATTTTTTAATATGTTTTAAGCTTGGCTTGGTAACCGGATGCTTTGCCACGAAAATCGTACAACAATCCTCATACGGAAGAATGGACGTCTCGTATGTGTCAATTTTTTCTGCGATTGATACAATATCCTGCTTGTCCATGGCAATGAGCGGACGGTATACCGGCATATGACACACTTCATTGGTCACAGCAAGGGACTGCATGGTCTGGCTTGCCACCTGCCCGATACTCTCTCCGGTAATCATACCCAGACATTTTCCCTCTTCGGCAAAATGCTCTGCAATTTTCATCATATAGCGGCGCATGATGATAGTCAGTTCCTCATGCGGACATTTCTCATAAATATAAAGCTGGATATCGGTAAAGTTCACCACATGAAGCTTGATCTGTCCGGAATATCTTGCAACTTTCTTTGCCAGGTCAATCACTTTCTGTTTTGCACGCTCACTGGTGTATGGCGGTGCATGAAAATAGGTCGCTTCAAGTGTTACCCCTCGTTTGGATACCATATATCCGGCAACCGGTGAATCGATTCCGCCGGATAAAAGAAGCATTGCACGGCCTGCTGTGCCAAGCGGCATGCCTCCCGGTCCCGGGATCTCTGTGGAATAAATATTGATCATCGGACGGATCTCGATATGAATCATCACCTCCGGATGATGTACGTCAACGCTGGTTTCCGGAAATGCTTCAAGAATCTTTTCCCCAACAGCTGCATTGATCTCCATCGAAGTCATCGGATAATTCTTTCTGGCACGGCGCGCATCCACCTTAAATGTAAAATTTTTGTCCGGATATGTGCGATCCACATAGTCACATACTACTTTTGCCAGGGCATCAAATCCTTCATCTTCGACCAATACTACCGGACAGATTCCTACGATTCCAAAAATCCTCTGTAATGTTTCTACAGTTTCATCATAATCGTATTCTCCTTCCGTATCCACATAGATACGTCCGTTTTCCTTGCGTACATGGAAGGTTCCCTCTACACGTTTAAGATGATATCTGATATTCTGTACCAGTGCATCCTCAAACAGATAACGGTTCTTTCCCTTAATGGCAATTTCCGCATATTTAATCAAAAATGATTTATACATATTGCTCTCCTTTTTCTAATGTCTTGTATATTTCTGCAGCATCGGAACCAATGCCGCCATCTCTTTTACTGCATAATCAATCTCTTCTTCCGTTGTCTCCACGCAAAAGCTGAACCGGATGGTTGCATCCAAAAGCTCTGGCTTTAAGCCAATACTTTTTAGCGTATGACTGACAGAAGGCTTGTTGGAAGAACATGCACTTCCCGCTGACACATAGATCTCTTTATCCTCTAATGCATGAAGCAATACTTCCGCGCGCACACCTTCCGTGCTGACACTGACAATATGCGGTGCATTGCTGCGATCGGTATGACCGTTGACGTGTACACCCGGAATTTTTGTCACTTCCTCAATAAAATGCTCCCGCAAGGTATACATCCGGTCGATTTTTTCCTCAAAACCAGTATAAATACGTTCCGCTGCTACGCCAAGTCCTGCGATTGCCGGAACATTTTCCGTGCCGGAACGCATTCCCCTCTGCTGTCCGCCTCCGTTTAACAGCGGATGAATTTTCGTCTTGTCTTTGATATATAAAAATCCGCTTCCTTTCGGTCCATGAATCTTATGTCCGCTGACCGAGAGAAGGTCTACATGCATTTTTGCCGGATAAATTCTCATTTTTCCGTAGGACTGAATGGCATCCACATGAAAAAGCGTCTGTGGATTACACTGTTTGATCAGTGCCCCCGCTTCCGCGATCGGCTCCACCGCTCCGATTTCATTATTTACCTGCATGAGGGAAACCAGAATGGTATCCGGCCGGATTGCCGCTTTCAGATCGTCCAGAGAAATCACACCATAAGCATCTACCGGAAGATATGTGACTTCATATCCGTGTTCCTCCAGATATGCCATCGTTGCCGACACGGACGGATGTTCAATAGACGTCGTTATCACATGTTTTCCACTTCGCTTGTTTGCCTCTGCCACACCGATAATTGCAAGATTATTGGACTCAGTACCACCTGACGTAAAACAGATTTCTTTTTCCTGTACCTTTAATGTCTTTGCAATTTTTTTTCTTGCATCGTTCATATAATTTTCGGCGATCACGCCTTTGTTGTGCAGGGAAGATGGATTTCCATAATCCTCCGTCAGTAATTTTACCACCAGCTGTGCCGCTTCCTCACAACATCTTGTCGTTGCCGAATTATCCAAATATGCTTCCATTTTTACCCTTCTTATATATCCAATTCGTATATCAGCATGGAAAGTGTTGCCATTCCTGCTGTTTCTGTGCGCAAAATACGTCTGCCAAGAGAGATCCGATGCATGTCTTTATCCAGCTGCGCAATCTCTTCCGGGGAAAATCCGCCCTCCGGACCGATCATTACTCCGATGGACGCCCCTTCCGGAATCGAGCGAAAGATCTCTCTTGTTGCTTCCATGCCTCTTTCATTCTCATACGGAACCAGGACAACGTCCAGCTCCTTTGCCTCTTCCAATGCCTGTTTCCAGGAAAGTAGCATCTGAATCTGCGGAATCACGGTCCGCTTCGACTGTTTTGCCGCACTCTCTGCAATTGCCTGCCACCGCTTACATTTGCTCTGTGCCTTCTTTTCATCCAGCTTTACCACACAGTTTTTCATGGCAACCGGTATGACGGTATAGACACCAAGTTCCACGGTCTTTTGTATGATCAGTTCCATCTTATCACTTTTAGGAAGGCCCTGAAAAAGATACACCTTATGGGAAAACTCTGTCCCCATTTCATCGGTATCCTCTATCTGTGCCCAGACCTCTTCCTCTGTAATTTCCAGAATACGGCAAAAATACGATCTGCCGCTCTGATCGCTGATGCGGATTTTCTCCCCTGTCTTCATGCGCAGCACATGACCGATATGATTGACATCACCGCCCACAATGCAGATCCGATCCTGCTGCACCTGTTCATCTTCCACAAAAAACTGGTACATACCCTGCTCCTACTGTTTCTGTGCGGTAATATTTACCCACTCACCCTGATGATTGATTTCCACTACAGTAAGTCCTGCTGCTTCTATCGCTTCTTTTACTTCGTTTTCCTTAAAATCAATGATGCCGGAAGTGATAAAATAACCACCCTGTTTTAATCTAGCCGGAATGACCGGTGCCATGGCAATGATAACTGGTGCTAAAATATTTGCCACAACAATCTCATATTCCTCTGTCCCAACCTTTTCCTGAAGTTCTTCATCATCAATCAGATTTCCCACATAAAAGGTTCCCAGAGACAAATCGAGATGGTTTACCTGCATATTATCCCTTGTAGAAGTCATGCAGTCTGCATCCAGATCCGTTCCCACGACTTCTCTTGCGCCGAGTTTTAATGCCACAATCGATAAAATTCCACTGCCACATCCCACATCCAGTACTTTCGGATGTTTTCCTTCCACATATTTCTGTAACTGCCGGATGCAAAGCTGTGTCGTTTCATGTTTTCCTGTTCCGAAAGAAATTCCCGGATCGATCTCAATCAGAAATTTATCTTTGTCTTCTTCCTTTAATTCTTCCCAGGTCGGTTTGATTAATATATCATCAATGGTAAAAGAAGTAAAATATTTTTTCCAGTTAT
>ENA-OUQM01000141-OUQM01000141.1-human-gut-metagenome-genome-assembly--contig:-NODE-141-length-53036-cov-15.588739_pt1 | contig 53036 bp, 33 predicted proteins | sample MGYA00237949_ERZ548830 | MGnify/ENA primary metagenome ERZ548830 (study PRJEB26490, sample SAMN05194706) | human gut metagenome | biome: terrestrial biome; feature: human-associated habitat; material...
GTTTCGGCGCTTCCGGCAGAGGAAGAATTTCTATTTTTCATCCACAACCTGGAAGATGTAGAATTTCAGGTAATAGGACTCATCCGCCGCCCACAGAATTGGGTGATCCGGAGCCTGGGTGCGGTATTCTACCTGACGGAGACGTTTGTGGACGTTGTGAGCCGCCTGGTTAATGGTTTTCGTGAAGAGTTCGTAGTCCATAAAGTGGGAACACGAACAGGTGCACAGATAGCCGCCGTCTTTGACCAGCTTCATGCCGCGCAAATTGATTTCACGATATCCCTTGATTGCGTTTTTGATAGAGTTTCTTGATTTTGTGAAAGCCGGCGGGTCAAGGATAACGACGTCGAATTTTTCTCCCTCTTTTTCAAGACGCGGCAACAGTTCAAAGACATCCTCGCACACGAAAGATGCTACGTTTTCCAGACCATTTAAGGCTGCGTTTTTCCGTGCCTGCTCTACACCGAGCTCTGATGCATCAACGCCAATAACTTCCTTTGCTCCTGCATATGCCGCATTCAGTGCAAACGATCCGGTGTGGGTAAAGCAGTCGAGCACTCTCGCGTCCTTGCAGAGCTTCTGCACAGCCAGACGGTTGTATTTCTGATCCAGGAAGAAACCAGTTTTCTGGCCGTCCTTGACATCGACGAGATAATGAACACCATTCTCGATGATTTCAACACTGGTGTCAAACGGCTCGGAAAGAAATCCTTTCACACGCTCCATGCCCTCCTGCTCACGCACTTTTGCATCGCTTCGCTCAAACACGCCGCGGATCTTAACACCGTCTTCTGCCAGAACCTCCTCCAACAGGCGGATGATCGTCATTTTCATTTTGTCGATACCAAGTGCCAGCGACTGGACGACCAGCACATCAGAGAATTTATCTACTACGAGTCCCGGCAGGAAGTCTGCCTCGCCAAAGATCAGGCGGCAGCTTGATGTGTCTGTCACTTTTTTGCGGTATTCCCAGGCATCCTGCACTCTTTTTCTCAAAAATGCTTCATCGATTTCCTGGTCGATATTTCTTGTCATCATACGGAGGCGGATTTTGGAATGCTCATTGATGAAACCTCGTCCCATCGGGTATCCGTCGAAGTCGCGCACCAGCACGATATCTCCGTTTTCATATGCTCCTAAAATCGAAGCGATCTCATTATCAAAAATCCAGGCTCCGCCCTGCTTTAAGGCGCGGCCCTCTCCTTTTTTCAGTGTTACAACTGCGTTGCTCAAAAGTTTTTCCTCCTTAAAACAATATAGTTAGTCATATCTAATCATAGACAAATGTGTTTTGCTTGCATTCACAAAACCGCGCTTCCAGCGCTTTTTGCTGCTGCGCAGCTCCTTTTTGCACGAGTGAACTATAACGTCAGATTCCTCTTCCATCAAACTCCGGAATGAAACTCTCCTCGGCCACCGGGCCTTCCTGTAAAAAGGCGTTGGTGACGCCGAGGGAAAACGTATAGTCCAGCAGACGCTCATACTCCCGCTTTGTCGTTTTCCGGTTCAGCGGACTTATGTTTTCCACCTGCGGAAGCGGCGTGTACTGGCTCATGAGGCTCAGCCAGACGGTATCGCCGTACGTCTCATAGACGTATTTTACCACAGCTTTTGCATTTTTTACAGCACCGGGCAGCAATAAATGACGCACAATCACACCTTTTTTCATCAGACCATTCTCATCGAATACAGCCCTGCCCGTCTGACGCACCATTTCCGCCAGCGCCCGTTTTGCTGTTTCCGGGTAATCTTCTGCCCGCGAGTACGCTTTTGCAAGGGAGGGAACCATATATTTAAAATCCGTCAGGTAAATATCGATCAGCCCATCCAGCGCCTGCAGGGCTTCCACGCTCTCATACCCACCGCAGTTATAGACAATCGGTACGGTAAGTCCCTTCTCTTTCGCCAGAAGAAGTGCTTCCCGGATCTGCAGCACGTAGTGGCTCGGCGTCACGAGATTGATGTTATTCGCATTCTGCGCCTGCAGCTCCAGAAAAATATCCGAAAGCCGCCCGATCGAAATCACTTTTCCGCTCTCCATCTCCGCAATATGATGGTTCTGACAGTAGACACACCGCAGATTGCACCCGGAAAAGAAAACCGTCCCTGACCCCGTCGTCCCGGATATACACGGCTCTTCCCAGAAATGCAGCGCCGCCCGCGCCGCCGTAACCCCGGAGGGTGCCTTACAATATCCCGTCTTTCCATGCTCCCGGTCCGCTCCGCACTTCCGCGGACAGACCCGGCACCGGCTCATCTCCAGTTCCAAATCCTGCATCGTATTTCTCCCTTTTCTCTTTAGAAAAAAGCCGTGTCTCCGGAGAATAGTTTCTTCCACAGACACAGCTTTTGTATTTCTATGCGTCAATTAATATGCCAGAATTTCATATCCATCTTCTGTTACCGCAACCGTAACCTCCCACTGGGCTGACGGTGCGCCGTCTTCGGTGTAGACGGTCCAGTCGTTGTCGGAGTCGATGAAGATTTCATCGGTTCCGAGATTGATCATAGGCTCAATGGTGAATACCATGCCCGGTACGAGCAGCATTCCGGTATCTCGTCTTGTGACATAGCTGACGAACGGATCCTCGTGGAACTCCAGACCGACGCCATGACCACCGATGTCACGGACAACTTTATAGCCCTGGCTCTGGGCAAATTCATTGATCACCGCGCCGACATTGCCAAGCCGGTTAAACGGACGTACTTCGGAGAGTCCAAGCTGTACGGCTTTTAACGTATCTTCCACCAGCTTCTTTGAAACATCGTCTACCTCACCGATACAGAACATACGGGAAGAGTCGGAAAAATATCCCTTGTAAATGGTAGAAACATCAACATTGATGATGTCTCCGTCCTGCAGAATTTCCTCCTCATTCGGAATTCCATGGCATACCGCATCGTTGATGGAGGTACACACACTCTTCGGAAATCCTTCATAATTCAGCGGTGCTGCAATTCCGCCGAGTTCTTTTGTCTTTTCTGCGACCAGACGGTCGATGTCTTCCGTACTCATGCCTGCATGAATGTTTTCGGCCACATAATCCAGAACTGCAATATTGACAAGACCGCTTTCACGAATCCCATCGATCTGATCCGGTCTTTTGATAATTTTCTTCGGCGGAATTTTCCATCCCTTTAATTTATAAGAATTGATTTTCTCATCCAGCGCCAGATGGCAGTCTTTGTACTTCTTCCCGCTGCCGCACCAGCAGGGATCATTTCTTCCAATTTTTTTCAGCATAATGTTCTATCCTCTTTCTGAACGCGGAACGACAGATCCGATTTTCTGTCTCCCGCTGAAATTCATATAACTCCTCTACTACTTTACCACACTCCGGCAAAACTGCAAGCAAAAGTTCCCAAATGAATAACTCTCTCAAAAGAGACCCTCCGCCGGATTCCGCATGCGGACGGCGCGTGCAGTAAGGTTATCATGCGTGAAAAACTTTTATATCCCGAAATACCGCTTTCCCATCCGATGCATACAGCCCGAAGCATCCGCCCGTCTGATCATACATCCGTGTTCCAAGCGCAATTTTGCCATCCACATAAGCTTCCAAAATCGTACCGTCTGCAATCACATCGACATGAAAACTTTTTCCTGTCGACATCGACAGCGGCCGTTCCAGTTCCACCTCATATGGGAACATCTGTCCGCCCCGCTCTGTCATGCGGACTCCGGATTTAAACTCGATCCGGCGGCGGCCAAAATCAATCAGAAGATAATAACCGACCGTAAATGTTTCTTCGACATGCACGGCAATTCCAACGCTCGGACAATCCCCGTCCACTTCGACGTCAAAGGAAAGACGGCTCGTTTCCCCCACCGGATTCAGCAGCAGCGCACCAAAATCGTACGGTGCATCAACCTCTGCCTGGTTCTTTTCCAGCTTCCACTCTCCTGTCAGTGCCTGCATCTGAAGCGGTTCTTCCCATCCCACGGCTTCCAGCACCTGTGGAATCGGCTTCACAAAAAGATCGCCATTCTCATCCTGCCACAGCTCATGCACCACCAGACTGCCGCCCCAGTCCCATGTATTACAGTCTTTTCCGGGATATCCCGGCGGATCAAAATTGTGCTCGTTGACTTCTCTTGTCGGATTCCAGCCGTAAACGTATCGGTGAACGCCATCACTTCCCGTCTTTGCCGCATAAAAAGCACGCGTGTCGAACGTATCAATTTCCGGCGTCTGCCACGGTCCATACGGACTTCTGCTCTTCCGGTACATCGTCTGATAGCGGTCCGCATACGAAGAAAAGACGAGATAATACCAGTCTCCCATCCGGAAAAAGTCAGGGCACTCAAACGCACACTGTGCATTCATCGGAGCATAGAACGGCTCGCAGTAGTCCCAGTGATACAGATCCTTCGATTTGCACAGACCCACACAGCCTCTCCTCGTCGTTTTTCCTTTTTTCTGCGCCGCAAAAATCATCCACCAGCAGTTTTCCTCCTCACTCCAGAAAACAAACGGATCCCTCCAGTGGATCGGCTCATAGATCACATCATCCGATGCGAAGCGGTCCTCCGGGATTTCCGTCCACACATCCAGATCGGTGCTGACGGCGTGATTCATGTAGTTCTTCTCCGGCAGCTTCTGAAAGGTACAGTAAAACATGTGATACAGGCCATCCACCTTGATCACAGAACCCGTGCCGCCCACAATTTTCGTATCATGCTCCGTATAATGAATATGATCCGTTGTGCTCAGCATCACCCAGCTGTCCTGATGCTGTTCATCCCGGTTCGCACGGTAATTGCGAAGATAAAACGGTTTAAAAACACCATTGTCGTAATAGGGGATCACATCACCCAGCACTGCCTTTTCCGGTCGAAAATAAAGACTCATCCGCTCACCCTCCCATCGTTGTCAATTGAATATTTTCAAAGCGCACCTTTCCGTCAGATACAGCAAGACCAAACTTCCGGTCGTGCAAGTCATACGCGCGCACACTGAGAGCCGTTGTTCCGCCCACATAGACTTCCATCACAGACTCATCGATATAAATTTCCATGGAATACGTTTTCCCCGGAATCAGTTCCAGCGGCCGCTCCAGCTCGACATCGTACTGGAACGTCCATCCGCCCTGCTCATGCATACGGATTGCGCTCTTGTACTCCAGACGCTGCCGCTTCGGATCTAAGTAGAAATAGTAGCCTCTCGCAAACTCCTCATCCACCTGCAGTGCCACGGCAAAACGCTCTGTTCCTTCCGAAAACGTGAAATCAAATGCCAGACAGCCCTGATGCGGAACATCGTTTTCACTGAGTGCAGACGCATAAGCATACGGCGTATCAACAACGGCAGATGTTTCACCAATCTCCCACGCGCCGTTCATCGGTGCCCACTTTACGTCATTTTGAATGGTCAGAACCTCTTTCAGCGCCGGATTTGGTCTTACCGCCAGTGTGCCGTCCTCCCGTGCATAAATTTCATGCGGAATCAGCGTACCGCCCCAGTCATATGTTTTGTAATCGTATCCCTCGTGGTTCGGATCCGGGTCGAAATTCCAGGTGTTCTGTGTCCTTGTCGGATTCCAGCCGAACAGATACCGGTGGTTTCCATCCCCGCAGCTTTTTGCCGCGTAGAACGCACGACCGTCAAAGGAATCTGTTTTCGGGCGTTTCCACGGTCCATGGCAGGAACGGCTCATGCGGTAAATGGTCTGGAAACGGTCTGTGAACTGCGAAAAGATCAGATACCACCAGCCGTTTTCGTAAAACATATCCGGGCACTCGTACGCAGACATGCTCGCATGTGGTGCATACAGCGGCTCACAGCACTCCCAGTGGTAAAGATCGGCAGATTTACATAAGCCCACACAGCCGCGGCGGCCTGTTTTTCCCTGGCTCTGCGCGCACAACAGCATCCACCAGCAGTTTTCTTCCTCATTCCAGAACACATATGGATCGCGCCAGTCGGTCGGCAGATAGATCGTTTCGTCCGGTCCGAATGTTTCTTCTTCGTGTTTCATCCAGCTGTCCAGATCACGGCTCGTTGCGTGGCAGACGTACTGCCGCTGCGGATTTTGTTCAAAAATACAGTAATATAAATGGTAAATCCCATCCGCCTTGATGACAGATCCCGTTCCTCCCAGAATCCCAATCGCCGTCTCCGGCCCGTAATGCACCATATCTTTTGTGTTTAGCAGATGCCAGCCGTCTTTCCTGTCGCTGCCAAAATATGGATTCCAGTTTTTCAGATAAAAAAGGTGGAATTTCCCATCTTCATAATAAGGAATCACATCGCCGACACGGGCATGCTGCGGGGTATAAAATAACTGCATATTTTTTCTTCTCCTTTCTGTTTTTCTGCGGTTTTTCTGCGGTTTTTCCCGCTTTTTCGTACTCTTTTTCCGATGCTTTTATTATACTTTTTTCCCTGTAAAATTACAATTAAAATCAGGTATATTTGCCCCGATTTCCGGCAATACTTTTTCATGAAACCACCAAAGAAAGTAAGAAAGGAAGATGCACGATGAGTGGAGATGCAGAGCTTTTAAACTTTATTTACCAGAACTCCCAGATGGGTGTCGACACGATCCGGCAGCTCATTGGAGTCGTTGAGGACAAAGACTTAAAAGAACATCTGAAAACCCAGTTTCAGGGCTATGAGGAATTTCATCAGGCGGCAAAGGAGCTGCTGAATGAACACGGCTACGATGAAAAAGGCCTTGGCATAATGGAAAAAGCACGCACGTATTTTATGATAAACCTGCAGACTATGACGGATCCGTCCGTCTCACACATTGCCAGCATGCTGATTACCGGAAGCAGCATGGGCATCGTCGAGGCAATCCAGAAGTACCGCCAGTATGAGGACGCGGATCCCAAAATCCGGGATCTGATGGATAAGCTGCGAAAATTTGAAGAATACAACATGGAAAAGTTAAAAGATTTCTTATGAAAATCATATTCAGCCAAACTACCCGCATCTGCAGATCCTGCGAGTGGCAGCTTCTTTCGGGTGCAAAGGAATCGAGAAACGATCCGGTACCGGCACAAAACAGTGCCGCACCGGATTTTGAGTTGTTTTGACCGTTTTACAAACTTTACATACATTTAACACAAAACTGTTTTTAGATGTGTTATCTTCTAAATGTAGGTTTTTTCTCGAGTAAGACCTGCAAAACGTGTATCTATTGTTAAAACCACGAAAAGAAAAAGAAAATTACGTAAAGGGAGAAATTATGGACATTTTTGGAGTGTTATCCTTTGTCGGTGGTCTTGCCATGTTCTTATACGGCATGAGTGCCATGGGCGATGGCCTGACCAAACTTTCCGGCGGTAAACTGGAATACCTGCTGGAAAAGCTGACATCAAAGCGGATTATGGCAGTTCTTTTAGGTGCCGGTGTTACCGCAGTTATCCAGTCCTCTTCTGCAACTACTGTTATGGTTGTCGGATTCGTAAACTCCGGCATCATGAAGCTGAACCAGGCAGTCGGCATCATCATGGGCGCCAATATCGGTACCACCATCACTTCCTGGATCTTAAGTCTTACCGGCATTCAGGGCGACAATGTATTCATTAAAATGCTGAACCCGTCGTCCTTTTCCCCCATTCTTGCAATCATCGGCGTTTTTATGCTGATGCTGGCAAAGAGCGATAAAAAGAAAAATGTCGGTACCCTGTTAACCGGTTTTTCCATTCTGATGTTTGGTATGCACACCATGAGCAGCGCTGTATCACCGCTCGCAGATGTACCGGAATTCACGGGACTTCTCGTAAAATTCTCCATGCCGATTCTAGGTGTTCTTGCCGGAACCATTCTGACCGCCGTGATCCAGAGTTCCTCTGCTTCTGTCGGTATTCTCCAGGCACTCTGCGCAACTGGTTCCGTCAGCTACGCCGTAGCGATCCCGATCATCATGGGACAGAATATCGGTACATGTATCACCGCATTGCTCTCCTCCATCGGTACAAGCCGCAATGCACGCCGTACCGCAATGGTTCACCTTTATTTTAACATTATCGGTACTGTTCTTTTCCTGGTTCTCTTCTATGGAATCAATGCCTTTGTACATTTTCCATTCCTGGAAACCTCGGCAAATGCAGCCGGCATCGCAATCGTTCACTCCGGCTTCAATATTTTCGCAACACTGATCCTGTTCCCGTTTGCAGACGGACTGGTCAAACTTGCGAAACTGACCATTCCGGACGGACCGGAAGAAAAAGCAGACGAAGCTGTTCAGATGCTCGATACCCGTTTCCTCGACAGCCCGGCTTTTGCTCTGCAGCAGTGTAAAGTTGCATCCGCAAAAATGGCAGAACTGACCGAAACCGGTCTTGTTACTTCTGTTGACCTGATGGCCTCCTACAACGAGGCGGATGCGGAAAATGTAGATATTCTTGAGAAAAAGGTGGATCATTTTGAAGATGCCCTCGGCACATATCTGGTGAAGCTTTCCAGTGAAAAGCTTTCCCCGAAGGACAGCCAGACACTTTCCATGATCCTGCACTGCATCGGCGATTTCGAACGAATTTCCGATCATACCGTCAACATCATGAAGGCTGCAAAAGAGATGCATGACAAGAACCTGCAGTTCTCCGCTGACGGAGCCGCAGAGCTTGCTGTTTATGGAAAAGCAGTCAAAGATATCGTCAGCCTGACCTTCTCCGTTTTCAATAATGAAGATGTGAAAAAAGCAAATGAAGTAGAACCGCTCGAGCAGGTGATTGACAGTCTGAATTCCAGCCTGAAGAACCACCACATCGAACGGCTCCAGAATGGAAAATGCACGATCGAGCTTGGTTTTATCCTTTCCGATGTTATGACCGACTTCGAACGAATTTCCGACCACTGCTCCAACATTGCCGTCTGCGTCAGCCAGATCCACAGCGGTTCTTTTGATACTCATGAGTATCTGCATGCGCTGAAAAAAGAGGAAGAATTTGAAGTAGAGTATAAAGAGCTGAAAAAACAGTATCAGCTGCCAACCTTAAAAATCTGAAAACGCAAAAAAAGAAATGCTCCGGACACAATCTTCCGGAGCATTTCTTTTTGTTTATAATCCCATCACAGAATGAACTGCACTTTCAATTCCGGCCATCAGAATCAGAAAGAACATCAGGATTGCCGTAACCATGAATGCCTGGCGGTACAAGCCTTCCGAAAGGCCCATCAGCAGGCCGGAAAGTGCCAGCTCTGTCACAAACAGACTGACCCCATTGTACAGCAGAACCTTCACAATACCATACAGGATGGTCACAAAAACGCCGGCTCCTGCCAGCACCCCGATCATTCCGGCACTGCCTCCTACGGCAATCAGAGTCATGACCACAGTCATCACTTTTCCAAAGATTCCGCCGATCTGCTGAATCTGCTCAAATGCATAAGAAAGCAGACTGTTTACAACAATTACGCATAATACGGTTGCCGCCAGGTACCAGAGTATTTTCAGTACCAGCGTCCATCCTTTCGGCTTTTCACCGATTTCCATTACCTTATCTCCTGCTTTACTAATTACGGTAAAAACAGCTCCGCAGAGGCACATTTTGCAGAATTCCAGCACACATTCCATCGCTGTCCGCCGATGTTCTGCTCCTGTCACATAGTCCTGCAGGTCGATTTCCAGCGAAGCAGTATCCGTCAGTACTTTTGCGGTAATCTCCGCTATTTTATCTCCGAACGGAACATTGCTAAAAACCTCAAGATACAGATCTTCAAAAATTCCCATGCCTGCGAGACTGCTAAGAATCGGTCCGGTAAAGGTCAAAAGAATCACACACAAAATCAAAAACGATATTACTTTTCTTGGCCCCCGTCTCATTTTTTACTTTCTTCCTCCCGCAGCAGTTTCACTTCTTCCCGCAGCATCCCAAACAGAAACTCCGTAAACGATTCAGCAATCCATTCTGTTTCATCTGGTGCGAACTGCTGCTCCGCTTCTGTACTTTCTTCTGCGTTCGCCTCTTCGGCCAGCCATTTTAATACAACCGGTGAAATACCTGTTTTTGCGGTACGTTCCGTATCTAGACAGTAATAGCCGCCAAAACCGTCAAATCCAACCGGGACATACTGCGCCGGAAGACCGCGTTCTCTCAGTGCTTCTGTCGTCCATACCATATCCGGAACAGACTGCAGCGGCTCTTTTAAAATACCGTAAATCTCCAGTCCGCCCATCGTAAGGGCGCCGTATCGCTTCAGAAAAATCCGGTAATCTTCCGGGAAACAGATACCAAGCTCTGCTTCTGCTTCCCGGATCTGTCCGTCTTCTGTTTTTCCTGCAAAGAAGGCAAACTGTGCGCAGCTCTGCAATACCTGATCCAGGTAGTCCATCGTAACTGTCATTTTCCTGCCCCCTTACTGATAAAATACTGCGCCCGCTGTTTCCAGTAGCTCTGCTTCATTTTTGCAAATGCACTGCGGTTGATTCCACTTGGAATGTTCGATCCGCTGTTGATATGAAGCATTCCGTGGTTCTGGTGATGCGTTGTAGAGCTCAATTCCATCAGACCGCCTTTTGTTTCTGACTGCTGCATGTGATGCAGATTGATGGGAAGACCGTCTTTTCCAAGCGGTGCACAGCCCTGCTCCATTCTCTGCAGATTCGTCCGGCCGGCTCCATCGGTTTTTTCCAGATCGATCTCAGAATCCCGCGCATAGCATGTCATTCCGCGGAATGACATCATCTGAAAACCGTTTTCGCTGGCGAGAGCTTCCATTTTTCCGCCACCGGAGCTTTTTGCAAGACCGAGCGCATCCAGGCGGGTCAGATAGCCGTTCAGAAACCCTTTCCCTTTTCGGAAAGCTCCCATATACTGCTCCTGTCCCCGACGGATTTTCTGCATCAGCCCTTCGGCATCTGCGCCTTTTTCTTTCATCTGACGTTCATGCTTCTGCAGTTCTTCCATCTCACGCCGCAGGCTGTTTCGCTCCTCCCTGTCTTTTGTAACGGCAAGCTCCGCCTTCTTTGCGAGAATCTGTTTTTGTGTTTCTTCACACTCCGTACGGATCAGTTCGATGAGCTTTTTCAGTGTCTGCTGCAGCTCCTCACTGCACTGCTCGGCCGTTTCCTGCGCATGCGTGACGGTGAGCGTATAATTCCACAGCTTTCCGCTGTCTACATTAATTGATACAGGCATTTTAATTTACCTTTTACTTTCCGATACTCTCCAGGTAGGATGCATATGCTTCCAGTGCATTCTCCACGTTTTTTTCTCCCACTTTCGATTCCTCTACTGCAGAGCTGATTGATTTTACCGCATCCTCCATTTCCTGCACACCTTCGTCCCGGAATCCTCCACGGATGACCTTAAGTGCGCTATCCAGCTCTCCCAGATTCGCATCAATCGCTTTCATTGTCTTATTTAAGAGTTCCTGCAGACCTCTTACCGATTCCGATCTTCCTGCTACGTATGCCATTTTTCTTTCCTCCCGCACCTAAAATTCTGCTCTATAACAGCTGCTCAAAACCACTATTCTGTTTTTGCATCTTTTCTTCGAGTTCCCGGATTCTCTGAATTCCCGGATTGACCGCATTCCGAATTGCTTCTACGAGGCTTTGAATCGCCTGAATATCCTTTTGTCCTACCCGGTCCTTTAATTCGGACTGTGCCGTGCTTGCCTCCATATCCAGCATTAATGCGTCCTTCAGAAGATTGTTCAAAGCTTCCTCCGCCGCATTCAATCCTTTGATAATCGTATCAAACTCCCTCTCTACCTGTGCCATTTTCTTTTCCTCCTTTTTCTACAGCTGATACGGTACAAATTTCTGCCCGTTTCTGCCATTATAATAAAATGCCATATTTTCCGGCATGGACCGGATCATACTGCTGCGTTCCAGGAACTCCAGTGCCTCGTTATCACTCATCACAAAAGCAATTTTATGATTAAAATCCGTTGCCTTTACGCCACGGAAATCCCTAAGTGCCAGTGCTGTATCATATACGACAAAATTGTATACATTTCTTGCCGGACCGAGATGAACGATTTTTTCGATATCTTCCGATGCATTATACAGAAAGCTTTCCTCTTCCATCTCCAGAAGTTCCGGTTCTTCCTCCGCTTCTTCCTTTTCGGCAGCTTCTTCCGGATCTCCAAACAGCAGGAAAAATGCGTTATCCAGGTCAGACTTCTCTTTTTTCCCGTTCTGACTGGTCTGTACTTTTTTCTCCTGGTTTTTCTTGTCCCCGACTTCATTTCCGGCGAGCTTTTTCAATATCTCCGGCTTTTTATCGGATTCCTCCTGCAAAACATCTGCAAGCGCATCCAGTCCAAGCCACAGAACCAGTCGTTTCCGCCGGTTTTTGCGGTCCTTCATTTCACCTAAAATCACATTGATTTCCCGGCAGATCTCTTCCGGGTCATCATATATATGAATTCTGGTATCTTCTCGTTCCATCTGCCTGAATTCCGGCTGAAACTCCCGGTAAACACCGGCAAATGGGTCGGCGAACACGGTAATTTCATAATCTGCCTGTCTTGCAAAGCTCCAAACCGCAGCCTGAACAATCCGCATCTGCTGCTCCTCGGTTCCTGCCACACTCATGATATTGTTTCCTTTGCGCGGCAGCAGACCAAAGTGCATGGAAAATGCCAGATTGACCGGCCGTCCCAGATACATCTGCAGATCTTTTTCTCCGTTCCGGTGTGCCGGAAGAAATGCATCTTCCCATTTTGCAATCCGGTTCCAGTCTGCCTTTTCAATCTCACGGTCGTCAAAATAGTCCGGTACATACTCCTGTGCTCCGTAATAGATCCGTGCCTTCTCATTCACCTTGTAACGCCAGCCGCCGTCAATATAGACAACCTGCCCACGCTCAATATGTGTCAGCTCCACAAGCGCTCCGTCCTCATCGCGCTCCTCCGACACTGTCTGAACTGCGATTTCACCGACCTTCATGTTCAGGAACGGTTTGATTTTCTCCCTCTCGCGCTCATTCAGCGTTTCTTTCAGCTCATCCTCATAGTTTGCCATCGCAATTCTGGCTTTGATCTGTTTTTTACCCTTATCGGAAAGTCCGCGCAGTCCATCCACAATTGCCTGGTCGGAAAACAGAAGACTGATACCAAGTGCTCTCGCCTCTGCAAGCAGGTTTTCCAGCTTCTGCTTGTATTCACTCTCCAGCTGCGCATGCTGTGCCATGACATGAAATTCATCGATCATAACCACCAGACGACGCATGGATGTGGTGCCAAACGCCTCACGATACTCCTTGAAATTCGTAACGTTTGTCTGTTCGCCCTTCTGTTTCAGCTGATAATCTGCCATTGCGATCAGATTCTGCCGTCTCGCCATCTCTTCTGTGATTTTGTCAATAAAGGCATATGAGAAATCTTCTGTTTTCGAAAGTCCAATAAACCGGATATGCGGCGGTGTATTGGTTTTATAGGAATAAAACTCTGTGATCTTATAGTCTGCCAGCCAGATTTCCACATCCTCCGGCGAATAATTCAACACAATCGAACTGATCAGCATATGAAGCAGTGTACTTTTTCCGGATCCCGTACCACCGGAAATCAGTCCGTGTGCATTCATGGCCTCGCCGAGACAGTATTCCATGACATTTCCCTTGCGGTCCAGTGCAAACGGAATCCGGAGACTCTTTGTCGCATCCCGTTTGCCCATGCCTGCATCGATATCAAACACGTTCGGAAAGTAATTGTCGTTCACCTGAATCGACATTTTTTTCTGGATTACGCTCTTCACATAATCGTTCTTTCCGGTGCGCATCGTCTGCAGTGTACAGGTGGAAGAACAGTCGGATGCCGCAATCGTCGCCGTGCCTCCCTCCAGCCGGATCGTTTCCAGTGCCAGAAGTGCCTCGCTGCTCACCTTACTCTGAAGGGAATAGTTTTCACGGTTTCCATAGCTGTTCCGCTCCGACATCTCCTGCCAGCGGTCCTGATTGTTCAACAGCAGAATCGAAATACCACGGTTCTGTCCGTTTCGGATCAGCTTGTCGAGAATCCGGATGTCTTCATCACTAAAGCCCGTCGGAAAATTTTCAATGATTACGATCTGCTGTGGGATTTTTCCCTTTCCATCGCTTTGGCTGTTTGCCTCATTATAATCCTTCAGGGAACCGTAAGCACCGATTTCTTCTGCTGCCGTTGTCATATACTGGTCGAGCATGCGCAGGGCATTGGAAATGTCCGCATCGCTCAAATACAGCTGAGCCAGCTTAAAATTGCCGCCTGTCGCACGTCGGTTCAGCGCCAGGACATCAGCCTCGCGCACCTTCTGCAGCTCAATCAGCTCTCCGAAATCAGATCCCGTATTTTCACCATCCATCAGATGGAACTGCAGGTGATACGCCGGCGTCATGCGGATCATCTGGTAGACAAGTGATTTTACTGCCTGAATTGCCTCTGTCTGACAGTCCTTTTTATACTCATACAGAAAGTGTACCGGCTCTTCCAGCGAATGTGTATACGGAATGCAAATGCTTCCATTGCGGTATGCTCCCGGCATTGCCTTTGTCAGCTCCCGGTCCGCATAGTGAACTTCCGCTTCCAGCTGAATATCCACGTCGCAAAGGTACAGTTCGCCGATTACCTCCGATACCGGCTCATACTCCCACCAGTTGGTATCCGGTGTACAGCCCGAATTTTTCTGAACTTCCCTATAGCTTGTCTCGTACTGCTCGGCACTCCATCGCATCGCTTTTTTGGCTGTTTCTGCTTTTTCTGTGTGCTGATTCAGCTCCTCATTCAGGTAAAGCAGAACTCCCTGGATTTTCGACATCAGCTCGCGGTAAATCTCGTCACGCCTTCCGCCGATTCCGAAGAAACGCTTAATCAGCGTCAGAAGGCTGGTATCCGCAAGCTCCTCCCGGATCGCAATCAGCTCCTGCATGGAGTAAGAACCGCTCTCCGCTGTTGTGATAATTCCATACTTTTTTTCATACTTTGCCCGAAGACCATCTTCCAGATTCTCAATATTTTCAATCTCACTGCGCAGCTTTTCGCATTCGAAAGCTTCCTCTTCATACTGTCCGATCTGTTCTTCAATTTCTTCAATCTGATCCAGAAAAAAATCATATGAATACTTCTGTTTCATGCCCTCCTCCTTTATTCCATGCTGCTATGTAACTACTTTTGTAACTCTTCAGAGCCCCATCTCGATTCCGCTTACGCTGCATCTCGATGTTGCTTCTTGCCATATGAAATTCCGAAAAAACCGCGCATTCACGCAAGCATGATTCGCGATTTTTCTTCCATTTTGCATGGCTCTTATTTTTTAAATATTGCATGCACAACCAGAATAATTACAACAATAGCTGCAAGATACGGTAAAACCGCCAGCAGAGTAAGCACTCCCACTGACAATATCATCAGCAGCACATTCACCGTCACAATACCGATCAGATATGCCGCTGCTTCACCAAACGCAAACGCGACACCGCCCACACGGTAAAAAACAGCTTTTGCTGCCAGAAACATCAAAATGGTTCCTGCCACCAGTGCGGTAATTCCCATGGCAGAAAGCTTCAGGCTCATCGCTACTACTTCCGCCGCAGCATGGCTCAGCAGATAACCGCGGTACATCGGATAAAAAACAAAGTACTGTAAAATACTCAAAACCACCCATACGCCAAGGCAAATCAGAAAACGTTCTCCTCCCGTTCCTCTGCTGGCCCCGCGTCCCGACTGTCTGCCGTTATTCCGGCGCGGATCCCTGTCTCTTGGATCCGGCGACGGCTCACGGTACGGTGACGGCTCCGGCGCCTGCGGCGGTTCCGCCTCCCGCTTGGGTTCCGCCTCCGGAAGTTTTCGAAACGTATATCCGGTAAAACGCCCCCTGTAATAGACGATTTCCATCGGGCTCTCTTCTCCGCTCCCGCCGCCCGTCAGGCGTTTTTCAATTTCCATTTGTTTCTCTCTGGAATGGTCGTTTAAAATTTTTACCCACAGATCACTTCTTCCCTGTACCTGGTAAATCTCTCCGTCGCCCCGCGCCTTACGGCTTCCCTGATCCAGCGGATATTCCTGCTTTCTTCTGTTTGTTACTGCTCTCATAAGCATCCCCTCATTTTTTCTCTATTTTCTTCCGTTTAAAAATAAAAACTGCTTCTGAACCGATTCTCTTAGCTCCTGCACTTCCTGCTCCAAAGAGATCATTTTTTGCAGGCCGGAAACCATCTCCGGCAGTTCAGCCGATTCAAAATGGCGGCTGAGGTCATCGCTCCATCCACAGCTTTCATATTCACTTTCCAGTTTTTTTGCAAGATATGAAAACGTCGATGCTTCCATCTGCCCTCCTCATTTTCTGTATGTACTCTCGGAGTCTTTCTGTATGCTATGATTCCATTTTCAGTTTCACTCTCAAAATCCGCGCCACCGATGCATCTATCGTCTCCTGTGGAATTTCACCACTTCCGCAGGCCGCAAGAACTGCCTGATACGCCGACGGAAAATCAGATGGCATCAGCAAAAGATCCACGCCTGCCTGTACAGCCATGACCGCTGCTTCCGCTGAAGTGTACCAGCTGCTTACAGCACCCATATTCAGTGCATCTGTGATAACAATACCGTCATATCCCATTTCACTGCGGAGTTTTTCTGTAATAACCGTCCCGGAAAGGGAGCACGGCGTATCATCTCCTGTCACCTGCGGCAGAGAAAAATGTCCAACCATGATCATCGAAACGTTCTGATTTATCTGATCCTGAAACGGAATCAGCTCCCTGGTCTGCAGTTCCTCCCAGGACCGATCCACATAAGCGATACCATCATGGGTATCACCACTTGTTGCCCCGTGTCCCGGAAAATGCTTGATACAGGCGAGAACCTGATTTTCTTCCAGACCATTTTTCTCCCGTTCCACCATTTGTGATACCATTGCGGCATCACTTCCAAAGCTGCGGTAATAAACAACTTCGTTTGCATCGTTTGTCAGGACATCGGCAACCGGGGCAAAATCCAGATTAAAGCCAAGCTCATGTAAATATGCGCCGATCGTCTGCCCTGCCTGATATGCCATTTCCCCATTTCCCGTGGCTCCGATGTCCCGCATATCACCAACATCTGTAACGCCAAAGGCAGGATTCTGTGCCACGCGCGTGACCGTTCCGCCCTCCTCATCGATGCCAAGAAGCATGGGAAGACCTGTTATCTCTTTTGAAAACGCCATCGTACACGACAGCATTTCCTTTGTCTGTTCCGGATCTGTCAAATTTTGCGCCATATAGATGAGTCCGCCGACCGGACAGGCCGCAAGAGCCGCTTTTGTCTGTTCTCCTGCCTGTACAACGGTTCCGGCTCCCGTTAAGGCCTCCGGGGTAATCACAAACATCTGGGCTACCTTCTGTTCCAGCGTCATCGAGGCAAGCTTTGTCTGCACGGCTCTCTCCAGGTCTTCTGTCCTCGTTTTTTCATCCGCTTCCGTCGTTTCCTGTTCTGCTGTTTCATTACCTTCTTCTTTGTCTGCTCCTGTTTTCTGCATTGCCTCCGGTTTGGAACTGCCGTCCTTTGTTTTCTCCTCATTTGCAGCTGAAGAAGCTCCTTCTGCCGGCTCTGCTGTTTGGTCCGGGACATTTTCTGCCGCTGTTTTTTCCTGTTTTTCCACGTATTCTCCCAGCTTTTTTCCGGCTAAGGCGAATATAAGAAAGACAAAAATCAGCCCTGCGATGTACGATGCAATTTTTATTTTTTTATTCATATTCACAGATGTACCCAACCTTATCCGGGAAATATGTTGTCAGATCCTCCGGGCTGTCGTTCCATACCCAGCGGTTTTCACCGGAATAATAGAACATTGACATATAACGCTCTTCTACATCGCCGTCCTGGAAGCTTGGTTCTCCGTTCATCCAGCAGCCGTATGCCCAGCTTATAGAATCATTCAGATTTTCACCTTCGATTGTACCGCCGACATCCCAGTAATAGCTCGTCTCGTACTGTCTTAAGCCCCCAAGATAGATGACCTTGTTCTGATTTCCGCCGTCCTCCAGCATGGCTTTGATATGACTGTATTCCTCGTCACTGTTGATCGTCAGCAGGTGGCCGCCTCTTGCCAGACAGTTGTCGTAGGCATTCTGCCAGGTGCAGCCGCTTTCCGCCGGAATATATTCGTAATCGTGGACATCCGAGAAATCACAGGTAACCCGGCAGCTTGTCTCATACCCCCCGCTTGTGAAATGAATCACTGTTTCACCAGATGCAACGGCAGTGACTCTCGCTCTGACAGAGTCCGTTGTGGAATCATCCATTATGACAGATACCTGCGCAATATCCTGGTTTTCCGAATACCAGACTCCCGTATCTTCTTCCACAGCCGTACCTTCCGCATAAAGATCCATCGTTTGCTGCGAAGCATCCATTGTGAGTGCATCTGCAGAAATCGTCAGCATTTCTCCTTCTGATTCCGATCCTCCCGTCAAATTGTCCGCAGCATCGAAATCATCCTCGTTGTCATAACCGGTTGTATCCTCCGTATCATGGGATGCCGATCTTCTGTTGATCAGGTTCGCTGCAGAATGATGGGAACTGTGGTAATTGGAATAAAGCTCCACTGCGGCAACACTAACGATAACGGCGATCACTTTTTTCTTTTTTGATCCGCCCTTCTTTTTCTCTTTGCCTGTGGCTGTCTGCTGTGCACCCGGATCCACGGTTACGGCTGCTTCGCCTTCTTCTTTTGGACGAATCGGAATTACCTTTCTTTCTTCTGTCTGCACGGGCGGAGGAACCGGCATGCCTGATCTCCACGGCAGGATCCGTTTACAGCTTGGATTCTGGCAGTAAACCTCTTCTTCTCTTACTTTCTGCCCGCAATAAATGCAAAACATGCTTTTATTCCCCCCATCCATAGAACATCAGTGGAAAATGATACGTTCTTCTTCTTGTTGTTCCATTTTTATCTACCGTGATGATGGTCAGCGTACCTGCCTCCACAGTTTCCGCATACTCATATTTTGTTGCGTTCGAAATCACGCCGAGTGTTTTATAGTGGCTCTTTCTTCTGCCGAAGATCATATTGCTCCAGTAATATTGACCTTCCACAATTTCGGTATTCTCATCCATCGTCATAGTTGCCATATTCTGAGTTCCATCGTACGATACCTGTACCATACTTTCGCGGCCATCCTTCAGGATCCAGATAAACATCAGCGCAGCTGCGATCATACAAATACACTTCTTGACATCCGACCGGTCTCTTGTAAGAGACGGATGCGGCCAGCTCATGAAGCGCATCAGAGCAACCAATATCAGAAGAATTACGGCGGCCAGACGAATGTAATCCGGATTCATCTTCACCACCAAACTGCAAAAAGCAGCTTCTGCAAATAATGCTGCAAGAAAATAATAATAAGGATCGATCCCTTTTCCCTTTTTCTTCAGGTAGCTATATACATAGTATAAAACAGCAGCCAGCAGTAACAGCGGCCAGTATCCGCTCGCAATCAGATTCATGGAAACGTACAGACCGACAGTTTCTGCCAGAAGGCGCCATCTGCCGTTCCATTTCCGCACCATTCCCGCACTCTCCGCCTGCATCTCCTTTACGAGAAATATTCCAAAGACAGCGAAAACAAGAACATTTCCCGGGAAATAATATTCCTTCAGGCCATGCAGCAGCAACAGCACACAGCCCGCCGCTGCCAGAAGGACGGCATCACAGCCGCATCGTTTCGTCTCGGAGTTCTCTGCGGATCCGACAATCAGAGATGCGATCAGCAGCAGGACAAAGAAAATCATCACCGGCCAGAAACTAAGTGTCCTGGAGAACAGCTGTTCCAGGCGCATCGGATACGAATAAAGATACGCATCCAGAATCGGCCGGAACAAATACGTTTTCAAAAAATAGAACAGCAGCAGCAATACGGTTGCACTCTGAAGACCCTTATACTGCGGAATTTCCCGGTTTGCCGTATCGATACTCTGAAGCAGCAGAAACCACAGAGCAAACAATACCGACATAGAAATGAAATATCCAAACAGAATCAGGATCGGTGAGGAAGCCTGAATACTCTCGCGAAGCATAATGATCCACAAAAGCCAGAGCTCCACTGCCAGATATTGCATTTTAAAATTTCTTTTCTTTTTTCCACTGTTCCAGACAACAATTCCTGCGAACAGAAGTACAAAGAAATAGGTGTTCAGATCGTTCATGAAATATTCGAAATTTTTCAGCTGCACAACCGCCAGGGATGGATACAGCTTGACTGCTGAAATAGTAATAACATCCCAGAATGCCATCCATACAATTGCCGGTTCGCCCTTCCAGACCGTTTTCTCATTTTTCTTTCCCACATAGAGGGATGCACTCGCCGCAATCACACCGGCAATGCCGATCGCATAGCCGATCAGCGTCGTTTTTCCAAACAGCAGAGATGCCATCCAGATCAGATTCAGCAGCGCATAAATCAATCTGTTCCCTGCTGCATCCATTCTTACTTTATCTTTATCCATCTTTTCTCCTTCCCTCCTCATTCAGGCTAAAAATCCCCATATAACCAGGAAAAAGAACCAGATGAACAGATAGAGCCAGAAAATCCTGTCACTGTCTGCATACGGGTAATTTTTCGTATGAATCACTCCACTTCCCCAGACGGCCAGATTGGAAAGTCCGAACAGTACTTTTCCAACTATTCCGATCCGTACAACAGAAAGGGTACTCAGATACAGTACAGCGCAAAAAGCCGCAATCAGATAAATCGTACTTAATACGTTGATTCTTTTATTAAATTTTCCATTGTTCAGAATATCTTTGACCGCCGTTCTTCTTGGGCCGGTCAGCGGATCTGCATCCTCTGCCATGTAGTATTCATACGCCCTGTTCCAGTTTTTCGGTGCCTGGGTTGTAAAGTAAAAATCTGCCAGATTCACCTTTGCATCCTTTTCTCCGTTGTCTGCGGCTTTTTTCCAGTATTCCTCTGCGTTCTTTTCGTCTCGCTTCGTATAATAAAGGTACGCTGCATAGATATACTGTGCACGTGGAATTCCCATATCAGCAAGTTCCCGAAGACGCTCCGCCTTCTCTACTGTCAGTGCGCTTCCTTTCATGCTTCGTTCCAGACCCCGGACTTCTTCTGCATACTGTGCCGTATCTGCAGATTCGTTTTTTTCCTGTTCAACTTCGTTTTTTGTTTCGTCCAGCACGGTTTCTCTCCCTCATCTTTTCTGTATTATTTCCAGCCCTCGGATTTCAGGCAGTCCAGCCATTCCTTTGGGGACGCATTCTGATCCGGAACCATTCGCAGTGCACTTGTCTTTCCAAGCGCTCTTTGGAATAAAATCCGAACCGTCGCCGGAAGCTCCTCCCAGAGCTCCATCACACGTCCGTCGGCTGCAAACTCACCAAGATGATTGCTGGTATCCTGTTCATCAAAAATGAAAACCGGATTTTTATGGTACACTTCAAATTTATGTATATGTTCAATCTCATTGGTGTCCGTAATTCCGGCCATCAACGGTCCATCGTACGGATAACGGCCAATCATCAGGTAAAACAGCATGGCGGCCAGACCATAATTCTGCATCCGCAGATCTGCCGGAATATACTGTCCCTGCACAAGCGCAGGCTCCGCAAATTCAACCGGGTATTCCCCCTTTTTTAATGTTCCTTCTCTTCCCCATCTCTGTGCTTTATTTTGGGCGATCAGAAGATCCGAATAAGAAAAGAAAATACTTCCGTCATCCCGCAGATACAGATGGGCAAAATCCAGATCCAGACACAGACATCCCTGTTCATTCAGCTTTTGAAATCCTTCCAGAATCCGCAGAATCAGGCTCCGGATCCGCTGCTCTCTCCAGTTGATCTTATGGAACTGGGAAAGTTCATCCTGAACTGTTTTTGATACTCCGTAGTTCCGACAGGGGAACAACGCAATCATCCATTCCTCCTGTCCCGTATATTCCTCATCCTCTGCAATTCCAAACGCAGATTCCATCCATGGTGCCTGCACAGCCGTATCGCTGATTTTCAGAAGATCCACCGGCCAGAACACATTTTCCACTCCGGTCGGCTGAAAAACTGCTCTTTGATACTGCTTTTCCTTTTCGCTTCGTCGGATTGTTTTTACCAGAAATTCCTCATTCGTATTAACATCCAGAAACACCGGGCATTTTCTGCTTCCGCTGACGTCTGTCGGGTCAATATCGTTCCCACGGTTCCAGCAGTATACTTTATTTCCCCTAAGCTCACTGAAATACAGGTCACTCTCGTTAATGTATTTCAGATCTTTTCGGTTATACATAGATTTTTTCTTTCCCTCCTCTTTGCGTCTTCCCATCTGCAACGTATTTTGCAGATGGGAAGATGTTTCTTACTTTCTGCCGAACAGGCCACCCAGCTTTTTCAGGGCTTTGGCACCGGCGGATAATTCTTCTGCTTTATTTTGTTTTTCTATCTCTTTTTCTTCTTTTTTTTCCGCTTTTCTTTCCGCCTTCAGCTCCGCTTTTTCATCTTTTCTGCGCTGTTTCGTCTGCTTTTTCACCTCGGTCATCCACTCTTTGACCACTTCTTGGTTGGTTCCTTCCCCTTTCAGGTAATCCTCCGCATAATCCGCATATGCCTCGTGGAACAGAAGATCACTGTTCTGAACTACCTTTTCCGGCTCTTCCTCCAGCAGATTGCGGATGCCGTCAAAAAGAGGTTCATAGGCATCCAGAAATTCAAACGGATTTCGGTATTGCTTTGCACCGATCATCAGAAGTACATCGACCGACATGCCGTCCATCAGTTCCTTCTGCTCTAACTGGCGCAGCAGATTTTTATTATAGATCACCCGTATTTTTCCTGCCTTCGGATGATTTTTCCAGGCTTCCGTATTTTTTCTGTATGCTCTCTGGAACTCCGCATAATTCTCATCCTGAATCAGGGAAAGATATTGCTCTACTTCGCGCAGAAAATCAATATTTCCCAGCCAGATGGCCAGCTCCAGCTGATCCTCCAGCTTTGCTCCGAATGAAATCTGATACTTCTCTTTGCAGCTTTTCATTTCCTGGCTCAGGTGCAGCTTTTCCTGATCCGAGAGATATTTTTCGCCCCTTCCGAAAAAACGGAAAACGGAATAATATGCTTCTCTTAAATTCTTTTTTTCCATGAAGGCAATGCCTTCAATCAGCCCTTTTGCTTCATCCGATGTTTTATTTCCATCCAGCAGCATCTTCTCATAAAATGCATTGCGCTTGCTGTTATATCCGGTATATTTCCACTGCTCCCAGAACTGCTCCTTTGCCTTTTTCTGGCAGTCCTCCTGTTTCTGTGAAAAGGTGTCCAGATATCTTAAAATATCAACATATTGCTGGAACGTCTGATCCAGATCTGTTCCGACAATCAGTTCATAGACAAAACGATCCTTGCAGCTCTTTTCCATTTTTCCGATCGTCTTTGGCACATGATCGCCGCAGTACTCCGCAACATCATTCAGAAGAGTCCGATACTCTTCCCATTTTGCATCCTGCGGCACACGGTCTGCGAAGTATTCATCAAGAATTGCCTCACCGCCATCTCTTTTGTACAACACTTTTGCAATCCGATCGAACGTTTCACCCTTCATGTCCCTCAGTAAAACAGAGCCCTTCACCACTCCTGCCTGCAGAATCCGGTTCACCAGATAAATATCTCCCTCGTGCTGCAGTTTTTCACTCTTCGTCTCTTCTTTCAGCTTTTTCAAAAGCTCTGTCTCTACTACCTCATCGAGCAGTTTTTCCTCTGCATTGATTTTTCCGAGAAGCGACGCTATATAATCATCCATAAATACGCCGGGCTGTACAGCTGCAATCAGTGCCTCGTACAGCTTGGCACGTGCTTCTTCTGTCGTTTCCGCGCCGGACGCTGAGGAAATCATCTGATATGCAATTTTCAGCACACGCGCCTTTGCTGCTTTCTGATCTCCCAGCTTGATGGCAATTTCTTCCAGCTTTTCAAAGTAAGCGTTTCCATCCATTCTGTCCCGGTTCCGGATAAAGTAACTCAGATAGCCGAGACGCTCGTATTTTTTGATGCTACGCTCCGTCAGTATATTATTTTCCCCGGTTTCCAGATCAAAAAACAGATTCATCGGATCTGCGGATGATGTCACAATCAGGGTCCGATTGCTGTTCATATTGACCTGTGCACTGGCGCAGGAAATTTCACTGCGCTGAGCAAACGGAAGAGCGGAAAGCAGGCAGAACATCAGCGGACGAAGAACGGCCTCTCCTCTTGCAGTCCGGATAAAAACCGGTCTCTTCTGTTCCTTCTGTTCCTGGATACAGTACACCAGGTTCTGATATTTTCTCTCATCCAGCCCGCATTCCTCCATTGCCGAAGAAAGCGTATAAGGCGCTTTCCGTACAAAGGAAGTACGGATCTGTTTTGCTTTCTCAATGTCACCTGTAAAGTTCTCATCCGCAACTGTCAGAAATTCATTTGGATTTTCCAGCACTTCTTTTGATGCAGGAAACAGATACGTATGGGAAAGCATATTATTCTTTCTTCCACGGACATCTTCCAGACCATATGTGACTCTTGTGACATAGATAAATTCACCGTCCGCAACCAGCTCGTACATGTTCAGCGGCTCTCCCTTTTCATCCAGCGGAAGCTGGGATGCCACATTTGCGTCCTGCTGTTTCCGGTAAACATCCAGCATATGCAATGTCATTTCCGGGGAAGCAGCGGCTGTCCGCCAACCGGATGCGCCACTTTCCGATACCAGATTGCTGTAACAGCACTGTATTATTTTATCTGACATAAATCTTCTCCTTCCGTGTCCTTATTTTGCGTACCGGGATCAGTTATAATATTCCTGGCACTGCTCACACTTATAATTGTATTCCACCCACTCTTTTGGTTTTCCGAAAAGAGATCGTTTTGTCACAACAATCCGATCTTCACCGATCAGTTTGTGACGGTACAGTGTGCTCTTGCATTTCGGGCACGGATTTCCATACTCTACGACAGCCGGATTCGCTCCGATAAAATTAAATTTGTGGAACAGCCACAGCAGCGGCTCCTCAATTCGTTTCGGCATGATCGGTCCCTCCGGGATATTGTCCTCCACACCACAGCCAAGAGATGAAAACGCAAAATAGTTATAGCAGGAATAGTTATTGTTGATAAACATCTTCAGCGCTTTTTCATTTTCACGGATAAAATCATGCAGTTTGACTGCAATTGGATTGTAGTCCTTGGAATTAAAGGCTGCCACCGATCTTCCGCTTTCATCGGTTACTTCCTCAATATCGTCCATCAGGGCGTCAACAAGATCGTCTTCCAGTACATCCTGTACAATTTCCATATCGGACTTGGAAATACAGATAGCAAGCGGAATGTCGCATTTTTCATTGCTTCCGTGAGAAAGACTGAAATGAATGGCATTCAGTACCGAGGTCGGGGAACCTTTCTCAATCATGTCGCCCTCATCTGCCAGCCCTTTGATGACCTTAAACTGCATCGGGTCGATCAGAAGGAATACTCCCTGCATATGCTCGATAAACGGACCGAACCAGCTGTGGGCTTCTTCCATGTCACAGTTCTCACCTGCGACATCATAAATAACAAGGGTGTAAACCTTTCTTCTTCCGCCTGCATCTGTTTTGGAGAGATCATAAAACAGCGGCTGCAGGAACTGTCCCGGAGGCGTTGCACCGGGAAGCGGTGTTCTGGTATTGACAGGATAGTTTCGGCGGAAAATCAGCGGACTGTCTGTTGTCTGTAAAGAAGCAAGTCCTGCTTTTGCCACATAATCTTCAAATCCATACACCAGCTGAGACAGATAAACCGTTTTTCCGGCACCGGTAACTCCGATGACGGCAATAAAACGGGATTCATTTTTACCATACTGGTTTGGCAGCGGATTGTGGCATTTCGGGCATACTCTCTGTGTGCAGATTTCACCGCTGGACAGGGTAATGCTGGTGGCAAATCCATCCACGAACTTTATGTATTCTCCGTCCTGCTGGCGGAGGTAATTTTGATGCTCCGCACGCTTCGGATCCAGAATTTTGCTTCGATAGGATGCTTTCTGCGGTGTCAGACGCTCTGTTGTTGTACCGCCATATCGTTTCCAGAAGGCATCATACTTCTCATCCACACCCTCCTTGAAAAAATTCCACTCTGCACATTTTTGCATAATTTCATTTTTTTTATCTGCCGGACCACGGAAATTGATCACAAAATCCTCGTAATCGTCATAGTCTGCCGGAATGTCCGGGCACTCACCGGTGTTCATCTTCTCAGAGCGAAAATGCACATCCGTATCTTCAAATTTTTCAAAACAATAGGGGCAAGTAATCTGCATGGTATGTTCTCCTTTGCGTATTTCTTTTTCTTCTCCCTGTATCACAAGACGTCGTACGGTTATTTATAAAACGCTAGTCGCTTACCTCAACGCTGATGCTGTATCCTTCGTTGCTCGTGCGGATCGGCGGCATTTCATTCGTCTGAATATAAAAACGGCCCTCTTTGATGATTTCTTCCGTAATCGGGATGTTAATCTCGTGAATCTGGTAGAAAATATCTCCGTCATGGTATGCAGAAAGAGACGTATTTTCGATTGTCACCTCATAAAAGCCGGCAAACTCCATGCGTTCCTTTCGAAACAGGCCACCCGGAATTCTATCGTACATTTTTTTACAGGTAAACTGGATTTCTGCCGGAATGTCAACGGTCTGACGTTTTTTCGGCTCAAAAACATGGCATTCTTCTCCATTGATACGGCAGGCAAAAATTGTATAACGACTGACTTCTCCTTTGATTGCACATCCACCCATTTTTGCTTTCTGCTGTGCGTCAATCAGCCGCACGGACAAATGCGGAAATTCCGGGGAAAGAGAAACGAAATCATCTTTGATTGAAATTTCCATTACGCTCAGCTTTTCACAGATTTCTTCCATTTTCGGCAGAATATCTTCACCGAAATAACTCTGGAACAGCAGGACCGCTCCGCCATTGTTCGTATCCCATTTCAGTTTTTCTTTATTTCGGCGGAGGTTCGTTGCAAAATACAGATTGTTGTATGGTTCGTATGTATAATTCATTTTTTTCCTCCCCGTTGTTACGCTCTTAAATGCATGGATTCCAGCTGATAAAGATTCAGCGCATCTGCGCTCTCGCCGGTTCTGGTATCATAGCTGTAATACAGATCAGAATTCAGGCTCGCTTTGATCGTATTTTCCAGCGCAGTTCCCGCTTTTACAAGAAGCGTAAGCTGAATGGGTGCGTCCAGAGCGGAACCACTCGAAGAAAGCCAGATTTTTACATTGGCGCCGGTCAGCTGATCGGAAATCGTGCGAAGCGCTGTTGCCGGATCTTTCTGTCCCAGACGCTGGATCAGCTCGTCCTCAAACGATGCCTTAAAGATTTTATCACCCTTGATCAGTCCGCTGATTTCTTTTTTCAGAAATTCCATCAATTCCTTTCCACTGCAAATTTTCTGGAATTCTTTTGCAATCCGCTCTCCGTTCATGTCGATATAGTTCTGAACCTTCTGCTCGTAAAATGGTGCAATATCCTGCTGTTTCAGCATCATCGTCTCCGTCGTTACCAGCTCATTCCACATAGCCATAAATTCTCTTGCATTTTCTCCTGCCGTACGGATGACATCGAGAATTGCCCCACGGACAGTCTCATTCTGGGAAACCTTTACGGCTACCTCTTCCTTCAGAGAGTCAATCACCTTCTGGCGATTATGCTTGGTATAATCTTTCTGCAGATAGCTTTCCATTTCCTCCGTGTTGGCCGAAAGCCAGATCAGCTCTGCGCGGCTGAAATTTTCCTGCAGATAGTTCAAAAATGTTTCCTGAAAATCATTTTCTCTCTGGAATCCGCTTACAATTTCAGCCTCGATTTTGGACACAATGGTCTGTATGTAGCTGGACCACGCACCAAAGGTCTGTTCATCTACTTCTTCTGCTGTCAGCTCTTCCAGGTTCAGATCTTCACAGGATCTCCGCGGAAATGCATTCAAGACCTCCGGGGTCGGAAATTCCTTTTCCGCCGCATCAATATAGGGATCAATCATAAAGAATTTTCCGTTTTTCCGGATGCCAAGGCGTTCTGCGAGGTTGCCAATCTCTTCCTCCTCCAGATGCTCTGATGCAATTTTTTTCATGTTTTTCAACCCACTCATCTGTTTCAGCAGACTGAACACGGACACCTTCGCGATATCCTCGGACGGCTTTTGTACGGTCGCATACCCCACTGTTTTGATGCCGGAATGAACGACGGTAGAGGATACGTATGGATCCGCTCCATCTGCAAGAATCATAAGGTCTGCAAACACAGATCCAAAATAGTCTTCCTTCGGCATCAGACTGCCCATAGAGTTTTTGTTTCCGACTAAATAGACGCACGGAGCCATCTGCTCAAGCTGTCTGCTTTCCAGGAGATCTGCCAGCTGATTCCGGAGTGCGGCTGCTTTCGCCTCTTTTCCAATGCGTTCATCCAGTGCAATGCAGAAAACCGGATTCTGGTTTGGAAATGCAAGCATCGTCTCCATTTTCCGGATCATCGCAAGTTTTTCGGAAAGTTCTTCCGCATCGGCGCTGCCTACCGTATTCCAGATATAAAATACCTGCATTCTCGTATAATTTTTAAAGTAACCGTTTTCCTCAAACAGACCGGAAACTCTGTCCTGAATTTCCTCAAGCGTAAGAACGGTCTCTTTTCCCATCTCTTTTACCTGAAGTTCTTCTCCTTCGCACACTGCTTCCAGAAACAGAAGGACATTTTTATAAGCCGGCCAGATGCTTAAAATCTGCTTCTGTACTTTTTCTCCCAGCGTTTCCGCCGTATGTGCACCAAGGCAGACAACTGCCATCGGATAATTTGCTTCTGTTCTTCCCAGCATTCCCTGGGATACCTGATCGTTATCTATCATCTTCTTCTGGAAATCTTCCAGAAGTTCTCTCATTCGATTGTCCATACCTTTTTTCCTTTTTGAAAACAGGGCATACCTTATTCAGATATACCCTGCTTTGGTTTCTTATAATCCTAATGCTTTTACCGTTGCATTCAGGGAATTCAGTTCCATATTCAGACTGCGGATCAGATCCGTCGCATCTTTGAGAATCTCAGGTGTTGCTTTTGCAGACTCTACAAAGTTGGCATTAAATTCCGGTGTGAATTTTGCAACATAGCTCTTGACGGATGCTACGAAGGCATCGTCAAACGAAGCGACTTTTGCATCTGCCTCTTTTGCAATTTCATTTTTCGTATCCTCATCCAGGTTACTGTAGGAAATGTATGCCTGATACAGCGGCAGGATTGCATATGGGAAACGCTCCTTGTCCATGAAATCAGACAGTGCAATCTCAGTCGGAATACCAAACTCCGTCTTCGTATAGGTTACTTTCAGTCTTTCCCATACGATCACGCCGGAGAACAGTGCCTGGCTGAAGTTTTTGATCGCTTTGTTTCCGGTTCCAAGCTCTTCGATCTTGGCATCCATTTTGCGGATCAGCTCTTTCACTGCCTGAACTCTCTCGATGTCCTGTCTTACCAGTGTGTGGAAGGCCGGGCTCGCAACAAAGTAATCCTCGCGGATCGTCTCCTCAATCTTTTCGGTTGCAATGCTTCCCTTTGGCAGGCTGTATGCGGTGTCAACATACTTCAGGCTATCCTCTGCAATACAGTTCTCCAGTTTTGCTTTTGCATCTTTTAAAACGAGAACTGCCTGTGCCGGATTTGCTTCTGCTTTGGTCTCTGCTGTCTTCGCATATGCACTGGTGTCCGCAATCGCCTGAACTGTTTCCGGTGCAAACTGACGAATTTTGTCCCCATAAATCAGTTGCATTTCTTTTGCAGCTGTATAAGCAGAAACTGACTCGTCCAGAATCTTCTGCAGTCTGTTTGGTGTATGGTCCCCGGTACAGCTAAGAGGAATCAGAGACGGCAGCTGATTCCAGTTATTAAACAGTTTGGAACCGCCTTTTCCAACGTAGTAGTGTCTTCCTTCCTGCGCATCCTCAAAATATCCCTGCTCATACTGTTCTGCATTTGCATAGGATCCAATCGGAATAACTGCCAGGCATCGCATAATATAAATACGGTCTGTCAGGGCGCTCTGTTTAATATCAAACATAGGATCTGTTTTATACAGCTTCTGTGCTGCATTGATCACAACCGGTGCTGTTGACGGAACAGAAACATAGGCAATTTCACTCGACATTGCAGTATCCCATACCGACGCGTCAACCGGGAATAATGCCTGAGAGTGTTCTTTCAGCTTCAGCATATAATCGGTATACAGATGTTCGGTGATCTCGGATTCAACCGTCGTATTATATTTGTCTGACAGAAAGCCTGTAATGGATCGGTTTGCAAAGGTACTGAAAGCGTCCTTGACAAAGAATTTTTTTACACTCTTCGAAATCTTATCCTCATCTTCATCCGCCCACATCTCCGGTGTGTTGAAAAAGCCCTGTACAAACTGTTTGAACAGTCCAGGCATATTCATCTCTTTTACCGTTTCATCCAGCTTCGGACGAATTTCATCAATCGTTACCAGCGGCATTGCATAAAGGCCCGCTGCTTTGCCATTGTCACTGAGACCGGAAAGATTTTCCTTAAACGTATCTGTCAGGTTGTCCATAATCCGGTTAAATTTCTGGTAGTAGCCCGTTGCTCTGTTCTCCATCTGCTTCTTCAGAGCGTCCAGAACATCTTTCAGTTTTTCCATTCCATCCAGCTCAATCTGACCGCGGACGTAATCCTCCAGATCCAGAACGTATGCATCATATGCTTTTCTTGGTCTTCCGAATAAGTTGCTCTTGTTTTTCTCCGCCTGCCAGATATTTCTGGACTGCTCGTACATTGCCTTACGGCTCTCCGTCTGTGTATATACATTGTACTCCAGCTGACTGATTCTGGTTTTCAGATCATCCAGAAGGCCATCTACAATATTCTGCAGGTTGCCCTTGTGGGCAGCTCTCATGGTATTGTACGCGTACGCCGGACCACGGTTCAGATCAACTGCGCAGGCATCAATTTCTTCACAGATTCTCGCAATCAGGGAGCCTGAGTTTTTCTCATCCTGCATACTCTTGGCATTTTTTTCCTGAATTCCGATGCGCTCTGCTTTCTGATCCGCATACCAGTTTACCAGATCACGGTCGCCGTTATCTCTGGTAAAGGTCCAGTCGAGATAATCCGGCGCAACGGCAAGATCGCTTCCCGCATTTTTAGTGATTTCAATCAGAAGATCATTGATGCTGGATACTTTTGCTTTCTCCGCCAGTTTTGCAATCTCATTTTCCGTTGGCTTATGATCTTTAATGACAGAAAATGCTTCAAACGTTTTCGCTGCCAGATACGTATTGATCTCACGCATCGGAATGCTTGCACAGGATGCTCCGATGACACAGTATCCAAGGTTATAGCCCTTTTCTTTATTTCCATCACCTGCCAGAAGCTGTGCGGTAAAGTTGGACAAATGGGATAATAATCCGAATTTTGCTGCTGCAGACGGATCCGGCTCAGTCAAAAAGTCCATGACATATTCTGCCGTTACCATCATGGCATTTTCATATGCATTTGGCACTACAATCTTCTTGATGTCCGTTGCACTGATCAGATGACACATATCAACCGGCGCTTCCTTCCAGTCAATCTGCTTTCCGCCTTTATAGATCTGTGTAAAGGTACCTCCGTTCTGTCCCAGGCGCATGCAGTAATCCAGCTCCTGCATTGCCGCATAACCATTTTTCGGCACATAATCACGTACCAGTGACGCAGACGGCGGGATCTTTGCAAGGTTTACATCCGGCAGGAAGAAGTAACCGAATAATTTTGCCGTTGTTCCTGCCTCCTCTGCAATCGCCTGACGAATCAGATAGCAGGCATCCAGAAAGCATCCGGATCCGGTACCGCCGCTCAGTCCGGAAAATACATGGACATAAACAGATGCTGCTCCTGCTCCCATTTTTGCACTCTTGATCAGCTCTTTCACCTTATCCAGGAAGGTATTGGAACGGTCCATCAGCATATAGCGTCCTGCCTGACGGAATCCGCCCGCACCGGCATCTGCGATATCTGCCGTATTAATTTTCTCGGTATCCAGCCAGTCCAGTTCTCTGCGGCTTTCTACTACAGTTTTCTTTTTCAGTGCACCTTTAATATCCGGGTTGGAGATATCAAAAAACTCTGTGCTGTCAAAAAGGCCAAGGCTGTCGTTTTTCAGGTCAGTATCCACTGCCAGAAAGCGAATATGGTCATAAGAAGGTACCAGCGCATTTGGATCGTCCGGTTTTAAACGCTCGCGTACCGCCTTTTTAATTTCTCTCAGGCAGTCAATACCGGTTCCTCCAAGTCCGATCAGAACGGTCGCCGTATTTTTTACCTGATCCGCCTGCTGCATCTCGGATACAATACCTCCGCCTGTACTTAATGATAACTGAGAATAAATCATTTCTTTGTCCTCCGTTTCCTCTCTCTTTTTCTATAAAAAAGGATGTATCAATCCATTTCTATCTTGTTTTTATCTTGTAGACCGCGTTGACCGTGTAGAACGCGTCGTCTGCTTCCTGCTTCCGCCTGCGTTTCTGGTTCTCGGTGCTTTTCGTCCGCCGCTTCTTCTGCCGCTGCTGATCCGGCTTGCGAAGCGCACATAGATAACTTCTCTGCCTTCCGGATCCAGTTTGATTTCGGTTCCCGTACCGCCGCTTGGAATTGTGATACGTTTCGCCGGTCTGCCGCCATGGTAAATCTCCTTGTTTGTTACCAGCTCTACGCCGTTTCCGCCAAGTGCCTGGAAATACGATTTGTCGGTATTGATGCCTGCAAGCGGCACGTTGAACACATTCAGTTTGATCCGTCCGCGGTTCTTGGAACGCTTGATTTCTTCCCCATCATAACCAACGCGAAGATAAACATCGCCGTTGAATCGTTTGTTCAGTGCAAGATAAAATCCATACAATGCAACACCCACACCGATCACAGCAGCTCCGATCATGCCAAGGGCAGCCAGAAGACCGATATTAATGGAAGAAACCGTCACATTCACATCACAGTATAATCCGCCCGAATCGGTACAGCGGATCACATAAGAACCTTTTCGAAGGCTGAAGTGATCCTGAACCAGACGGTTCCCCTCGACGGTATAGTCACCGTTTTCGTTTTCTGCCTTGTCAAGGAACGCACTGGAAAGTACGGTATACTGCAGTGTGCTGTCCTCCGCATCCGTTGCCAGTGTCGTTAAGTCAAGCTCATAGACGTTTTTCTTGAACGGCCACAGCTTGATGGTTTCTTTGATGTCTCCATTTGATACCGGAGCCATGTTGCTTCCTGATACAAACTGGCGGATTTCTGATTTTTTCACCAGATCACTGTCTTCTTCTGCGCCGGTCTTGCCAACGGCAATGTAATAACGGTATGCATGATCATTTTCTTTGATCGTATAGTCCGTCTCAAAGCCACCGTTTTTCACATCCATCGGAACCGTCTCAACCACCTGGTTTTTTTCGTCGACCATACGGACTTCTGCGGTATAATCATCCGTGTTTTCTATCTGCATTGCCGTATCACTGCTGTCTGTAAGTTCTGCACGGATCGTTACGGTGTCACCGTTATTGTAGGTATCTGCAAATTCCGAAACGTCTTTGACATAAAAACTGTAATTAAACAGAAGACTGGTCCGGATCTTTGCCTGATCGTCTCCATCTACGTCAATTTTCCAGTGTCCCGGTGTCGGATTGACGATTTTTTCCAGTGTTACGGTTCCGGCCTTTGTCTCCTCCGCATCACGAAATACCTGTCCGTCCGGTCCCGTTAACGTAACACCAGTAATTTCGCCCTCAATCATAATATTGGCTTCTTCCACACCGATCTTTGGTACGTCAAACTCACCATTTACGATCAGCGGGCTGGTTCCGTAAATCATCTGGTAGAACATCTGGAGTACTTTTTCCAGATCGGCTGCACTTTTCACTTCCTGTGCCTGTCCCTGTGTCGCAGATGAAATCTGCTGTGTTTCAGAGAAATCTGCCGCACCGTTCTCATTCAGGCAGACGGAATAGATCGGGTATCCCTTTTCACGCGCCTTGTCAATCGCTTCTGCCTTTTTTTCCAGAGACGTTTCTTCCTCTTTGGATACTGCCGAAGGATTGTTGTCCAGATCGGTATTTCCATCCGTCAGAAGGATAATGGCAGAGGGAAGATCCGCATCGGCAGCTTCATCCAGCATATTTACCGCACATTCCAACGCGCCTCCGATATCGGTATCACCCTGTTTTGCTGTATTCTCACGAATAACCGCCGACAAAGCACTTTTTCCTTCACTTCCATTGACTGCAGTCAGCTTTTCCGAATGAAGAATTTTGTCATCAAAAGACACGGTTCCTGCATAGTTTCCCTGCTGTGACATCAGTCCCAGAAACAAATCCAGAGAATTATAACGGAGCTGGTTTTTATCTGTTGTAAGCATCGAGCCGCTTTCATCTACGACAAATACAACGTTGTATTTATTCGCTTTATTTTCCTCTGCCGCCGCTTTTGCCGGAACTGCTCCGCCAAAACCAAGCACGGCGCCAAGCAAAAGCGCTGTCAGTTTTTTCATTCGCTTTTTCATTCTGTTCTCTCCCTCATGTATCATTCGTGGAAGTCTGAAGCTTCTTCCACTGTAAAAATTGTGTAAAATGCATACATTTTATGAATATTTTATATTTTATATAATACCTCCCGCTCTCTCTAATTGTCAATGATTCCTTCACACAATTTTCTACAAATTGCATATCTATTCTTACTCATTTATTGTGTCAGATTTTTCTGTCTTGCGTATGCAAAAAAGAGTATGGCAGAAATGTATTTTGGCATTCTACCTATACTCTTTCTTGAGAAAATTTACCCGATTGTGTTTTGGGGATACCGGCATCAGTTACAGCAACGGAAGTTCGCTCCAGTCGGACAGATCTTTGGAATGACATTTTCCAATATGATATTGAGCCGTGTTTGCCATATTCTCCAGATACACTTGTTCATACACCTTTCTGTTGGCCCATGAATGGAGCGGAATTCCGGCCTGACACTGTATCATAGAAACGGCATCCATGCATCCGGTCGGATATACGCCCCAGAAAGCTTCCGCAGTTTCTGCGGACAGCTGATGAACCGGAAGCGGAATCTGATTCATCCAGGGATTCACCGGCCGGGAAAGATACGCTATTCTTTTTGCTTCCTCTTCTCCTCCCGGTTCCATTGAAAACAGAATTTCAGAATATTTTTCCAGCACAGTCACAAGGTTCTGTGCATTCTGCTGTCCTTCAAAAAACAGATTTCTGGCGGTATGGGCAGTTACCTGTTCTACATTCAGTCGATCAAAAAACTCTCTTACTTTCTGCGCATTTTTATGTTTTTCCTCAGATACCCAGTCATATGAGACCTCCGTGTCTTCCAGCCAGAGCTGCATAAAGTCTGAAAACATCTGCTCCAGCGGGACATCTTCCAGCCATTGTTCCAGCCTGTTCTCCAGCTCCTTTCTGCTTATCATAGAACTTACCTTTGCATCATACGTCTTCTCTTCTCTTTTCAAAAACTCCTGATTCTGCGCAAAAGCTTCCTGCAGTTCTTTCATCATCTCACACAGCCCTCTGTAAAAAATCTGTGTCTTTTTTTCTATCTGTCTTTGCAGCGTATAAAGAACTCCCATCAATCGGTCCATGCTCTGGTACCACATCAGAACAGAAACATAGTCTTCCAACGCCGTCCGATACTTCTGATATGCTTTCTGCGGTCTTCCAAACAGGGGGGATGATCTGCTTTTTTCCATCATCCAGTACGCTCTTGCCTCCTGATACACATATCTCGTTCTTTTTGTCTCTTCATCCAGCCAAATGAGCTTGTCTTTCGCTTCCAGAATGAAGCTTTCGATCTGCTTTTGAACACTTTTCGGATTTTCCCTTTTTAACAGTTCATAGGCGTAAACCGGCCCACGATGGATGTCCCGGACGCAGGCATCGATTTCCCGGCAGATTCTTCTGCCCGGACAATTCGGATTTTCCGGCCAGTCCAGCATGCTTTTTGCTTTCTGTTCCACTGCAAAAGCATGTTCTTCGAGCTGTCTTTTCTGCCATTCGTCCAGCACAGCTTCTCCATGCTCTCTGACATACCTCCAGTCCATTTTCTCCGGCACAACGACCGATTTGCTTTCTGCTCCCTTTTCTATTTCCGAGTACAGTGTTTCCAGCGAATCGATCTTTGCACGTTCTGCCAGCTCCCTGTATGCCTTTTCCTCTGGAATATTGTTTTGAGTTTCAGAAAATTTTTCAAAAATCATGGATGCCAGCAAGGTATTCATCTCACATGCCGAAGCTTTTAGCTGTGCAGCTCCTATCGAGCAATATGGATTTCTGCCGGTCTGCTGCAGCATCCACATCACCTGGTCTTCCTGTATCTGGCCGCCTCTCAAAAATTCCATCACATACCATGCTGTCGCCTGCAGCGCATGATCGTATCCGTACCATGGAGTTTCTCCATCATAGTTTCCTGCTCCAATCAGATGGCACACATCTACCGGTGCCTGCTTCCATAATACCTGTTTTCCGCCGGCATATTTCTGCGCAAAAGCTCCTCCATTCTGTTCCAGATGCATACAGTAATCCAGCTCCTGCAGTGCGGCGTAACCATTTTTGATCAGACGATTCTTCACATTTGGCGGCAGGAACGACATGTTTGACAGATTGACCTCCGGCAGGAAAAAGTATCCCACTATTTTAGCAGAGGAAAACCGAAGCCACGCCGTGATTCTCTCTCGAAGCAGATAGCAGACATCCAGAAAAATTCCCGATCCGGTTCCGCCGCACAATCCGGTAAACAGATGAATATAAATTTTATTTGTACCATTTATGGTAAACAGTTCCACGAGATATTCCTCGATTTTCCGACAGAAAGAATCCATCCAGTCCATAAACAGATATCTTCCCACTTTCCGCTGCGCACCTGACCCATCTCCCATCAACGGACCACGGATATCTCCCGGATCCATCCAGTCATATTCCGGCCGCTCTGTAATTTGTCCCCTCTGATACTGTCTTTCCAGGGAATCTGCACCCATCAGATTGAGAAACGAAATTCCATCCATCGCTTTGTCTCTCATCACATCCTGGTCAGAATCGATTGCCAGAAAGCGGATAGTTCCGTAGCTGTTGTCCCTCCTATCCGGCTGCACAGACTGCCGCATCATGTTTTTGATCTTTTTCAGACAATCGATCCCCGTTCCGCCAAGGCCAATCAGCACATGCCCCGTATGCAGGTCGCATTCCTCCCGCTGCATCGGATAGATTCCTCCGCCGGTTTCCAATAACAGTTCTGAATAATCCTCCATACTTTCTCCTCCGTTCTCTATCATCCCCCAAGAAGTTCCATTCTTTTTTCAACCTTCTGAATTTCGGCTTTTACGGCATTCACTTTTTCCAGATCCCGTTTTACCAGAGTTTGTAACGCAGGACTTGAGACAAAGTAATCTTCTCGAATGGTCTCTTCTATTTTCTCTGTGACTATGCTTCCTTTTGGGAGGCTATATTCTGTGTCCTGATACTTCAGCTGTTCTGTTTTAATACTTGCTTCCAGTTTTGCTTTTACATTTCTTAATATCGAAACAGCTTTTGTTCTTTCTTCCCATTCAACATCCACATTCGCCGCAAGCACTTTCATTTCTTCCAATTTTTGTACCGTGTCACTGGTAAACTGACGGATTCTGTCTCCGTAAATTAACTGCATTTCTTTCGCTTCTGTATAAATGGTTTTGGCCTCATCCAGTAACTTCTGCTGTTCGCGCGGAATATCACCTTTTATGCAGCTCACCGGGGTTATCGGTGGTAATTGGTTCCAGTTATTAAACAGTGCCGAACCGCCTTTTCCCATATAAATATGTCTCTTTTGGAATTCTTCTTCAAAATAATTTTTTTCATACCTTTTTACATTTGCATACGCTCCGAGTGGTATTCCTTTCCAGTGCTGTATCACGCAAATACCATCTTTAAAGGTTCCCTGTCGAATGCCACACATAGGATCTGCTTTATACAGTTTCTCCGCTGCATGAATAACAACCGGTGCTGTATCCGGAACCGAAACACAGGCTGTTTCACTCGTCATTGTAATATCCCATATTGATGGATCTACCGGGAACAATGCCGGAGAATGTTTTTTCAATTTCAGCATGTATTCACGATACAGGTGTTCGGTAATTTCCGTTTCGTTCGTCGCATTATATTTATCTGACAGAAACCCTGTGACAGAACGATGGGAAAAGGTGCAGAATGCATCCTTGACAAAGAATTTCTTCACATACCTCGAAATCTTATCCTCATTTTCGTCTGCCCACATCTCCGGTACATAGAAAAATCCCTGCACAAACCGTTTAAACAAACCCGGCATATTCATTTCTTCTACTGTAGCATCCAGATTCGGACGAATTTCATCAATCGTTATCAACGGCATGGCATAGAATCCGGCTGCTTTAGAATTATCATTCAGGCTGCACAAATTCTCCTGGAACGTATCGATCAGATTATCCATAATCCGGTTAAATTTCTGATAATAGCCCGTTGCTCTGTTCTCCATCTGTTTCTTCAGAGTTTCCAGAACGCCTTTCAGTTTTTCCATTCCATCCAGTTCAATCTGCCCGCGGACGTAGTTTTCCAGATCCAGAACATATCTATCATATGCTCTCTTGGGTTTTCCAAATAATCCGATCTTGTTTTTATCCGCCTGCCAGACGTTTCTGGACTGTTCGTACATTGCTTTTCGGCTATGTATCTGTGTAGATACATTGTACTCCAGCTGACTGATTCTGGTTTTCAGATCATCCAGAAGACCATCTATAATATTCTGCAGATTGCCCTTACAGGTAGCTCTCATGGTGTTGTACGCGTACGCCGGACCACGGTTCAGATCGACTGCGCAGACATCGATTTCTTCACAGATTCTCGCAATCAGGGATCCTGCGTTTTTCTCATCCTGCATACTTTTAGCATTTTTTTCCTGAATTCCAATGCGCTCTGCTTTCTGATCCGTATACCAGTTTACCAGATCACAGTCTCCGTTATCTCTGGTAAAGGTCCAGTCAAGATAATCCGGCGCAACAGCAAGATCACTTCCCGCATTTTTTTCAATTTCAGCCAGAAGATCATTAACGCTGAATACTTTTGCTCTCTCTGCCAGTTTTTCAATTTCTTTTTCTGTAGGCATATGGTCTTTGACTGTGGAAAACACCTCAAATGTCTTTGCCGCAAGATATGTATTTATTTCGCGAAAAGGAATTTTCGCACTTGATGCACTGATTGTATAGTAAGCTACGTTGCATCCAATTTCATTGTTCCCCTCTAATGCACGTATACTATTCCAATAGCAACCAAATTCAGATAGCAGCCCACCTCCATATTGAGCTACATTATCCGTTAGATAATTTACAATATAATTCGCAACATTTCCTATTGCTTCCCAGTAAATATCCTGGCGATTTTTGGCTTTTCCCTCTGCTTCTCCTATCAGGCAGCAAAAGTCCACAGGTGGTCTATTCCACGCAATTTGCATTTCGCCCTTGTAATTTTGCGTAAATTCTCCTCCATTCCCCCAAATCCTCATGCAATAATCCAATTCCTGCATTGCGGCATAACCGTTTTTCTCAGCATTCTTGCGTACCCACATAGCAGATTCCGGTATCTTTGCAAGGACTATATCCGGCATAAAAAAATATCCAAACAGAAATGTATGGTACCCGCTTTCTTGAATAATTGCCTCCCGAATCAAATAACAGGCATCCAAAAAGCAACCCGACCCCAAACCTCCGCCCAGTCCGCAAAACACATGAATATAAACATAAGCTCCCCCAGCTCCCATTCTCCCTTCTTCAATCATCTTTTTTACACGTGCAAGAAACAGATCAGCACGATTCATCATCAAGTAACGCCCCATAATGCGAGATCCTGCCGCTCCTGCATTTCCATCATAATCAGATATAGCACCAATCTCATCCCAATCAATCCAGTCCAATTCTTTGCGACTATTTTTTTTACTGCTTTTCATCTCATCTCTTAGATTTGAATTTGAGATATCAAAAACCTCACTGTTTTCAAACGATGCAAGCCTGTTATTCCATAGATCCGCATCTACTGCCAGAAACTGAATATGCTGGTATGTCGGCACTTCCGCCTCTGGGTCGTCTGGTTTGATACCTGTATATACCTGCTTTTTAATTTCTGCGATACAGTCAATCCCTGTTCCACCCAGACCAATCAGGAGATGCACTGCGTTAGGATTCTGCTCCGCCTGCTGCAGTTCTGATACGATTCCTCCTCCGTTTTTCAAAGATAATCTTGGATATATCATGTCTTTTCCCCCGTTTCTCTACAGTCCCAGTGCCTTTACAGCTTGATATAACGAGTTCAATTCCTGCTTCAGACTTTGTATCAATTCTTTTGTTTTTTCAAGAATTTCCGGCGTTGCTTCTGGATTCTTTTTAAACTCGTCCATATATTCTGGTATGCTTTCTTCCGCATATTTTTTAATATGTTCTACAAAATCATCATCAAACGCTCCTATTTTCATTTCTGTCTCTTTCTGAATATTCTCCCTGGTATCCGTATCCAAATTTCTATAGGAAATATATGCCTGATACAGAGGAACGCTTGCGTATGGGAAACGCTCTTTATCCTTAACGTCAGACAGTACAAACTCGAGCGAAATGCCGCACCTGGTCTTTGTCCAGGACACTTTCTGTTCACCCCATTGAATGATTCCTGCAAGCAATGCCTGGCCGAAAGCTCTCCTCTCTTTCTCGTCATCGCCAAGAAGTTCCATTCTTTTTTCAATCTTTTGAATTTCCGCTTTTACAGCATTCGCTTTTTCCAGATCCCGTTTCACCAGCGTTTGTAATGCAGGACTTGAGACAAAGTAATCTTCCCGAATGGTCTCTTCTATTTTGTCTGTGGCTATGCTTCCTTTTGGCAAGCTATATTTTGTATCCTGATACTTCAGCTGTTCTGTTTTAATACTTGCTTCCAATTTTCCTTTTACATCTCTTAACCTTGAAACAGCTTTTGTTTTTTCTTCCCCTTCAACATCCACATTCGCCGCAAGCACTTTCATTTCTTCCAGCTTTTGTACCGTGTCACTGGTAAACTGACGGATTCTGTCTCCGTAAATCAATTGCATTTCTTTCGCTTCTGTATAAATCTCTTTTGCTTCATCCAGCAGCTTCTGCAGTTCATATGGAATATCACCTTCCATACAGCTTACTGGTGTTATCGGCGGCAATTGGTTCCAGTTATTAAATAACTCTGAACCGCCTTTTCCCATGTAAATATGTCTCTTTTCGAGCTTTTCTTCAAAATAACTTTTTTCATACCTTTTTGTGTTTGCATACGATCCAACTGGAATTCCATTCCGTTGCTGTATTACACAAATACAATCAGCAAAAGTACTCTGTTTAATTCGCATTGGATACCTTTCTTCCAGCTTTTGTGCTGCTTCAATTACCACCTGCGATGCAGCAGGAACAGAAACATATTCATCCCAACCCGACATTTCACTGTTCCATACCGATGTATCCACTGGAAATAACGGCTTAGAATTTTCTGTCAGCTTAATCAAGTACTCCCAATACAAATGATTTGTAATTTCCATATTAAGCGTTGTATAATATTTTTCACTTAGAAATTCCGTAATAGAGCGATTCGCAAACTGACTGAACGTATTCACAAAAAATTTTTTTACATTCTTTGAAATTTTGTTCTCATCTTCTTCTATCCACATTTCTGGCTCATTGAAAAATCCCTGTACAAACTGTTGAAACAGTCCCGGCATATTCATTTCTTTTACTGCAGCATCCAGCTTTGGACAAATTTCATCCATTGTTACCAACGGTATTGCATAGGATCCAACTTTCTCCGAATCCGTATTCAGAATAGCAAGATTCTCCGTGAACGTTTCCGTTAAATTCTCCATAATACGATTGAATTTCTGGTAATATCCAGTTGCTCTGCTTTCTATCTGCCTCTTCAGTTTTTCCAGAACACCTTCTAACCTTTCCATTCCATCCAGTTCAATATGACCGCGAATGTAATCCTCCATATTCATAATATACGTATTATATGCTCTCTGGGGTTTTCTAAACAAACCATTCCTGTTTTTCACAGACTGCCAAATATCTCTGGACTGCTCATACATCGCCAGGCGGCTCTGCGGCTTTTTATATACATAATATTCCAACTGGCTGATCTTACTTCTCAGTTCTTCCAGAAGATCATCTACAAGATTCTGCAGATTTCCTCTATATGCAGCTCGCATGGCATTATACGCATAAGCAGGACCGCAATTCAGATCTACTGCACATGCATCAATTTCTTCACAGATTCTCGCGATCAGGGAGCCTGTATTTTTCTCGTCCTGCATACTGTTTGCATTCTTCTCCTGAATTCTAATCCGCTCTGCTTTCTGATCCGTATACCATTTTACAAGATTCTCTTCGCCATTGTCTCTGGTATAAGTCCAGTCAAGGTAATCCGGCGCTGCTGCAAAATCACTTCCCGCATTTTTCGTAATTTCCATCAACAAATCGCTGACGCTCGATACTTTTGCTCTCTCTGCCAGTCTTTCAATTTCTTCTTCTGTAGGCATATGGTCTTTGACTGTGGAAAACACATCAAATGTTTTCGCTGCAAGATATGTATTTATTTCGCACATCGGCACTCTTGCACAGGATATACCCATTGTATAATAGCCCCACACATGATACCCATGTTCTTTACAGCCATCCACAGCCCACATACTGGCACTACGGTTGCCAAATTCTGACAGATGGCCAAATGGATTCTTGGGTTCTTCTTCGACCAGACAGTTGATGATATAAAGTGCTGTTTTCTTTATTATTTTCTGATATTCCTCTGCCCCGGAATGCTCTTTCTCATCCACATTCCCCACAAGATGACAAAAATCCACCGGTGGTTCATCCCACTTAATTTGTATTCCGCCTTTATAATTTTGTGTAAAAGCTCCCCCATTCTCTTTTATTCTCATGCAATAATCCAATTCCTGCATGGCAGCATATCCATTTTTCTCAAGATGCCAGCGTACCCATGTAGCAGACGTTGGTATTTCTGCAACAATAGTATCCGGCAGGAAAAAGTGACCAAATACCTTTGACCACACTCCTGTTTTCTTGATTGCCTGACGAATCAAATAGCAGGCATCCAAAAAACAACCTGATCCCAGTCCTCCGCAAAGTCCAGAAAATACATGAATGTAAATCCATTTTACTCCCGCTTTTTTTCCTGCGTTTTCAATCATATTCTCTATGTGTGCAAGAAATAAATCAGAATGGTCCATCAGCAGACAACGCCCCGTCACACGAACGCCCCCTGTTCCCGCATCGCTATCATAGATATCACCAATCTTATCCCTGTCCATCCATTCAAACTCTTTGCAGCTATTCATTATATTTCTTCTTTTCATCAACGCAGACATCAGATCCCAATTCGAGATATCAAAAAACTCTCTGCTTTCAAACTCTGCAAGTCGATCGTTGCGGCAATCCGCATCCACTGCCAGAAATTGAATATGCTGGTATGTCGGCACTTCCGCCTCTGGATCGTCTGGCTTGATGCCTGTATATACCTGCTTTTTAATCTCTGCGATACAGTCAATTCCTGTTCCACCCAGACCAATCAGGATATGCACTGCGCTATGATCCTGTTCCGCCTGCTGCTGTTCTGATACGATTCCTCCTCCGTTTTTCAAAGATAATCTTGGATATATCATGTCTTTTTCCCCCGTTTTTCTACAGTCCCAGTGCCTTTACAGCTTGATACAATGAACTTAATTCCTGATTCAGACTTTGTACCAATTCTCTTGCTTCTTCAAGAATTTCCGGTATTGCTTTTGCGGACTCTACAAAGTTTGCATTAAATTCCGGTGTAAACTTTGCAGCGTAGTTTTTGACGGACGTCACAAAGACATCATCAAACGAAGCTGCTCTTTCATCTGTCTCTTTTGCAATCTCATTTTTTGTATCCTCATCCAGATTGCTGTACGAAATATATGCCTGGTACAATGGAAGGATTGCATATGGAAAACTCTCCTTGTCTATGAAATCAGACAGTACAATCTCAGTCATCGGAATACCGAACTCAGTCTTCGTGTAAGATACTTTCAGTCTGTCCCATTGAATGACCCCTGTAAGCAATGCCTGGCGGAAAATTTTCTTTTCATCAAAAAGTTCCAGTCTTTTTTCAATTTTCCGAATTTCCGCTTTTACAGCATTCACTTTTTCCAGATCCCGTTTCACCAGGGTTTGTAACGCAGGACTTGAGACAAAGTAATCTTCCCGAATGTTCTCTTCTATTTTCTCTGTGGCCATACTTCCTTTTGGTAGGCTATATTCTGTATCCTGATACTTCAGCTGTTCCATTTTAATACTTGCTTTCAGTTTTGCTTTTACATCTCTTAATATTGAAACAGCCTTTGTTTTTTCTTCCCCCTCAACATCCACATTCGCTGCAAGTGCTTTCATTTCTTCCAGTTTTTGTACCGTGTCACTGGTAAACTGACGGATTTTGTCTCCGTAAATCAGTTGCATTTCCTTCGCTTCTGTATAAATCGTTTTTGCCTCATTCAGCATCTTCTGCAGTCTCCCTGGAATCTCACCTTCCATACAGCTCATCGGAATTATAGACGGGAGCAAACTCCAGTCAGAAAACAGTTCTGAACCGCCTTTTCCAATATACAAGTGTCTGTAAGTAAGTCCATCTTCAAAATAAATATTTTCATATTTTTTTGCATTCACAAAAGCCCCCATCGGAAGCGCAACGAAACGACGCATACTATAAATACGATCTGCAAATGCTGTTTTTCTGACTGAGAATTCCATATTCGCTCTATACTGTCTTGCTGCTGCATTACCACCCCAATACTCTGTATCCGGAACTGAAGTCACTGCACTTCCATAACACAATTTGGTACTCCACATGGAAGAATTCATTGCATAAACTTTCTTCGCCTGTTTTTCCAACTCAGGTATAACCCCATGATACAATTGTTCTGTGATCTCCTCACCAACGTTTGTTTTATATTTTTCAGCCAGAAAATCTGTCATCGAACGATTTGCAAATTCGCTGAATGCATCTTTTATAAAAAATCCTTTCACGATTTTTGAAATTTTATTTTCATCTTCGTCCGCCCAGTTCTCCGGTTCCGCAAGAAATCTCTGCATCACTTGACCAAACAGCTCTTCCATATTCTTTTCCTTTATTTCCTGATCCAGTACCGGACGAATTTCATTCCATCTCACCAGCGGTATAACAAAATCGTCTGTTTCTTCTATCTTTTCATTTAAAATTATAAGATTCTCTTTCGATGTCTCTGTTAAATTGTTCATAATTCGAATAAGCTTCTGATAATAAACTGCTTTCGCTTCTATCTGCTCTTTCAGACGATCCAGCACCTCTTTCAGTTTTTTCACTGCATTTACATTCCGTTCCGTCTGATTCTGGACATGATCCAGTTCCTTTCTAAGACCATCTACATACTCCTGTAAATTTCCTTTATCATCACCGCTCACGATATGATACGCATAAGCTGGACCGCGATTGAGATCAAGTACACATGCATCCATTTCTTTGCAAATTCTCGTGATCATAGAATCTGCATATTTCTCATCCTGCATCATTTCTCTCAAGATTTCCTGAACGCTTCCTATTCCTGCTTTTTCTGCCAGGCTGGCAGCTTCCGTTTCTGCTGGTTCCTTCTTATTCCATTTTGAAAAAATTTCGAACGTTTTTGCCGCAAGATATGTATTCATTTCACACATCGGCACTCGTGCACAAGACATTCCCATGGTATAATAGTTCGTATGATATCCATGTTCTTTTATTCCATCTGCCTCCAGCATACTGGCAGCATGGCAGGCAAATTCTTCTTGCAGACCAAATCGCTCCTTTGATTTTTCTTTCCCCAGATACTGAATAATATAGTGTGCTGTTTTCTTTATCACCTTTTGATAGTCATTTCCTTCATATACTTCTTTTTCATCCGCAATTCCCATCAGACAGCAATAATCCACAGGCGGTTCATTCCATGCAATTTGTACCCCGCCTTTATAATCCTGCGTAAAAGCTCCTCCATTCTCTCTGATTCTCATACAATGATCCAGTTCCTGCAGTGATGCATAACCATCTACTCTAACCATATACTGTACCAGCCTTGCACTCTTGGGAATCTTCGCAAGAGTAACATCCGGCAAAAAGAAATATCCAAACAGTCGTCCATTTCCTGTTTCTTCTTTTAACACATGTCGAACCAAATAGCACACATCTAAAAAAGTTCCGGATCCGATGACTCCGCCTAAACCAGAAAACACATGAACATTGAGTTCTGCCTGCTCCATCCCTGCTTTTGCATACTGAATTAAATTCCGAATTTTTTCCAGAAATTTATCCGAATGTTCCATGATCCGATAACGACCTGCCTGCCGAAAGCAAAATGCCATTCCTGGATTCTGATAATCTGCCCATTCAGAAGGTGAAACGGATACTTTATCTAAATCCATCCAGTCCAATTCTTTATGCTTTTTCACAAATTCTCTTTTGCTGAAACCCTCCCAGATCGTTGCACTTGAAAGATCGAAAATTTCTTCTTTTTCAAAAAGCTCTTCTTTTTCCTCATCTATATTCTCATTATCAACTGCTAAAAATCGAATATGCTCATATACAGGTACTTCTGCACCCGGATTATCCGGTTTTATGCTAACTCGCATTTGTTTTTTAATCTCTTTCAGACAGTCAATTCCTGTTCCGCCAAGTCCAATCAACAGCGTCGCTGTATTCTTTACCTGTTCCGCCTGCTGCAGTTCCGACACGATTCCCCCGCCAGTTCTTAATGATAGTTTTGGATAAATCATACTTTCTCCTCCGTCCCCTATAAAAAATACCGCCCTCCATTCGTCAGTTCTTTCTGCGCTAACTTGTGGAGGCCGGTATTCTTCTTTTTCACATTATTCTATTTTTACACAACCTGATCCTTCGCGATAAATACCGGGAAGGAATCGGTTCCTTTGAGCTGTTTTCCTGCAGATACGGTTACGTATTTATCAGAAACAACGTACTCAATCTCAGCGCCTGCTTCGATCACAGTATCCTGCATCAGAATACAGTTCTTTACTTTTGCTCCCTTTGCTACTTTGACACCACGGAACAAGATACTGTTTTCAATTTCGCCTTCGATCACACAGCCGTCTGCTACCATCACGTTTTTCGCTTTTGATCCGTTGATATAACGGGTCGGATTATCGTCGCGGACTTTGGTATAAATCGGATTGCCGGAGAAGAGACTATCCAGATTCTCATCTTTTAAAAGCTTCATGTTCTCATCGAAATAGCTCTTCATATCGTCGATTCTTGCCTGATAGCCGGTAAACTCATATCCCTGAATGTTCAGTTTCTCCGTTTGCGGTGCCAGAACATCACGCTCAAAGAATTTATTTCCAAGGACAAAGCCTTTTTTGATTTCGTCGATCAGAAGCTGACGCTCCATCACGTAGATATTCATTGATACATTCTGTACTCCGTTTTCCTCCGAATTTACAAAGATCTTGCTGATCTTCTGTCCTGCCATGGAGAAGGTGTAGTGCAGATAATTGGTTTTCTCGTAAGAGCTTCTGACGCCTTCCGGAATCGGCTGTTTGGTATAAGCTGCCGTAACATCTGCGCCGCTTTCGATATGCTGATTCAGCATCTCTTTGAAATCAAAATTGCAGGCAATGTTGGTGTCCGCCATAACAACGTATTTTTCTTTCTGCCATTTCAGAAAATCGAGAACATTTGCCAGTGCTTCCACTCTTCCGGAATACACCTGAATTTTCTTCTCAGAATAAGGTGGAACAATGTTTAAGCCGCCTTTTTTTCTGGCAAGATCCCACTCACGTCCGGAGCCGAGATGATCCATCAGCGAATGGTAATTTTTGCGGACGATAATGGATACATTTCCGATTCCGCAGTTTACCATGCTGGATAAGATAAAGTCCACCATGCGGTAACGGCTGGCAAAAGGAATGGAGGCCATCAGACGCTCGTTTACCAGATCCGGTACCTGCTCATCATAGCTGTTTGGGAAAATGATGCCCAGTGCATCTGCATTTGCGTTTACCATTCTTCTTCACCATCCTTTACATTTGCATTTACCATTGCATTTGGTCCTACCTTGGCACGCTCACCGATATGAATTCCGGATCCGATGGTGGCAACACCTTTTTCACCGTCATGCGGCATTTCTCCTACCACGGCATTCTGGCCAATCACAACGTTTTCCGCAACGATACAGTGTTTCACAACTGCTCCGGATTCGATCACAGTTCCTCCCATGATAACGGCATCTTCTACTTCTGCGCCCTCTGCGATTTTTACGCCGGAGAACAGAATCGAGCGTTTGACATGGCCTGCAATACGGCAGCCATCGGTGATCATACAGTTTTCCACAACGGCGGTTTCGGTGATCTTATGGCCTGTTTTTCCGCTGTTTCGGCTGTAAATCTTCCAGTCATTGTCAAACAGGTTGATTCCGCTGTGTTCCGGATCGAGGATTTCCATGTTTGCCTCCCACAGAGAGGAGATGGTTCCTACATCTTTCCAGTATCCGCTGAAGTGATAAGCGTACATATTGCGTCCGTCTTTTAAAAGATTCGGGATGATGTTGTTTCCGAAATCGTTCGAAGAATTCGGGTCTGCCTCGTCCTCAATCAGATATTTTTTCAGGATATCCCAGTTGAAAATGTAGATACCCATGGATGCCAGATTGGATTTCGGCTGTTTTGGTTTTTCCTGGAACTCGGTGATTTTGTCGTTTTCATCTGCCACCATAAGTCCGAAACGGGATGCTTCCTCCCACGGCACTTCCATAACCGCAACGCTGAATTCTGCGCCCTTTTCCTTATGGAAGCGGAGGAAATCGCTGTAGTCCTGTTTGCAGATCTGGTCTCCGGAAAGGATGATGACGTACTCCGGATCGTAGCTCTCGATGAATGGAATGTTCTGGTAGATGGCATTTGCAGTTCCTTTATACCAGTCAGAACCTGAGGCTTTCTGATAAGGAGGCAGCACGTGAACACCTCCATGGAGGCGGTCCAGATCCCACGGCTGGCCGTTTCCTATGTACTCATTTAACACCATTGGCTGATACTGTGTCAGAATACCTACGGTATCAATTCCGGAATTTACGCAGTTAGAAAGTGGGAAATCGATGATTCTATATTTTCCACCAAATGGAACTGCCGGTTTTGCAAGCTTCTCGGTCAGCGCATAAAGGCGAGATCCCTGACCTCCGGCAAGAAGCATTGCTATCATTTCTTTTGCCATAATCTATCCCCCTGTTTTAATAGATGCATTTATTATAACACACTATGTACTCTATGGACAATCTTTTTGTGCATTTTTCACTATTTTTTATTTTTTTACCGATTTTATTCTGTATTTTTCTCCAGTTTTACAGTTCTTTCGTGAGCTTTTTACATTTTATGCCACCAAGCTGGGCTTGCAGATTGCGGAAATCGCTTATCTCTTGCAGTCACAGCCTTGCTCCTTTGACCGTACAAAAAGCAGCCCCGCAAAGCCTTATGGTAAAGGTCTGCGGGGCTGCTTCTATGTTTTTTTGATTTTTTATGCTTTTGTAACGGTAACTGCCTCTTCGAGATCGAACTGATCACCGTATGGTTTGCAGTCATCATAGGCGAGGGACTGCAGAACAACATTCAGAATACGGTACGCACAGGTCTGAAGCTGTCCAAGCGGCAGAGTTCCGTCTGCAACAGATGCTACAATTTCCTGACGGTTTCCTTGCTGGCCAGGCATCTGCAGATCGTTTCCTGCGAGAACACATTCTCTTGAAGTGGAATGTCCATATTTCAGGTTATATTTGTAAGCGAACAATCCGCTCATGTCCTCTGAGGTTCCCCAGTCGGTCATGACATAACCTGCGAAGCCCCACTCATCTCTTGCTGCTGCTGTCAGAAGGTCGTGGCTGTTGGCAGTATGTACACCGTTTACCAGGTTGTAGGAAGACATGATCGTCATCGGCTGTGCCGTCTTGACTGCGATTTCAAAGCCCTTCAGATAGATTTCACGCATTGCACGTTCGCTGATGTGCTCATTGACATACATACGGTTATCTTCCTGGTTGTTGGCTGCAAAGTGCTTGATACTGGTTCCGATTCCGGCATGGGACTGGATTCCTCTGGTATCGGCTGCGGCGCACATACCTGCCACCAGCGGATCCTCCGAGTAGTACTCGAAGTTTCTTCCGCACAGCGGATTTCTGTGAATGTTCATGCCAGGTGCCAGCCATACAGAAATGTGGAATTCTTCCATCTCTTTTCCGACGATATCACCACATTTCTGGATCAGATCCATGTTCCACGATTGTGCAAGAAGCGCTGCTACCGGGATTGCGGTGCAGTACTGGAAATACTCCGTGCCGCCTTCCGGAACTTCGATTTCATTTTTGTTAAACGCATCTTCCAGAGGATTTCCGGAGGATACCATCTTTCCGTCTGCATCAACGACAAAGTGCGGAATCAGACGAAGACCGGCCGGACCGTCTGCAAGAATCGTATTGTAAATACCTCTGTCCTCAAGAAGAATGGAAGTCGTATCTCCCGCTGCTCCAGGCGCCATATCGGAAGAAGATCCGATAAATCCTTCCTGGCCAAGTCCGTCTGCAGTACCATTGCAAACGGTAGCCATCTCTTCTACGGTCAGCTGCGATACGAGATCTTTTAACGTCGCTTTTCCGCTCTTTACATCTGCCGCGGTCAGCTTCTCTCCCTCATAAGCCGGGAATGCTTCCGGTGTCTCACTGTAGACAACAGTCTCCGTCTTGATGCATTTGCTGCAGATATCGATGTGTTTTGCAGCTGCTTTTTCTTCTGCCTCACCTTCATAGCTGTACGGTGTTACTCCTGCTTTGGAGAGTTCCTGTGGAGCGTCATCTGCCGGGAAGAGGTTCTTTCCCTGAACCGTAACAACGGTCTCTTTGAGATTCAGGGCTGCTGCCACTTTCGTTGTTCTGGAGCTGTTGCCGACACGGATGTAATACGTTCCTGCCTCGAGTACCCATGCTGCTTTTTTCTCATCGTAGGAAGCCATAGATCTCGTCGGGAAGGAAATGGTAATCATCTGGGACTCACCCGGCGAGAGCAGATCGGATTTTCCGAAGCCGCCAAGCTCCTGATACGGTTTCTCAATCGTTCCATCCGGTGCGGAATAGTAAACCTGTACGACTTCTTTTCCGGCGAATGTACCACCAATATTCTTTACGGATGCGGTAACGGTAACGTTCTTGGCATCTGCCTCCACGTCCCTTACTTCCGTCTCAAAATCAGTATAGCCTTTGCCATAGCCGAAGCAGTAGTTCGGGGTTACGTTGAAGGTGTCAAAATAACGGTAGCCGACATAAATGCCGTCGCTGTAATACTCATCGTTGGTGTCGCCGTTGTTGTGGCTGAAATTTTTTGAGGACGGATAGTCTTCATAGGAAGCAGCCCATGTATCAGTCAGCTTTCCGGATGGGATGCTCTTTCCGAGAACAACGTCTGCAACGATGTTTCCGGTTGCATTTCCGGCCTGTCCTGCAAGAAGAATTGCATTTAGTCCTTTGATTTTCTTTAACTCTGTGGTGTCTACAAGGTTCGCAATATTCAAAATTAAAACTGTTTTCTCATAATGCTCTGCCAGATAGGCAATGTCAGCGAGCTCGTTTTCGCCGAGCAGATAATCGCATGCTCTGTTATAGCGGTCTGCACCTTCACCGGAGTTTCTTGACAGAACATAGATAGCGGTATCGGTGTCCTCTTTTTCGGTAATTACCGGCACGTCAGGCTGTGCAAATACTTCCGAGAACATAACAGCAAAAATCGGAACGTGAAGTTCCTCTGCTTTTTTTGCCAGCTCTGCCTGATATGCAGCCTGCGCATCTGCAAGCACTTTGTCATATTCATCGAGCCATTTACCAGTCAGAATTTCAAAGCCGGCCTCTTTTAAGCCCTGTTCGATCGTAACAACCGTTCTTGTGTTAACGTCTCCGGAACCGGTACCCCCTTTTACCGTGTGGCGGACGCCGTTACCATAAACTGCGACTTTTCCTGCACCGGCAAGCGGCAGGGTTCCGTCGTTTTCAAGAAGTGTCATGCATTCACCGGCCAGTTCACGTACCAGCGCAGAATGTTCTTTTTCTTTTGCAGATACTTCTCCTGTTTTTGATGCATAAAATGTAGCCATAATTTTAATACCTCCCAATAATAAATTCACATATAACGCTTATATTGTATCGCATTTTTCGGCATTATGCAAAAGTTTTTTCGTCCGTTTTTTCATATTTTGTCTGTATTTTGTGTATTTTCTCTTATAAACCGACTTTTCTGTCTTTTTTTCATCCGTTGGTTTCTTTTTCCATTTTCTTGCATTGATGTTTTTATTCTATCAATTTTCTGCAAGTAATACGCTTTTTTCATCTTTTTTCGTCTTCTTCTCCAAAATTCGTTGACGGGTTTGATTTTGGCAGTATAATAAAATTAGAAATCTATTTTAGGAGGTCCCATTATGTTAAAACAAATTTCTATTTTCGCAGAAAATAAAAAAGGCACGATGCAGCAGATTACACAGATTCTGTTTGAAAACGATGTCAATATTTTAGGTTCCGTCAACAACGACAGCGCAGAGTACGGCATTGTCCGCATGGTCGTTTCCGATCCGGATAAAGCCGAGCAGGCGCTTCAGGCTGCCGGTTACATGACACGCCAGACAGATGTACTCGGTGTCGAGGTAGTTGATCAGCCGGGTAACTTAAATTCCCTTCTGAAAACACTGCTTGAGACAAATATCAGCATCGACTATATCTATCTCTCCTTCAACCGCGAGTCCGGCTGCCCGATCATGGTGTTCCATGTACCGGATGTGTATGAGACAGAAGCAAGCTTAAAAAGCAAGGGATATACCGTTCTTTAAAACTTTTGCACTATCCTTTTACGGTCTGATCATACCAGTTTCCGATCCGTTATGCTATAACCATTCTGACTTTCCGCTGTTGTTTCTTTGACTCTTGCAGCACAGTTAGAGCGTGTTTGAAAAAGACATCTGGCGAAGTGATTTTTCACCCCTGCAGATGTCTTTTTTCTATAT
>ENA-OUQM01000154-OUQM01000154.1-human-gut-metagenome-genome-assembly--contig:-NODE-154-length-50882-cov-8.198143_pt1 | contig 50882 bp, 49 predicted proteins | sample MGYA00237949_ERZ548830 | MGnify/ENA primary metagenome ERZ548830 (study PRJEB26490, sample SAMN05194706) | human gut metagenome | biome: terrestrial biome; feature: human-associated habitat; material...
AGCCGGTACAATCAACTGCGCAGGGTGGCATACCTCTGCGCCGAGGGATGGGACTCATCTGATGCTGAACTGGTCAAGGTGGTGTGCGGAGAACTGAATGTATCTGCCAAGGTGGCTGGGGCGTTGATAAAAGAATACCGGACGCTGTTTTGCGTCCGGCAGTTAGGTGACGATGTGTTCTCCGTCAGCTGCGGCGGCGATCCTGCCGTTGCCTATGACCGCCTCATGCGCCGGACGCTGCTGATGCAGCGGATGGAGCAAGTGTTGACGCCCAGGGAGTTGAATCTGGTGCGGAGTTATCTGGGCATCGGTCAGCCGGACGAGGTTGGCATGACCTTTCAGGAGCTGGCGATCTATCTCAACTACAACGGCCCCAGCGGAGCGGAGAAGGCATACAAGGCCGCGCTGCGGAAGTTGAAAAAGGACTTGTACGGTGGGGCCTATGGCCGGTGGCTCTCCGCTCAAAAGGCCATCCGCGCCGCCAAAGCGGAGGCGGAACAGGCCGCGGGGCATGGCGCAACGCCGCAGAGAACATGGCTGGATGAAAAGGTGTTAGCGGAGCGGTTTATCTGCGAGGTCGTTTCGCTGATCCGTGTCCACGAGATATGCGGGATGTCAAAAGATTAAAGAGAGCTGGCTCGTGCCAGCTCTCTTATACTGTGCGCTGTCAGGTTCTACGGTTACTATCAAAGTGCATTGACGGTTCCTGATTTCTCAAATATTCTGTTTCAGGCAGGTCTTAATGTCATCCTCAGCATTGGTAATAAGCCGCAAGTCGAATGTGTCCACTAAATACTGAAGCACATTCGGGCTCAAAAATGCCGGCAGGGTAGGGCCTAAATATATGCCTTTAATTCCCAGACTCAATAATGCCAGCAAATCAGCAACAGCCTTTTGTTCGTACCATGATACGATCAACGACAAAGGCAATCCGTTTACATCGGTACCAAAAGCATCTGCTAAACCTGTTGCGATCCGTATGGCAGAATATACATCATTGCATTGCCCGACATCCAAAAGTCTTGGCAGACCCGCTACTTCACCGAAATCCAGTTTGTTAAATCTGTATTTTCCGCATGCGAGCGTTAATATCACGCAGTCTTTCGGGACCATCTTAGCAAACTCTGTATAATAGTTTCGACCGGGTCTTGCTCCGTCACAGCCGCCAATAAGAAAGAAATGTCTGATTTTTCCTGCTTTTACTGCCGCTACGATTTTGTCAGAATCGCTTAATACCGAATGATGCCCGAATCCGACAAGTATCTCGTGGGGCTCCTGATCCTCCGGATAGCCGCCCAATTCTATTGCCTGCTGAATGATTTCACTGAAATCCTTTTCACCGTTTTCTCTTTTCCCAATGTGTTTTACCCCTTCCCAGCCCACTACATTCGTGCTGTAGATTCGGCCTTTATAGCTCTCTCTCGGCCGCATAAGGCAATTCGTCGTCATTAGAATACATCCCGGAAGATCATCAAATTGTTTTTGTTGATCTTGCCACGCACCACCGAAATTCCCGACAAGGTGGGGGTATTTTTTTAATCCCTCATATCCGTGGCACGGCAGCATTTCACCGTGTGTATACACATTGACCCCCGTTCCCTTTGTTTGTTCCAGCAGCATTTCCAAATCCTTCAAATCATGTCCCGAAACAACGATAAAGGGTCCTTTCCTCATATGGATATTGACCCTATGGGGTGCCGGATTTCCGTAAACTGCAGTATTGGCTTCGTCCAATTTTTTCATAACCTCAATTGCCGCTTCTCCGGTGCGCATGGTCATTCGGATCAGTTCTTCCACTGTAAGGTTATCGTCTGTGAGAGCTTCCAATGCCTGAATATAAAATTCATCTACCTCATCACTGTAATAGCCCAGTTCTCTTGCCTGATGCCCATAGGCGCTGATACCTTTCAGTCCGTATAAAATGGTTTGCCTCAATGAGCGAATATCCGGGTCAAGGGATTTATCATACATAATTCCCGCGAATTGAGCATCCTTTAGCATTTGTGTTTTTGTTTCGGGAAGATCATAAGTGGCGTATGATGTCTGATTGTGAATCTCTCCTGTGATTGTTCTCAAATTTTCTTTTATCCGTTGTGATTCGTTCAATAATTCCACGTGTACTTTCGAATCAAAATTAACATTCGTCAGCGTTGTGAAAAGAACATTTTCGATAAACCGTATGATATTTTTATCGATATGCTGTCCCTCATTTTGCAGAACTTTTCCGTAACAGCTGATCCCTTTGATTTGAAAGATCAGCAAATCCTGCAGATTGGCGATTTCCGGTGTCTTTCCGCAAACCCCAATCTTTGTGCAGCCCTTTCCGTTCGCTGTTTGCTCACATTGATAGCAAAACATTTCGTATCCTAAATCCATATTATTCATATGCTGACCATCCTTATCTTTCGTTTTTATAGTTAAAGTATCGGTCAGGAAACGAAAAATATACTTGGTATGAGAGACCTTACTAATTGTCTCATGTGTGTCTATGCGTCATTTGCTGTGGCGGTTACGTCGAAACAACAGATATCGTTGCAGACAGAGAAACACCACAAGCTTTCTTGTTGACAAACTATCGCCATAGCGATATAATCAATTTGGGTTAAAACTATCAGTGGAGCGATAGGCTCGTGAAAGAGGCACAGCTATGAATAAAATAATCTGCGTTTATCATGGTTCCAGTCAAATTATCCAACAGCCTGTTATTGGCAAAGGAAACCCAAACAACGATTACGGACTGGGGTTCTACTGTACTGAGAGTGTGGAGCTTGCAAAGGAGTGGGCTTGTTCCGCTGAAGCGGATGGCTTTGCAAATCGATATGCCTTTGATTTAAACGGCCTGTCTATCCTCTCGCTTACAGGAGGTAATTATCATATTCTCAATTGGCTTTATGTACTGCTGAATAATCGGAAGTTCCGTATTGGCGGGGCAGTCGCAAGGCAAGCCAAGCAGTATATTGACGAGCATTTTGCGGTAGAGTATAAGCAGTATGATGTCATCAAAGGATATCGGGCGGACGATTCTTATTTCTCATTCGCAAGTGCGTTTCTGAATAATACGATTTCTCTCCAACAGCTTGAAAAAGCGATGTTACTTGGGAAACTGGGCGAACAGATCGTTGCGATATCGGGAAAAGCGTTTGCTCGATTTACATTTGAGGAAGCCATTCCTGCACCGTGTGATATGTATTATCCGAAGAAGCTGGCACGAGACAGTAAAGCGCGCGAGGATTTTGCAAAAGAGAAGGATCGTGAAACGGTTTTGTCTGAAAAATATGTGCTGGACATCATTCGGGAAGAATGGGGGAATGAAGATGAACGCCTACAACGAATTATACTTGGATGATGCAATGGCCAATCTCGGAGATATGGTCGAGTACGCCGTGTGTACACTCGGCTATGCACCGGATGACTTCTTTGGCTGGTTCATTTCCTCCGGAATTGCCTCAAAATTCGAGAATGGAAATCCGAAGTATGTTGCAGGAATGTCGGGGGTCGAACTGGCAGACGCTGTGCTTGCTGCCGTGAATATGCAGAGTGAGCGTCATCATCAGCCCCATCTATCCTCAAAGGGGAGAGAGTACTGGGCCGGATGGATCCTTGCCTATTACCAGTGGGAAACAAACCGACGCTTCAGTGATATGGTAGAATACGGATTGACACTATCGGTAGTGATGTCTCTATATATCCTGCACGAAGCGGATGTAAGCAAATTCGTGGAGAGTGCAGATGAGATCATTCAAAGGAACAAGGGTAGCCGTAAGTCTAAGCTACAGCTTACACGGAAGGCGAGAGGGCTGACACAGCAGCAGCTCAGTGAAGCATCCGGAGTCTCCTTGCGAATGATCCAGCTCTACGAACAGAAGCAGTACGAACTTGCAAAAGCGCAGGCCGGTATTGTGCTTGACCTTGCCAAAGTACTTGGATGCGATGCCGCTGATCTGATCCAGGGATAGAGGGTAAAGATATTCAGCTGAACTGGGCTGCTGAACCCGTATTTTATCCAGACTACTATTTGACTACTACCGCGAAAAATCTCGGAAGCCCTGCCCCGCAAGGATTCTGTGGCTTTTCTTCAAAATGGCGGAAATTTGTGCAATCTCAACCAAACCCTTGCGCCGCAGGGCTTTCCGGCTTGACGGCCTGATAACTCCGACTCTGTAGGCCGCTGGTTCGAATCCAGTCGGGCGTACCAAAAAAACGGCAAGCATCGCAGGATGCCTGCCGTTTTTCCTTTTGCCCCGACGGGCGGACCTTATCCGCGTCTGCTCCATATCGGCTCTTTACAAGGGTGGGGGTCCCGTCAAGATTTATGCACAAAATTGTTTGCAGGCTCCGGCACAAGCCGCAGATTCGGGATCGTGCTGCGTTTTTAGTATTCGGATGGTACGGAGGGCGAGGAGATCGCCAACGTATCCGGATTGCAACAGTCAGAACGACTGGTAGTATCTGTCCCTACGGGCAGTTGCGAAAAAAGCGTATACCTCCATGCGGATCGTGTTGCGTTATGACAAGTACCCCTGTAACCGTCAGGTTACAGGGGTACTTCTTTTTTCACAGATGGAACACATTCACCAGAAACAGCAGGGCCAGTCCATAGTAGGTCACCACGGCCACCAGATCGTTGACCGTCGTGATCAACGGGCCGGAGGCCACCGCCGGATCGATGTGGATCTTATGAAACAGCATGGGAACCATCGTCCCCACAAGGCTGGAGATCACCATGGCCACCACCAGCGACACCCCAACGCAGCCGGAGATCAGAAAAGCCGGCCCCCACGCATAGCCCTTGCACACATGGATGTAGACCCCTAAAACCGCCAGCGCCATGAGTCCCAGGCACCCGCCGTTGAGAAGACCCACCCGCATCTCCTTGCCCAGCAGGGCCAGCTCCTCCTTCAGGGTAAGGTTCTCGTCCATGAGGACACGAATGGTGACCGCCAGCGACTGGGTGCCGACGTTGCCCGCCATATCCAGCACCAGCGACTGGAAGCAGATGACGATGGGCAGCACCGCCACCACGGACTCGAAGATGCCCACCACCGACGAGACGCCCATGCCCAGAAACAGCAGCACGATGAGCCACGGCAGACGCTTTTTCATACTGACGGCGGCAGGCTCCCGGAGGTCCTCCTCCGAGGTCAGGCCGCCCAGCTTGGCGTAGTCATCGCCCATGGCGTCATCCACCAGCTCCACCAGATCCTGAGCGGTGAGGATACCGGCGATCCTTCCGTCCTCCGTCAGCACCGGCAGGGAATCCTCCTCATACTCTGCGATCCGGTCGATGCAGTCCTCCACCTTTTCATGGGCCAACACATAGGGATAGCTGCGGCGGATGATCCCGCTCAGCGGATCGTTTTCACGGGCGATGATCAGATCCTTCAGGTCGATGGCCCCGGCAAAGACGCCGCTGCCGTCCACCACATACAGCGTGGAGATATTATCGTGCTCACCGGCCTGCCGCACCAGCTCATTCATGGCGCCGCAGACGGTCAGTGTGTCCGGGATGCAGACGAAATTGCCGCTCATGCGGCTGCCGATCTCCTCCTGATGAAAGGCCAGCAGCCGCCGGACATCCTTCCGGGTGTCGTCGTCCAGATGGGCGGCTAGAGCCTGCTTCTTCTCCGCCGGAAGCTCCCGCAGCATATCCAGCGCATCCGCCGTGTCCATGTCGGTGATCACCGCCGCCGCCAGATCCGCCGGAAGTTCCGCCAGGAGGCGAGAGGCATCGTCCAGATAGGGGAATATCTCTGCCAGCGTCCGGGCGTCCAGCTGCCGGAACAACCGCTCCCGCTCCGCATCCGTCAGCAGGGTGACGGCCTTGGCCACATCCCGCTGGTGATAGTGCTTCAGCAGCTCCGGCAGGCGGTCACCGTTTTGGGCCGTGCGGATGACCGCTGCGATTTCCTGTGCGAACTCCTTGTTTACCATTCTGTTCATCATATTCTTGTCCTCCTTTGACGCTACTTTGGGCAAAATGGGCGCAAAAATACACCGCCTCAGAGATAGTTGCCACAGCAAGACGTCTCCGGTGCGGTGCAGAAGGACACGACAAAGTAGAATGCGGTCAGCTCCTGTCCATGGATGACCACACCCTGTGTCTCTGCAGGCCGCATACCCGGCTTCGTCCTGTACTTCCGCAGCTATCCATGAACATTCACCTCCGTTGATGGCTGAAATAGGTCTTTTTTGACCACAACCCATCATAGCAGAACCCATCGGCACTGTCAACCGTTTCTTTCCCCGGTTTTTTGCAGCCCCGGAGGCCCCATGGCCTCCGGGGCTGCACTCCCGGCATTTACTGTCCTCGTGGCCGGATCTCCACATTCCTGCCGCCAAGACTCTCATAGATGCGGTGGGAAACGGAGAGGACGGTGCGCCCACGGGAGGCCTGACGCAGGGCCTCCCGTACACGGGCCTCCGTCTCGGCATCCAGATTGGCGGTGATCTCATCCAGCAGCAGCACAGCGGGGTCTGCCGCTGCGGCCCGTGCAATGGACAGCAGCTGCCACTCCCCCTGAGAGAATATCCCGTCCGTACACACCGTGTCATGCCCCTCCGGCAGCGCTTGGATGGCCTCGTCGATCCCCCGGACGATGGTGTCCGGCCCTTCTCCCTGCACGATGTGGCGGAAGAGCTTGATGACGGCGTAGTCCGGCACACTGCACGCCCCGCCGTCTGCGTGCCTCTCCGCCACGCAGTAGGAGCCCTTGCCCAGATGCGGGTCCTCCACATACTCGATGCGCTCCAGCTCCGTCACCACCTTGGCCGCATCCACCAGCGCACTGCGCCCCTTCTCTGGGGGGGACTTGGAGAGCGCCCAGCGGGATTCCTTTTACTGGGCGCTTTACTGCTCTGACAGCACCATGGAGGCCGTCCGGGCCACGGAGGGGCGCTACCGACGGTGTTTACTACGCCAGCATCAACATGAAGAACGCCAGCAATCCGCAGCAGTATTCCACGGGCAACGCCTCTCTGCAAGGCAGCGCCAGCCAAGACCATCCATCTGACGGCTCTGGGGACCGGGGTCGCTCAGAGCATCTACGAATAAAATCAAATGCTCCGGGATTTTCTCATCCGGCTGGGCGTCAGCGAGGCACCGCTGCCAAGGATGCCCGCAAAATGGAGCACGCTGTCGGCGCGGCAGACAGAGCATCTGGTGTACTTCCTCTGCTTCGTCAAGACCCTCCGCAAGGAGCCGGAGACGACGGAGTCCTGAGCCGCTTCTTGCAAAGTGTAAGGCTTCGGGTATATTTTCTTCTTCCTTTTATTTCGTTTCTCTGCTATACTGGAGCCATACCAGGAAACACACGGCGGAGGTTCTTCCCTTCTCTGCCGGAAAATCGTAAGGAGGATACCACCATGCGTTATGAAATCAAAGGCACTCCCTTCCCCGTGGTGATCTGTCAGCTGGAAGACGGCGAGCAGATGGTCACGGAGCGTGGCTCCATGGTCTGGATGAGCCCTAATATGGAGATGCAGACCCATGGCGGTGGACTGGGGCGGATGTTCTCTAAAATGTTCTCCGGCGAGAGTATGTTCCAGAACATCTACACCGCTCACGGCGCCGGGATGATCGCCTTCGGCTCCAGCTTCCCCGGCCAGATCAAGGAGATCGCCATCACTCCCGGCCACGATATGATCCTCCAGAAGAGTGCCTTTCTGGCCGCCGTGCCGGGAGTAGAGCTGTCCATCCACTTCAACCAGCGGCTGGGCGCAGGCCTCTTCGGCGGCGAGGGCTTCATCATGCAGCGCCTCAGCGGCAGCGGCATGGCCTTTGCCGAGATTGACGGCACGCTGGTGGAGTACGACCTCCAGCCGGGTCAGCAGATCGTGGTGGACACCGGCAACGTGGCGGGCTTCACCGCCGGGGTGCAGATGGAGATCCGTCAGGTTCCCGGCATGAAGAACAAGCTGTTGGGCGGCGAGGGCCTTTTCAACACCGTCCTCACCGGTCCCGGACGTATCTGGCTGCAGACCATGCCCATCTCCGGCGTGGCCGCCGCCCTGCTGCCCTATATCCCCACCGGCAACAATTAAGCTGTCTGTCAGGCCCGCAGAGTCCTTCTTTGCGGGCTTGGCAAATTTTTTTATTTTTCACGCAATAAAACCGCATCTCCACGCATTACAGGGATGACAGGAGATAAAAGCCTATGACTGCATGGCCCGCCACAACCGAATATGCCGGCAGCAGTGCTCATCTGACGGAGCTGCTGGCCGCCATCGCCGCCGGGCAGCAGGATGCGCTGGCGCAGCTCTACCATCTCACCCGAACGGCGGTGTATGGTCTGTCGCTGTCGTACCTGAAAAACACCCACGACGCACAGGATATCACGCAGGATGTATTCGTTCATGTGTGGGATCACGCCCCGCAGTATCGCCCCACCGGCTCTCCCATGGGCTGGCTGCTGACGGTCTGCCGGAATCTGTGCCTGATGCGCCTGCGGCGCACGGAGCGCCACGCCGTTCTCAGCGAGGCAGAATGGGACGCCATTCCCCAGCAGGAGACCGGTCTGACCACAGAGGAGCGAACGCTGCTGCAGCACGTTCTGTCCCGTCTGGGGGAGGAGGAGCGGCGCATCGTACTGCTCCATGCCGTCACCGGGCTAAAGCACCGGGAGATCGCCGCTCTGCTGGAGCTGCCCCTCCCCACCGTCCTGTCGAAGTATCACCGAGCAATCCGAAAAATGCGTGCTGATCTGGAAGGAGATAACGCCCATGACAAATGAAAAGCTGGAACAGTGCCTTGCACAAGCGCTGGAAAAAACAGCCCCCCATGACGTGGACGGCGTTCTCTCCCGCTGTGAGAAGCGGAAAGGAACGGAAATCCCCATGAAAACAAAACCTCACTCCCTGAAAAAATGGATGGCGATGGCGGCCTGTCTGGCCCTTCTGCTGCTGTGCGGCGGCGGACTGTTTCTGCGGCAGGCCAATGCTGTGGCCTCTGTGGTCTCCATCGACGTCAACCCCAGCATCGAGCTGCGGGTCAACCAAAATGAAAAGGTTCTGGCCTGCGTGCCTATGAACGACGACGCCCATGCCATTCTGGCGGATATGGGCGACGGCGAGGATCTGAAGGGGGCCAAGCTGGATGTGGCAGTAAACGCCATCGTCGGCAGTCTGGTCCGCAACGGCTATCTGGAGAGCATCTCCTCCGCCATCATGATCTCCGTAGAGGATCGGGATCAGAGCCGGGCTCACCGACTGCAGCAGGACCTCTCCGCCGCCGTGGACGGCATCCTGCGGGACAGCGCCTCTCAGGCCTCCGTATTGACCCAGACGGTCACGCAGGACACGTCTCTGGAGAAGCAGGCCAAAGACCACCACATCTCCACCGGCAAGGCGGCGCTGGTGAACCGTATCCTCGCCCTGAACAACAGTCTGTCCTTTGAGGAGCTGTCCAGGCTCTCCATCGGTGAGCTGAAGGATCTGGCCGAGACCGGCGCTCCTGCCATGCCCATCGGCATGGAGCGAGCACTGGAGATCGCCCTGCTCACCTGCGGGCAGTCCGCCGACCAGCTGACCAAGCAGGAGGTGGACGCTGAGCTGGACGAGGTTCCCGCCCACTACGAGGTGGAGCTGGAGGACCGCAGCGGTACGGAGTACGAGTATCGCATCGATGCCTATACCGGCGCTGTGCTCACCTCCTATGTGGAGCCGGACGGTCACGACGATGTGGATGACCACGATGACTATGATGATGACTACGACGATGACGACGATGATGACGACGATGATGCCCAGCCCACCGGCAGTGCCCAGCCCACCGGGCAGATCGGCCACGCCGCAGCCAAGGCCGCTGCCCTGACCCACTCCGGTGTGTCAGAGAGTCAGGCCTACGACATGGATGTGGAGCTGGATGACGAGGATGGCCGCTGGGTATACGAGGTGGAATTCAAGGCGGATGGCATGGAGTACGAATATGTCATCGATGCCTATACCGGCGCTGTGCTGGAATACGATATGGAGCAGGACGATTGACCCCCTATAGCAAAAGAGGCAGGCACAAAAGTGCCTGCCTCTTTGTCGTTATTCCGATTCCGGCGGCGCTCCGGGGTCTCCCTCCGGCAGCGATGCCCCCTTGTCCTCGTCCTCCGACAGGGTGGGGATAAAGGCCTGCGCCAGCTTTCCCTTGCCCCGGTGCTTGATGTAGAAGTAGCCGATGACGCTGAAGGTCACGGCACCGATGAAGTTGACGAACAGATCCTCCATGGTATCGTACAGCCCGATATCCAGATACCCGTCAAAGCCCAGATCCGTGCCGTTGACGGCCACCGAGTGGATGCCGTCGATGGTGATGGGGGTGTTGCTGTTGGTGGGGTCCAGCATCACGGAGGTAATGCTCTGCACCACGGTGTCCTTCTGCATATCCAGATGGAACACCCGGTCCATGCCGAACTCGAAAAACTCCCACAGCACCCCCACAGTCATGGAGAAACAGAAGGCCGCCAGCGCCACATATACTGGCGACAGCTGGAACTTGATGCGGCTGTTGCGGTTCAGGATGTCGATAAGGGCAAAGCCCGTGGCGGCACAGAGGAAGCCCGTGGTGGTGTGGAGCATGGAGTCCCAGTTGGGGTAGGTGATGAAGTAACACTCCAGCTCCCCCAGTATCTCCGCTGCGAAAATGAACAGCAGGATAATGATCTCCAGCACCGACGGCAGTTGGATACCGAAGTTCTGCTGAATGAAAAACGGCAGGATGAACAGCGCCAGCACCAGCAGGCAGATGAAGGCACTTTCATATTCGCCCCGGATGATTGACATGACCAGCTCCGCCAGCACGATCAACCGCAGGGCCACATATACGGCGAACACCGCCGGCTGCTTGTGAATGGCCTCCTTCAGCCGCTGGACCGTATCTCTGGGTTTGGGCGTTTTTTTCATAAAGGCTCCTTCCCGGCACAGCACTGCGCCGCTGTGGTTTTTTCTGCATGGTATCATATCCCCGGTCAAAACGCAACGAAAAATGTGACAAAAATCGTGGCGGCCCGTCTTGACAAGCGGCCCGCTGTGTGGTAATCTAATAAAAATTTGCCATGCGGAGGTGATCACCGTGACCGTCGTTTTTCAGGATGCCCAGATATTCCGCCGAGGTGTTCTCACCCGTGGGGATGCTGTTTTCTCTTTTGAAATCCGACAGGGCGCCAGTGTTTCTCCCGTTCATATTCCCGCCTCTTCTTTTGTGATATGTCCCGGTTTCGTTGATGTGCACGTGCATCTTCGTGAACCGGGCTTTTCTTATAAGGAGACCATGTCCAGCGGCACCCAAGCCGCCGCCCACGGCGGATATACCACGGTGTGTGCCATGCCAAATCTGGACCCGGTGCCGGACAGCCTGCCCCAGCTGGAGCAGCAGCTGGCCCTGATCCGCCGGGATGCCGCCATCCGGGTGCTGCCCTATGGCTCCATCACCCGTGGCCAGCTGGGGGAGGAGCTGTCGGACATGGCGGCCATGGCCCCCTATGTGGCGGCCTTCTCCGACGACGGGCGAGGTGTGCAGAGCGAGGCGCAGATGCGCCTTGCCATGGAAACCGCCAAGGGGCTTCATAAGCTCATCGTGGCCCACTGCGAGGACAACTCCCTCCTCCACGGGGGCTACATCCACGACGGGGCTTACGCCCGCACCCACGGCCACCGGGGCATCTGCTCCGAAAGCGAGTGGGGGCAGATCCGGCGGGATCTGGAGCTGGTGCGCCAGACCGGCTGCGGCTACCACGTCTGCCACATCTCCACCAAGGAGAGCGTGGCCCTGATCCGCCGGGCCAAGGCGGAGGGGCTGGACGTCACCTGTGAGACGGCCCCCCACTATCTGCTGATGGACGAAACCATGCTGCAGGAGGACGGCCGCTTCAAGATGAATCCCCCTCTCCGCAGTCCCGCCGACCGGGAGGCCCTGCTGGAGGGGCTGGCCGACGGCACCATCGACATGATCGCCACCGATCACGCCCCCCACAGCGCCGAGGAGAAGTCCCGCGGGTTGGAGAAGAGCGCCATGGGTATCGTGGGGCTGGAGACCGCCTTCCCCCTGCTGTATACCTATCTGGTAAAGCCGGGCCTGCTCTCCTTCCCCCGTCTGATGGAGCTGCTCCACGATGCTCCCTGCCGCCGCTTCGGCCTCCCGCAGGGGGAGATGGATGGTCCCCACGCCGATTTCACGGTCTTTGACCTGTCGGCCTCGTATCCCATCGACCCGGCGGACTTCCTCTCTCAGGGGAAGGCCACCCCCTTCACCGGCTGGCCGGTACAGGCCCGCTGCCTGCTGACGGTCTGCAACGGCCGCCTCGTCTGGCAGGACGGTGATCTCTTTTCCAAGGAGGACCGCACATGAAGCAGGTCACATGGACCATTACGGAAAATACGCCCCTGACGCCGGACACCTACCGCCTGCGCCTTGCCGGCGACACGGACGCCATCACGGCCCCCGGTCAGTTCGTAAACCTGAAGCTCTCCGGCTTCTACCTGCGCCGCCCCATCTCCGTCTGCGACTGGGAGCCCGGTGCCGCCACCCTTATCTATAAGGTGCTGGGCCACGGCACGGCGGCCATGACCCATCTCCCCGCCGGAACGGAGCTGGATGTGCTGACAGGGCTGGGCAACGGCTACGACACATCTCTCGCCGGGGAGCGCCCCCTGCTGGTGGGCGGCGGCGTCGGCATCCCGCCCCTGTACGGACTGGCCCGCCGCCTGACGGCGGAGCATCGTCAGGTCACGGCGGTGCTGGGCTACAACCGGGCGTCAGATATTTTTCTGGCGGAGGAACTGCATGCGCTGGGCGTCACCGTCCGCCTCCTCACCGCCGACGGCAGCGCCGGGACCTGCGGCCTTGTCACCGACGGCATGGAGGGCGTGAATTACACCCACCTCTATACCTGCGGGCCGGAGGCCATGCTCCACGCCGTGTGGCAGCGCTGCCGCACCGATGGGCAGTTCAGTTTTGAAGAGCGCATGGGCTGCGGCTTCGGGGCCTGCATGGGCTGCACCTGCCGCACCAAGTACGGCCACAAGCGCATCTGCAAGGACGGCCCCGTCCTGCGAAGGGAGGAGATCGTATGGTAAATACCGCCGTCACCCTCTGCGGCCTGCCGCTGGAGAATCCCGTCATCCCCGCCAGCGGCACCTTCGGCTATGGGTATGAATTTGCACAGGTCTACGACATCAACTGTCTGGGGACCTTCTCCTTCAAGGGGACGACGCTCACCCCCCGGTACGGAAACCCCACCCCCCGCATCGCCGAATACGCCGGGGGCCTGCTGAACTCTGTGGGGCTGCAAAACCCCGGTGTGGAGGCCGTCATCCGGGAGGAGCTGCCCCGTCTGCGGGAGGTCTTTCACAAGCCGGTGATGGCCAACGTCAGCGGCTTCTCCATAGAGGAATACGCCCAAGTATGCCGGCAGCTGGACGGGGCGGAGCAGGTAGGCTGGCTGGAGGTGAATATCTCCTGCCCCAACGTCCACGGCGGCGGAGCCGCCTTCGGCGCAGACCCCCGGACGGCAGCCGCCGTCACACGGGCCGTCCGTGACGTGACGAAAAAGCCGGTCATCATGAAGCTCTCCCCGGCTGCGGCGGATATCGCTGCCGTGGCACGGGCCTGTCAGGAGGCCGGGGCCGACGGTGTCAGCCTTATCAATACTCTGCCGGGGATGCGGATCGATCTGAAGCGCCGCCGTCCCCTGCTGGCCAACGGCACCGGCGGAATGTCCGGCCCCGGCATCTTTCCGCTGGCGGTGCGGATGGTGTATCAGGTCTACGAGGCCGTGGACATTCCCATCGTGGGCATGGGCGGCGTCAGCACCGCCGAGGACGTGCTGGAGCTGATGCTGGCCGGGGCCACCGCCGTGGGCGTGGGAGCCGCCAATCTGGTGGAACCCTGCGCCTGCCGGAAAATCATACAGGACCTGCCTGCCGCCATGGAGCGGTACGGCATTCAGCAGCTTACGGATATCATAGGAGGAGCACATCATGGGTAAAGACGTTATCATTGCACTGGACTTCGACAGCCGGGAGAAAACACTGGTTTTTCTGGACCGCTTCACAGAGGAGAAGCCCTTCGTCAAGGTGGGCATGGAGCTGTTTTACGCCGAGGGTCCCGCCATCGTCCGGGAGATCCGCCGCCGGGGCCACCGCATCTTTCTGGATCTGAAGCTCCACGACATCCCCAACACGGTGAGAAAGGCCATGGCCGCCCTGTCGGCGCTGGATGTGGACATCATCAACCTCCACGCCGCCGGTACCGCCGCCATGATGACCGCCGCTCTGGAGGGCCTCACCCGCCCCGACGGCACCCGCCCTCTGCTCATCGCCGTCACCCAGTTGACCTCCACCGATCAGGAGCGCATGGAGCGGGAACTGCTGATCCACGCCCCGCTGGAGGAGGTGGTGCTCAGCTACGCCGCCAACGCCGCTGCGGCGGGGCTGGACGGTGTGGTCTGTTCCCCGCTGGAGGCCGGAGCCATCCACCGGCGCTGCGGGGCCGACTTCCTGACGGTGACCCCCGGTGTCCGGTTCGCCGGAGGGGATGCCGGGGATCAGAAGCGGGTCACCACCCCCGCCAAGGCCCGTGAGTTGGGCTCTGATTACATCGTGGTGGGCCGCCCCATCACGCAGGCGGAGAACCCTGTGGCGGCCTATCGCCGCTGTGTAAAGGAGTTTGTGGGCTGATGCGCTGGAATACGGTACTTTTCGATCTGGACGGCACGGTGACGGACCCCAAGGAGGGCATCACCTGCGCCGTGGCCTACGCTCTGCGGCAGCAGGGCATCATCGCCGACCCCGATACCCTCACCTCCTTCATCGGCCCTCCCCTCCACGAGAGCTTCCCGGAGCTGTTCGGCCTGACGGAGGAGCAGACGGATCGGGCCGTGGAGGACTTCCGGGTGTACTTCTCCCGGCAGGGCTGGGCGGAGAACATCCCCTACAAGGGCATGGCGGAGTTGCTGGAGAGCCTGCAAGGAGCCGGGCTGAAGCTGGTCATCGCCACCTCCAAGCCGGAGGAATTCGCCCTGCGCATCATGGAGCACTTCGGTCTGGCCGCTTACTTCCACCGCATCTGCGGCGCACAGAGGGAGGACCGGGCCAGTGCGCAGAAGGGCAGCGTGGTGGCCGACGCCCTGCGCCGCAGCGCCACGGACGGCCCCGCCGTCATGGTGGGCGACCGCCGCTTCGACGTCGCCGGCGCCCATGAAAACGGTCTGCCCGCCATCGGCGTTCTCTACGGCTACGGCGGCCGGGAGGAACTGGAAAACGCCGGAGCCGACTATCTGGCCGCCGATCTTCACGAGCTCAAGCAGCTTCTGCTGCAGGAATAGGAGGAACTTATGGACAACATCCGCACCCACATTGCCCGGCACCTGCTCTCCATCGGAGCGGTGTTTCTGCGGCCCGACGAGCCCTTTGTCTGGGCCAGCGGCATCAAAAGCCCCATCTACTGCGACAACCGCCTGATCCTCACCGCCCCGGAGGCCCGGAACGAGGTGGAGCAGGCCATTGCCGACACCGTCCGCCGGGAGTACCCGGAGGCGCAGGTGCTCATGGGTACCGCCACCGCCGGTATCGCCCATGCCGCCATCGCCGCCCACCTGCTGGGCCTGCCCATGGGCTACGTCCGCTCCGGCAGCAAGGATCACGGCCGCAGGAACCAGATCGAGGGCAAGCTGACCCCCGGCGAGAGGGTGGTGGTCATCGAGGACCTGATCTCCACCGGCGGCAGTGTGCTGGACACCGTGGCCGCCCTGCGGGCCGCCGGAGCGGAGGTGCTGGGCGTCATCAGCATCTTCACCTACGGCATGGCCAAGGGCCGCCAGCGGCTGGCCGAGGCCGGTGTCAAGTGCGTCAGCCTCACCGATCTGGACACCATCGCTCAGGTGGGCGTCCAGCAGGGATACATCACGCAGGGGGACGTGGCCCGGCTGCTGGCCTTCCGGGATGACCCCTCCGACGAAAACTGGATCAGAAAAGGAGAATGAACCGTATGAACCATCTCATTGACATTTTGCAGCTGTCCCCGGAGGAGATCATGGAGCTGGTGAGCACCGCCTGCGACATCATCGACCATCCCGCCGCCTATGCCCACAAGTGCGACGGCAAAATACTGGCCACCCTGTTCTTCGAGCCCTCCACCCGCACCCGTCTCAGCTTCGAGAGTGCCATGCTGAGTCTGGGCGGGCAGGTGCTGGGCTTCTCCTCCGCCAGCAGCTCCTCCGCCGCCAAGGGCGAGAGCGTGTCCGACACCATCCGCACCGTCAGCTGTTACAGCGATATCATCGCCATGCGCCACCCCAAGGAGGGTGCTCCGCTGGTGGCCTCCCGCCACTCGCTGGTACCCATCATCAACGCCGGAGACGGTGGCCACAACCACCCCACCCAGACCTTGACGGATCTGCTGACCATCCACCGGGAGAAGGGCCGCTTCGACGATCTGACCATCGGCCTGTGCGGCGACCTGAAATTCGGCCGCACCGTCCACTCTCTGGTGGCCGCCATGAGCCGCTATACCGGCATCCGCTTCGTGCTCATCTCCCCGGAGGAGCTGAAGCTGCCCCGTTACGTCAAGGAGCAGTACATCAAGAACAAAAACATCCCCTACATCCAGTCCACCTCTCTGGATGAGGTGATGCCGGAGCTGGATATCCTCTATATGACCCGTGTCCAGCGGGAGCGGTTTTTCAACGAGGAGGACTATCTGCGCCTGAAGGACAGCTACATCCTCACCCCGGAGAAGCTGAAAAACGCCAAGCCGGACCTGCGGATCCTGCATCCCCTGCCCCGTGTCAATGAGATCTCTGTGGCGGTGGATGAGGACCCCCGTGCCTGCTACTTCCAGCAGGTGCAATACGGCAAGTACATCCGCATGGCGCTGATCCTGAAGCTGCTGAACATCGCTTGAAATGAGGGAGGATATTACCATGATTATTGATTCCATTCAGAACGGCATCGTCATCGACCATATCTCCGCCGGAAAGGCCATGGAGCTGTATCGCATTCTGGGGCTGGACAAGTTGGACTGCACCGTGGCCATCCTGAAAAACGTCACCAGCGGCAAGCTGGGCCGCAAGGACATCATCAAGATCGACCGTGAGATGGAGCTGGACTGGGACCTCATCGGCTACGTGGACCCCAGCATCACCGTCAACAGCATCCGGGACGGCCAGCTGGTGGAAAAGCGCACCCTGAAGCTGCCGGAGCGCATCCGTGGCGTGCTGCGCTGCAAGAATCCCCGGTGCATCACCTCCGTGGAGCAGGAGCTGCCCCAGGAGTTCGTGCTCACCGATCGAGAAAAGCGGGTCTATCGCTGCATCTACTGCGAGACGCAGGCTGAGAAGTAACTCACCTATCAAGAAGGCCCACGGCTGCGCCGTGGGCCTTCTTGCATTCTTCCCATTTCCCGTTTTCCCCTTCCATATTCCTCCCATAGGTCTGTGTTTTGCGTCCGCTATATTTTAATACAATCATGTATACATTATTTGAATCGAAAATTGCGATATTTGGGCTTTATATGCTGAAATCGCTATTTGCCACCGGCGTGGCCAAATGGTAGAATCCTCTGTGGCAAAGCGTTTCAGCGGGTCGCTGCCGTCGGGTATGCTTCCCGAGCAGGGTGGCCAGTCTGAAGCTTTGAAGATACCGTGCCGTCAGGGCACAGCAGGAGGCAGGCAAAATTGCTCACTATGGGAATCGATTCCGGCTCCGCCATGACCAAGGCGGTGCTGTTTGACGGGCAGGAGGTCGTGGACTTCCGAATGGAGCCCAGCGGCTCCACCCCCGGCCGGGTCATCCATCGGCTCTATGAGGAACTGAGGACCCCCGACACCGCCTTTGTGGTGGCCACCGGCTATGGCCGGGCGCTGCTGCCGGAGGCGGACAAGTCCATCACGGAGATCACCTGCCACGGGGCCGGGGCCGCTTTTCTCTGCCCCGGCTGCGACACGGTCATCGACATCGGCGGGCAGGACAGCAAGGTGATCCTGCTGGATCCCGCCGGCGGGCAGGTAAAGGACTTCCTGATGAACGACAAGTGCGCCGCCGGAACGGGCCGGTTTCTGGAAATGACCATGAGCCGGGTGGGCAGCGACATCGCCTCCATCGATACCTTTGTGGAGGGGGCGGAGCCGGTGACCATCAACAGTATGTGCGCCGTGTTTGCCGAGAGCGAGATCATCGGCCTGCTGGCACAGGAGACGCCTCCCGGCAACATTGCGTTGGGGTGCATCTACTCCATCTGCCGCCGCACCGCCATCTTTGCCCAAAAGCTGGCTCCGGAGCATCCCAAGGTGTTCTTCTCCGGCGGACTGGCCCAGTCGCAGGTGGTGCGGGAGGTGCTGGCCCGGTATCTGGACGTAGAGAGCGTCGCCGCCCATCCCCTGTGCCAGTATAACGGCGCCATCGGCGCTGCGGTGCTGGGCTGGAAGCGGGTCAATCGATAAATGAAAAGGGCCGGCCTCCACCGGTCAAGATATATGTGAAAAGAAAGGATCAAGCGTATGGTTGAGCTGAAAAAGGATCTGCCGGAAATTTTTGAAGAGTTTGCCGATCAGCGGAGAAACTCCTTCCTGGCCATCAAGAAGCTGAAGGAGCAGGGCGTGCCTGTGGTGGGTGCCTTCTGCACCTACCTCCCCAAGGAGCTGCCCCGTGCCATGGGCGCCGCGGTAGTGGGTCTGTGTTCCGTGTCGGATGAGACCATCCCCGACGCCGAGAAGGATCTGCCCCGGAACCTGTGTCCCCTCATCAAGTCCAGCTACGGCTTCGCCAAGACGGACAAGTGTCCCTTCTTCTACTTCTCCGATCTGGTGGTAGGCGAGACCACCTGCGACGGCAAGAAGAAGATGTATGAGATGCTGGCTGAGTTCAAGCCCGTCTACGTCATCGAGCTGCCCAACCGGCAGTCCGAGGAGGGCATCGCCATGTACCGCCGGGAGATCATCCGGTTCAAGGAGGAACTGGAGCGTCGCTTCGAGACCACCATCACCGAGGAGGCCATCCGCCACGAGATCCACCTGAACAACGAGATCACCAAGTCCCTGCTGCGGCTGCAGTACCTCATGGCCAACGATCCCGCCCCCGTCAGCGGTCTGAACATCGTCAATACCGCCTACGGCAGCGGCTTCAACATGGACGTGGAGTCCCTGCCTGCCCGCATCAACGATCTGGCGGACCAGATCGAGGCGGAGTACGCCGCCGGCAAGAACGAGGGCAAGAAGCCCCGTATCTTGGTGACGGGCTCCCCCTCCGGCGGCGCAGCCCTGAAAGTCATCCGGGCCATTGAGGACGCCGGCGCTGTGGTGGTGGCCTTTGAGAATTGCAGCGGCCTGAAATCCATGCTCCTCACCGACGAGGAGAACCCCGACGTCTACGACGCTTTGGCCCGGCGGTATCTGGGCATCGGCTGCTCCTGTATGTCCCCCAACCCCAACCGGTTGGCCATGCTGGATAAGCTCATCGACGAGTTCCACGTGGACGGTGTGGTGGATATCATCCTGCAGGCCTGCCATACCTACAACGTGGAGACAGCGCTGGTGGGCAAGCTGGTGAAGGAGAAGAAGGGCATCCCCTACACTGTGGTGGAGACCGACTACTCTCAGGCCGACGTAGGCCAGATCCAGACCCGCATGGCCGCCTTCGTGGAGATGCTGTAAGGCGGAGCGGCGTATGAAATTCGACTTTACCACCATCTATGACCGCCGTGGGAGAGACGCCATGGCGGTGGACGCCGTGGAGAAGATCCCGGTGTTCCAGCCCAACGAGGGCTTCGACGCCATCCCCATGTGGGTAGCAGATATGAACTTCGCCACGGCCCCCGCCGTGACGGAGGCCATCCGGAAGCGGCTGGAGCATCCTCTGTTCGGCTACTTTATGACCAGCGATGAGTACTTTGACTCCATCATCCGCTGGCAGGAGCGCCGCAACGGCGTCACCGGGCTGGAGAAGGAGCACATCGGCTACGAAAACGGCGTACTGGGCGGCCTTATGAGCGCCTTGGCCGCCGTGTGCGCCAGAGGCGACAACGTGCTGGTCCACTCCCCCACCTACATCGGCTTCACCCGTTCCATCGAAAACGGCGGCTATCACGTCATCACCAGCCCCCTGAAGCCGGACCGCTACGGTGTGCAGCGCATGGACTTCTTCGACATGGAGACCAAGATCAAGCGCAACGACATCCGTGCGGTGGTGTTCTGCTCCCCCCACAACCCCACAGGCCGTGTATGGGAGCAGGAGGAGCTGGAGCAATTCATGGACATGGCCCGGCGGCTGAATGTAACGGTGATCTCCGACGAGATCTGGTCGGACCTGACCCTCCGTGGTCACCGCCACATCCCCCTGCAATCCGTGTCCGATGACGCCCGGCAACGCACCGTGGCCCTGTACGCCCCCTCCAAGACCTTCAATCTGGCAGGCCTCATCGGCAGCTACCACATCGTGTATAACGAAACTCTCCATAAACGGATGAAGAAGGAGAGCAGTCTCAGCCACTACAACAGCATGAACGTGTTGTCCATGCACGCCCTCATCGGCGCTTACAGCGACGAGGGCAGCCAGTGGGTGGATGAGCTGCGGGAGGTACTGACGGAGAACGTCAAGTACGCCTGCAGGTTCATCCGCAAGAATCTGCCGGGGGTCAGCGTGCAGCAGCCGGAGGGCACCTATATGCTGTTTCTGGACTGCGAGGAGTACTGCCGCCGCAGCGGCCGCACCTTGGACGAGGTGAAAAAGGCCGGCTACGAGGTGGGCGTTGTGTGGCAGGACGGCCGTCCCTTCCACGGGGCGCACCACATCCGCATGAATCTGGCCCTGCCCATGGAGAAGGTCGTCATTGCCATGGATCGGCTGAAGGAATACGTGTTCATCTGATAGATCTCCCGGCAACGGGCTTCTATACATCATAATCATCAAAATCACAAGAGGAGAAAAGACATGAAGAAGCTTTCCAAAGTCATTTGCCTCGTCCTCTCCGCTCTGATGCTGCTGAGCCTTGCGGCCTGCGGCAAGCAGGCCGGCGGGGCGGACGATGCTCAGGGTAAGCCCATCGAGGGCGGCACCTTCGTCTACGCCATCGAGGAACCCATCACCTCCCTGAACTGGTACAACAACAGCTCCACGGATCTGGGCAAGCAGGTGTTCCAGAACCTGTATGACCCCATGTGGAAGTCCAACACCGACGGTTCTCTGGACTATCGTCTGGCGAAGAGCGTGGACATCAGCGAGGACGGTACCACCTACACCCTGACCCTGCGGGACGACATCTACTGGAGCGACGGTGAGAAGATCACTACCGATGACATCGTGTTCACTCTGGATACGCTGACTGTTCCCGAGGTGGCTCCCAGCACCGCTGCCGCCTACAAGGTGGACGGCGAGTTCTGCACCTATGAGAAGCAGAGCGATACCGTCATCGTGTTCAAGGTCGGCCGGGCCTCCAACCTGTTCAAGAAGGCTCTGGGCGCCCTGTATGTCCTGCCTGCCCACTGCTTCGAGGGGGTACCCGCCACTGAGGTACTGACCTGTGAGCAGAACGCCAACATCGCCACCAGCGGTGCCTTCGTGGTGGATAGCTTCAGCGTGGGCGAGAAGCTGGTGTGCCTGAAGAACCCCAGCTACTACCGCACGGCCGCCCACATCGACGGCTTTGAGGTCCGCTGCGTCTCTGACGCCAGCACGCAGGAGATCGCCTTCCGCAACAAGGAGCTCTCCATCTTCACCATCAGCAACGCCGAGACGCTGGCCAACTATAAGGATAACGACGAGTATCAGGTGGTGTCCTACCCCGACGGCCGCATCACCTTCATGGAGATCAACCCCAACAGCGAGGCCATGTCCACCATGGAGGCCCGTCAGGCTGTGATCTATGCGCTGGATCTGGACGCTCTGGTGTACGGCACCTACGGCGACGAGGCCCTGTGCCGAACCGCCACCAGCATCCTGTCCACCGTTTCCATGTTCTATAACCCCGAGATCACCAACTACAAGCAGGATCTGGACAAGGCCGCCCAGCTCATCGAGCAGACCGGTCTGAAGGACAAGACCATCAAGATCATCTATAACTCCGCCCGTGTGGGTCAGGAGGAGCTGGCCACCATGATCAAGAGCCAGCTGGACGCTGTGGGCCTCAATGCCCAGATCGACTCCATGGAGACCGCCGCCTACTTCAAGTCCTACTTCTATGCCACCGATTCCTATGACATTGCGCTTATGGGCAACGGTATGCTGGACGATCCCAGCGGCTTCGTGGGCCTGTTCGCCCACACCCGCTCCGGCGCCAATATGTACACCACCGACGAGGTGGATAGCCTGTGGGCACAGCTGGATCGTGAGATGGATCCCGCTGTCCGTCAGGACATCATGAATCAGGGCCTGCAGGCCCTGAAGGACTGCTGGTCCTGCGTACCCGTGCTGGATACCAACTATGTCTGCGCCGCCCAGAAGAACATCGGCGGCTTCGAGGCCAGCGACCGTCTCACTGACCTGACTCAGATCTACTTCATCGGCTGACACCGCCGCTGAGAGTGCAATTGCGTGGAGCCGGTCTCCACGCAATTGCCTTTCACGGCGGTATGAGGAAAAACATGAAAAAATACTTTCTGACCAGACTGGCTCTGGCCCTGCCGGTGATTTTGCTGGTATCCGTCTTTTCCTTTGCGCTGGTGTTTCTGGCCCCCGGCGACCCCGCCGCCCAGTACCGGACGCTGGAGATGACCGACGAGGAGTACGAGCAGCTGAAAACGGAGCTGGGCTACAACGATCCGGTCATCGTGCAGTATGGCCGGTGGCTGGGGAACGTCCTCCACGGGGACTTCGGCGTCTCCACCAGCAGCCACACCGGCGTGTGGCCCCTCATCAAGGCCAAACTCCCGGCCACCGTGGGGCTAATGGCCGCCTCCATCGTCTTTTCCCTGTTGGTATCCATCCCACTGGGGATGCTGGCGGGCTACTTTGAAAACTCATGGTTCGACCGCATCACCAACAGTCTGCACTATGTGGCCATCTCCATCCCCTCCTTCTGGTTCGCCATCATGCTCATCATCCTGTTCTCCCTGAATCTGGGCTGGCTGCCCAGCTCCGGGATGCGGACCACCGGCATACACACCTTCTGGGATCTGGCCCGCCACGCCATCATGCCGGTGCTGGTGCTGAGCATCGGGAAGATCTCCATCTACGCCCGGTACGTCCGGGCCGCCACCATCCAGCAGCTGTCGGAGGACTATGTGCTCTTCGCCATCTCCAAGGGGGCAAGCCGGGGCTATATCCTGTTGCGCCACGTGCTGAAGAACTGCCTGTTGCCGGTCATTACGCTGGTGGGCATGAATCTGGGCAGTCTGGTGTCCGGTGCCTACATCGTGGAGACCATCTTCGGCTGGCCGGGACTGGGTACCACCGGCATGAGCGCCATCTACTCCCGTGACTACAACATGATTATGGGAACCACCATGCTCTCGTGCCTGCTGCTGGTGGGCGGAAATCTGCTGGCGGATCTGTGCTACTGTCTGGCCGATCCCCGCATCAAGGCCATGCGAGGTGACAAGCGATGAAAAAGAATCATAAGCTGCCCCTCTCCATGGTTCTCAGCGGCGGTGTGCTGCTGCTGATCCTTCTGGCCGCCCTGCTGGCGCCCCTGTCCCCCCACGACCCCATCGCCGTGGAGACCGTGCAGAAGTTCCTGCCCCCCTCCGCCCAGCACCTGCTGGGAACGGATAACTTCGGCCGGGACACCTTCACCCGCCTGCTCTACGGCGGACGGGTCTCCCTGCTGGTGGGCTTTCTGTCCATGCTCATCTCCATTGTGTTCGGCACGGTGTACGGCATCGTTAGTGGCTCCTCCGGCAAGCTGGTGGACGGCTTCATGATGCGTATCGTGGACATCCTCATGTCGGTACCCAGCTTCCTCATTATCATCACTCTGAACATCTACATGAACGCCGGCATCCGGACGCTGGTGGTGACCATCGGTCTGTTCTCTTGGATGGGCGTGGCCCGCATCGTCCGGGCGGAGGTACTGAGTCTGCGGGAGCGGGACTTCATTCTGGCCTCCGAGGGGCTGGGCGCCCGGAAGAGCTGGGTCATCACCCGACACTTCGCCCGCAACGTCTTTTCCCCGGTGCTGGTGGCCTCCACCAACAGCATCGCCTCCGCTATCCTGACGGAGTCGTCCCTGAGCTATCTGGGCTTCGGCATCTCCATCCCCAACCCATCCTGGGGCGGTATGCTGGAGGGCGCCCAGACCTACATCCTCACCCACCCCTCACTGGCGGTCTATCCGGGCGTGTGCATCCTGCTGACCGTTCTGTGCTTCAATGTGCTGGGCAACGGCTTCCGCCGCCGCTTCAGCCCCAATTCCGGGAGGTAAGTCATGCATCAATACGACATCCGTGACCTCCGCATCCACTTCCCCACCCGCCGTGGCGTGGTGGAGGCAGTGCGGGGCGTCAGCTTCTACATGGATCAGGGCGAGTGCGTGGCGCTGGTGGGAGAATCCGGCTGCGGCAAATCCGTGACGGCCCGCTCCCTCATGGGCCTGACGGAGGTCACCGGCGGACGCTGTCAGCCCGGCAGCCAGATCCTCTGCCACGGGGAGAACATCCTCGATTACAGCAAGAAGCAGTGGCAGAGCTATCGGGGCCGGGACGCCGCCATGATCTTTCAGGACGCCATGACTTCCCTGAACCCCACCATGCAGATCGGTCATCAGATCGCCGAGTGCTACCGTTTCCATCAGAAGATCGGCCGCAAGGAGGCGCTGGAGAAGGCGGCGGAGATGCTGGCGCTGGTGGGCATCTCTGACCCGGAGGCGGCCCTGCGCCGCTATCCCCACGAGTTCTCCGGCGGTATGCGCCAGCGTGTGATGATCGCCTCGGCGCTGGCCTGCCAGCCGGGGCTCCTCATTGCCGATGAGCCCACCACGGCGCTGGACGTGACCATTCAGGCCCAGATCCTGGACCTGATCCGCCAGATGAAGGAACGCAGCGGCACCACGGTGCTGCTCATCACCCACGACATGGGCGTGGTGGCGGGCCTGGCCCAGCGCATCGTCATCCTCTACGCCGGGTGCGTCATGGAGACCGGCACCACCGATGAAATTTTCTATCAGCCCGCCCATCCCTACACCAGGGGCCTGCAAAAGGCCTCCCCCCGTTTGGACGAAATGGGCGGTGGACGGCTCTACACCATCGAGGGAACGCCCCCGGAACTGATCGCACCGGATCCCGGCTGTCCCTTCGCCCCCCGCTGCCCCCACGCCACGGAGCAGTGCCGCCGGGAAATGCCCGCCCTGCGGGATCTGGGCGGTGGCCATCTGGTGGCCTGCCACCACGCAGAACAGGAGGTGACAGCATGAGCCAGCCCATCCTTCAGGTGGAGCACCTGAAAAAATACTTCCCCGCCGGGGGCCGCAAGGTCCTGCGTGCGGTGGATGACGTGAGCTTCTCTGTGCAGGAGGGAGAAATTCTCGGCATCGTAGGCGAGTCCGGCTGCGGCAAGACCACCTGCGGCCGCACCGCCATCGGCCTGTACAGCAAAACCGACGGCGTCTCCCTGTACCGTGGGGAGGACGTCCACCGGATGCGGGGCGCCAAGCGCCGTGCCTTCTGCTGTCAGGTGCAGACGGTCTTTCAGGACCCCTACGCCTCACTGGACCCCAAAAACAAGGTCATCGACCTCATTGCCGAGGGCATGGACATCCACCACCTGTACACCGGCCCGGCAGAGCGCCGGGAGAAGGTGCAGGCCCTGATGGAGCAGGTGGGTCTGAACCCCTCCGGCATCGACCGCTATCCCTACGAGTTCTCCGGCGGTATGCGCCAGCGCATCGGCATCGCCCGTGCGCTGGCGGTGGAGCCCCGGCTGCTGCTGTGCGACGAGCCCATTTCGGCGCTGGATGTGTCCATTCAGGCCCAAATCGTCAATCTGCTGCTGGACCTGCGGGAACAGAAGTCCCTGACCTATCTGCTGATCTCCCATGATCTGTCCATGGTGCGGCACCTGTCGGACCGTATTCTGGTAATGTATCTGGGGGAGGTGGTGGAGGAGAGTACGGCGCAGGAGCTGTACACCCACCCCCTGCACCCCTACACCAAGGCCCTCATCGCCGCCATCCCCATTCCCGATCCCAAGGTGGAACGGGCCCGTCCCCGCAGCGTGCTGCAAGGACAGGTCCCCAGTCCCGTGGACCCGCCTCCCGGCTGCCGGTTCGCCGGGCGCTGCCCCTACGCCACAGACCGCTGCCGGGCGGAGAAGCCGGAGCTCTGGGACATGGGCGGCGGCCACCGGGTGGCCTGCCATCTGTGCCGGTAACGGCCGTCGTATCGCATTTTCCTATGAAACGCCGGCATCCATCGTTTTTTGTCGTTTTACCCGTCCCCACCGGGGCGGTATAATGAACCCAAGCAAAGGTTCCCGCCCCAGCGGGCAGCCGATAGGAGGTAACATCACATGAGCAAAATTTTAGTCAACGCCGTGGGCGACGCCTGCCCCATTCCCGTCACGAAAACCATCCACGCCCTGTCCGGCATGACCGAGGCCGGTACGGTGGAGGTCCATGTGGACAACGAGACCGCCGTGCAGAATCTGAACCGTCTGGCCACCGGCAAGGGCCTGAAGTTCAGCGCCGAGAAGCGGGAGGAGAAGCTATTCGTGGTGACCCTGACGGTGGACGACCCCGCCGCCGTGTCCGGCACCGCTCCGGAGGAGGCCGCCTGCGCCCCGGATCACCGGGACAACACCGTGGTGGTCATCGGCACCAACTGCCTTGGCTCCGGTGACGATACGCTGGGTGCCACGCTGATGAAGGGCTTTCTCTACGCCCTGAGCCAGCAGGAGCATCTGCCCCGCACCATCCTGTTCTATAACGGCGGCGCCAAGGTCACCACCGAGGGTTCCGTCTCCATCGAGGACCTGAAGAACATGGAGGCACAGGGTGTGGAGATCCGCACCTGCGGCACCTGCCTGAACTACTACGGTCTCACCGACAAGCTGGCCGTGGGCTCCGTCACCAATATGTATGACATCGTGGAGACCATGACCTCCGCCGGGAAGGTCATCCGCCCGTAATTTTTCCCCAACAGCATAATAAAACAGGGAAGCGCTGTGCGCTTCCCTGTTTTTTGTCGGCCACGGACGAGACGGTGTCAGCGGTGCAGCAGCTGCTGACTGGCCTGTGCCATCTCCTGGAAGATACCTGCGTGACGGCGGGACACAATGGCCCGGATCACCAGCAGTGTGCCGATCATCAGCGCCACGGCAATGGCCAGACACAGCCACACCGACTGCACGAGTCCTGCGATGATGAAGCTGACGAAGGCCACACCGGAGGCGGTGAGGGCATAGGGCAACTGGGTGAACACATGGTTCAGGTGGAAGCAGTGAGCGCCCGCCGAGGCCATGATGGTGGTGTCGGAAATGGGCGAGCAGTGGTCGCCCATAACGCCGCCGGAGCAGGCTGCCGCCAGACCGATGGTACACAGCACCGGCTCCACGTCGTAGTTGAACACGGACACCACGATAGGGGCCATGATGCCGATGGTCCCCCAGGAGGTGCCGGTGGCAAAGCCGATGGCGCAGCCGATGAGGAAGATCACCGCCGGCAGGAACACCTTCAGATCCCCGGCCCCTGCCATGGCGTTCTTGACGAACACGGCGGAGTACATCCCGAAGCGGGTGAAAGAACACAGGGTCCATGCAAAGGTCAGAATGAGGATGGGGGCGATCATCTGGATAAAGCCCTGCGGCACAGACTCCATAGACTTTTCAAAGGAGATGGCCCCCCGCAGCCAGAAGTACACCACCGTGAACAGCATCCCCATAAGGCCACCCAAGGCCAGCGCCATGCCGGAGGAGGAGTTGGAGAAGGCCCCCACGAAGTCGTGGAAGTACTCGCTCTCGCCGTCATAGTAGCCGCCGGACCAGATCAGGGACACGATGCACACCACGATCAGCACCACCACCGGCAGCAGCAGATCCAGCACGGAGGAGCGGCCACGGGCGGGCTTTTCATAGTCGTCGGCCCCCTCAAAGGGGCGCTCCGGCGTGGTAAAGAGATCGTCCTTCACCTGAGCGTTATACTCATGGGTCAGCATGGAGCCGTAGTCGATGTTCATCACTGACAGCACCACGATCATCACCAACGTCAGCAGACAGTAGTAGTTCCACGGGATCTGCTTGATGAACATCTCGATGCCGTTGACGGCGTCGGACTGCACATAGCCGGATACCGCCGCCGCCCACGAGGACACTGGGGCGATCATGCACACCGGAGCCGCCGTGGCGTCGATGAGGTAGGCCAGCTTGGCACGGGAAATTTTGTGGCTCTCGGTGACGGGCCGCATCACAGCGCCCACCGTCAGGCAGTTGAAGTAGTCGTCGACGAAGATCAGCACGCCCAGCAGCATAGTCAGCAGCTGTGCGGCGCACCGGGTCTTTACGGTCTTGGAGGCCCAGCGTCCGAAGGCCTCCGATCCGCCGCCCTTGTTCATCAGATCCACCATGATGCCCAGCGTCACCAGAAAGACGATGATGCCCATGTTGCCGCTGTCGGCCAGCACGGAGACGATGCCGTAGTCTGCGCCCACCAGCGCCACAATGGTGTCCCATGGGGCAAACTGGGCGTACAGCAGAGCGCCCACCAAACACCCCAGAAACAGGGACGAGTAGACCTCCTTACTGATCAGGGCCAGCACGATGGCCACGATGGGCGGCAGCAGAGACCAGAAGGTACCGGCAAAGGGCGTGTCGGCCAGTACCGGCTCCCCCTCTACCTCCAGCGTGGGCAGGGGCGTCTCCCGGTATGTAAGGCCCAGCACCACCAGCAAAACGAGGAATACACCGACGGCTGTAAAGTATGCGATTTTTGTGCGTTTCTTTTCCATTGCGTGATTCGACCTCCTTATAGGATATTCCGTGGCTCCTAACGGCACCGATTATGGGTCCGGAAGCTTAATAAACCGACAGGGTGTTTCTTAAGTTTTCTGAAGACGGAAAACCCTCTCTCCCGTCAGCACCTCCCGCCGTGTGCCGTTCTTCACCGGATAAAGCGCAGCCGCCGGATGTTGTCCGGCGGCTGCGCTCACCAAATTTGAGGGGTCTATCCCCGTCACCCCTTCCGGGAGGATGATCCCATTCTACCGGTGCCTCCTTAATATTTCGTAGCAAAAAGTATGAAGGTTTCTTAAGGCTCTGCTAAAAAAGCCCTCAGGGGATTGACGGCGGCGGCAGGATCGCTATCATAAGGTCACAAGTTATTTTCAGCACTATATTCTTTTGTATATGTAGTTTTTATCAATTTCTGTCGAATTTTCTGTACTTTTTGTCAAGGAGGAGATATCATGCAGAAGCGATGTATTCTGTGTGCCGATCCGGATCCGGAGCTGCGCTCCAATCTGGGGTTCCTGCTGGCAGGGGAGAACTGCGTGCTGGAGGAGGCCGCCGGTGGGGCCACCCTGCTGACCCAGCTGCGGCGGAGCACGGACCTTGTCATCCTACCCCAGCAGCTGCCGGATATGAGCGGCTTCGACGCCTGCACCGCTCTGCGGCGGCAGTCCGCTGCGCCGGTGCTGTTCTTGCTGGAGAAGGCGGACGAGAGCGCCAAGACCCTGTCCTTCTCCGTGGGAGGGGATGACTGCCTGGAAAAGCCCGTCTCCTGCCATGAGCTGGCGGTGCGGGTGAAGGCGCTCCTGCGGCGCTATTGCGTCTACGGCGCCCGGCCCACCGGTCTGGAGCGGCGGCTGCGGTGCGGCGGGCTGGAGGTGGATACCGCCGCCGGCACCGTGTGGCAGGAGGGTCGGGAGGTACCGCTGACGGAGCTGGAGTATCGCATCGTCCTGCTGCTGGCCTCCTATCCCAACAAAATCTTCTCGGCGGAGAACCTCTACGAGAGCATCTGGGAGGAGCCGTACTTTTACAGCTGTAAGAACACCGTCATGGTCCACATCCGCAATATCCGCCAGAAGGTAGGCAGCGGTGCCATCTGCACCGTGTGGGGTAAGGGATATCGCATGGGTCCGTCCAAGCCCTGACATCACCCTGTCCGCCGGCCGCTTGACAGCCCCTCCGCTTTTGCGTAAAATAAAGGCGGAAAATACCGCAAAACGCCGTTGAGGGGGATATTTATGGACCGTATCAAGAAAAATTTCGGTTTCGGCTGTATGCGCCTGCCCATGTCAGGCGACGAGGTAGACAAGGTCCAGATGTGTCAGATGGTGGACGCATTTCTGGAGGCGGGCTTTAACTACTTCGACACCGCCCACGGCTATCTGCAGGGCAAGAGCGAGACGGCCCTGCGGGACTGTCTCACCAGGCGCTACCCCAGAGACCGCTATGTGCTGACGGATAAGCTCACCGGCAGCTACTTCAAGACCGAGGCAGACATCCGCCCCTTCTTTCAGCGCCAGCTGGAGGCCTGCGGCGTGGAGTACTTCGATTTCTACCTGATGCACTCTCAGCATGCCGGGAACTTCGGCCACTTCCGGGATTGCCGGGCCTATGAGACGGCCTTCGCCCTGAAGGCCGAGGGCAAGATCCGCCATGTGGGCATCTCCTTCCACGACCGGGCGGAGGTGTTGGAGGAGATCCTCACCACCTATCCCCAAATCGAGGTGGTGCAGATCCAGTTCAACTACGTCGACTACGACGACCCCGGCGTCCAGAGCCGCCTGTGCTACGAGGTGTGCCGCCGCCACAACAAGCCCGTGCTGGTGATGGAGCCGGTGAAGGGCGGGCATCTGTCCAACCTGCCGCCCCAGGCCAAGGCTGTGCTGGATGAGCTCCACGGCGGCAGCCCCGCCAGCTATGCCATCCGCTTCGCCGCCGGCTTCGAGGGCATCCTGATGGTGCTCTCCGGTATGAGCACACCGGAGCAGATGCAGGACAACATCGCCTTTATGAAGGACTTCCGGCCGCTGGATCCGCAGGAGCGGGCCGCCGTGGATCGGGTACAGGCGATCTTCCACGGTATGCACCTGATCCCCTGCACCTCCTGCCGCTACTGCGTGGATGGATGTCCCCAGCACATCGCCATCCCCAATTTGTTCGCCCTGATGAACACCAAGCAACTCTACCACGACTGGAACGCCGACTTTTACTATGAGGACGTCCACACCGGGCCGGGCCGCAAGGCATCGGACTGCATCCGCTGCGGCCAGTGTGAGCGCATCTGTCCCCAGCACCTGCCCATCCGGCAGCTGTTGGTGGACGTGGCCAAGGAATTTGAAAAGCCCCAGGCGTGAGGGCATCCCAAAAGCGTATCATGAAGACCCCTGCTCCCCCCCTTGGGGCCGCAGGGGTCTTTATACCTTTCTTCCGACAACAAAAAGGGATGCTGATACAGAGTATCAGCATCCCTTTTTGTTCTCGTAGGTATCAGCTAAAGCTGATCTCTCCCCGCATAGTCTTTGACAGCAGCTCATCGCTCTGCACCGGCAGCTCCGTGGCGTACTCCACCCGATTCTCAAGCGCCGTGCGCACGGCTACCTGCCGATCCAGTGGGCAGTCCAGCACCGTGAATTGATAGGTATTGCAGGCCCCCAGCGTCTCCCAATCCATGGCCGCCTCCGTTTTATGTCTTGTCATGGGCGATTATACCATGCAGACGCCGCTATTTCAACGGGTCAAGCCCCGGAAATTTCCCTACTCCTTATACGCCCCAATGGTAACGTCGGCATAGTACCAGTGTATGATCTCCTGCCACGTCTTGCCCTGACGGGCCAGCAGCTCAGCTCCGTACTGGCTCATGCCCACGCCGTGACCGAAGCCCGTGACCCGAAAGGCAACGCCCTCCTCACCCGTATCCACGGTGAAGCACGCTGAGCGCAGGGAGAACAGCTGCCGCACCTCCGTCCCCTTCACGCTGACGCCGCCGATGGTCATATGCTCCACCCGGCCGGAGTCGTTGACCGTCCGATCCCGGAACCACTCCGCCGGGTCGCCGGAGAGGTCGGCATCCCCATGGGCCGCCAGAAAGATCTCCCGGAACTCCTCCGGGGAGAAGGTGCTGACGCTGTAATAGTTGGGGACGCTGTCTTCCCCCTCCGGGGTCTCCACGCTGTGCAGATACGGCAGCGAGGAGGACCACACGTCCCCGGAATCTGCCGTGACCCCGGCGGAGGAGGAGTGGAAGGCCGCCAGAATGGGCGAGCCGTCATAGAGGATGATCTGCCCGTCGGTATCCCGCACTGCCTGCTGCACCTTGGTCTCGTACTCCTCCGCCTTGTCCCCCCACCGGGCCGCTGCGTCCTCCTGCGATACGTAGGCGCTGCAGCAGGCCGGGGAGGTACAGACATCCGCCTCCGGATGGGCATCCTTACGTCCGCCCGCCATGTGGTAACAGATGAAGGTGCGCTCCGCCACGGCCTGAGCGTCCAGCGCCTGCTGGGAGAAGGCGGCGGGCATCTCCCCCCGCACCACCCCCGGCAGATACTCCGCCATGGTCATCTGCCGCAGTTCCTGCCCGTCCCACACGGTGAGGGCAATGTCCGCATCCGCCCGCTGCTCCTCAGCGGCGAGGGGCTCCGACGGAGCCTGTCCCCCCTCCGGGGCCTCCGCCAGCCACGGGATGCCAAACAGCAAAAGCATCAGCACAAGTGTCACCGCCGCACAGGAACGCATGGGGCATACCTCCCTCTCCTCTGTACCGTCCATAGGGCTTTGTCCCTTCATGGTATGCACCGGCGGCGGAAAATAGACCTGCTAAAACCACAAGGCGGAGAACCTCTCGGTTCTCCGCCTTCATGGTAGGAAGATTGATGAAAAAAGTTATTTGTCTCTTGCAAGTATAGGATACCCAAGGGATGTTACAAAAATTCGGGGGTAATTATTACAAAAGTCTTAAATGTTTCTCGGTGGAAAATCAGCTGCTCACTCCCCCAGAATGTGCATGAATTCCTCGCCGGTGATGGTCTCCTTCTCATAGAGGAAGGCCGCCAGACGGTCCAGCTTCTCCCGGTTCGCCGTAAGGATGTCCACCGCCTTGTCATGCTCCCGCTTCACCAGCTCCACCACCTGTTGGTCGATCTTGGTCTGGGTATCGGCGGAGCAGGCCAACGAGGCGTCGCCTCCCAGATACTGGTTGGTGACGGTCTCCAGCGCCACCATACCGAAGTCGTCGCTCATGCCGTAGCGGGTGATCATGGCACGGGCCAGTTTGGTGGCCTGCTCGATGTCGTTGGAGGCCCCGGTGGTAACGGAGCCGAACGCCACCTCCTCGGCAGCCCGGCCGCCGGTAAGGGTAGCGATCTTGTTCTCCATCTCCTCCTTGGTCATGAGGTAGTGGTTGCCCTCCTCCACCTGCATCGTGTAGCCCAAGGCCCCGGAGGTACGGGGTACGATGGTGATCTTCTGCACCGGAGCGGAGTGGGTCTGCATGGCCGCCACCAGCGCATGGCCGATCTCATGGTAGGAGACGATTTTCTTCTCGTGGTCGGTCATGATGGCGTTCTTCTTCTGATACCCGGCGATGACCACCTCGATGCTCTCCTCCAGATCCGCCTGCGTGGCGAAGCGGCGACCGTCCCGGACGGCCCGCAGGGCCGCCTCGTTGACGATGTTGGCCAGCTCTGCGCCGGAAGCACCGGAGGCCATGCGGGCCACCTTGTTGAAATCCACATCCTCGGCGATCTTGATCTTCTTGGCATGGACCTTCAGAATTTCCTCACGGCCCTTTAAATCCGGCAGCTCCACCGGCACCCGGCGGTCAAAACGGCCGGGACGGGTCAGTGCCGGATCCAGCGACTCCGGACGGTTGGTAGCCGCCAGAATGATGACGCCGGTGTTGCCCTCGAAGCCGTCCATCTCCGTCAGCAGCTGATTCAGGGTCTGCTCCCGCTCGTCGTTGCCTCCCAGCTGGCCGTCACGTTTCTTGCCGATGGCGTCGATCTCGTCGATGAACACGATGCAAGGGGCCTTCTCCTTGGCCTGACGGAACAGGTCACGGACCTTGCTGGCGCCCATGCCCACGAACATCTCCACAAATTCGGAGCCGGACATGGAGAAAAACGGCACGTTGGCCTCGCCGGCCACAGCCTTGGCCAGCATGGTCTTACCGGTACCCGGAGGGCCCACCAGCAGGATGCCCTTGGGCATGGAGGCACCGATGTCCTGATACTTGCTGGGGTCATGGAGGTAGTTGACTACCTCCTGTAAATTCTCCTTGGCCTCGTCCTCTCCGGCCACATCGTCAAACTTGATGCCCTCGGCGGACTTGACGTAGACCTTGGCGTTGGACTTGCCCATATTGAACATCATGGAGTTTCCGCCGCCCATTTTCTTCATGAGACTGCGGGACAGCATCTGCCCCAGTCCAATGAAGATGATCAGCGGCAGCACCCAACCCAGAATACTCATCAGCAGCGAGGTCTGCTGGATCTCCGTGCCGCTGGTGGAGATGCCCGCCTCCAGCAGCCGGGAGACCAGATCGTCGTCCGGCACCATGGCGGTCTTGTAGATGTTCTTTTCCTCGGGGTCGGTGAACAGGATACGGTTATCCTGCTCCTGAATGTCCACCTTGCCGATCTCCTTCTTCTCCACCATGCTGACGAAGGTGTTGTAGTCCACCTCCTTGATCTGGTGCTCGGAGATCCACGGCATGGCCAGCAGATTAAACAGCAGCAGCACCAGCATCACCAGCAGGTAGTAGTACAGCAGGGGCTTTTTCGGTGATTTGACCTCATTCATAGGCATTTCCTCCGTGTCGTCCGGACCACTGAAGGCCTCCGGCGGCCCGCAAATTTTGATACCATCGATGGTATTGAAAAATAGTTGTTATATAGTGTAGCACAAGCCGCCGGTAATAGTAAACGACTAAATTGTAAACTTCCCACCGCAAACGGCATTTTTTGCGTTTTTCAGGTCGCAGCAATAGGCCGCCGTATAGTTCACGCACAGGGCGTTGTGCATCTGCCGCTTCCGCTCCAGATCGCTCCGGTCGGGCATGGCCGTTCCCTGCTCTGTCTGCCCGTTTTTCTGTTCCATGCCGCAGTATTTCTCCGGTCAGAATCTGTGATAGACATTGTATCTGCGCCATATCGTCTGTTTGTCCCGATTATATGCCAAGAGTCCCGCCCTTGTAAAGAGCCGATATGGGGCAGACGTGGATCAGGTCCGCCCGTCGGGGCAAAAGAAAAAACGGCAGGCATCCTGCGATGCTTGCCGTTTTTATGGCGCGGAAGGAGGGATTTGAACCCTCGCACGCGGTTTAGGCGTCTACTCCCTTAGCAGGGGAGCCCCTTCGGCCACTTGGGTACTTCCGCAGGCCGGTGATAAAGCTGGCGGAGAGAGTGGGATTCGAACCCACGGATGCTTTCACATCGCCGGTTTTCAAGACCGGTGCTTTCGACCACTCAGCCATCTCTCCGTATGTAAAAGCAAACCTCTGCCAGAAGCAGATACGATTTTATCATCCCCGGAGCCGTTTGTCAACACAAAATGCACGTTCCTTGCGAATAAATATCTCCCGGCGAAGCCGGGGGTATTTCTTATGCGGGCAAAGCCCTATGTTGCCAGCCACGTCTCATGCGGCGTTGGTAGGGTCTGACATCTGCATGGGACTTGTTACTTGCCGCCCGTAAACGGGCTTAGAAGTTTCCCATTGCCAACTGTGATCCGGACATACCTCCGCCTCTACGATCGTCACCTTTTTCCATTCGCACAACTGTCGCAGAATTTTCCTCATGGGCAGTAGCCTCTTTTGAACCACTCGCCCAGCGAGTGGTTTTCGGAATACAAAAAGAGGGGCCGCAGCCACGCTGCGGCCCCTCCCGTCATAGACAAAGCGGCGTTACCACTCCAGATTCTTCTCCGTCTCCTTGCTGAACACATGGGCCACATTGCCACCGAAGATCATATTGACCTCGCTGCCGGCGGGGAAATGGGCCGCTGCGCCGTTGGTGGGGACGATGACGATGACGTCCTTGCCCTCCGCCGCAACATGGAGGTGGACCGACGAGCCCATCATCTCGGACACATCCACCTTGCCCTTCACGCCGTCGGCGCACAGCATGATGTGATCCGGACGCACGCCCAGCACCACGTCCTGCTCCGCCACATCTTTGGCGGCCAGACGCTGCTGCTTCTCCTCCGACAACTCCACGGTGACGCTGCCCACGGTGACGGTGTACTTGCCGTCCTTACGGGCCAGATGTGCGTCAAAGAGGTTCATCTGGGGCGTGCCGATGAAGCCCGCCACGAACAGGTTGGCCGGGTGGTCGAACACCTCCTGCGGCGTGCCGATCTGCTGGATGAATCCGTCCTTCATGATGACGATGCGGTCGCCCAGGGTCATGGCCTCGGTCTGATCGTGGGTGACGTAGATAAACGTGGTGTCGATGCGCTCCCGCAGCTTGATGAGTTCGGCCCGCATCTGATTGCGGAGCTTGGCGTCCAGATTGGACAGAGGCTCATCCATCAGGAACACGGCGGGGTCACGGACGATGGCACGGCCGATGGCCACACGCTGGCGCTGGCCGCCGGACAAAGCCTTGGGCTTACGGTCCAGATACTGGGTGATGTCCAAAATCTCCGCCGCCTGACGCACTCGCCGGTCAATCTCGTCCTTGGGCACCTTCTTCAGCTTCAGGGAGAAGGCCATGTTCCCGTACACCGTCATATGGGGGTACAGGGCATAACTCTGGAACACCATGGCGATGTCCCGGTCCTTGGGCTCCACGTCGTTCATCAGCTTGCCGTCGATGTACAGCTCGCCGCCGGAGATATCCTCCAGCCCGGCGATCATCCGCAGGGTGGTGGACTTACCGCAGCCGGAGGGACCCACCAGCACGATGAACTCCTTGTCGGCAATGTGCAGGTTGAAATCCTGCACCGCCACCACGCCCTCGTCGGTGATCTGAAGATCGTTTTTCTTCTCCGGCTCGCCCTTTTTCTTTTTCTTCTCGGTGTTGGGATAGACCTTCTTGAGGTTTTTCAGTACGACCTCTGCCATATGCATCTGACTGTGACCGCCCTGCCTCCGCATGGAGCGGCCTCACGCCCGGCTCAGCCGGCACGCCTTGCGACAGGTCTCCACACTGCCGCACCGCCAGTCACAGCGGACCTTGTTCCTCCTTTTTTTAAGCCGTGCGGCACCATAGTGAGAAGTGGAGTGAATACCGCCGGTGGGAATAAGATACTTTATCTTACCGCATTTTTGCAGAAAAATCAACCGCCCACAGCGTCCTTTATAGGAAAAATCTACAAAAAGGCTGTGTGCCGCAGATCTGCGGCACACAGCCTTCCTTCTTACGCAGCCCAACGCATCACACGCCCAGCTTCTCCAGCGCCGCCAGACGCAGGCAGGTACACAGCACCTGCGCCGCCTGCTCCAGCTCCGCCACCGGCGGCAGGGACGGGGCGATGCGGATATTGCTGTCCGCCGGGTCCACGCCGTAGGGGTAGGTAGCCCCGGCGCCGGTCATAGTGACTCCCGCCTCCCGGCACAGCTCCAGCGCCCGCCGTGCGGTGCCGGGCATGGCGTCCAGCGAGATGAAGTAGCCGCCGGTGGGCCTTGTCCATTGGGCGATGTCCAGCGGGGCCAGCTGCTCCAGCGCCGTCAGCACCGCCCGGAACTTGGGGGCCAGCACGGCGGCGTGGCGCTGCATCAGCGCCAGCGTATGGCTGCGGTCCTTCAGATAGCGCACATGGCGCAGCTGGTTGATCTTATCATAGCCGATGGTCTGCACGCCGATGAGGGACAACATATGGGCCATATTGGCCTCGCTGCACGCCATCACCGCCACCCCCGCACCGGGGAAGGTGATCTTGCTGGTGGATGCGAACTCATAGACCATGTCGCCGTTTCCGGCCTGCCGGCACAGGCTCAGAATATCCGGGAAGGGGACGAACTCCCCCTCCAGCTCATGGATACAGTAGGCATTGTCCCACATCAGCATGAAGTCCGGGGCGGCGGGCCTCATAGCCGCCAGACGCTGCACCGTCTCCGCCGAATAAATGATGCCCTGGGGATTGGAGTACTTGGGAACGTTCCACATTCCCTTCACCGCCGGATCCCGCGCCAGCCGCTCCACCATGTCCATGTCCGGCCCCTCCTCCGTCATGGGTACGGTGATCAGCTCCATGCCGAAGGACTGGCAGATGCGGAAGTGGCGGTCATAGCCCGGTGCAGGGCAGAGCCACTTCACCGTCTCCAGCTTGCCCCACGGCTTCTCGCTGTGGAGCATCCCATGGGTATACGCCTTGGAGATGGCGTCGTACATCAGCTGCAGGCTGGCGTTGCCGCCGACGAACACCTGCTCCGCCCGGCAGCCCAGTATCTCGGCAAACAGCGCCCGTGCCTCCGGGATGCCCGCCAGCTCGCCATAGTTCCGGGTATCCAGCCCACCCGCCAGATAGTCCTCCGGCCGGGTCAGCTGCGCCATCTCCCGTGTCACCATGTCCAGCTGCTCCGTGCCGGGCTTACCACGGGCCATGTTCAGCTTCAGGCCCAGTGCCTTCTGTGCCTCATAGGCCTTTCGCACGGCGGCGTATTCCTCCCGCCGCTGGTCGGCGGTCATATCCTCATATCGTTTCATATTCTCGCTCCTTTCAGGGAAGTCTATTCTCTTACCGCACCTCGTACAGATCCGTTCTCCGGGCCGACAGAATGGGCAGCTGACGGCGGATGGCGTCAATGCGGGAAAGCTCCAGCTCCGTCACGGCGACCTCCTCCCCCGTGCCGCACTAGTGAACGATGCCGCCCCACGGTTCGCAGACCATGGAGTGGCCCCACGCCACATAGCTGCCGCTCTCGTCACGGGCCGGGGCGGTACCCACGGTGAACAGCTGGTTATCCACCGCCCGCTGCCGCAGCAGCAGCTCCCAGTGGGCGGGGCCGGTGGTCATGTTGAAGGCCGCCGGGGCCAGGATCATCCGGGCGCCCCGCAGGGTCATCACCCGACAAAGCTCCTCGAACCGCAGGTCAAAGCACACGCACAGCCCCAGCCTGCCCCACGGGGTATCCAGCAGGGTGATGTCGTTTCCGGGGGCGAAGGTGTCGGACTCCATGAAGTACTGTCCCCCCTCCACGTTGACGTCGAAGAGGTGTATCTTCCGGTGCCGGGCCGCCTGACGCCCCTGATCGTCGTAGACGTAGCAGGTGTTGTAAAGCTTCTTCCCCTCCCGCTCCGGGATGGTACCGCCTACGATCCAGATGCCCAGTTCCCGGCTCAGCGCCGACAGCGTCTGCTGGGCCGGGCCGCCCTGCTCCTCGCTGTTGGGGCGGAACATCTCGTTTTCATAGGGGCAGCAGAACATCTCCGGCAGCATCACCAGCTGCGCCCCCTGCTCCGCCGCCCGGCGGATGAGTACACAGGCCCGGCGGAGGTTCTCCGCCTTGTCCCGGCCCACCATCAGCTGGACCTGCCCCAGCTTCAGCGTCATACTGTCCATATGTGACCCCCTTCCTTAAAACTCCCGCAGCACCAGCTCCGTCACGCCGGGACCTGCCGCCTCCAGACGCAGCACCTGCGGGTGTCTGCCGTATTCCCGGCGCACCAGCTCCCGCAGAGCCGTGCCGCTGTGGTGTCCGTGGATGACCCGGATGCGATAGGTGCCGGGCCGCACCCGGCGCAGGGCGGCGTCCAGCGTCACCCGTGCCTGATATTCGTTTTTCCCGTGGAGATCGATCTCCCAGATCCCTGCGTACATCCCGTGGCCCCCCGCTTCAGTATGCTGCTATTGTACGGCAAAGCCGTTGAACTTTCAACCGCTTTCTGCTATGATAAGGAAAGAAAGCGTGTTTTCGCCGCTCTCGACGCTGCGGCGCTTTTGCCGCCGCGGTGATACGAAAGGAATGTCTATGAAAAAATATCAGAAGCAGCTGGCCTCCCTGTTAGCCGGAGCCGTTCTGGGATATCTGGTATATTACTACTTTTTCATGGAAGTACTCGTCCTGTTTTTTACGTCTGGTTTTTTGTATATGGCGGTGAGTGCCCTGTTCCTGCTCCTGTCCATGGCTGGCTGCGCCGCCATCATCTACCTGCTTCTGGAAAAACGGGTCAGTAGGTGGATGCTGGTGCTGCTGAGCGTCACCTACTTCATAGCGCTGTTCATCATCCTGTTCTGCCGCCACCGGGTGGGGCGCATCGCCATTCTGGATCCGTTGGTGGGGCTCTCGCAGCTGGGAGACTGGGAGATGCTGATGCAGAGCCTGCTGAACCTCCTGATGTTCCTGCCCATGGGTTTTTTCCTCCGGAACCGGAAGCCATGGCAGGTGCTGCTGGGGGCATTGGCCATCTCGCTCTTCATCGAGGGGATGCAGTACCTCACCATGCGGGGGATGTTCGACACGCTGGATATCCTTCTGTATATGCTGGGCATTAATCTGGGAGCGCTGCTGTTCCGGCTGCTGCGCCTGAAAATCGAGTAACCAAAGGAGCATTTCATGGAGATTCTGGTTCTTTCCGATTCCCACGGCAAGGTGGATCACATGGTCCGGGCCGTGGAGCAGTTCCATCCCCGGCAGGTACTGCATCTGGGGGACTGCGTCCGGGACGCTCAGGCGCTGGAGCGGCAATTCCCCCAGCTGCCGGTGACCATGGTTCCCGGCAACTGCGACTGGGGCCAGACCGGGGAGCCGGAGCGCCTGCTGGAGATAGAGGGCGTCCGCATCCTCATGCTGCACGGCCACACCCGCCACGTCAAGTCCTCCCCCATGGCCGCCGTCTACGCCGCCAGGGAGTACGGGGCCGATGTGCTGCTGTTCGGCCACACCCACGTCCCTCTGGTGGACTACGACGGCACCCTGTGGGTGATGAATCCCGGCGCCGCCGGGGACTACACCCGTCCCACCTGCGGCCTTCTCACCATCCGGGAGGGGGCCGTCATCTGCTCCGTGCAGAATATTTCTCTGGGGAGGTAAGCATCATGCGCTATATCGGCTGTCATCTCTCCTCCTCGGCGGGCTTTGCCGCCATGGGACGGACGGCGCTGTCCATCGGTGCCAACACCTTTCAGTTCTTCACCCGCAATCCACGGGGCAGCCGGGCCAAGCCCGTGGATCCGGCGGACGTAGCCGCCTATCTGGCGCTGGCTATGGAGGCGGGACTGGGGGCCATTCTGGCCCACGCCCCCTATACCATCAACCCCTGCTCCAAGGATGAGCGTACCAGAGAGTTCGCCCGGCTGACGCTGGCCGATGACCTGCGGCGGATGGAATATCTGCCGGGGAATCTCTATAACTTCCACCCCGGCAGCCACACCGGTCAGGGGCTGGAAACCGGCATCACCCAGATCGCAGACACCCTCAACGCCATCCTCACCCCGGCGATGCACACCACCGTCCTGCTGGAGACCATGTCCGGCAAGGGAACGGAGGTGGGCAGCCGCTTCGAGGAGCTGCGGGAGATTCTGGACCGGGTAACACTGACGGAGCAGATGGGGGTCTGTCTGGATACCTGCCACGTCTCCGATGCCGGGTACGATGTAGCCGGGGACTTGGATGGCGTCCTGACGGAGTTTGACCGGGTCATCGGCCTGCACCGGCTGAAGGCTCTCCACCTGAACGACAGCCTGAACCCCGTGGGCGCCCACAAGGACCGCCACGCCCGCATCGGGGAGGGCGCACTGGGAGCGGAGACCTTCCGCCGCATCGTGAACCACCCGGCCCTCCGTCGGCTTCCCATGCTGCTGGAGACACCCAACGAGCTGCCGGGCTATGCCGCCGAGATCGCCCTGCTGCGGGGCTTCGAGGAGGCGGAGTAATGGTACTGCGACTGTCTGCGTGGGGTATTTTCCTGCTGGGTGCGGTGGGCCTGCTGATCCACTCCACCCTGCTGCAAACGGGACACATCCGTGCCGGGATGTTCTGCTTTTACACCAATCTCAGCAACCTTCTGGTGCTGGTGTATGAGCTGGCGCTGGCCATTGCCGCCGGCCTCCCCCACAGCGCCGCTCTGCGTCTGCTGACGGACGATACCCTCAGCTTCTCCATGGCGCTGTGCATCCTCGTGACCCATCTGGTATATCAGTTCATTCTGGTGCCGGACGCCAAGCGAAATGGCAAGCGCTTTGCCGACTTCGGGGCCAGCTTCGGCAACCTCTGTGTCCATTATCTGACGCCCCTGCTGGTGGTAGCCCAGTGGCTGCTGCTGGCAGATAAATCCTCCCTCGGCTGGCGCAGCGCCCTATGGTGGTTGACGCTGCCGCTGGCCTACTTCGCCTTTGCCATGCTCCGGGGCCGCAGCGGCAAACCCATCGGCCACACCCATCTGGTGTATCCCTATCCGTTTCTGGACCTGCCCCGGCTGGGCTGGCGGAAATTCACCGGATACGTGACGGGGATGCTGCTGGGCTTCTTCCTGCTGGGCTATGGCATGATGTGGCTGGGTCGGCTGGTAGGAACGCCTCTGGCATAACAAACAGGACAGGGACAAGCGAAAGAGCTTTTCCCTGTCCTGTTTCTGTTACTTCTTCCGTTTCTTGGCAAAGGCAGCTTTCTTGGCCGGGGACATCTTCCCCTTCTGGCCGGGAGCCGATCCGCCATTGCGGCGGGACGCATCAGACCGCTTACCGCCTCTATGCTCCGGACGTCCTCCGTGATGCACCTCCCGGCGGAGATTTTCCTCTCCGCCGTGCTGTCCGGGGCGCCGCTTTTCCCCGGAGGGCTGCTGCTCCGGCTGCTTGCCGAAGTACTTCTCCCCCTTCTGGGGTCGAATGAGGCACTCCGGCGTATAGCCGATGAGATCGGTGCGGCCTGCCTTCTCCAGCGCCTCTATGACAAGCCCCCGCAGCTCTGGCCGCTTCCACTGGAGCAACGCCCGCTGAAGGGCCTTTTCATGGGGGTCACGGGCCACATACACCGGCGTCATATCCCGTGGATCGATGCCGGTATAGTACATACAGGTGGAAAGGGTGCCGGGGGTGGGATAGAAGTCCTGCACCTGCTGGGGCTGGTGGCCGGTGCGGTGCAGAAACTTCGCCAGCCGGACGGAATCCTCCAGCGTGCAGCCGGGGTGAGAGGACATGAGGTACGGCACCAGATACTGCTGCTTGCCCTCCTTCTCATTGAGCTTCTGATACTGTCGCCAGAACCGCTCGAACACGTCGAAGTGGGGCTTTCCCATATAGTCCAGCACCGAGGCCACACAGTGCTCCGGGGCCACCTTCAGCTGTCCGCTGATGTGGTAGTCCACCAGTTCCCGGAAAAAATCCTGATTTTTGTCCTGCAAAAGATAATCGTAGCGAATACCACTGCGGACGAACACCTTCTTCACGCCATCCACCCGCCGCAGGCGCTGCAAAAGCGCCGTATACTCCGAGTGGTCGGCGTCCAGATTCCTGCACGGCTCCGGGGCCAGACAGCTGCGGCCCTTGCACATCCCCCGCCGCTTCTGCTGGGCGCAGGAGGTGTGGCGGAAGTTGGCGGAGGGACCTCCCACATCGTGGATATAACCCTTGAACTTCGGGTCCTGCGTCAGCAGCTCCGCCTCCCGCACCACGGACTCGATGGAGCGGGAGGTGACCATGCGCCCCTGATGAAAGGCCAGTGCGCAGAAGTTGCAGCCGCCGAAGCAGCCCCGGTTGTGGGTGATGGAGAAGCGCACCTCCTCGATGGCGGGAACCTCCTCCCGATACATGGGGTGAACCTCCCGGACATAGGGCAGGTCGTACAGGGCATCCAGTGCCTCCCGGCTCAGTGGACGGGCCGGTGGATTCACCACCAGCACCCGGCCCTGACAGGGCTGCAGCACGGCGCACCCCCGGATGGGATCGTGCTCGTCGTACTGGATCTTGGTGGCTCTGGCGTAGGCCGTCTTGTCGGCGCACACCTCCTCATAGGAGGGACAGGCCACCGGATGAAAGCCGCTGCCCTCTCCGGTGGGTGCAATGTAGGCGGTGCCGGGGATGTCGGTGATCTCACGGGGCGGCACCTTTCTGGCGAGCCTCCGGGCGATCTCACGGGTGGCCGCCTCCCCCATGCCGTAAACCAGCAGATCCGCCGGGGCATCAAAGAGGATGCTGCGGCGCACCTTGTCGTCCCAGTAGTCATAGTGGGCAAAGCGCCGCAGGGACGCCTCCAGTCCCCCGATGACGATGGGGGTATCGGGAAAGGCCTCTCTGGCCCGGTTGGCATAGACGATGGTGGGCCGATCCGGCCGATACCCCATTTTCCCGCCGGGGGAGTACAGATCCCTGTCCCGCCGCCGCTTGGCCACGGTGTAGTGGGCCACCATGGAGTCCAGATTGCCCCCGCCGATGAGTACCCCGTAGCGGGGTCTGCCCATGGCCCGGAAAGCCTCCGCATCGTGCCAGTCCGGCTGGGCCAGAATGGCCACCCGATAGCCCTCCCCCTCCAGCATCCGTGCAATGAGCGTGGTGCCGAAGCTGGGATGGTCGATGTAGGCGTCCGCCGTTACCACCAGAAAGTCATAGTAATACCAGTCCCGCCGGAGCATCTCCTCCCGGCTCACCGGCAAAAATTCCGTGCCACGCATGGGTCACCTTCTCCTTTCTGCCCCTCACAGGGGGATGTGGGCGTCCAGCACCCGTGGCGTGATGTCCTTTTCCATGACATCGCCCCCCACCGGGGAAAAGCCCAGCTTTTCCCAGAAGCTCCGCTGCCGGTCATCGCCGCACCGCAGGCGCAGGCGCAGCAGGCCCATGTGGCGGCAGCGCTGGATGATCTGTCCCAGGGGCTGGATGCCCTGATCCCGGCCCTGCCACTGGGGCAGCAGGCCGTACCAGCCGATCTCCCCCACGCCCTCCTCCGGGCGGGGCAGCAGCTGATAAGCGCCGATCAGCTCGTCAACGAAGCGGACAGCCACGCCTTCGCCGCCGGTGGGAACGCCCAGCTGCTGCCGCTCCTCCTCCGTCAGCGGAGCATACAGTTGGCCCTTCTCCTGGATCCCCTTCTGCCGCCACCACTTCTGCTTGGCCAGCGTGGAGAGCCCCGCCTGTACCAGATGGCTGTTGTCATCCCGGTACAGCACCCGGATGTCATCGCCCTCCGCCTCCAGCCGGGCCACGGAGGTGTTGTCTCCGAAGGGCGTGTCCCCGATCTCCAGCAGGCTCAGGCCCTGTAGGGTTCCCAGCACGATCCGCATGGCGGCGCCGTGGGAGAAAATGGCCACCGTCTGGCCGTCATGCTGCCGGGCCACCCGCCGCAGGGCCGGGAGGTAGCGATCCAGCACCTGCTGGGCCGTCTCGCTGCCGGGGACCTGCCAGCGATCCAGCCGGTGGTTGAAATCATCGTGGGACTGGGGGTACTTCCGCAGCAGTTCATACCAACAGTGCTCCTCCCACTCCCCCATGCAGATCTCCCGGAAGGCGGGATCCGGATGCAGCTGCAGCCCCTTGGGCAGATAGATGGACTGGGCTGTGGTGCGGGTGCGGATCAGGTCGCTGGCGTACACGGCATCCACCGGCACGTCCCGAAAGCGCTCCGCCAGCGCCCGGATCTGGCGGCACCCCCGGTCATCGGTGATGCAGCTGTTATAGTGTCCGTGGGCAATGCGATAGAGGTTGCCCTCCGCCTCGGCGTGGCGGATAAGATAAATCGTCGTCATAGCTTCTCCTTTGTGGGTATCCGGGTCACACCACCGTGACCCAGTGCTTCATCTCCCGGATGGCATCGTCCATGGCCGCTGGCACATCCTCGGCGTATTGCAGGCTGTCGTCGATGACCATAGCCCCCCGGCCGAAATCGTCGAAGGCATAGCTGGCAGCTTCGCCGCCGCAGCCGTCCAGCAGAAGGAAGGCATCCTTCAACCGCCGCCGCAGCTCCCGCACGTCCAGACTGTAATCCGTCTGGGCCATGATCCCGGCCCCCCGGCGGGCCATCTGCTCTCCCGCCGCCAAAAACAGGCGACGATCTCCGGCCATGAGGTTCTGCACCTCCGCCGCACCCGGCTCCGCCGTGCGGACCAGCGCAAACAGGGCCTTGTCTTCCCCCGCCGCCGCAGTGCCATAGTAGGGCGAGATCGTCACGGCGTCGGCATTCACCTCACCGCCCAGCCACACGGCGGGATCGGCACAGCGTGCGTCCACAATGGCGTAAAGGCCCTGACTGCGGGCCATATGGACCAGATTCGACAGCACGTCCAGCCCCATAGCTCCGCACAGGAGGTAGCGGTCGGCCCGCAGCACCACTGCCGGCAGCCGCTGGGCCGCCTGAGCCATCAGTTGGGTGCCGTGATAGCGCAGTGCCTCCGACCGGGCCATGACGCTCTCGCCGTAGAGATCGGTAAACCTCTTCACCACCGGGGCGGGAAGCCGGTTCGCCTCCGGGCCAAGGCCCAGCGCCAGCGGTGTCTTTTTTTTGCGGATATCTTCCTGCAAAGCCGTAATGGACATGAAACGCTCCTTCTCGCCGCAAAGCGGCGGCATGATCAGATATTTTATTCATTATATGCGCTGCGGCAGCTTTTGGCAAGGCATAGACGGTTATTTCCCGCCGGAATGGATATACTATGACCGTACCGAAAAAGGAGTGATGCAGGAATGTGTAAAGTCAGTACGTTCGTCACTGGCGTATGCGTCGGCATGGTGGCCGGCGCACTGGTAGAGGTGATGGTCATTCCCCGGCCGAAGACGAGAAAAACCGCTGTAGGCAAAGCCATGCAGCGGATGGGTAACGCAGTGGATTCGGCGCTGGAGACCGTTGCCGAGAAGATGAACTGAGGGTATCGCATGGAGGAGGGCCGCAAGCGGCCCTCCTCCAAAATTTATCGGTTTTTTTGTGCTTTTCGCTTGACAAGGCGCAGATTTTTGGTATAATAGACCGTGCTGTTGCGGCAGCATTTTATATGCAGTGGTATCGAAGTGGTCATAACGAGCACGACTGGAAATCGTGTTGCCGTCAAAAGCGGCACGAGGGTTCAAATCCCTCCCACTGCGCCATATTAACGAAACGGTATAGATGCGTCTGGCGAAAAGTCAGGCGCATCAACCGTTTCCGGGCTTTTTCAGGCCCGGATTTTTTCTTTCAAACCATAGATGCAAATCGCTGTTTCAGAGCGTCTGCCCCGATTCGAACCGGGCGTTTTCCCTTTTCGGGCAGATGTGTTCAGCCGGTGCCCTTTTTGAACGGCGTTTTTCCAGCTGGCAGCTGCATTTTTCTCAAAAAAAGAATCACAAAGATTTGGGCGTCGTTTTGTTGGTCCTGACGGACTGAGAAAGCGGCGCCTTTTTTCATTTCAAAAAGGGCGCTGGTCGCAGCGCCTGTATTTGAAGGCCGGAGCAATCATGCTCCGGTCTTATTTTTTATGCACGGGAGGAGTTACATGAGCATCAGCACAGAAGAAAAGGACCGTTACCTCAGAGAAACGGCAATCGTCCTTGCCCGAGAAGGATTTCAGACGGGCAAAACTGATACCGGCAAGCTTCGTGTCCTGCTTGACGGTGCGCCGCTGTGCGAGGTGACCGAGAACGGCGGCATCACCTACCGAAATGAGGACATTAATGAACCGGAACGGGTCGCCGCCAAGGACATGGTGTATGAGATCGTCAGAAACACAGCGGAATATATGCGGCAGATGGAAACAGCGCCCTTTTTGAAAGCCGACGGTCTGGAGGACGGCTACAAGGTGTTGGCGGATTTCAACGGCACTGTGCTGGCTGGAGTTCAGAGCAAACACGGAGTCCACTTCGTCACATGGGATTGGGCCTATGGGCACACAGGAGTATGTCATGGGCACTATTTCATGGAGAACTATGCAGAAGCCAAACAGGACTTTGCCATCCGCTCCGGGCTGATTCAAAAGGAACGGCTTTTCACCCCAGAGCAGATGACCGAGATTTATCGCTGCTGTGCGGACTCTGTAGACGGAGATTTCTTTGAACTCACGGGAGAGCAGGAAAAAACGATCCGCAGTGTTCAGCAGCAGATTGAGGAGTGTGTGCCGGATTTGGACGAGCGAATCCGGCAGCAGGAAGAAGCCTTGGAACAAGTCGCGCAGCAACAGACAATGTAATATCAAACGGAACGGACCGGAGTCTTAGCAATAAGATTCCGGCCCTTTTTTCATTTCAGAGAGGAGTTCGCTTATGCCGTACTATTTCATGCGAGACACGCCGCTGCAGGCGATGGAGCAGTTGATGATGTCTCAGCCTGGACAAAAGCCCCGAGGCGGTGGGATATACCGCAGCCCATTTCATTACACGCCCAAAGATGTGGCGTGCAAATACTGCCAGAACTATGATCGCAAGCATTCGTGCCGCCTGTATGAATGCACCTGTCTGGAGGAACGGATCGAAGCAGGTGTACTGGAGCTGAATGAGTTTGTGCGGGACTGCTTCGCACTCTCTATGGGGCCACAGCTCCGAAAACGGATGCATCAGCAATTCAGAGAACGGAAACCTCAATTCTTCCTGTCAGATGCCCACCGGCGAAGATGGACACACTGGCGAGAGCGCTGCTGGCGCTTGTCCGACCGGAACAAAGCTGCCCTCTTCCTTCTCACGGCATACGAGAGCCTTTGGCGCAGGATGGTCTGGAAATGCGGGAATGACGGCTTTGACTTCCAAATCGTCCGCCTCGGAGGGATCGAGCCGGAGCTATACAGCGTATACCAGGCGGCGAAGGCCATTGCGGTCGGCTGCTGCAATATTACTCTTGCGGACCTTGCGTCTCCGGAATTGGTCACAGATGAGGCGTTCCACCTGATTACCGGCGCACTGCTGATGGCCAAGTACGGAGATGTGGTTTTGAATTTGGAAAAAGGAGCTGATATAACATGATGATACAGGCGGTGCTTGGCAATCCGTATCACCCAGAATATGGCGTGGCGACCATCCCATTCCCCATCCCCCATGACCAGTACGCCCACTGTATGGAGCTGCTGGAGGCTCTGGAGATTGGCGATGCGGTCAAGGCCGACTGCCAGGTGCAGGAGATCAACAGCTTTTATTCTGTGCTTAAGCGCATGGAGATGCTTACGGTCAATGTGGAGGAGCTGAACTATCTCGCCAAGCGGCTGGACAGCTTCGACACCGGCGAAGCCGCACAGTTTCAGGCGGTGGCCCACAAGCTGGAGCTTTTCGAGCTGAAGGATCTGATCAACCTGACCTTCTGCTGCCAACAGGCTACGGTCATCACAGATTTTTCTGACCTCTCCGCTGTTGGCCGGAACCACTACATGAATCTGCACGGCGGCAGTGCAAGAGTTGACGAGTTGGAAGCGCTGGATGGTGTGGAAACAGCAAGGCAGCTCATTGAAAATGGAAACGGTGCTGTCACGCCCTACGGTGTGGTCTATGACAACGGCATGAAGTTGGAGCCGGTCTATGACGGTCGATTCTTCCCCGGCTACTACTATGAGCCGAATGCCATCACGGTTGCGGTGACCGCCAAGTCTGAGCCAGAGGACACGGAGCATATCACATGGCTGTACCTTCCCGTGGTGCAGGAGGAGATCGACCGTGCCCTCCAACGGGCGGGTATCGCTGATCCTGCGGATGCCCGTCTTCGGTTGGAACACAGTCAACTGCCAAATGAAGTGGACGTGCTGCTGGACATGGAACGGGAAAACATCTCAGACCTCAACGCGCTGGCACAAGCAGCGGATGCTCTTTCCACGGATGACCTCAAGATGTTGGGCGCCGTTGTGACTATGGCAAAGCCGCAGAATGCGGAACAGATCAAAAATCTCGCGGAGAATCTCGACCAGTTTGATTTCGCCCCCGGTGCGCATACACCGGCGGAATACGGCAAGTACATGATCCAGCAGTCTGGCCGCTTCGAGTATGACGAAAATCTCGACGCTTTTTACGACTATGAAAAGTATGGCACGGAGCGCATGAATGAGGAGGACGGAATGTTCACCGACCGGGGCTACATCGCCTATAAGGGCTATATCAGCATGGAAGAAGTGATGAACGGTAGTCAAAGCAACCACATGGTGATGGGAGGGCTTTCACAATGATCATTCAGGCAGAACTGAAGTGTAAGCAGACCGGGTGCGAGGCAGACCCCTGTGCCGTGGATAAGGTCATTGAGCTGCCAAGCCCGCAGTTCCAGCAGTTCAGCCGCGCATTGCTGGCTGACTACGGTTTCATCGCAGAGAATAAAAACGCCATTCGGCACGATGATGACGCCAGACACTGCCTGCTCATCCTCGATGCGGAGGGAATGAACGGTTTCCTTGTTGACCCGCAGGGGTACAACTATGCTCGGTACAGTGCTTTTGTCCCCAACGCTCGCAGCTTGCTGACACCGGATATGGGAATCGACCGCAGCTATCTTTTGCCGGCAGAGCCTTGGCGGGATGAGAGCAGGGATGAAAAGCTTCGCATGACGCTGCGTGTCGATGGGAAGCCGGACTACACCCTCGTCCTCCCCGCCGACGAGGAATACCTTGACGCTGTGAAGGCTTATCTTGATATCGATGTTTTCGCGGATGCCATGCTCTGCGATATTCGCTTCAAGGTGCCTTACATCGGCGAGCTGATCCGTGATACGGATTGTCCCGCCGTGGAGGATTACAACGATTTTGCCGAAGCCTTGGAGGACATCTGGCAGAAGGACGGGATGCTCCTGACCTACGCCGCCGTGCTGGAGGCAGAGAAACCGGAAACCCTGCACCGTGCCTGTGGGCTCCTGCAAGATCTGGATAACTATCAGCGCATCACGGAGGATGCCTACGGTTACGGTCAGCAGCGGTTACAGGAAACGCTGGGGCTGGATGATGAAGCCATCTATGAGTTGGAGGGCTACATGGATTTTGAGAAATACGGTCAGGATTGCATGGAAAACGACTGCGTGACGCAAACGGAGTTCGGCCTGCTGCGCCGCTTGGAGCCGCCCTTCCCGGAGCAGCGGCAGGGGCAGCGGATGATGTAAGCAAAAGCGGCTCGATCCATTTGGAACGAGCCGCTTAATAAGCAGATAAACTGGAATTTTCAAATTAGTCTTTGCAAATAACCTTTGAATCTTCACCATCAATTACAATTCCCTGACGGTTGTTAATTGGGCATAGATTCAAATC
>ENA-OUQM01000171-OUQM01000171.1-human-gut-metagenome-genome-assembly--contig:-NODE-171-length-48020-cov-4.655478_pt1 | contig 48020 bp, 34 predicted proteins | sample MGYA00237949_ERZ548830 | MGnify/ENA primary metagenome ERZ548830 (study PRJEB26490, sample SAMN05194706) | human gut metagenome | biome: terrestrial biome; feature: human-associated habitat; material...
CCCTCCCGATCGGCGGGCCCACGCAAATTGAGACGTTGGTCGCCACCCGGGACGCCCAGTTGTTCAGGTAGGATTGGTATTGACTTGAGGTGCATATGTCTGGCCGTGGGGGCGGCTGGGAGGGGAACGTGCGTATGAGACTGCTGTTGCGAACCATCAAACCGTATAAGGCCCTCGTTGCGGCGACGCTTGCGGCGTTGCTGCTGGATGTAGCGGGCACGCTGTATGTCCCCACCATGCTCGCCGGCATGATCAATCAGGGCGTGACCAGCGGGAACACAGATTTCATCATCGGTCAGGGTCTTAAGATGCTCGTTGCGTGCTGCTGTGCGAGCGGCGGCGCCTTGCTTGGCAATTACCTGTGCGCCCGCCTCGCCTCCTATGTGGGTCGCGATATCCGCAATGCCGTGTACGATGCCTCGCTCGCCTACTCGGGCGGCGACTTCGAGGAGTTCGGCACCGGCTCCATGATCACCCGCACCTTAAACGATGTGAACGTCATCCAGCAGACGGTCATGCTCGCCACCCAGGCCATGCTGCCGGTTCCCATCATCTGCGTCATGGGCACGGTGCTGTCCTTCCGCGTCGACGCGCAGATGGGAGCCATGATGCTCGCGGTGGTTTCCGTGGTCATGGTGTTCGCCGTGATCGCGGTGCGCCGCGCGGCCCCAATCTTCGAGAAGATGCAGGGCTTCATCGACCGCATGAACGTGGTCCTGCGCGAGAACATCATCGGCGTCCGCGTGATTCGCGCCTTTGGCAAAGAGCGCCACGAGGAGGGCCGCATGGGTCGCGTGTTCACCGATTACGCCGATGCGGCGATCAAGGTGAACTGGATCTTCGCGGGCGTGGACTGCTTCAGCTTTTGCCTTATGAACATCGCCGAGGTGCTGCTCATGTGGCTCGGAGGCAACCGTGTGGGCGCACATGCCATGGAGATCGGCAACATCTCCGCGGTGGTCGAGTATGCCATGCTCATCATGTTTTACATCATGATGGCGCAGTTCGTCGCGCTGATGGTGCCGCGCGCCATCGTGTGCCTGCAACGCTGTGCCGAGGTGATCGAGAAGAAGCCGAGCATCGTCGACGGTACGGGCGCCGCGCCTCTGGTGCCGGGGTCGAATGGTGAGGTCGCCGCGGCGGGCGAGGACGGAACCTTCAATGCTTCCCGGCCCGATACCGCCCCGGTTGCCACGTTCGACCATGTCTCCTTCCGCTTCCCCGATGCGGACGAGGACACCTTGCACGATATCGATTTTTCCTGCCGTCGCGGCCAGACCACCGCGATCATCGGCTCCACCGGTTCGGGCAAATCCACCATCGCCAAGATGCTGCTGCGCTTGCACGACGTCACGGACGGCTCGGTGCGCTTTTCCGGCGCTGACGTGCGCTCCATGACCCAGCACAACCTGCGCGAGCGCATCGCCTATGTGCCGCAGAAGGCCTGGTTGTTCTCGGGCACCATCGCCAGCAACTTGCGCGATGGCCGTGCCGGCGCGACCGAGACCGAGATGCGTCATGCCCTCGACGTGGCCCAATCCGACTTTGTGTGGGGCCTGCCCGAGCGCCTGGACGCCCCGGTTGCCCAGGGCGGCACGAATTTCTCCGGCGGCCAGCGCCAGCGCCTGGCCATCGCCCGCGCCCTCATGAAGCACGCGGACCTCTATATCTTCGATGACAGTTTCTCCGCCCTCGACTTCAAGACCGACGCGGCTCTGCGTCGTGCCCTCAAGCCCGAGACGCGCAACGCCGCCGTGCTCATCATCGCCCAGCGCATCAACACCATCTTGCATGCCGACCAGATCGTCGTGCTCAAGGATGGTCGCATTGTGGGCAAGGGCACGCACGAGGAGCTCATGGAGGGCTGCGAGGTGTATCGCGAGATCGCGGAGAGTCAGATGAAGGGAGGCGAGTAGCATGGCATGGGATAAGAAGAAACGCGACGACGGTTCCGACGAGCTGTTTTCCGAGAACGCCCGCCTCGAGCGTGAGCGCAAGCAGGGCGCTATCGACGATGCGCAGGCAATGGCCGATGCCTCCGGCACCCCTGAGGAGGAGCTCGAGGTCCCCAAAGACACCTGGGGGACGGTGCGCCGTCTGTGGCATGCCGCGGCGGGCGAGCGCTGGCGTTTCGGCGTGGTGATCGCCGCCATCCTCGTGTACACGGGCTTCCATGTTGCCGCACCGGCGTACAGCGCGCGCGTGATCGACGTGCTGTGGGCCAATATCCAGGCCGCTTTTGCCGAGGGCCGCGCCTTCACGGTGGGTTGGGAGACCGGTGGTCGCGAGCTCGCTACCTATTTCGGCATTTGGACGGGCGCCTGCGCGCTGTACTCCGTGCAGTGCTTCGTCATGGCGGGCTTTGCCGAGAAGCTCAACCTTTCGCTGCGCCGGAGCATCGCCGAGAAGCTCAGCCGCCTGCCGCTGAAGTTCTACGACGGCCACAAACCCGGTGAGGTGGTGAGCCGTGCCACGAACGACCTGGACAAGATGTCCGAGGTGCTGCAGACCGGTCTGCTCAAGCTCATGAGCGCGGTGGGCACGATCATCGGCGCGCTCTACATGATGCTTCGCTACAGCGTGCTGCTCACGGCGATCTTCTTGGTGTTCGCCTTTGTGTCGACCCTCATTACCAAGGGCGTGTCCAAGTGGACGCTCAAGCTCGCCGCCGAGCGTCAGCGTTATGTGGGCGAGCTCACCGCGACGGTGGAGGAGGCCTACTCGGGGCGCCTCATCATCAAGAGCTTCAACCGCGAGGGGTCGAGCTCGCAGAGGGTGCACGAGCTGTCTGACAAGCTCGCTCGTGCCAGCCGCCGCGCGGACTTTGCCACCAATGCCATCAGCCCGCTGATCCGTTTCATCATCCGCCTGGCCCAGGTGCTGATTGCCGTAGTGGCGGGCGGCATGCTCGTGGGCGGCCAGATCACCATCGGCGTGTTCCAGGCGTTCTTCCAGTACATCCACCAGGCATCCGAGCCGCTCACGCAGCTGTCCTTCACCATCAACACGCTGCAGAACGCGCTTGCCAGCGTCGAGCGCGTGTTCGACATTCTCGACGAAGAGGAGGTCGAGCCCGACCCGCTGCCCGAGGTCGCCGCGAAGCTTCCCGCCGCCGTGGAAGGGCGCGTGGACTTTAGCCGTGTGCGCTTTGGATACAATCCGGAAAAGCCGCTTATGCGCGATGTGACGTTCCATGTGAAACCCGGGCAGAAGGTCGCCATCGTGGGTGCCACCGGCGCCGGCAAGACCACGCTCATCAATCTGCTTATGCGTTTTTACGAAATCGGCGGGGGCTCGATCGAGCTCGACGGTGTGGACACCCATGCGATGGCTCGCCCGGACCTGCGCGCGAACTTTGGCATGGTGCTGCAGGATGCATGGCTGTTCGACGGGACGATCGCCGAGAACATCGCCTATGGCCGTCCCGATGCCACTCGCGAGGAGATCGTGCGTGCGGCGGAGATGGCGCATGTGGACCACTTCGTCCGCACGATGCCGCAGGGCTACGACACGCATATCGAAAACGATGCCGAGACCATTAGTCAGGGCCAGCGTCAGCTGCTCACCATCGCACGCGTGATTCTGTGCAACCCTGCGATCCTCATTTTGGATGAGGCGACGTCGAGTGTGGACACGCGCACGGAGCGCGATATCGTGCAAGCGATGGAGACGCTCATGCACGGGCGCACCAGCTTTGTGATCGCGCATCGCCTGAGCACCATCGTGGACGCCGATCTGATCTTGCACATGCGTGCCGGCACCATCATCGAGCAGGGCACCCATGAGGAGCTACTCGCGGAGAACGGTCCCTACGCCGATCTCTACCGGAGCCAGTTCGCCTAGGCCGCCCTGCCCATGTCTCAATTGGGGACAGGCACAAATTGAGACATTCGGCGCGTCGCAGGTCGCGCGGACGCGCTTATAGAGACGTCTCAATTCGTGCCTGTCCTCAATTGAGACGCGGCTACGTGACAGGTGTCGTTCAAGGCCCCCGGGATGCCGTTCGCCGAGTGGTATCCCGGGGGCCTTTGTATGCGTTGCGTAATGAGACAGTTTGCGAATATATGCATGAACATGGATATCTAGCTGCGGAAATAAGGATTCTGTTAACAACGAAAATAAATAAAAGACCCATCTAGCTGCGAATATGTACTATTCCCGCAGTTCGATGAAGGGTTGTTTAGCGCAGACGAACGGCATACCATTACCTATGTTGTGTTCAAAACGTGTAGCAACAAAGGAGGTTGTGTGATGGTAAGTATCGTTTTGGCAAGCCACGGTGACTTGGCAGAGGGTCTGAAGATGACCGGTTCGATGGTCTTCGGCGATCAGCCCAACGTCGCCACGGTTTCCCTCATGCCGAGCATGGGTCCGGACGACTTCCGCCAGAAGGTGGAAGAGGCGGTCGCTTCCTTCGACGATCCCGAGGACGTCTTGTTCCTCGTCGATCTGTGGGGCGGCACCCCCTTCAACCAGATCAGCGGTCTGTTCGACGCCCATCCCAGTTGGGCGATCCTGACTGGTGTGAACCTGCCGATGCTTGTCGAGGTGTACACCGCTCGCTTCGACGCATCCAAGACGGCCCACGATATCGCCAAGCACGTCATTTCCGAGGCCCGCGCCGGCGTTCGCGTCAAGCCCGAGTCTCTCGAGCCTGTGGAGGCCAAGCCCGCGGCAGCCTCGGCGCCGGCCGCCCATCAGGGTGCCATCCCCGAGGGCACGGTCCTCGGCGACGGCCACATCAAGTTCGTGCTCGCCCGTGTCGATACCCGTCTGCTCCACGGTCAGGTGGCAACCACGTGGACCAAGATGACCAGCCCCGATCGCATCATCGTCGTGTCCGACGCCGTCTCTCACGATGACCTGCGCAAGTCTATGATCATGGAGGCCGCGCCTCCCGGAGTTAAGGCCCACGTCGTCCCGGTCCAGAAGATGATCGAGGTCGCCAAGGACCCGCGTTTCGGCGCCACCAAGGCCATGCTCCTGTTCGAGACCCCGCAGGACCTGCTCCGCGCGGTCGAGGGCGGCGTGGACATCAAGGAGGTCAACCTCGGCTCGATGGCCCACTCCGTGGGCAAGGTCGTCGTGACCAACGCCATCGCCATGGATAACGACGATGTCGAGACGCTCGAGAAGCTCGCCGCCCGCGGCATCACCTTCGATATCCGCAAGGTCCCGGCCGATTCCGCCGAGTCCTTCGACGCGATGATCAAGAAGGCCAAGTCCGAGCTGGCCGCCCAGTAAAGGAGGGAATATGTCAGCACTTTCGATCGTTTTGATCGCCATCATCGCGCTGCTGGCCGGTATGGAGGGTATTCTGGACGAGTTCCAGTTCCACCAGCCGCTCGTGGCCTGCACGCTCATCGGTCTCGTGTCCGGCCACCTGCAGGAGGGCGTCATGCTCGGCGGCTCCCTGCAGATGATCGCCCTCGGTTGGGCGAACGTCGGCGCCGCCGTCGCGCCCGATGCGGCCCTGGCCTCCGTTGCGTCCGCCATCATCATGGTGCTCGCGCTCGACGGTGGTACGGCCGACTCCCAGACCGCCATCACCACCTCCATCGCTCTCGCCGTGCCGCTGTCCGTGGCTGGCCTGTTCCTGACGATGATTTGCCGCACGCTCGCCATCCCCATAGTTCACGCCATGGATGCCGCCGCCGAGAAGGGCGACTTCAAGGGCATTGAGATGTGGCAGATCCTGGCTATCCTCATGCAGGGTGCCCGCATCGCTATCCCGGCTGTGGCCCTGTGCTTCGTCTCGCCCGAGATTGTGACTAACGCGCTCAACATGATGCCCGCATGGCTGTCCGGCGGCATGGCCGTCGGCGGTGGCATGGTCGCTGCCGTCGGTTACGCCATGGTCATCAACATGATGGCGACCAAGGAGGTCTGGCCGTTCTTCGCGCTCGGCTTCGTCTTCGCCGCTATCAATCAGCTCACGCTCATCGCCCTCGGCGTCATCGGCGTGTCCCTCGCCCTGCTGTACCTCGGCCTCAAGGACCTGGCCAAGAACAGCGGCGGCTCTGCCGGTACCGGCGATCCGCTCGGCGACATCCTGAACGATTACGAGTAAGGAAGGGAGGACGTACATCATGGCAGAGAACAAGGTTCAGCTTTCCAAGTCCGACCGCATGTCGGTGTGCGTGCGTCATCAGTTCCTGCAGGGCTCGTGGAACTACGAGCGCATGCAGAACGGCGGCTGGTGCTTCGCTATGATCCCCGCGATCAAGAAGCTCTACTCCAACAAGGAGGACCAGATTGCGGCGCTCAAGCGTCACATGGAGTTCTATAACACGCATCCGTACGTGTCCGCTCCCGTCATCGGCGTCACCCTCGCTCTTGAGGAGGACCGCGCCAACGGCGCTCAGGTCGAGGACGCTGCGATCCAGGGCGTGAAGGTCGGTATGATGGGCCCGCTGGCCGGTGTCGGCGACCCCGTCTTCTGGTTCACCCTTCGCCCGATCCTCGGCGCGCTCGGCGCTTCCCTGGCCCTCGGTGGCTCCATCATGGGTCCGCTGCTGTTCTTCTTTGCGTGGAACATCATCCGCATCGCGTTCCTTTGGTACACCCAGGAGTTCGGCTACAAGGTTGGCACCTCCATCACCAAGGACCTCTCTGGCGGTCTGATGGGCAAGATCACCGAGGGTGCCTCCATTCTGGGCATGTTCATCATCGGCGCGCTCGTGCAGCGCTGGGTGAGCATCTCCTTCACCCCGGTCGTCTCCACGGTTCAGCAGTCCCCCGGCGCCTACATCGATTGGGCGAGCCTGCCCGCGGGTGCTGAGGGCATCCATCAGGCCCTGAGCCAGTACGCAGCGCTCGGTCCCACCGGCCTCGAGGTCGCCAAGGTGACCACGCTCCAGGCCAATCTCGACCAGCTGATCCCCGGCCTTGCCGCCGTGGGCCTCACGCTCCTGTGCTGCAAGCTGCTTAAGAAGAAGGTCTCCCCGATCGTCATCATCATCGCCCTGTTCGCCGTGGGTATCGTTGCCCGCCTGCTCGGCATCATGTAAGACGCTTCGGTATCAAGCGCACTCAGGCGCTTGAGCCTCGAGCCGCGCCGCTGCCATGGTTCGCCATTCGCAGCGGCGCGGCTTTTCCGTACTTGCGGGCGTTCCCGCCGCGGTCGTATAGTTCTTCAAGACCGCCTGGCGGGATTTCGACACACGCGCGTTTCCGGTTGAACATGCAGGAAACGCTTGAGGAGGATGCAGGGATGGCGCAATCGCAGAACAGCTCGGTCTACTACACGGAGAAGGCCACGTCGTTTCATGGGATGTCGACCTATGGTTCGGTGATGCTCGGCAACAATGCCTTCGAGTTCTATAACGAGAGAAACCCCGAGGACTTCATCCAGATCCCCTGGTCCGAGATCGATCACGTGGCGGCGTCGGTGCTGTTCGGCGGCAAAAAGATCTCGCGCTTCGCGATCTTCGTGAAGGGGAGCGAAAGCGGGTTCTCGTTTTCCACGAGGGATAATAAAGCCACGTTGCGCGCTATGCGCGAGCATGTGCCCGAAGACAAACTTTTGCGCTCTCTGAGCTTCTTTGACGTGATCAAACGCGGCGTGCTGTCACTGTTCCGCAAAAACCGCTAGAATATCCCATACGCGCTTTCGGATGCGTCGATGGGCTTTTTCGTCGAGCATGTTCCGATCGCGCAACCATGGCAATGCCTCCGTAGCTCAGGGGATAGAGCACCGCTCTCCTAAAGCGGGTGTCGTACGTTCGAATCGTATCGGGGGCACCATTGCAACTAAAAAGGCCGCCACGCGCTCGTTCGCGTGGCGGCCTTTTCTCGTTATCCGCTAGTCCTCGGTGTTGGCGTCGGTTCGCGCCTGCGTGGTGAGGGTGATCGTGGCGCCCTTGTCCAGCGATCCGGAGGCAGACTGGCTCACGATGATGCCGTCTGCCGGGCCGTTCACCACGACCTTGAAGCCGAGCGACTCGAGCTGCGGCTTGGCGTGGGAGGCGGAGTCGTTCACAAAGTTAGGTGCGTTGACCTTGGCGACCGGCTCGGGACCCTGGGACAGTACGATCTTGATGGTGGTGCCGGGCTTGACGCTGCCACCGGGCTCGTAGCTGATCACAGAGCCGGCTGGAACGGTGGCGCTGTAATCGGAGCTGAAGGTGTAGCTGAGCTTATCGCCGAGCGCCTCGATGGCCTGCTCCTTGGTCTTGCCGGTGAGGTTGGGCACGTCGATGGTGTCGGGGCCGGTGGACACCCAGTACTCGATGACGGTGCCCTCCTCAACAACCTCGCCGGTGTTTTTGCCCTGCTTGAAGACGGTGCCGGCCTCGGCCTCGTTGGACTCCTCGTGCGCCTGGCCCTTGAGGTTGGCGGCGGTGAGCAGAGCCTCGGCCTCATCGGCGGTCTTACCGGTGATGTTGGGCACCTCGGTCTCCTTGACGGGGACGGGGCCCTTGGAGAGCGTCAGCGTGACCGTGGAGCCCTCGGGCGCCTCCTTGTTGCCATCGGGCGTCTGGTCGACGACGCGGCCCTCTTCGACCTCATCGTCATTCACAGCCTTGCCGTACTCGACGTTGAAGCCGGCGTTCTCGAGCGCGTCCTCGGCCTCTTCCTGCGTGTAGTCGATGACGTTGGGAACGATGACCATCTCGCCGGAACCGCCGAACAGGTTGCTGGCAAAGAAGACAGCGGCGGCGATTACCACGATGGCGCCGATCACGATGGCGGCGATTTTGGCGCCGTTGCCCTTCTTGGGCTCCTCGTAGTCGTTCTGGCCGCGCGAGGATGCGGGCGCTGCGACGCGCGGACCGGCGGTGGTGGAGCCGGGACCGGCAGCGCCTGCGGGGCGCACCATGGCCTGGGTGGCGTCACTCATCACGCGGGTCTCGGCACCGCCGACGCCCATGGGCGCGGCAATCACGCGTGTGGGCTCTGCCACGTCGACCGCGCGACCGGTGGCATAGGCGTTGAGCACCTGGCGCAGCTCGTCGGCAGTCTGGAAGCGGTTGGCGGGGTCCTTCTCCATGCACTTGAGGATGATGCGCTCGAGTGCCGGGTCGACGCCGGGGTTCACCTGGCTCGGCGGGATGGGCAGTTCGTTGACCTGCTTGAGAGCCACGGAGATGGCATCGTCGCCATCGAAGGGCACGCGGCCGGTGGCGCACTCGTACATGACCACGCCGAGGGAGTAGATGTCGCTCGTGGCGCCCAGGTCCTGACCGCGGGTCTGCTCGGGGGAGACGTAGTGGGCGGTGCCCAGGACGTTGTTGTCCTGGGTGAGATGGCTGTTCTTGGCGCGCGCGATGCCGAAGTCCATCACCTTGATGTTGCCGTCGGGCAGCACCATGATGTTTTGCGGCTTGATGTCGCGGTGGATGATCTCGTGCTTGTGTGCAACGGAGAGGGCGCCGCAGATCTGAGAGCCGATCTGGGCGACCTTCTTGGGATCGAGGGCGCCGTGGCTGCGCACGCCGCTCTTGAGGTCGGTGCCGCGCAGGTACTCCATGACGATGTAGTAGGTGTCGCCGTCCTTGCCCCAGTCGTACACGCCCACGATGTAGGGGCTCTGCAGACCGGCTGCGGCCTGCGCCTCCTGCTTGAAGCGAGCGGCGAAGGTGGCGTCCCCGGCGTACTGGGGCAGCATGATCTTCACGGCAACGGTGCGGTCGAGCACCTGGTCCTGCGCGCGATACACGCTGGCCATACCGCCGTTTCCGACCTTATCCTTGAGCAGGTACCTTCCTCCAAGTACGCGCTGTCCGTCTGGCATGTCTTTAACTCCTCATCAATCTATCCGCCGTGGGCGGAAGTGTTACCTCGTACCGGTGAATTGCTACAGCCCCTGTGTCGCGAGCGCCGCGCGCAGGACCTGTCCGCCTACGGCCGCCGCGCTTTCCTCGCCCTTCGCGTTCTGCTCGATCACGACGGCGATTGCCACGGTGGGGGTGTCGTAGGGGGCAAATCCAACGAACGTGGAGTTCGCGTTGGGGTTGTTGGTCTCGGCGGTGCCGGTCTTACCGGCCACCTTCACGCCCGCGATCGCCGCGGCCGAGCCGGTGCCGTTTTGGACGACGTCGAGCATGGCTTGCTTGACCTGCTCGGCGGTGCCGCTGCCCACGGCCTGGCCGAGGGAGTGGCCGCGCGTGGTCTTGAGGACCGTGCCGTCGGGGGCGAGGATCTGCGAGACCACGTAGGGGTTCATGGCGATGCCGTTGTTGGCGATCGTGGCGGCCATGAGCGCGTTTTGCATCACGGTGGCCTGCGGGCCGGGCGTGTGGCCCTGGCCGACGGGCTGGCCGGCGCCCGCCCAGGCGAGCTCCCACTCGGTCATCTCCTCGGGATTGGGCATGACGGATGCGGCGGTGGTGAAGTCCAGGCCGAGCTGCTGTCCGTAGCCGAAGGCGCGCGCCGTGGCCACGAGCTTTTCGGCGCCCAGGCCGTCGGCCACCTGACCAAAGACCGTGTTGGACGAGAGCGCGAAGGCCTTGGCGAGCGAGATCTTGCCGTGACCGCGCTCGCCGATGCTCACAACGTCTGCGCCGCCGATTTCCATGCGTCCCGGGCTGTCGTAGGTGGTGTCGAGCGTGGCCAGGCCATTCTCGAGCGCCGAGGCGAGCGTGAGCACCTTGAAGGTGGAGCCCGGCGTGTAGAGCGCGAGGGTTGCGCGGTCGTACATGGAGGTGTCCGCACCGCCGCTGGCGTTGGCGGCCTCGATCGCCGCTTGGATGTTCGTGTTGTCGAACGTGGGGGCGCTGGCCCAGGCGAGCACGGCGCCGCTGCGCGGGTCGAGGGCGACGATGGCGCCCACGCGGCCGGCGAGGGCCTGCTCGGCTGCACGCTGGATGCGCGAGTCGATGGTGAGCTGGACCGAGTTGCCCGGCTCGCTGATGCCGGCGAGCGAGTTGAGGGCGTTTTGCCAGCTCGAGTAATCCTTGGACCCCGTGAGCGTGTCGTTTTGCGTGTTCTCGATGCCCATGGTGCCGTATTGCTGGGAGTAGTAGCCCACCACGTGTGCGGCGAGATTGCCGTTGGGGTAGGAGCGGGCGTACGTACCGTCGGCCTGCTGGATGGACTCGGCGAGCGTCAGGCCATCCGCGGTGATGATCGAGCCGCGCTTGATGAAGCGCGCCTTGTTGATGGTGTGGTTGTTGCTCGGCATGTCCTGATACTCGGACGCCTTGATCACCTGGATATAGGTGATGTTGCCGATGAGCACGGCGAACAGCGCAGTGAACAGGAACACGGTGCGGGTCAGGCGGTTGGCGAGCGCCACGCGGCCGAGCAGGCCGCTCTCGGGCGTGTCGAGGGCGGGGCGGCGCATGTGAGAGCCACGCACGGTGGTGCGGTAGCCGGCGGTGGCCAAGTCGGTGCTCGTGTTGGCGATTTCGGTCGAGCGGCCGGTTGCCTCGTCACCGGCGCGCAGCAGCAGGGCGACGATCACGAAGCTCGCGAGCAGGGAGGAGCCGCCCTGGCTCATGAAGGGCAGGGTCACGCCGGTGAGCGGGATGAGCTTGGTCACGCCGCCCACGATGGTGAAGGCCTGGAAGGAGATGGCCGCGGTGAGGCCGGCGGCGGAGAAGGCCGCCAGGTCGGACTTGGCGCGCGCGGCGGTGGTGAGGCCGCGGACCGCGAACAACATGAACAGCAGTAGCACGGCGGAGCCGCCGAGCAGGCCCATCTCCTCGCCGATCGCGGCGAAGATCATATCGGAGGCCACGACGGGGATGATGTCGGCCATGCCCTTGCCGATGCCGACGCCCGCGAGGCCGCCGTCTGCCAGGGAGAACAGTGACTGGACGATCTGGTAGCCGAGGTTCTGCGCGTCGGAGAACGGGTCGAGCCAGATGGCCACGCGGACCTGCACGTGGCTCATGATCTGGTACATGCCGAATGCACCGACGGCGAGCAGCGCAAGGCCGATGATCACGTAGGACACGCGGCCCGTGGCCACGTAGAGCATGATCAAGAAGATGGTGTAGAACAAAAGCGCGCTGCCCAGGTCGCGTTCGAACGCGACGACGAGCAGGCAGACGCCCCACACGATGAACAGCGGGTAGAGTAGGCGCAGGCGCGGGAACTTGATGCCGAGCACGGTGCGGTTGGAGATTGACAGCAGCTCACGGTTCTCGGCCAGGTAGCCGGCGAGGAACAAGACGATGAGGACCTTGGCGAACTCACCGGGTTGGAACTGGAAGCCGCCGATCTTGATCCACAGCTTGGAGCCATAGATCTCGGTGCCGATGAACATGGGCAGCACGAGCAAGACGATGCCGGCGATGCCCAGGACGTATTTGTAGCGTTTGATGACCTCGAGGTTCTTCACCACGGCGAGCGTGCCCACCATGAGGGCCACGCCCAGGAACAGGAAAATCACCTGGCCCAGCGAGGCGTCGGGCTGCAGACGCGTGACGAAGGTGATGCCAATGCCCGAGAGCGTGAACACGACGGGCAGGATCGCCGGGTCGGCGCCGGGCGCGAAGATGCGCACGCCGATATGGGCTGCGGCGAATGCGGCGAACAGTCCCAGCGGGACGGCCAGCGTCTGGAAGGAGAGCGCGGCGCCCGTGGTGACCACGTACATGGCGTAGAGCAGCGTGACGGGGAACGCGGCGGCTATGAGCAGGAGCAGTTCGGTCGTGCGGCGACTCATTTACGCGGCACCTCCCTCGGTCGTGGTTGAAGGTGAAATGGCATCGGCAGGCGATTCGCTCGGGGACGTTCCGCCTGCCAGGGCGTCTGCGGGGCTTGTGCCCGGCGCCTCCGTGGACCCGGTGAGATCCTGTTGGATGGCGCGCGCGTCCTCGATGAGTTTGGTCTGTGTCTCGTCGATCTGCGCTCGGTAGTTCTCCACCGCGTCCTGCGCGTCCTTGAGGTTCTTCTGCGGGATACCCTCGCGGAGGCGGTTTTGGGTGTCCTCGGGGAGGTACTTGAGCTGGATGGAGGTCTCATCCTCGAGCCAGTTGAGCTTGAGTCCGAGGAGTGAGTCGGGAATGCCGGTGTAGATGGCGACCGCATCGTCCTTCACGCCCAGGTAGACGGACTTGCGGATGGAGATGAACGAGGCCACAGTGGCCACGATGAGCGCGATGAGCAGGCCAACGATGGCGAAGAACAGCGTGCGCTTGTGCTTGCGGGCGACCTCCCGAACGCGGCCGTCGTCGGTGATGTCGACCACCACGACGGTGACGTTGTCTCCGCCGCCTGCGGCGAGCGCGGCGTCGACCAGGTTGTCCGTGCAGATCTGCGCGGTGGAGCTCTGCTGGGCGATGCGCTCGATCTCGCCGTCCGGGACCATGCCCGACATGCCGTCGGAGCACAGGATGAGGCGGTCGCCCTCCTCGACGTTCAAGGTGAAATGGTCGGCGTACATCGCCGGATCGGAGCCCAGGGCTCGCGTGATGACGGACCGGTTGGGATGCGTGCGCGCCTCGTCGGCGGTGATCTCGCCGGCATCGACGAGCTCCTCGACGTAGGAGTGATCGCGCGTGACACGGATGAGGGTGCCCTCGTGTAGCAGGTAGGCGCGCGAGTCGCCCACGTGCGCGATGGCGAGGGTGGTGCCCTCGATGTAGGCGGCGGTGGCGGTACAGCCCATGCCGGGCCTGCCCACGCCGTTCACGGCCGCCTCGATGATGGCGGCGTTGGCCGCCTCGATGGAGGCGGCGAGCTGTGCGGCATCGGCCGACTTGGGGCCGGTCTTGGCGATGGTCTCGACGGCGATCGCGCTGGCAACCTCACCGGCGGCGTGGCCGCCCATGCCGTCGCACACGCAGAACAGCGGCGAGGCGGCGAGATAGGAGTCCTCGTTGTGGCTGCGCACGCAGCCCACGTCGGAGCGGGCGCCCCACATGAGCATGGAGGACGTGCCGGCATCGAAGGTGGCGTCGGTGTCGATCAGGTCGTCGGTGATGGGCTCGAAGTCCATGGTCGAGCCGGGATCGTTGAGCTTGGCCTCCACGGCTTGGAGGTCGATCTCGGCCGTGTCTTCAGGCGAGACGGGTGCGGTCGGATCGGGGATCGACTGGATGGGAATCTCGGGCTCGGGCTCGAAGGAGCCGGGGGCGGCATGCGCCGGAGCGGGCGCGGGGGCGGCTTCGACCGAGATGGGGGGCGCTGCATGCGCCGGGGCCGTATGGGCGGGCGGCATGGGGGCCGGCTTGTCGTAATCGGGCGCCCAGGGATCCGGGGCGCCCGATGCCGGAATAGCAGAGGCCGGGGCCACAGGGGCCGCCGGTCGAGCGTGCTGGGCTTGTGATTCGTACCCGGTGGTGCGCAGGTCGTCCTGCTCGGGTGTCATCGACGGTTCACCTTCATGACCACGTCGCCGATCTGGACCTCATCGCCTTCGCGAAGGGTCGCAGGCTCCTGCAGCGCGCGGCCGTTGACGAGGGTGCCGTTGAGCGAGTTGAGGTCCTCGATCACGAGCGCGGGGCCCTGGAGGGAGAAGCGCGCGTGGCTCGCGGAGACGAAGGGCTCGTTCACGCAGATATCGGAGGACGGGGAGCGGCCCACGATGACCGGCCCCAGGATGTCCATGTGGATGCCGCGAATGCCGCGCGGTCCCTTATCGACATCGATCGTCCAGATCGCGGAGTCGCGGCGCTGGCCGCGCACCAGCCCCACGCCCGTCTTCATGACGGCGAACAGGAAGATGTAGAGCAGTGCGACGAGGACGATGCGCCCGGCGAACAGGATGATGTCGATCACAGGCTAACCCCTAAACTCGAAGGTGCTCAGACCGAAGGTCAGCACGTCGCCGTTGCGCAGGGGGCAACGGGTGATGCGGCGGTTGTTGACCATGGTGCCATTGGTGGAATTGAGGTCCTCGATGGACCAGTCGCTGCCGGTGAAGGTCAGCTCGGCGTGGCGGCGGCTCACGTTGGGGTCGCGCAGGACGACGTCGGCCACGGAGCGCTCGCGGCCCACGGTGGCGCGGGCGGAGGTGAGCTCATAGGTGTCGCCGGTCACGACGTCGACGAGTTGGGCGAGCGGACGGGAGGGGGCAGCGGGCTTTGCGGGCGCCATATGGGCCGCGCCCGCGGCGGCGATACCCGCGCCGGTCGCGGCGGCGGCACCGCCCATGCCGGCGAGCTGCTCGCGCGTCATGGTCTGCGGGACGGGGATGGGCGTCGGCGCGGGCGCAAAGGGGTCGGCGACCTCGGCGGCGCCGGCGACCTGCGCAGACGCGGGGCTAAATGCGGCGTCGAGTGCGGGATTCGCCACCGGCACGGCGCCGGCGGCGGAAGAGGGCGCGGGGGCGGGGATGGGCGTCGGGGCGGGCGTGGCCTTGCCGGACGCGCCCTTGAGATAGGCGCGTTCCTCCTCGTACAGACGGGCGAGGGTGGGGGCGTCGACGTTCTCGGCGAACACGGAGAACTTACCCGGCTTGAGCGACGGGTCGATCATGAAGCGGACGAGCGGGGTGCCCACGAAGCGGTAGCGTTTCTTCTCGGCCTGGGCGCGCACGAACTCGGTGACCTCGCTGGCGAGCTGGGAGTAATAGGGCGCCAGGAGCTGGTCGTCATCGGCGGCGATGAGCACGGTGTAGAGGGCGGGGGCGGTGTTGACGCCGTTGATGACCAGGGTCTGGTCCTCCATCTCACGGGCCGCCTGCTTGGCGAGCTTCTTGAAGGAGAAGGGCGCCTGCGCCGCGCCGAAGATCCCGGCGACGCGGTCTTCAAATATGTTCAGGAAGTTCACGAACGATCACCTTCCGAAAAATCTCGCTTATAACCGAGAGCAAATATGCATAGCCAAACAAGTATAGAGGATAGGCCGCCCAGGCCCAGGGCCACGGCCGCGTCGGCGGGGGGCACCGCGCTAATTTCCATAGGGTGCGCAAGATAGCGGCATGCGACCGCGCACAACGGGATGAGCAGGTAGAGGACGGTGAGCGGGTATGCGGGACGTCCCTTTTGGCGGTTTACCCATGTCCGCGTCAGTGCCCAGGAGGTCCCGGCGGCGATGAGGACGGCGCTCGCTGCGGGGACGAGAAACGCCGGGGTTGCGAGCGCCATGAGGGCGTCGAGCGAACCCAGGGTCCCGGCCCGCAGGTGCGAGGCCACGAGGAGTTGCGCGAAGGCGGCGCCGGCACCGGAAGCGGCGGCAGCCACGCTCGGGGTGAGGAAAAAGCCTCCGATCGCGGCGGATACGGGCGCGAGGATCATGGCGTCGCCGGCGGCCAGGCCGAGGGCGGCGCAGGTCACGAGGACGGTCGACGCGGCCGGATGCAGACGGCCCCATACGAACCACCAGGCGGCCATGAGGCAGAAGGCCAAAACGGCCAGCGGCAACACCTCGAACAAGGGTGTCGAGTTGACGATGAGCATGAGCCAACCGGCAAGGGCGAGGGCAGACCCGATTTGCGGTGCGATGCCCGCTCCCACGCCGATGCCCGCCGCGGTGATGGCGCGGACCGCCGCTCCGCCTACTTGCAGGTCGCCCAAAAGTGCCCACGATACGGCTGCGACCGCGACGCCTGTGACGGCACCGAGCGCATATTCGCGTGCACGGGGGAAGCGGCTGCCCAGATATCCCTTGTCCGGCTCGAGCTCCCATACACGCTCGGCGCGGCCGTCGGCCGGGTCGAGGGCGTCTTCGGCATCGTCGGAGGTGAGGCGGCTGATGATCCGCGCGAGGCTCTTGCGGCCTTCGCGCGGATTGCCCAGGCGGGCCAGGAAGGCGTCTCCGAATTCCGCCACGCTCGGCATGCGGTCGTATGGGCTGGGGGAGAGCGCATCGAGCAGGGCCTGCTCGGCGGCCTCCGGGATATCGGGCAGTAGGTCGCTTGGGTAGAGGACCCCGCGGATGATGCGGTCGAGGGAGTCGGCGGGGGTGCCGGCGCGGAAGGGCGCCGTGGCGCAAAGGGACTCGTAGAGGACCGCGGCCAAGGCGAAGATGTCGCTGCGCTCGTCAACCTGCTCGCCGTTGAGCTGCTCGGGAGGCATATAACCGATGGTGCCGCCTCGCGCACCGCCAAAGCCCGCGGCGCTGGCGAGCATGGCCATGCCGAAGTCGGCCAGCTTGACGTGGCCGTTGCGGTCGATCAGGACGTTGGCGGGTTTGATGTCGAGATGGAGCACGCCGTTCTCATGTGCGAAGGACAGGGCCTGGACCAGGGCGTCGGCGATGCAGGCCGCCTCGTCGTAGGTGAGGGAGTGACCCTCGACCTGTTGGAGGAACTCCTCGAGCGTCATGCCGTCCACGTATTCCATGACCAGGTAGGCATGGGCGCTGTCGTAGGTGAAGTCGATGACCTGCACGATATTGGGGTGCTGCAGCATGCTGGCCGTGCGAGCCTCGGCGAGCGCGGCGGCGGTGGTTTCGAGCGGGGTTCGTGCGTCGGGCGATGCCAGGGGCATGCGCTTGATGGCCACGCGTCGCTGCAGGCGGGAGTCGAGGCAGATCTCGACGCTGCCAAAGCCGCCCGCGGCGCGCGTCTCGAGCGGTCGATAGCGCTTGAGCAGGGATGACGCTGCCGAGCCGGCGGCGGGTGGCGGAGCGATGGGGGATCGGCTCCCGTGCGGGGCCCGGGATGCAAACGGGGCGGGCCCGGCTGGCTGCGCGGGCCCGGGCGCGGCGGCGGGGCCGTTGGTGGATGCGGGCCGGCGCCACATGGAGCGCGATGCCAGGCGCGGGCCGCTCGCGCGATTGGATTGCGAGGGCATTTCCCGCTGTTGCGGGTCGGGTATGTTGAAGGGGAAGATCGGCATGGCCATCCTCGTGCGTTTAAAGTTCGTTTTCGGCCGAAGCCAAGTGCGGTTTCGGCCCATTTTACCACGGTGGCCGTGTGCACCGTTTTCAGCGACCGTCGTCGGCGCGCATCCGTGCGGGTTGGAGCCGCGGACGTGGGGCCGCGCGAGACGCTATGATGGTGGGCACGATTATTCACGCGCGCGATGAAGGGTGTGCGCGCGATAAGGGGTGTGCGACGAAGGCGGTGAAAGGGCATATGGACGATTCCGAGCGACTCGCGGCATACGATGCGTTCGCACGGGGCATTCGTGCGGAGCTCGCCGAGGTCGCCGCGCGCATGGACGTTCTACGCACCGAGAACAAGGTCAAGACGGCGACGTATCGCCAGCTGTTCGCCACGCGCATGACCCTGAAGGACATCGACCGCCGCCTGGTCGAGCGCGGATTGTAGGAGGAATTCCCCATGGAGTCGCTCTATAGGAAGTACCGCCCGCTCACGTTCGAGAGCGTCGTGGGCCAGCAGCATATCGTCTCAACGTTGGAGCACGCGGTGGCCGAGGGCCGCCTGAGCCATGCGTACCTGTTCTGCGGCCCGCGCGGTACGGGCAAGACCACCATGGCGCGCATCCTCGCCAAGGCGCTGCTGTGCGAGAAGGCCGAGGGCGCCCGCGCGGCAGGTGCGACCGGCTGCAACCCCGACGGTACCTGCCCGGAGTGCACGGCGATCGCCGAGGGCACGCATCCGGACGTTTACGAGCTCGACGCCGCGTCTCGCACGGGCGTGGACAACGTGCGCGAGGAGATCATCAACTCGGTGAGCTTCGCCCCGGTGCGCGGCGCCTACAAGGTCTACATCATCGACGAGGTCCACATGCTCACGACGCAGGCGTTCAACGCGCTGCTCAAGACGCTTGAGGAGCCGCCGAGTCACGTCATCTTCGTCCTGTGCACCACCGACCCGCAAAAGATCCTGGAGACGATCCTGTCGCGCTGCCAGCGCTTCGACTTCCACCGCATTTCGAACGACGACATCATCGGCCGCCTGCGCTACATCTGCGAGCAGGAGGGCTTCGCCTTCGATGAGGAGGCGCTGGAGGTCGTGGCGCGCCACGCCCGCGGCGGCATGCGCGACGCCCTATCCACGTTGGAGCAGCTCTCGGTCTTCGGCGACGGCTCGGTGCGCATCGACGACGCGCGCGCCCTGCTGGGCGAGGTGGCATCCACGGTGCTGTCCGAGTTTGCCTGCAAGATGGCGGTGCGCGACACCGTGGGCCTGTTCGGCCTCATTCGGGCTCAGGTTGACGAGGGCAATGACCTGCAGGAGCTCACGCGCGACCTGATCGCGCACATCCGCGACGTATACACGGCCGCGATCGCGGGCCCTTGCGCCGAGCTGTTCGATGGGACGCCCGAGGAGGTGGCCGCGCTCGTCGAGGAGGCTCGCCTGTTCGAGGGGGCCGACCGCCTTTCCCGCGCGTTGACCGTGCTGGATGACGCCGCGCTGGAGATGCGCAACGCGACCGATCCGCGCCTGGTGCTCGAGATTGCCTGCACGCGCCTGGCCCGCCCCGAATCCGACTTGACGCTCGAAGCGCTCGCCGAGCGTATCGCCCGCCTCGAGGCCCAGATCGCCTCTGGCGTGCCGAGTGCGCCGATGTCGGCCGAGCAACTCGCGTCGGCAACGCGGTTGAAGGCTGCGCCCGCGCCCCAGGAGGTTCGTAAGGCCGCGCCCGCGCCGGTATCTGCGCGCGTGGTGCCCCCGACGAGTGCCCCCACTTCCGCAGGCGCCCCGGCATCTGCATGCGCGGCGGCCCAGACGAGCGCCCCGGCCTCCGTGGGCGCTGCGGTTCCGGCGCAGGTGCAGGAGCCGCCCGTGCGTCCGGCTGCCTCTGCTGTCCCCGCGCAGGCCTCGGAACCGGCTTCCACCCCCGCGCGCGCCTCGGCCCCCGCTCCGTCCGCGCGCGCCCCAAAGCCCGCTGCCCCCGCAACGGTGCCGGCGAGTGCCACACCGGCGATGAGCTCGTGTGCGGTGACGCCCGCCTCCGCTGACGACGCCGAACTGCAGCGCCGTTGGGTCGAGACGGTGAAGAAAATCGCCGCGGTCCAGCCATCGCGCGGCGGCTTGCTGCAAAGCTCCCGCGCTGTGAGCGACGATGGCGAGACCCTCGTGGTCGCGTTCCCCAAGGGTTCCAACTTCGCTCTCAAGATGATTAGCCGCCCGGACAGCAACGCCCTGGTGATGCCCGTTATCTGCGAAGTCTTTGGCAAGCGCTCCGTTGAGTACGTGATGGACGGCGCTCCGGCCGGTGCCCCCGCCGCGCCGGCTCAGTCCGCTGCTCCGGCTCAGCCCGCTGCTCCCGCGCCCACGCGTCCCGCGACGCCGGCCCCCGCCGCCGCCCCCCAGGCCGCTCCAGTCTCTGCGGCCGCTGCTGTCCCGGCTGCCTCGATGGGCGCCGCGGCCCCCACGGCGTCCCGCGCTGCGACCTCTGCCCCCGCAGCTCCTTCCCCGGTGCCGGCGCAATCTCAGTCGGCTGTTTCCGCCCCCGCCCCCGCGGCGCCCGTCGCCGATCACGCTAGCGGCCCCACGGTCCTCGCGGAGCGTGACATAGATGCCGATCGCAAGGCGTGGGAAGACGACATGCCGCCTTATGACGATGCGTTCATCGCGTCGTACGATGACGACGCCGAGGCTCCGCCGTTCGATGCCCCGTCGGCAGCGTCAGATGTGTATAAGAGACAGCCCCTGCCCCTGCTCCCGCTCCCGATCTGGGCGAGGCTGCCGACGGCGATGCTCCGGTCGACCCCAAAGAGGTGCTTCAGAATATCTGGGGCAACGTGACCTTTAAATAGCATGGCGTCGGCATGGGACGACCCAACTGGCGCCCCTGCATCCGCCTCGCGCGGCATCAGCCGTTCGCGGGGCGGCGTGCTCATAAACCCTCTTCCGTACAGGGGAGATGTGCGCTTGTGTCCGCCCCACGTGGTACCATGCCCCTTGGAATGACCCGCCTGTTAAATCGCAGGCTTTACCAGTGAGGAGAACCCATGGCCGGAATCAACATGCAGCAGCTCATGAAGCAGGCTCAGCAGATGCAGAAGAAGCTCGCCGAGGCTCAGGAGTCCATGAACGAGGTCACCGTCGACGCTAGCGCCGGCGGCGGCATGGTCAGGGTTACCGTGGATGGCAACATGCAGCTTCAGTCCGTGACCATCGACCCGGACGCGCTCGACCCCGAGGACGTCGATATGCTCCAGGACATGATCGTGGCCGCCGTGAACGAGGCCTACCGCGGTGTGGCAGAGATCGCCAACAAGCGCATGAGCGCCGCCACCGGTGGCATGGGCGCCGGCATGCCCGGTATGCCGTTCTAAATCCAAGAGATTCCACCTCGACCGCATCGTTTAGCCGGGCATGCGCAATTGGGGTACGTCCCCAATTGCACATGTGTTGCCTGTCACACCATTTTGGGAGGGCAAACGCGCATGAGCGCCGACCGCAGTCTACAAATCCTTCTCGATGAGCTGGGCCGCCTTCCGGGCATCGGTCCCAAGAGCGCCCAGCGCATCGCCTATCACCTTCTCGAGGCCGACGCCGAGGAGGCTCGCCGCTTGGCGGACGCCATCCTCATGGTGAAGAGCGAGGTCCATTTCTGCAGCCGCTGCTTCAACTACGCGACGGGCGATGAGTGCGCGATCTGCGAGGACTCTTCGCGCGACCGCGGTCGCATCTGCGTGGTGGGGGAGCCCCGCGATGTCTCGGCAATCGAGCGCACGGGCAGTTATCGCGGCCTGTATCACGTGCTCGGCGGCGTGATCAGCCCCATGGACAAGATCGGTCCCGAGCAGCTTCACGTACGGGAGCTGCTCGCCCGCTTGGGCACGGAAGACATCGAGGAGGTCATCATCGCCACGAATCCCAACATCGAGGGCGAGACCACCGCGAGCTATCTGGCGCGCACCATCAAGCCGCTCGGTATCACCGTCACGCGGCTGGCGAGCGGCCTGCCCGTGGGCGGCGACCTCGAATATGCAGACGAGCTGACCCTTGGGCGTGCCATCGAGGCGCGTCGCGCGCTCTAGCGCCCCGTCCGTCGCGAGAGGAGTTGCGATGCGCATCTTCGACACATCGCGCAGGCGCCTGCGTCGCACGGCGCTGCCTCCTCACCTGGTGGGACTCGTCACCTTTTCATTCGCCCTGCTTGGCCTGGGTGTCGTCACCTATGCCGCCTCATTGCCGTCGCTGATCCAGGTCGCGCAGCGCACCGAGGAGCGAGGCTTCGCCGATGCGTTCGTCGAGGGGCTGTTCGGGTCCGGCGCCCTTGTCGGCGGCGCCTCGCAGAGTGCGGGTTCCGATGACGGGGCACAGACCGGCGAGGCGGCCGCGGATGATTCCACTTCGTCTGAGGATGGTCACGCCGGCGGTCTCACGTTGGGCGGCGTGGCCTTCGAGCAGGTTATCTCCGGTGTTGTGGGCGGCGGAGCTTCCGGTGCGTCCTCGGCGCCCGGCGCGTCGGGCTCGACCGGTGCGGGCGCTGGCCCCAATGCACCTGGCGGCTCGCACGGCAATGCGAGTGGCACCACGACTCCCGCGCCCGAGCCCACCCCGCCGGTGGAGGTTCCCACGGAGCCCGCCGTTACGGAGGAGCAGGAGCGGCAGTTCTACAGCGCCTTGAGCGCCTCGGCCGGCCGCATCAACGGATATGTGGGCGAGATCAATGGCATCACCGCCGCTTTCAACAACGATTGCATGGCGGACGCGAACACGCGCGGTGCCCGCGCGACACAGGCCGCAAGTTTGCGAGACCGCCTGGTCAACGAGTACATACATGTGCGCGACGAGATCCTGGTCGCAAACGATTCGCGGTACAAGGCGGCGCAGGGCGATCTCATCGGGATGTATCGCTTGCTGGCAACCTATGCCGGGGTCGTTCACAGTTCATGGCAATATGCAGGCAATCCCGATACCGTCAACACGGGCATCGATGCCATCCGTCGAGCCCAAGGCGCGGAGCTCGCCGAATTCCAGCAGGTGTACGGGAGGTTCAGCCTATGAGCGCATCCACCCAGGACATGACCCCGCGCACCACCGAGCCGCTTGGGCCCGCGGAGGTCGGCCCGTCCCATGAGGCGCCCGCTCGCTCGGGCGCCGATCCGAACCGTTCCACACCGCCGTATCCCAGCGGCTATGTCCGCGGTGCGCGCATGGTGCGCCTCGAGGGCTTTGAGGAGCCCTTCCGCATGGCGGAGCCCGAGCGCGAGGCATATCACCGCCGTTTCGGCATTCTGTTCGTGGACGACTCCTCCGCCCGCCGCGGCGGATTGGGCACCGTCGTGTGCGCGACGAACGCCTTGGGCGAGACCTGCGCGCTCAAGACCCTGAATACGCCGGTTCGCGCCGAGCATGAGGACGATGCGTCCTTTGCGGCTCGCGTCGACCTTGCGCACACGGCGTTTCGCACTGAATACGAAAGCCACCGATCGCTCTCCGGTTTCAAGGGCTTCCCGCGCCTGTTCGGTTTCGCGCACATCGGGGACACCCCCGCGATCGTCATGGAGTGGGTTGAGGGCGTGACGCTCAGCGTGGCGGCGCGCATGCTCTCGGTCGACGAGGCCGGTCGAGTCGCCCCGCTCGTCGCCGCCCGCATCGGCCGCGACCTGGCCGACTTGCTCACGCGTCTCGACCTGGTGGGGGACGGTTTCGTCCACCGTGACATATCTCCGTCGAACATCCTTGTGCGAACGGCGCACCTGTCGGTCACCGAGCAGGCGGCCGACGGCGCCTTTGACCTCTGCCTGATCGACTTCGGCTCCTCTGTGCACCTCGATCCCATGGGGGCTCCGGGTTACACCATGCGCTATGCGACGCTGCGGCGCGCAACGCCCGATTACGCCCCGCCCGAGATGCTCACGGGCGACCTGCCCAATCTCGTCGAGCTGCGCAAATCCGAGAAGATCGACGTCTACGCCGCAGCGAGCGTCATCTTCGAGCTGGCCTGCGGCTTGCCGCCCTTCGAGCTTGAGGGCCGAGCGGGCGAGTCGCTCTACCGCATCAAGATGGACGAGCCTCCGCGCCCGCTCGTGGCCGCGCATCACGCGGCGTTCCATTTGGGCGATGTGCTCATGTTCGAACCCGAGGTCGCAGCGGTTGCGACGGAGGCCTCGCTGGATGTGACCGATGCGCACGACGAGTTCGAGTTCAAACGCGCTCTCGATCGCGTCGATGGCCAGCTCGCTGAGGTGCTCACCCCCGCGTTCGCATCGAGTCAAGAGGCGCGCCCCTCGGCAGAGGCCCTGCGTGATGCTCTCTCGGCGTTTTGCGCGCGCTACGCCCAAAATGTTCGGCGCGCCCTGCGTGGCGAGCGCCTGATTCCGTGCCGGGGTGAGGTGCGCCGTCGCGATGGTCGGTCCCCGTATGCGGTGAACCGCCTGATTGGCGTGGTGGGCATGGCCCTGTCCGGCGCCGCACTCGTCACGGTGATCTGCGTGACCGCCTTGCTGCTTGACGGGGTCACGGTCTTGTTCCGCTTCGGATCCTTCGCGGCCCGCGGGGAGGTTCCCGCCGTGCTCGTGGGGCTCACGCTCGCCTTCCCGGCGGTCTGCGCCCTGGCGGGGCGCGCTCGGGCCGGTGGCACGCGCGCGGGCTTCGTGCGCGGGACGCTCGCCCTGGCGGCGGGCTCGGCACTCGTACTCGCGCTCGTCTCGCGCGTCTCGTTCTTGGGCGTGATCGGAAGATCCCCGCTGCTCGCCGCGCTGTTCCTGGCGGTTGCGGCGGCGTGGTGCCCGCTTGTGCTCGAGTACGCCATCACGGCTTTGCCACGGCCCTTCGGCGCACCCGTCGCCGGCTTGCCGCATATGGCGGCGCAACGTTCGATTATGGGGGAGGAGCCCAACGCCCACGCCTTCCTGCCCGAGGATACGGAGGTCCCAGATGCCGCTGAAGCGCGCGAATGAGCAGACGCCCTGCGGGGCCCTGTTTGACATACTCAAGCGATTTGGGGGGATCAGCCATAAGGAGCTGGCCTCGATGATCTTGTCCGAACGACCGCTTGCCGATGGGCGCAGCCCGCAGAGCCGTTCGTCCGATCGGAGCTGGGTGTCGCGCTTTGTGGTGCACGCCCCGGCCGACGCGTCTCAGGAGCGGCTGTTCCGCGATTACGGTGTTGCGGCGCAGCGCGTGATGAACCGCCTGCGCACCAGCCGTTCGGGCTCTCGCACCTGCGCGGAGATTCTCGACATGGTGTGCGGCGAGGCCGGCGAACCCATGGTGCGTGCGCTGGAGGCGAGCCATGATGACGTGCGCCTCTACCGCAACGCCCTGGCCCGCGTGCGCGATGGCGAGGGCTACACGGTGGGGGAGCGTGCCGAGGCGGCCTTGGTCCTGCTTGTGGCGGCGGGATGCTCGGCCAACGTTGGCCGAGCGGTCGATTACACCACGGAGTACATCCGCTGCCTGATGGGCGGCAGACTCGGCACGCCCACATCCTGCCCGGTCTCTCTCGACCCCAAGAAGACGCAGGTCGATCTTGTGCTACCGCGCGTGCTCGGGTTTGTGCGCATCGTGGATGGGGTCATCGCCAGTGAGCCGTATTGGGTCTCGTCCGGTTCGGCCGGGGCCGAGATCGGCGCATTGGCCACGGGTGCGGAGGATATCACCGATGTGGCCGGAGACGTTTCGGCCCATCATGCGCGCGTGTGGTACGAGGCCGCCGATGCCGGTGCGGGACGCTGGATGCTGAGTGATCTTGGCTCCAGTAACGGGACCGTGGTGGTTGACGGCGACGGCTCGGCCCCGTTGCGCATCGCAAAAGACGAGGCCGTGGAGATACATCCCGGCGATGAGGTCCGTTTGGGTTCGCGTACGACGTTCGTCCTGGTGGAGGGTGCGGCCGAGATGGCGCGCTAACGGCGCGTCGCCGGCTGGCCCGCGAAGGGCCCCGACCCTACTCCTCCCTGCCGAGAAAGCGCCGCAGCTCCGCCTCGCACGCCTCCATGCGCTTGTCGAGCGCGCCGGCGGCGGAGGCGAGCTCATCGAGCTGCTCTTGGCATGCGGCGATGCGCGCTTTTTGCAGCACCGCCGCCTGGGCGATCTGCTCGAGCTCGTCTCCCTCGAAGAAATCGACGGTCGCGGCCTGTTGCTCGAGCACCTCGAGCTCGATGCGATGGCGGGCCATCTCATGTTCGAGGTGGCCGGAATAGCCGAGCGCTCCCTGGGAGAGTTCGACGAGCCACCTACGGTAATTGAGCTGGTCGACTGGATCCGGCTCGTCGGAGCCCTCTTTGTGCATGTGGTTCTCGACGGCGGCGATGCCCCAGGCGTTGGGCAGCTCGTCGAAATCTTCCTGCGTGGGCACCTGTTCGCCAATTTCTTGCACGATGCGTTCCGGCAGGTCCCTGAGCAGGCGGAACAGCTCTGCGCGGGCCTTGTCCATCTCGAGCTCCGCGGAGTACAGGTCGAAAAACGCCGCCTGCAGGTCCGTCTGGGTCACAGCGCTTTTGAGATAGGCGATGCGGCGACGCAGCTCGCGGCAGGTGGTGGACCTGGGGCAGCGGCATTGCCCGGCGTGGGGCTCGGTGCACGGGGGTTTGAGGGCGGCGGCCTCCTCGGCCATGCGGTCGCATACGGCGCTGACCTCGCATTCGGGCTTGGCGCCCTCGGCGTCCAGCTGGAGGCTGGCGATTTGGCGCGCCCGGTCCTCCCGCTTAAGATCGCACAGGCGCTCGCGCAGGTTGGAGATGCGCTCCGTTTCATCCCAGCACTCCCGATGCCTGCGCTCGGCGCGGGCGAGGGCCTCTCTGCGGGCGCGCACCGCCGCGCGCGCTTCGGCGGTGGTCATGCCGGCCTGGGCCGCCGGCGTTTCATTCGAGTTTCCCACGGCTCCTCCTGTCCATAGAATCCGATGTCTCTACCGTATGCGCCCGTGCGGACAAAATGTTGAGCAACAATTTTGATAGGGGGTTCGGCTTGGGGAGGCCCCGTTCGCAAACGCCGTCAGGCGTTGCTCAAACTGCTCGATGACCTGCGAATTTAGCTGGGTAAAACGTTTGCCGATGAACCACGATTGTCGGCATCCGCGTCGCCGAGCGGGGTACAATGAGGACGCGTGCGTAGTTTCGCGTCGATTCGTCATGTCGCGCGCACCACCTATGGGAAGGACCGTCTCCGGGCCGCGCTTGGCGCCCCGCGCGGGGCCGTTCTCATATATAACCCGGGGTCCGCCTGGCCCCGGCGCCTTATATACCTAGTTCGAGAGGAGAGGGGTATATGGCAGATCGCAAGTTCAAATCTATGGACGGCAACGAGGCCGCCGCGTACGTTTCGTACGCGTACACCGAGGTGGCGGGAATCTATCCCATCACGCCGTCCAGCCCCATGGCCGACCATGTCGACCAGTGGGCCGCTCAGGGCAAGAAGAACATCTTCGGCACGCCCGTGAACGTGGTCGAGATGGAGTCCGAGGCCGGCGCCGCCGGCGCCGTGCATGGCTCCCTGGGCGCTGGCGCCCTCACCACCACCTACACGGCATCGCAGGGTCTTCTGCTCATGATCCCGAACATGTACAAGATCGCGGGCGAGGGCCTGCCGAGCGTCTTCCACGTCTCGGCCCGCACCGTCGCCACCCACGCGCTCAACATCTTCGGCGATCACTCCGACGTCATGGCCTGCCGCCAGACCGGTTTTGCCATGCTCGCCGAGGGCAACGTCCAGGAGGTCATGGACCTTTCGCCCGTCGCCCACCTCGCCGCGCTCACCGGCAAGACGCCGTTCGTTAACTTCTTCGACGGCTTCCGCACCTCGCACGAGATCCAGAAGGTCGCCGTGTGGGATTACGAGGACCTCAAGGACATGTGCGACATGGACGCCGTCCAGGCGTTCCGCGACCACGCGCTCAACCCCGAGCATCCCGCGGCCCGCGGCAGCCATGAGAACGGCGACATCTTCTTCCAGCACCGCGAGGCCTGCAACGGCACGTACAACGCGCTGCCCGCCATCGTCCAGTCCTACATGGACAAGGTGAACGCCAAGCTCGGCACCAACTATCACCTGTTCGACTACTACGGCGCCAGCGACGCCGACCGCGTGGTCGTGTGCATGGGCTCCTTCTGCGATACGCTCGAGGAGGTCATCGACTACCTGAACGCCCACGGTGAGAAGGTCGGCCTGGTCAAGGTCCGCCTGTACCGCCCATGGTCCGTCGAGGACTTTGTGGCCGCGCTGCCCGCGACCGTCAAGAAGGTCGCCGTGCTCGACCGCACCAAGGAGCCCGGCTCCATCGGCGAGCCGCTGTATCAGGATGTCGTCTCCGCCCTGTACGAGGCCGGCCGCTCCGACCTCGTGGTGACCGGTGGCCGTTACGGCCTCGGCTCCAAGGACGAGCCCCCGGCGGCTGCCTTCGCGGTCTTCGAGGAGCTCAAGAAGGATGCGCCCAAGCGCGAGTTCACCATCGGCATCGAGGACGACCTCACCGGTCTGTCCCTGCCCATGGATCCGGACGCCCCCAACACGGCGGCCGAGGGCACCATCGAGTGCAAGTTCTGGGGCCTCGGCGGCGACGGCACCGTTGGCGCCAACAAGAACTCGATCAAGATCATCGGCGACCACACCGACAAGTACGTCCAGGCCTACTTCCAGTACGACTCCAAGAAGACCGGCGGCGTGACCACCTCGCACCTGCGCTTCGGCGACTCCCCGATCCGCTCGCCGTACTACGTGAACAAGGCCGACTTCGTGGCCTGTCACAACCCGAGCTACATCATCAAGGGCTTCAAGATGGTCCGCGACGTCAAGCCCGGCGGCACGTTCCTGGTCAACTGCCAGTGGACGCCCGAGGAGTTCGCCTCCCACATGCCTGCCAACGCCAAGCGCTACATCGCCCAGAACAACATCAACGTCTACCTGATCGACGCCATCGACCTGGCCGCCAAGGTGGGCATGGGCAAGCGCACCAACACGGTGCTGCAGTCCGCGTTCTTCGCCCTGGCCGGCGTGCTGCCGCAGGAGGACGCGATCCGTTACATGAAGGAAGCGGCCACCAAGTCCTATGCCAAGAAGGGCGAGGCCATCGTCGAGGCCAACCACAAGGCCATCGATGCCGGCGCCACCGCCTTTGTGAAGTTCGACGTCCCGGCCGACTGGGCCGACGCCACCGACGCCGCTCCCGCCTCCGTCCTCTCCGAGGACGAGAAGAGCGCCATCGCCAAGCAGGTCAAGGAGCTCATGGAGCCCATCGCCCGCATGGACGGCGACTCCCTGCCCGTCTCCGCGTTCAAGGATTGCGCCGACGGCCAGTTCGAGCTGGGCGCCTCCCAGTTCGAGAAGCGCGGCGTGGCCGTCATGGTCCCGCACTGGGATGAGACCAAGTGCATTCAGTGCAACCAGTGCGCCTACGTCTGCCCGCATGCCACCATCCGTCCCTTCGCGCTCAACGAGGCCGAGGTCGCCGAGGCGCCCGAGACCATGCGCATGCTGGATGTGAAGATCCCCAAGGACACCGGCTACAAGTTCGCCATCGCCGTCAGCCCGCTCGACTGCATGGGCTGCACCAACTGCGCCAAGGTCTGCCCCAAGGACGCGCTCACCATGGTTCCCGCCGAGGGCGAGCTCGTGGAGCAGAAGACCTTCGATTACTGCGTGGCCAACGTCGCCGAGAAGCCCGAGCTCATCGGCAACAACGTCAAGTCCAGCCAGTTCAAGCAGCCCCTGCTTGAGTTCTCCGGCTCCTGCGCCGGCTGCGCCGAGACGGCCTACGCTCGCCTGGTGACCCAGGTTTGCGGCGACCGCATGTTCATCTCCAACGCCACCGGCTGCTCCTCCATTTGGGGCAACCCGGCCGCGACCTCCCCGTTCTGCACCGACAAGAACGGCCATGGCCCGGCATGGAACAACTCCCTGTTCGAGGACAACGCCGAGCACGGTCTCGGTCTCGAGCTCGGTTACAAGGCAGTCCAGGGCAAGCTCGTCGCCCAGAGCGAGGAGCTCATGGCTTCCGGCTGCGCGACCGACGAGCTGAAGGCCGCCGCTCAGGCTTGGATCGACTCCCGCGACGATGTCGAGGCCTCCAAGACCGCGGCTGCCGCCTACATCGAGCAGCTCGAGGCCTGCGGTTGCGATAAGGCCAAGGCGATCCTGGCCGACAAGGCGTACCTCACCAAGAAGTCCTTCTGGATCTTCGGCGGCGACGGTTGGGCTTACGATATCGGCTTCGGCGGCCTTGACCACGTCCTGGCCTCTGGCAACAACGTCAACGTCTTCGTGTTCGACACCGAGGTGTACTCCAACACCGGCGGCCAGGCCTCCAAGGCCTCTAACCTGGGCCAGGTCGCTCAGTTCGCCGCCGCGGGCAAGAACATCAAGAAGAAGAGCCTCGCCGAGATCGCGATGAGCTACGGCTACGTGTACGTGGCGCAGGTCGCCATGGGCGCCAACCCGGCTCAGACCCTCAAGGCCATCCACGAGGCCGAGGCCTACGACGGCCCGTCCATCATCATCGGCTACAGCCCCTGCGAGATGCACTCCATCAAGAAGGGCGGCATGCAGAACTGCCAGGCCGAGATGAAGAAGGCCGTGGACTGCGGCTACTGGAACCTGTTCCGCTACAACCCGGCTGCCCCCGAGGGTAAGAAGTTCGCCCTCGACTCCAAGGAGCCGGCTGGCGGTTACCAGGAGTTCCTCATGAACGAGGCCCGCTACGCGAGCCTGACCGCCGCGTTCCCCGAGCGCGCCGAGGAGCTTTTCGCCGCCAACGAGGCTGCCGCCATGGATCGCTACAAGCACCTCGTCAAGCTCAAGACCCTCTATAACGAGGAGTAGTCTTCGATAGCTGCGCTTTGTAGAACAGAGCGATTTGTGTGCCCCCGCCGAGATGTTCGGCGGGGGCGCTTTCGTTTTGAGCGGAGATGCGACCGTCGCAGCTGGATCGGACCCGAGATGCGACCGTCGCCGTTGCGCCTGGGCCCGAGATGCGGCCGTCGCCGTTGCGCCGGGGCTCGAGATGCGGCTGCTGCCGTTGAGCCGGGGCCCGAGATATAACCGAAGTCACGTTTTTAATGCGCCAAACGTGACTTACGTTGCATCTCGAGAGGCCGAACGGCCCCCGGCTCTGCGCCCAGCCCCGGCCTCGCGACTGCTGCGGGGCCGGGCGGATCGGATGTCACTCCATTGCAATAACAGGTACGCATATTCGCCCAGATTTTTGTATAGAGATGAATAGACATGCCAAATCGGCAGGATGGGTATACAGATTTAAGGCGTGCAAAACCGTTTGAGCAATGTGGTCAAACTATGCCTATATCCTTGGGATATAACGTTTATCGCCAATAACCGTCCGTTCACCAAGACAGTCGAAATCACTGTTAATCGATTGTGCTTGGGAGGGTATATTGCATAAAGTACGTCAGCTGGTGAATATTTGTTACCAGCAAAACGAGAAGAAAAGAGGCAGTTATGTCCAAGCCCCTTGGCAAGCCCGATCGCATCGTCGTCGCCCTCGGCGGCAACGCCCTCGGCAACACCCCTGAAGAGCAGATCGAGAAGGTCGCCCACGCCGCCCACGCGCTGCTCGGCCTCATCGAGCAGGGCAACGAGATCATCATCACCCACGGCAACGGTCCGCAGGTCGGCATGATCCAGAACGCCTTCGCCGCTGCTCACGACGCCATCGGCACCCCCTCCATGGATCTGCCTGAGTGCGGCGCCATGTCCCAGGGCTACATCGGCTATCACCTGCAGCAGGGCATCGGTCGCGAGATGCACAAGCGCTATAAGCGTTGGCACGCCGCCTCCGTCGTCACCCAGATCGAGGTCGACCCGGATGATCCCGCCTTCGCCAACCCCACCAAGCCCATCGGTCCCTTCTACACCGAGGAGCAGGCCAAGGAGATCATGGCTGAGAACCCCGAGATGACCTTCGTCGAGGACTCTGGCCGTGGCTGGCGTCGCGTCGTGGCTTCCCCGGAGCCCAAGAAGATCGTCGAGGCCGACTCCATTCTCAACCTGCTCGACAACGAGTTTATCGTCATCGCCTGCGGTGGCGGCGGCATCCCCGTCGTCCGCGACTACGAGAACAAGGGCTGTTACAAGGGCGTCGCCGCCGTCATCGACAAGGACATGGGTGGCGAGCTCCTCGCTGAGGACTGCTCCGCCGACGTCCTGTTCCTCCTGACCGCCGTCGAGCACGTTGCCATCAACTTCGGCAAGCCCGATCAGCAGGAGCTCGAGGAGCTCACCGCCGACGAGGCCGAGAAGCTCGCTGACGAGGGCCAGTTCGGCAAGGGTTCCATGGAGCCCAAGGTCCGCGCCGCCATCAAGTTCGCTCGCTCCCGCAAGGGCCGCACCTGCATCATCGGTGCCCTGGACAAGGCCGCCGAGACCATGGCCGGCCTCTCCGGTACCCGCATCGTCGGTTAGTACCCCCTATGTCGTCAGGCGCTCGGCTGCCGCTTCGAGCCGGCCGGGCGTCCGATGATTTCCGTCGTCGCGTGTGGCTGCTGCATCGCGCGTGACGCTTACCTCTCCCAGGCGCCCCGGCTTACTGCCCCGGGGCGTCTATTTGTATGGGGTTAGATCGAGAAGGCCCAAAGCGCTTCGATTTGCGGGAGAATCTGGCTGATCGGCCAGCGTTTTGCGCTGTTGTAGGGGCTGTTGGGGTCATGGATTTCGACCATGCCGCGGCTGTCCATGCCCTTGATGACAAGGAAATGCCCGACTGTGGTGAAGTCGCCGGGCGTGAGGCAGCAGATGATCGGCATGCCGGCATCCAGCGCGGATGCGATGCTCGCGCGCGAAGGGGCCACGGGGGTCGATCTCAATCCGATGGCGGCGGCGCCGTCGGTCATGAAGCGCCATTCGGTCGCACCGGTGGGGGCGAAATTGTGCTCCTCGGCAAACGAGGCCATGGCGACCGGGTCGAGATCGGTCTTGCCCGTCAGGTATGTGTAGACCATGGAAAGGCTCGTGGGACCGCAGCCGGCGATGCGGATGTTGCTTCCGGCGTAAGGCTTGTTTGCCCAGAGCGGGTCGGTTTGATAGAGATGCGGCATTGTGCCCGCCGTCCATTGCGAGCGCGGCGTGGAGACGGGGATGGCGGTGGGCCCGAGCTTGAATGGGTCGACCGTCTGCTTGGCGAGGCGCTCCTTTTCCTTCTTCGCCTCGATGCGCGCGGCCTCCTCCGCTTTGTCTCGTTGGATTTTGGCGTTGATGCCAAGGCCTCCCGCACCAATCACCGCGATTACCAAGAGCACGGCGATTCCGCGCGGGTTGAACAGCACGGATCGCCAAGTGGGACGCGAGAAGATGCGACCGGTGTTGCGGCCCCCACGCAAAGGCCCGCCTACGTATCCCGCGCGCGGACCCCGGCCTTTGCCTGAGCGGTGACGTGAGGGCGTGTGGGCGTAGCTTCCGTTGAGGGTTCGGCGCTGACCGGCGCCGCGAGATGGTTGGTTATGCGCGCGGACTCCGGAAGAGGACCTGCCCGTTGGGCGCGTCTGTGGGTCGGGATATGCTCGTCCGACGCGGGAATCGCGTCCATAGGAGTCTCGGCGCATGGGGCGCGGGTCCCGAGCGCCTTGTGGCTGTGGGGCGTAGGCGCTCGGCGAGCGCGGCGTGCGGGGCCGCGATACACGGGAGCGCTGGCCGCTGCACGCGCGGGCGGACGGAACTCGGGATGCGGGGCGGCGCCCTTGCTCGGACGAACGCCGTTGCCGTTCATCGGGCGCGATCCCACGCCGCGCGTCCGCTCGTTGACGCCGAGCGGCAGGGGAGCGCGGTCGCGCGTGGCCCCGTTGTTCGCGGAGGATGCAAGGCGCACGGAGCGACGGGGGTCGTCCCCGCGGTATCGGTCGTCCATCGGTGCCTCCCGGATCGAGACGGCTCAAACGCCATCGAAAACAAACGAAGTACATTCTACCAGCCCAAATATAAACACCTGGGCATCTGTCCGTCCGGGTGCGATCGGGTCGGGGCGCTGCGAAGGGCCGCTCGCCTTATAACCTACTTTGGTGGTTGCGAGCTCCGCTTCCGCGACTGGTCGATTTGGGCGGCGAGCGGAAAATCGGGCACGGCCGCGCGTTCGCGCAACGACCGTTAGTCGGAGAACGGCGCCCGCTCGTCTGCGATGACATTCCGAACGTCGACTGACCGCAAACCTTCACATCGGTTGGCAATATTCTTCAGGACATGGAAAAGGCGCCCGCCAAACCGGCGAGCGCGAGGGGGCGGGTCGACGAGTGGACACGTCGGCCCCAAACAAAAGAAAGGAGGCGTGCTATGGCGGAAACCAACGCTTCTGCTGCCGATCAGGGCGGCATGAAGAAGACGCTGTCGCTGTGGAACTTCTTTACCATCGGCTTCGGCGCCATCATCGGTACCGGTTGGGTCCTGCAGGTCGGCGACTGGATGGTCGTTGGCGGCGGTCCTGTCCCCGCTATGATCGCATTCCTCTTGGGCGCCATCGCCTTGGTGCCCATCGGAGCGGTGTTTGGCGAGCTTACGGCCGCCATCCCGGTTTCCGGCGGTATCGTGGAGTACGTCGACCGCACCTTCGGTCACACGGCGTCCTACATCACCGGCTGGTTCCTGGCTCTGGGCAACGGCATCCTGTGCCCGTGGGAGGCAATCGCCATCTCCACGCTGGTCTCGGACATGTTCGGCAGCCTGCCCGGTCTTGAGTGGCTCCGCGCCGTCAAGCTCTACACCATCCTCGGTGCAGACGTCTACCTGTTCCCGACGCTGATCGCGCTCGCCTTCGCCGGCTACGTGGTCTTCCTGAACTTCCGCGGCGCCAGCTCCGCTGCCAAGCTGCAGGCCTTCCTCACCAAGGCCCTGCTCTGCGGCATGCTGCTCGCCATGGGCGTCTCCATCGTGACCGGCTCCCCCGACAACGCCATGCCTGTGTTCTCCCAGGTCGCCGGCGCTGGCGGCGGTGTCGCCGAGACCGAGTCCACCAACCTGCTCGCAGGTATCGTCTCGGTCCTGGTGCTGACCCCGTTCTTCTACGCGGGCTTCGACACCATCCCGCAGCAGGCCGAGGAGGCCGCTGAGGGTCTGAACTGGAACAAGTTCGGCAAGATCATCACCTTGGCCCTCCTGGCCGCCGGTGGCTTCTACATGGTCTGCATCTACTCCTTCGGCACCATCCTCCCCTGGAACGAGTTCGTGGCTCAGCCCGTTCCCGCTCTGGCCTGCCTGAAGAACATCAACATGATCCTGTACGTGGCCATGCTCGTCATCGCCACCCTCGGGCCCATGGGTCCCATGAACTCCTTCTACGGCGCTACCTCCCGCATCATGCTCGCCATGGGCCGCAAGGGTCAGCTCCCCGAGAAGTTCGCCGAGGTCGATGAGAAGTCCGGCGCCCCCAAGCTCGCTTGCGTGGTCCTCGGCATCATCACCGTCATCGGTCCGTTCCTGGGCAAGAACATGCTCATCCCGCTGACCAACGTGTCCGCCCTGGCGTTCATCCTCTCCTGCACCATGGTCGCCCTTGCGTGCCTGAAGATGCGCTACACCGAGCCCGACCTGCCTCGTCCCTACAAGGTTCCCGGCGGCAAGTTCGGTATCCTCCTGGCCATCCTGGCCGGCGCCATCATCATCGGCCTGCTCGTCCTGCCCTTCAGCCCGGCCTCCCTCAACATGGTTGAGTGGTCCATCGTGCTCGGCTGGCTGGTCGTTGGCCTGATCCTCATGTTCGCCACCAAGGCTCGCGCCAAGAAGTAGCGAAACCCCTTCGTCGGCGGGCGCACGACACGACGCGCCCGCCGCATTCCGGGGGTCCACACCGACCCCCAGGGGAGAGCGCCCCGGCGCCGACCCCACCATGGAACAAAGTGCACCGAGCTCCGCGTTCCATCGCGGCATATCCGCCGCGTCTCTCCTCTCTTGCGGCATGCCCGGCCGCGCACGTACCCCGCGCGGTCGGGTGCCACTAGCCAATCCATCGTTCCAATAAGGAGGAACAACATGGGTAAGAAGTATGCAATCGTCGGCGGCAAGCTCATCGACGGCACCGGTGCCGATCCGGTTGAGAACTCCCTGGTTCTCGTCGACGAGAACGGCAAGATCGAGTACGCCGGCGCCCACCAGGACACCCCTGAGGGCTACGAGGTCATCGACGCTACCGGTAAGACCGTCATGCCCGGCCTCATCGACACCCACCTGCACTTCTCCGGCAACCTCACCGACGATGACACCGACTGGGTCATGCAGCCGCTCCTCGAGAAGCAGGCCGTCGCCGTCAAGCAGGCCTACGACTGCCTCACCCACGGTCTGACCACCGTGTGCGAGATCGGCCGCTTCGGCATCCAGATTCGCGACTGCATCGATAAGGGCGTCTTCAAGGGTCCTCGCGTCCTCGCCACCGGCCTCGGCTTCTGCCGCACCGCCGGCCACGGTGACTCCCACCACTGCAGCCAGCTCGAGAACAAAGAGTCCCATCCTTGGGGCGATCAGGTCGACGGTCCGTGGGATCTGCGCAAGGCCGTTCGTCGTCGCCTGCGTGAGAACCCCGATGCCATCAAGATCTGGGCTACCGGCGGTGGCATCTGGCGCTGGGACTCCGGCCGCGACCAGCACTACTGCTCCGAGGAGATCCAGGCCGTCATCGACGAGGCCAAGCTGGTCGGCATCCCGGTGTGGAGCCACTGCTACAACAACCACGCCGCTGCCTACGATTCCGTCCGCTTTGGCTGCGAGCAGCTGATCCACGGCTTCGACATCGACGAGCGCACCATGGACCTCATGGCCGAGCAGGGCACCTTCTTCACCCCGACGATCGCCTTCCTGCCCACCTGGTACTCCACCTATCCGCCGGTCTACGTGCCCGAGCTGCATGACAAGTACGAGGGCACCCTCGTCGAGAAGGAGCTCCAGCGCAACTACGACTGCCTGCGCGAGGCCAAGAAGCGCGGCGTCGTGATGACCATCGGTTCCGACTCCTTCTCCTTCGTCACTCCTTACGGCACTTGCTCCATCGAGGAGATGTACGAGTTCGTGGACAAGATCGGCTTCACCCCGGTCGAGACCATCACCTGCGCCACCTTGAACGGTGCCAAGATGTGCCACATCGAGGACGAGACCGGTTCCCTCGAGGCCGGCAAGTGCGCCGACCTGCTGGTCGTCAACGGCGATGTCGCCGCTGACATCCACACCCTCAACGTTGACAACATGGACGTCATCATGAAGGACGGCTGGATTGTCGACGCCGGCACCTTCGGTGAGGGCAACAAGTACTCCGAGTAACTGAGTTACTCCCATAGGGCTCCTCGGCTCTGCCTCCAGGCGTAGCGGCTTCGTAATAGATAGGGAAGCGGCGTCGTGGAGGGGCCGGGGAGCCCCCGCGTTTACCCGGGGCGGGGCAGGGCGCCGCTCCAGGGGGACGACACGAGCGCCCATCCCGCTATTCGGGGTGGGCGTTTTTTTCGGCCGATTGCTATCATGGAGCACGTGTGATGAATGTTAAAAAGGTAGGTGTTTGCGTGCGGCGGCCGTTTGCCCGTTGGAATCAGACGAAATTCTTCCGCGTCGCCCAGAGTTGGGCGCTGCGCGGCCTCATCCTGTGCGTCCCGATGTTGCTCGGCCTGCTGGCCCTCGAATTCGTGACCAACCCCAACCCGGTCCCCGCGGTTATCACCATCGCCGGCCTCGTCTTGCTGTGCTTCTTCTTTGCATACGTGTTCGTCGCGCCCGATGACTTCTCGCTCTCCGCGACCGACCGAACACTCGGCATCGCGAGCAAGATTTTCGCTTACACCCGTCACGGTCTGGTGCCCGAGGCGACGTTGGGCGCGTGCAAGCTGATCCTGCCCGAGACCCTGGCCTCGGCGATCTGTATCACCGACGGCACGGCGGTCGTCGCGAGTTGGGGCGAGGATTCAGACCGCTGCCCCACGGGCACGCCAGTCGTTCTCGAGAGCACGCTGCGCGTCATCGAGAACGAGCGCATGGAGGTTTTCGCGCGCGAGACAACCGGTCCCGATGAGCCGTATTTCTTCCCGCGCCTGCAGGCTGGCATCACAGCCCCGCTCATCGTTCGCGACCGCTGTATGGGAACCTTCGAGCTGTACTATCCGCGCTACAGCGACATCGATGCGCGTCAAACCGCGCTCGCCACGGGCTTTGCCGAGCTGATCTCCACGCAGCTGGCGAGCTTCGAGCTCGAGCGTCAGGAGGATTTGAGCGCCCGCATGGAGCTGCGTGCGCTGCAGTCCCAGGTCGATCCGCACTTCCTGTTCAACACCATCGGAACCATCGTGTCGCTCGTGCGTACGGAGCCGGAGAAGGCGCGCTCGCTGCTCATCGACTTCTCGAACTACTATCGTCAGACGCTGTCGAACTCCGATGCGCTCACTTCACTCGAGAACGAGCTCGACCAGGGCATGCGCTACATCAACCTCATGCAGGCGCGTTACGGTGACGGCCGTCTCAAGCTCTCGGTCGACTTCGATCCGTTCACGCTCGATTGCCGCGTTCCGCCGTTCATCTTGCAGCCGTTGCTCGAGAACTGCATCAAGCATGCGATGCGTGAAGTCGAGCCGTTGTCCATCAAGCTTTCCTCCCTTGAGACGGATGACGGTATCCAGATTGTGGTCGAGGACGATGGCATCGGCATGAGCGAGGAGACGCTCGCCCACCTGCTCGACGTGAAGCGCGATGTGGACAATACATGCCCGTGCGGTTGCACCGAGGAGGATGGTGAGTGCGTCGAGGCCAAGCTCGAGTCCATGAGCAGGAGGAGCGCTCCCACTACGGCGGACGGCTCGCTCAGGCGTGGCGGCGGCTTGGCCCTCGTCAACGTGCTCATGCGCATACACTTCTTCTTCGGCGCGGAATCGGGCATCCACGTCGAATCGCAGGAGGGCGTGGGAACGCGCGTGACGGTCGACCTGATCGGCGAGCCTCACGAGCCGGAGGGGACGGCGCTTCCCTCTGCCAGGTGACGGCGATTCGGTCCGCGGCGCAGCGCGCCTTGCGGGTCGATGCGGGTGCGCCGTGCCCTGCGCCCGCGTTACACTAAGGCCCTGACTGTGCGTGACATACGGTTGCGCGTCGCGGCCGATTTGATTGGATGGCGTGTTGGGCGCAGAGCCCATGGGACAAGGGAGATGGCATGGCCGACCAGGCATGGCGTGTTTTGATTGTCGATGACGAGCCGCCGATTCGCGCTGAGTTGAACTACCTGCTCAAGCAGGACGGCCGCGTCGGACGCATCGAGGAGGCCGGCGGGGCGACGGAGGCGGTCGAGAAGATCTTGGCCTTTGGCCCCGAGGTGCTGTTCCTCGACATTCAAATGCCCGGCACGAGCGGCGTTCAGCTCGCAGATACGCTGCAAAAGCTGAAGAAGCCCCCGGTGATCGTGTTTGTGACGGCGTTTTCCGAGTACGCGGCAGAGGCGTTCGAACTCGACGCGGCGGACTACGTGCTCAAGCCGGTTGAGCAGGACCGACTTGAGAAGGCGCTCGACAAGGTCGAGAACGCCCTCAACGCCCGCCGGCCGGCGGTGGCTGAGCCCGTGCGCCGCATCCAGGGTGAGCGCAACGGCAAGCGCACCTACATCCCCGTGACCGACATCGCCTATATCGAGGCTCGTGCCGATTACGCCTCCGCTCATACGGAGACTGGCACCTACCTGGTCAATGATTCCATCTCGGTTTTGGAGCGCCGTCTGGCGAACGAGGGGTTCCTGCGCGTGCACCGCAGCTTCCTGGTGAATATCGACGACGTTCGCGATGTCGAGGTGCTCAAGCCGAGCGGTCTCATGCAGCTCAAGCTCGGCCGGACGGACGCGAGCATCCCGGTCAGCCGCAGGCGTGCGACCGGTGTTAAAAAGCAGCTCGGCCTGGCGTGATGAGCCGCCGTAGCTCCCGCGCGCGGGTTGTGACGAGTCTTCATAGACATGGGTGACGTGGTGCGCTTCCTCGCGCGTACCACGTCATTTTGCTATAGTAACGAGCAGTGTAGCTATTTTTGGAGGACGATCTGAGACCATGCCTGACGCGAGCGACAGTCCCTCGCCGCGACCCGATGTCGCGGCTGTCCCTGCTCCCATAGCGCGCGCCGACGCGACATCGCGGACGCAGCGCTTGCTGCATGCCGCCGGTTCGACCGCAAAGGAGGCGGTCGCCACCGTCGGAGCGCCGGTCAAGGCAGCGGCTCGCACGGTCAAGCGTCACTTGGTGCCCCAGTATACGCTGGGCGAGGAGATCGCGAACTCCATCACGCACGGCATAGGCGCCGCCCTCGGCATCGCCGCGCTCGTCGTCATGGTCGTGAAGGCGGCCGTGGACGGGGCTCATCCGGCGTCGCTCGCCAGCGCGATCATCTTCGGCGTCGCGCTCATCCTCGAATATCTTGCATCGACGCTGTATCACGCCATTGCCGTCCCGGCTGCCAAGCGCGTCTTTCGCGTGATCGACCATAGCTGCATTTACCTGCTCATCGCGGGCACGTACACCCCGTTTTGCCTCATCACGCTGGCCGATGCCGGCGGTATCCCGCTGTGCATCGCCGTGTGGGCGATCGCAATCGCGGGCGTGCTGTTCGAGGCGTTCATGCGCGAGCGCCAGCCCCATTGGCTCACCGCCGCAATCTACGTTGCGATGGGTTGGCTCGTCGTCTTCCGCTTGCCGCAGCTCGTCGCCGCGCTGCATCCCACCGCGCTCGTGCTGCTTGCCGCGGGCGGCGTGTGCTACACCGTCGGAGCGGTGTTCTACGTTCTCAAGAAGATTCGCTATATGCACAGTATTTTCCACCTGTGGGTTCTTGCCGGCAGCGTGCTGCAATTCTTGGCGGTGGTCCTCTTCGTGATCTAGCTTTTTGGTGCGTAAATCCTCGGATGTGTAATGAGGGACGGGTGCACATTACACATCGATTTGCGTGCATCGTGCGATGTGTAATTCGCACCCGTCCCCAATTACACATTGCTCGCGCCATACACCTACCCAGGAGGTTTGAGCCCGTCCCCATGGACATCACCATCAGTATCATCACCACACTTGTCCTTACCGTTGTCAACGGCTACTTCTCCATGTCGGAGATGGCCCTCACCACGGCCAAGCGCGCCGTGCTCGACCACGAGGCGGAAGGAGGCGACCGCCGCGCCGCCCGCGCCGCCGAGCTCGCGGCCAATTCCGGCAGCTTCCTCGCCACCATCCAGGTCGCGATCACGCTCGTGGGCTTTGCGTCTTCTGAGGTCGCCTCGACGAGCCTGTCCGATCCGCTCGCGCAGTGGCTGTCGAGCTTCGGTATCGATGCGCTGACCATGGTCGCCCCCGGCCTCGCGCCCGTACTCATCACGCTCGCCGTGTCTTACCTCTCGATCGTCGTGGGCGAGCTTGTTCCCAAACGCATCGCCCTGGCCGATGCCGAGGGCATGGCCAAGCGCGTCGCCAAACCGCTCACGGTGTTCCAGAAGATCGCTCGCCCGCTCGTCTGGCTGACGCAGGCTTCCGCCGACGGTCTCGCCCGCATCTTGCGCATCAAGAACGCCGACGACCGTCAGAATGTCTCCGAGGAGGAGATCCGCTACATGATCAACGAGCAGGACACCCTGCTCGACGAGGAGAAGCGCATCATCCATGAGGTGTTCGACCTGGGTGACGCCTCCGCGCGCGAGGTCATGGTGCCGCGCGTCGACGTGACCATGGCCGAGGATGTCCAGACGGTTGCCGAGGTCATGAACCTCATGCGCCAGACGGGCTTCTCCCGTATGCCGGTGTTTCACGAGGATCAGGACGGTGTGGTCGGCATCGCCCACATCAAGGACCTGATCGGCCCCGTCATGGGCGGCGAGGGCGATCGTCCCGTGTCCGAGTTCATGCGCGACGCCACCTTTATCCCCGACACCAAGGACATCCTGCCCCTGCTCTCCGAGATGCAGACGGCGCACGACCAGATCGTCGTGGTGGTTGATGAATACGGTGGCACTGCCGGCATCATCACCATCGAGGACATCGTCGAGGAGATCGTCGGCGAGATCGAGGACGAGTTCGACCCCGATAACAAGTACCTCACGCGTCTCTCCAAGCGCGAGTGGCTGGTCGATGGGCGTTTTCCGTGCGATGACGCGATCGAGCTCGGCTGGCCCATCGAGGAGAGTGACGAGTACGAGACCATTGCCGGCTGGATCCTCGATCTGTGCGACTCCCTGCCCGATATCGGCGAGGTTTTCGAGTCCGATGGGTACAAGTTCAAGGTGCAGTCCATGCGCGGGCAGCGCATCTCGCTCATCCGTGTGATCGCGCCTCTCGAGGAGCCCAAGCCCTCCGAGGAGGAGCGCGCCGCGGACGTTCGGTCCGGAGTCGAGCGCGCGATCCGCGAGCACGTGCAGGAGAACGCCACGCGTTCCCGTTCGGTGCGCGCGGGCGCGAACATCTCGCCGGATGATCTCACGCCCGAGTACCAGCCTGAGCAGAGCGAGTAGGGGCGACGCGTCTTCGGCGGGGCGCGAGCAGCAAGGCGAGTGAGCCGCGCTGGCGCCCGGATGCTAAGTGAGCGCGTCTGCGGGGTGCACATGTCGCCCCGTAGCGATGTAGTCGATCAGCGCCGTTCGGGCGCCGATGAGAAAGGTAAGGCCATGGCCGATTTGTTCAACATTCTCAAGGTCACGGTGGGACCCAAGAAGCTGACCGCCCGCGTGCTTGTGAACCCCGGCATGCCCCTCATGACGTCCGAGGACGTTGAGGCGACCGCCCGCGTGTATTATCTCGCCCCCGCCATCGCCGAGCACATGTGCCTGGGCGATGCGGGTTCCAAGTTCCAGGACTGCATGGGCCATACGGAGCTTGCCCACCTGCTCGAGCACCTGACTGTTGAGATTATGAACGAGACGGGGCTCGCCGGCGGTATTTCCAGCGGTCGCACGCGTGGTGTGATGGGCGACGACCGCCTGTTTGACGTTGAGATCTCCTGCCCCGACGACGCGCTCGCCGTTGGTGCGCTCTCCTCCGCTTCCTTCATGATGAATTGGGCGTATCTGCACGCCGATCAGACGCCGCCTGACTTCCCGGGTACGGTTGCCGCGCTCGCAAGCCTGGTTGGCAGCTTGCGCGGGGAGGCCGCTGCAGGCGATGAGGCCGGTGCTGGCGCGGGTGCCGCGGCGAACGGCGCCGAGTGCGGGGCCGAGGATTTCGGCCCGATCGATACCGAGGGCGCTTCCGTTGTCGCGCATGATGACGTCGAGGGCGCCGTCTTCGGTGGCGCTGCCGCCGAGTAGCAGGACGTTGCATCGCGTTTTCGCGCCGGCATCGCCGTCGTGCCGCCATGCCCCTTGAGCATATGAACGATTCTGCCGGCAGAAATAGGAGCTTATGAACGATTCGTTCATAAGCTCCATTTTTGTACAGCTCTCTACCTGGGAAAACGTCATGGACTCATGAGTGCGATTTTTGCAATCGTTCATATCCTCCAATCGTTCATAAGCTGTCGTTTGCGCACGGGTTTCAACCGCACATGGTTCCTGATGGCTGCGCGTCGCGTCGCGTTGCTTCGTTGAGGGCTCGTCAGCCTGCGGCTCCCAAGGAGCCAAGAGGGGCCTCCGGTTCGATCTTTTGAATGCGGCTCTGCAAACGAATGACCGTTTACCATAAAATAGCTACCGTTCACGGTTGCACGAAGGCCCCATCTCGGTGCTGCGGCTTGACGCGGCTCGCGGGGGATTCTTATACTCCAAACCGCAACAAGAAATGAGGAAGGTTACCTCGACGCGCTTCGTGGGCCTGACCAAACTCTTGCAGTGCCAAGCGCCGCCCAGTGGCGGTATTCTTGCGCAACCGCACAGTTTCGGTCCGGTCTTTTTTCATGCCGCGATGCGGCAACACGAGGAGTGATTACGAAATGGGTTTCCTTTCGAACTTGTTTGGCGGTAAGACATCTGAGGTCGAGCAGTCGGCGACTGAGGACGGTCGCACGGCCGAAGCCTCCCCTCAGGCCGCCCCCGTTGCGACGGTTCTCTGCCCAGTATCCGGCACCGTGATGGACATCTCTGAGGTGAACGATCCCGTCTTTGCGGGCAAGGCCATGGGCGACGGTATCGCCATCGTGCCGAGCGAGGGTGTCCTCGTCGCGCCTATTTCCGGAACGGTGGAGGCCTTGTTCCCGACGGGCCACGCGCTCGCTATCAAGGACGAAGCCGGCATGGGAGTCATGCTTCATATCGGCATCGATACGGTCGACATGAAGGGCGATGGCTTTATCGCTCGCATCGCTCAGGGCGATCGCGTCGAGGCGGGCCAGATTCTCGTTGAGTTTGATCGAGAGAAGATCGCGGCCGCCGGTTTCGAGGACACGACGATGATGGTCGTCACCGAGCTTGGTTCGGACCTCTCATTGGCCAAGTGCCCTGCTGGCGCCGTCTCGCGCGGCGACGTCGTCCTCTCCCTGATTCGCTAGCCGGTTGCTCGAACCGAGGTCACAGCCGTGTATATCAAGCGTGTCTACAACAACAATGTCGTGATGGTCGACGATGCGGGAACCGAACGCATCGCCGTGGGCAAAGGTATCGCCTTTGGTCGCAAGCGCGGAGATATGGTCGATTCGGCGTCCTTCGAAAAGGTCTTCACCCTCGATGATCCCACGCAGCTTTCGCGCCTCGAGCGCCTCATCAAAGGCATTCCGAGCGAGTACCTGCTCATCGCCGAGGACATCGTTGCGATGCTTCGCCGCGAATCCGATTCCGTTATCGATGACAGCGTTCTCATCGCTCTAACCGACCATATCTCTATGGCCCTTGAGCGCGAGCAGGCGGGCATTGTATGCGACAACCCTCTTCTCTTCGAGATCAAGCGCTTCTATGGGCGCGAATTTGGGCTCGCTCTCAAAGCACGGGAGATCATTCGCGGTCATCTCGGCATCGAGATCTCCGAGGCGGAGGTGGGCTTCATCGCCTTGCACATAGTGAATGCGACGATGAAGCAACGTGCCGACCATTTGATGCTTTCAATCAAGATGATCAACGGCATCCTCAATACCGTGTCCGAAACTTTTGGGCTCACGTATGACGAGGGTAGCGTCCAATACGAGCGCTTTTTGCGCCACCTTCAGTTCTTCTCCCAGCGCGTGCTCGACAAGAGCATCGCGCAGTCCGAGGACACCTTCCTATTCCACTTGGGTAAAGACCAGTACCCTGATGCGCTTGAGTGCACCGAGCGCATCGGCGCGCATATCGAGCAGGAGTATGGCTGCGTCGTGAGCGATGCCGAGAAGGGATATCTGGTGTACCACATCGCGAATCTCGTACACGCCCCGCATGCGGACGCGTCGGGGGAGTCGTCTGTCGCAGCGGGCGACCAACAGAAAGGAGCGTAAGGCAATGGCAAATAAGCTGAAGAGTTCGCTGGAGGTGTTTTCCAAGTCGATCGTCCAGCCGCTGATGTACCTGTCCGTGGCGGGCACCGTGCTGATCTTGGGAATCCTCCTCACCAATCAGACCATCACCTCGGTGGTTCCCTTCCTGCAGCTGCCGTTCTTTGCCACCATGGGCAAGATCATCTACAACAGCTTGATGTTCATCGTGAACAACCTCGCGGTGATTTTCTGCGCTGGTATCGCCGGCGCGATGGCCAAGAAGGACAAGGGCCATGCGACGCTCATCGGCCTCATGTCCTTCTTTCTGTTCCTGAATGCCAACAACATCACCCTCGAGGCGCTCGGCATGCTCGCCGAGCCCACGCAGCTCGGGTTGGTCGGCACCGGTCAGAGCGAGGTCCTGGGCATCCAGGTGCTCGATATGGGCGTCTTCGGCGGCATCATTCTGGGCTGTATCGCCGGCTGGGTCTTCAACAAGTTCGGCGGTAAGCAGTTCCCGATCGCCCTTTCCATGTTCTCGGGCGTCCGCTTCCCGTTCCTGATCATGATCTGCATCTCCCTGCTTCTCGGTGTGGCCGCTTGCTATGCTTGGCCTCCCGTGCAGGGCGGTATCGCCTCGCTCGCCGGTATGATCCAGGAGAGTGGCAACATCGGCCTGTTCTTGTACGGCATGCTTAACAAGCTGCTCGTTCCGCTCGGCCTGCACCATCTCATTTACACGCCCTTCCAGTTCTCCGATGTGGGCGGCACGCTCGCCCTGGGCGATACGGTTATCGCCGGCGCCTATCCGATTCGCGTCGCCGAGATGGCCATGGTCGGTCAGCCGTTCTCCGCGAGCACCTACTTCAATAGCTACACCTTCAACAACCTGTGGCCCTATCTGGGTATCGGCACGGCGTTCATCGTGACCTCCTACAAGCGCAATCGCGACAAGACCCGCGCCATCATCCTCCCGCTCATCATCACCGCGATTCTCACCTGCATCACCGAGCCGATGGACTTCCTGTTCGTGTTCGCCGCTCCCGTGCTGTTCGTGGTCCACGCCGTGCTGTCCGGCATCAGCCTCGTCTTGCTCAAGGTTCTGAACATCCCTGCGGCGACCGCCGGCGGTATCATCAACATCGTCGTCTCCAATCTGGTGCTCGGCGTCGAGAAGACCAACTGGCCGCTCATGATCGTCCTCGGCGTCATCAACGCTGCCCTGTACTTCGTGGTCTTCACGGTGCTCATCAAGAAGCTGCACCTGCACACCCCTGGTCGCGAGGGCGAGGAGGACGACGTCGAGCCTTCCACTGTGACGGAGGCCGCCGCTCCCGCTGACGAGGCAGCTGCGTCCGCTGACAAGGTTGCTGCCGCTCCCGACGCCGGCGACCCTGTGCTCGATCTGATCGCAGGCCTGGGTGGCAAGGCGAACATCCAGTCCACCGAGAACTGCTTCACCCGCCTGCGCGTGAACGTCGCCGACGAGTCCCTCATCGATGAGGACCTCATCAATCACATGAAGAACAGCGGCATCGTTCGCAACGGCAACGACATCCAGATTATCTTCGGCATGGAGGTCGCAAAGGTCCGCGGCCAGGTTGAGGAGGCCCTCGAGAACATGTAGGCCCGCAAATGAGGGGCTCTTGGGATGGCGCGTCGAGCGCGATGCGTTCGACGGCGGTCCCGATCCCCTTCACGTCGGCCTCGTACCGGGGCCGGGCGCGCAAGCCCGTCCGGCCCCCCGTCAGCACGGTCCCGCGCCGCGTATCGCGCGGCGATTCCGCGCCGTTTCAGACATGGGCAAGCGCATTTTTCGTTTCACGCATGAGAAAGGATGCACCATGATCATCACCCTCGCCGGCGGCGGCTCCACCTTCACTCCCGGTATCGTCAAGTCCATCGCGCTGCGCAAAGAGGAGCTCGAGGTTGAGGAGATCCGCCTGTACGACATCAACGAGGAGCGCCAGCGCAAGGTTGGCGTGCTCGTCGACTGGATCTTGCACGAGGACCTCGGCCTGGACATCAAGTTGACGGTCACCACCGATAAAAAGACCGCCTTCTCCGACGCCGACTTCGTCTTCGCCCAGATGCGCGTGGGCGGCTACGCCATGCGCGAGCAGGACGAGAAGATTCCGCTGCGCCATGGCTGCGTCGGTCAGGAGACCTGCGGTTGCGGCGGCCTCGCTTACGGCATGCGCACCATCTTCCCCATGGTCGAGCTTATCGATGATGTGGAGAAGTACGCCAAGCCCACGTATTGGATCCTCAACTACTCCAACCCTGCTGCAATCGTGTCCGAGGCGTGCCGCGTGATGCGCCCGAACGCCCGAATCATCAACATCTGCGATATGCCCATCGCCATCATCGACCTCGTGTGCGCCGCGCTCGAGATCGACAAGAAGGACGTCGAGTACGACTACTTTGGCCTCAACCACTTCGGTTGGTTCACCAGCATCCGCCACAAGGGCGAGGAGGTGCTGCCGCAGCTGCGCGAGTACATCAAGGAGCATGAGATTTTGCTCCCCAGCAGCTATCTCAAGGGCATGAGCTCCCTCATGAAGTCCAACACCGACAACGAGGACGAGAGCAAGCAGAACCGCCACACGAAGGGCAGCTGGTATTACGTCTGGAAGGGCGTTTACGAGATCATGGAGCTCTTCCCGGAGTACCTGCCCAACACGTATCTCAATTACTACCTGCAGCAGAAGGAGTTCGTCGAGCATTCCAACCCCGAGCGCACGCGCGCCAACGAGGTGGAGGAGACGCGCGAGCACAACCTGTTCGCCGGCATTGACCGCTATGAGGCCACGGGCGAGATCGACGAGAGCACGTTCTACGCTGGCAGCCATGGCGACTGGATCGCCGATCTGGCCGTCGCGCTCAAGAACGACACGAAGGCGCGCTTCCTGGTGATTTGCCAGAACCGCGGCGCGATCCCGAACATGCCCTACGACGCGATGGTCGAACTTCCCGCGTATATCGGCAAGAACGGCCCCGAGGTCATCTCCCGCGACAACATCCCGCTGTTCCAGCACTGTCTCTTATACACATCTGACGCTGCCGACGATCTACTCTGTGTAGATCT
>ENA-OUQM01000183-OUQM01000183.1-human-gut-metagenome-genome-assembly--contig:-NODE-183-length-46343-cov-9.250389_pt1 | contig 46343 bp, 31 predicted proteins | sample MGYA00237949_ERZ548830 | MGnify/ENA primary metagenome ERZ548830 (study PRJEB26490, sample SAMN05194706) | human gut metagenome | biome: terrestrial biome; feature: human-associated habitat; material...
GCAACGCACGGAACAATCCGTAGGCATCATAGTTGGGGACTTTTGACACCCACATTATGGAGATTTGAACTATGAAAGACGAAAAATATCTGGAACTGCTCGCGGAAAAATATCCGACGGAGCAGGCTGTATGTCGGGAGATCATCAATCTGAAAGCAATTCTCGGTCTTCCAAAAGGCACGGAGCATTTTATGAGCGACCTACACGGAGAATATGAAGCTTTCTGCCATATTTTGAATAACTGTTCCGGTGTGATCCGCGAGAAAGTGGATCTGCTTTTCGAGGAAACGCTCTCGGATATCGACCGGGAAGAAATCTGCACGCTGATCTACTATCCGGTCGAAAAGCTGGAGATGATGAAAAAAGAGAGCCGCAACAACGAAGAATGGTACCGTGTGATCCTCGGCGAGCTGATCGAGATTGCCCGCCTTCTCTCCTCCAAATATACGCGTTCCAAAGTGCGTAAAGCGATGCCGGATGAGTACGCTTATATTCTGGATGAACTGATCCATGTGCAGAAGGATGAGGACGACAATCAGGTTGCCTATCATCAGAACATCATCGATACTTTGCTGGAACTTGACAGTGCCGATGCATTTATCGAAGTGCTCGCCGCCCTGATCAAACGCCTCGCCGTCGATCATCTGCACATTGTCGGAGACATTTTTGACCGCGGACCATGTGCCGACCGGATCATGGATCTTCTGATGAATTATCACTCTCTGGACATTGAATGGGGAAATCACGACATTCTCTGGATGGGTGCCGCTGCCGGAAGTGAGGCATGTATCGCTACCGTCATAAGAAACAATTTAAAATATCATAACATCCGCATTCTGGAAAACAGCTACGGTATCAGCCTGCGTGATCTGACGCTGTTTGCTGAAAAGCTTTATCCGGATACAGAGCCGATGGAAGCGGCATTAAAGGCCATTTCTGTCCTTTTATTCAAACTGGAAGGGCAGGTGATTCTTCGAAACCCAGATTATCAAATGACTGACAAACTGCTGCTCCACCAGGTCAACGTTCAAAATCACACCGTCTGCATCGCTGGCACAGACTACGAGATCTGCGAAGAAACTTTTCCGACGGTTTCCTTTGATCCTTCCAACCCAGAAGTTTCTTACAAACTGACCGCCGAAGAAAAGCAGGTAATGGAAGGGCTTCGCATGGCATTTGTCGGCAGTGTCCGTCTGCGTCAGCATATGGATTTTCTCTATCAGAAAGGCAGCATGTACCGTATTTTTAATGGAAATCTGCTCTTCCACGGCTGTGTACCTCTCGACGAAAGCGGCAATCTTGAAGGTGTTGTATTCCACCAGAAACGTTACCGCGGACGTGATTATCTGGATTATGCCGAGCGGATTGCCAGACGTGCCTGGTCTAAAGATGCCACACAAAAAGAACTGGATTTTATGTGGTATCTCTGGTGCGGCAGAAAATCACCGTTGTCCGGCAGAAATATCAAAACGTTTGAGCGTACTTATGTAAAAGACGAAAGTACCTGGCATGAGGCATCCAACCCTTATTATCAGTACTACGAGCAGGAAAAAATCTGCAATATGATCCTTCATGAATTTAATCTTTATTCTGATCGGTCACATATCATCAATGGACACACCCCGGTACGCACCTCCAGAGGGGAACACCCGGTACGTGCAAACGGCCGTCTGATGGTGATCGACGGCGGATTCTGCAAAAGCTATCACAAAACAACCGGTATCGCCGGATACACGCTGATCTTCAATTCGCACGGTATCCGCATCAAATCCCACCAGCCATTCCAGAGCGTCTATGCCGCACTGACCGAAAATAAAGACATCGAATCCAGATCTGAACTGGTCGAAACGGAGCGGGAACGGCTGATGGTACGCAACACCGACACCGGCAAAAAGATTCTGGAAGATATCAAAGGATTGAAAATGCTGCTTCAGGCTTACCGTGAAGGCACAATGGAATAAATTTTTCGGGTGTTTTGACACCCGAATTTTTTTATGTTACACTCTACGTGATGCCCGCAAGCCACAGCAAGAATGTCAAAGGCATTCTTGAATCCGTTTTGTTGCTTCCGACATCATGACATTATATAATACGCTGTTTGGAATATTTTCCCGTATTTCGGGATTCTGAACGGACAGACTCAGACAAAGGAGATTCAATAATGGGAGGACTATTTGGAGTTGCTTCAAAAACAGATTGTATCATGGACTTGTTCTACGGAGTGGATTATCATTCTCACTTAGGAACACGCCGCGGCGGTATGGCTACACATGGGGCGGACGGTTTCTGCCGCTCGATCCACAACATCGAAAATTCCCCGTTCCGTACAAAATTTGAACGCGATGTAGAAGAACTGACCGGAAATCTCGGCATTGGCTGTATTTCTGACTACGAACCGCAGCCGCTTCTGATCCAGTCACATCTTGGAAGTTTTGCGATCACAACGGTCGGAAAGATCAACAATGCGGACGAACTTCTGAATAAGATTTATGAAAACGGTCATTCACATTTTCAGGAGATGAGTGGCGGTCAGATCAATGCCACGGAACTCGTTGCCGCACTGATCTGCAAGCAGGACAGCTTTGAGAACGGTATCCGCTATGCCCAGGAAGCCATTGACGGTTCCCTGACACTGCTGATCATGACAAAAGACGGCATTTATGCTGCCAGAGATATCTACGGAAGAACTCCACTTGTCATCGGACACCGTGAAGGTGCTTACTGTGCGGCTTTCGAGAATTTTTCTTACATTAACCTTGGCTACACAGATGTAAAAGAATTAGGTCCCGGCGAGATTGTATACATCACCCCGGAGAGTGTGGAAACGCTCGTTCCGCCTCGCAAGAAAATGAAAATCTGTTCTTTCCTGTGGGTTTACTATGGTTATCCGACTTCCAGTTACGAAGGCGTAAACGTAGAAGAAATGCGTTATAACTGCGGTGCACTGCTGGCAAAACGAGATAAAGGAAAAGTAGATCCGGATATCGTAGCCGGTGTCCCAGACTCCGGTATTGCACACGCTATCGGATATGCCAATGAATCCGGCGTTCCGTTCGCCCGTCCTTTCATTAAATATACACCGACCTGGCCGCGTTCCTTTATGCCGACAGACCAGCGTCAGAGAGAACTAATCGCCCGCATGAAGCTGATCCCGGTACATGCCCTGATCAAAAACAAAAAGCTGCTTCTGATCGACGACTCCATCGTCCGCGGTACACAGCTTCGTGAGACAACCGAATTCCTGTACCAGAGCGGAGCCAAAGAAGTCCACGTCAGACCGGCGTGTCCTCCGCTGCTCTACGGATGTAAATTCCTGAACTTCTCCCGTTCCAAATCTGAACTGGATCTGATCACCAGAAGAGTGATCCTGGAACGCGAAGGAAAAGATGCAGAGAAATATCTGGAAGAATATGCAGATCCAAACAGCGAACGTTATCAGGCAATGCTCGATGAGATCTGCCGCATCCAGAATTTCACCAGCCTGCGTTATCACAGACTCGATGACCTGATCAAGTCAATCGGGATCAAGCCGTGTGATATCTGCACCTACTGCTTCAATGGAGAGGAGTAGGTAACCGGATTATTTCGTGCAGTTCCGGATACTTGCAATCAAAGCAGTAAGAATGTAATTGGATTCTATTATAAATGCCGGACGTAAAAAGTCAGGGCTTGTGACACGCATCGTTTCCTGTTCGATTTGTGCCGTCACAATACCCTGACTTTTTTCTGTCCGGCATATAAAAACCACTGCTTCCACTACAATTCCTCTCACCATACGCATCAGATATTATACTTTTCTATGATCATTCTGCTTTTATTAAAAATGCTATGTTTTGTTCTTCTCTGCTTGCCAAAATCGAAACAATTTAACAAGCATCGGCAAAACAAAAAATCCCATGATCAGAAGCATTACAATCACTGAAATAATCTCCTGATGTATCGCTATGGCAAATCCAATTCCAACTGCCAGTTCTGCCATTGTCCATACAGCCAGTTCAAGTATATTCTCTTCTGTAATTTCCCGGTCTAAAATTGCTATAACAAACAGTAAATAGAACGTTACGACAGCATTTTTATAGTCTTTCCCATATAGTCTCTGAATCAGCAAAATCGCCAGACCTGTAATTTCTACAATTCTATCTTTTCTCATTTCACCTCCAGAAATCCAACCTTAAATCTCGTCACTGATGCAAATTACAGCTCTTCACTTACAAAAATGAAAGTTGCACTATATATGATATAATTTAATATACAAACACTATGAAACAATTCATATGGCATCTTTTGACCTTACCTCTGATAATATCTTCTTTCACAGCGTTTATTTATATCTGGATCTTATTATATTTTGGTAATATTTTCAATATTTTTCTCATTCAAATCATCTATCATTTTTTACTGCGATATTTCTCTTTAAATTTTCAGAAATTTTAAGCAGGTATAAAAACAGCCATAATCATCCGAAAACAAATCGCTCTGACGGTAGCAAGGATTCCGTCGTGAGTTTTGCGATGCTGCCGCCCAGGGGAGCCGCTGTTTGAGCAGCGAAGCTGCGAGTTTAGGCGAAGGGCGGCTAACCGGCGAGCGAACCGAACAGGAAACGCAGCGTGTCAGAGGATTGTTTTCGGACGATTATGGCGTCTTATTTATCTCTTCTATTATATTTTTATCAATATCCTATATTGATATCTTTTGATTTTTCTATCTTTCATCCATATCTTCGTTTCTTAATTTTTACATACTCTTACGTTCTGCGATCTCTGCCATCTTTGCCTCGTTCAGTCTGGTATCGCCATGCACGCGGCTGTAGGACAGATATCCATTCATACGGTCGATCTTCGTGAGGTTCTTGGAACCGCATTTCGGGCAGACATCCATCTCCAGTTCCTGATGACCGCAGTCATCGCAGTAGGCCAGAGAAAGGTTGACTCCTTCGTAGTAGCCCAGATCCATCGCACGGCGGATCAGGCTCTTGATCGCCTGTACGTTGTAATCGATCGGATAACGTACATACTGGATCTTGCCTCCGTTGCACAGTTCCCAGAAACGACCTTCCAGATCCTGTTTTTCGATCGGTGTAATATCTTCGGTTACATGGCAGTGGAAGCTGTTGCTGACGTATGGACGGTCGGATACATTCTCCACGATGCCGTATTTCTTGCGGAACTGCTCGACCTGAAGTCCGCACAGGCTCTCTGCCGGTGTGCCATAGATCGCATACAGCCAGCCGTCTTCTTCTTTGAATTCAGAAACTTTCTTGTTGATATATTCCAGTACTTCCAGAGCAAACTCACCGTCTTCGGTGATAGATTTTCCGTTATAGAGTTCCTGCAGTTCATTCAGGGCGGTGATACCAAAGGATGCCGTCATCGGCTTTAACAGCTTTTTGATGCGTTCGTTCGGCTTCAGATGTCCGCCGTAGAATCCGCCTTCGCAGTAAGCCAGCGGGTTGGTGGATGCTTTCATCGCTCCCAGATACTCGTAAGTACGTTTGTGCAGATTGCGGATCATTTCCAGATAATAGTCCAGCACTTCGTAAAAATCACGGCTCTCGGATCTTGCTTTGGCAAGGATCATCGGGAGATGCAGGCTGACAGCACCGATGTTGAAGCGTCCGGTAAATACTGGCACATCTTTGTCGTCTGCCGGATACATACCGCCTCTTTCGTACCACGGACTTAAGAATGCACGGCATCCCATCGGGCTGATCACTTTTTTGTACTGTTTGTACATGCTGGAAATATAGCCTTTTCCGGTCATGGAAAGCCAGTCCGGATACATGGTCTTTGCAGAACATGCCACGCCGGCCTCAAAGACATCTTCACATTCTCCGCCTACACCGTGCAGTTTCTCGTCATAAAGAAAGACAATTTTCGGGAACAGCACCGGTTTCTTGTTGCCCGGTCTTCCCTGTCCGCCCTTATGGACGTTCAGAAGCGAAATGTTGCACATTTTTTCAAAACGCTGTGTTCCAAGTCCGATCGTTACGGTCACAAACGGATAATCGCCTCTGGAGGAACCGACGGTATTTAACTTATACTCAATACCCTGCCATCCCTGGTCAAAATCACGTCTCACTTTGTTGATCGCATATTCTTCGGCACGTTCTTCCACGCCGTTCCATAACGGATCTGCATATTTGATAAATTCTTCTTTATATTTCTTGTAGCTCTTCTCGGCATACGGAGCAAGCACCTTGTCCATCTCCGGCACGGTAAATCCGCCGTACTGCTGTGCCGCCGTACTTAAAATAATATCACCGATCACATCGAACGCCGTATCCAGTGTCTTCGGCTCGTTGTACCAGACATTTCCCATCTCAAATCCGCCGGTCAGAACAGCTGCCACATCAAACAGACAGCAGTTCATAGTATCCAGTCTCGCGGACTGATCGTGGATATAGATATAGCCGTCCTTGCACGCCTGAAGCTCATCACGCGTCATAAAAAATTTGCGGTACAGCTCTTTATTCAGCTCGTTAAAGATCAGGCTTCGCTTTGTCGCCACTAGGGCACTGTCCGTGTTGGCATTGCTCTTGTCTCCGATGTAACGGATCGACTGGCTCTTTGTGTAGACCTCATCCATCATATGGATAAAATCCAGCTTGTAGTTGCGGTAATCACGATAGCTTTTGGCTACTGCCGGATTGACTCTCTCGAGAGCACCTTCGACAATGTTGTGCATCTCCTGGATCGTGATCCCGTCTTTTTTAAGGGACTCCGCCCGGTCATATGCAAACTGACAGATAAATGCGATCTCATCTGTCGAAAACTCATACAAAATGCGGGCTGCTGATTTGTTGACTGCCGCTATGATCTTATCTACATTGAATTCTTCCCGTGTTCCATCTTTCTTTATGACGTACATCACCAAGTCTCCTCCTACTATATGTTGTGTATCTATCTAAATTTTGTTTTTTCATCAAACAACATGTAGAACATAGTATATACCATAATGGCATACACGTAAAGAGGCTTTTGCAACGTTTTTACAAAAATTTTTTTAATTCATCAATATTTTTCTCTTCCCGCTTCAACTGTTTTTTTGCAAAATCCAGCACTTCTGTATCCTCTCCATCATAGTCACGGATCTGTCTTGTCAGGCTGGTAACGCCCATGGTGCTGCCCTGGATCAGCATTTCCGCAAGCTTTGAAGTCTGCATATCCTGCATACTTTTCCTGTTGATATTCATGTGAGCCATCCATTTGGAGATCATCGGAGCTTCTTTTTGTTCTTCCGGTGCATGGCGTGCTTTCAGCATCTGTCCGCTGACCTGAAATGCTTTTTCATATTCCTGCATCTGCCTGCTGACCGTTTTCGAAAATTCCGCATCCTTTGTCGCATCCAGAATATGACGCAGTGTATCCTGTCCCATGTCTGCATTTTTGTGAATGTCACTCAACATTTTGATCTCTGTCTCCATAAGTTCCTCCTGTCATACATGATATTTGTCACCTCAAACCTGATTCAGGCTTTTATCTCAGTCGAGAAGACTCCCACTTCTGCAAGTGGTGAGTAATAACAAGTCTTTCTCAGTGGGAGTACAATCTCCGACTGAGATAAACGCTCCGCGAGGATGTGCAGTGATTCTGAGAAGAATATGTCAGCTTTCGCTGACCAGAATCACGCACCAAGTCTCACGTGCGTTCGACTTGAAGAACAGTAATCATTATCTTCATTTTTGGAAATTTTATGTACACTTGCCGGACAGGAGGACGGAAGTTTGAATGAAGCTGCTTCTGACGATCCTTTTTTCTGATATATCAACTTCTGTTTTTTTATACTTCCGGCAGTGTACCTTTTTCTCTGATGATCTGCTTTGGATTTGCTTCTTTTAATTTTTCTGCTTCCGGTGCCCAGCATTTTGCGTAAGCTTCACATTTTCCGCATAAGCTCTCTACCGTTTCCGGACTCTGCATATCGGTGCTCTTTGCATCGGTTGCATGGACGATCTTCTGCAGTGCTTCCGGATTCTCCAGCATCGGACATGGACGCAGATCATTTTCATTAAATGGCTGGCCCATCTGATAAGCACGGAACAGCGGCTGGCTTAAGCATTCCAGAAGCGGTTTGTCATGGATATTTGCATTGGAATAATGGATAAATACGCAAGGTTCTACGTCACCGTTTGGATTGATGTGACAGTAGAATCTTCCTCCGGCGATACATCCGCCGACAAACTCACCGTCATTCTGGAAGTCAAATACAAAGATTGGCTTGCCTCCTTCAAATCCTCGGATCTCACGGATTCTGTGGTACATATATTCTCTCTGCTCCGGTGTCAGAAGCAGATCTGTTGCTGCTTCATTTCCGACCGGCATATAATGGAAATACCATGCATAGCGAACACCTTTGTCAATCAGCACATCCAGGAATTCATCGCTGGTAACGGTCTTGTAGTTCTTTGATGTGTAGCAGATAGAAGTACCAAAGATCAGTCCATGCTCTTTGAGCAGATCCATTGCATGCATAACTTTCTCAAAACATCCGCTTCCGCGTCTGGAATCGTTGACTTCCTCAAATCCTTCCACGCTCAGTGCCAGAGAAATATTTCCAAGTCTCTGCATATCCTTACAGAATTCCTCATCGATCAGCGTTCCGTTTGTAAATGCATAGAACATACACTTATTATGCTTCTCTGCCAGTTTCACGATATCTTTTTTCCTCATCAGCGGCTCCCCGCCTGTCATCATGTAAAAATAGATACCCAGCTTTTCCCCCTGCGTAACGATGTTGTCCAGATCTTCGTAAGAAAGGCTCATGCGATGACCATATTCCGCTGCCCAGCATCCGGTACAGTGCATATTACAGGCAGAGGTCGGATCCATCAAAATAATCCACGGGATGCGGTATCCATGTTCCTTCTCGAATTCACAGGTTTTGGAATAACCATAAAAACCTGCCTGATATCCAAGGTTCAGGGCATGCATTTTCGCTACATGCGGGTCAATCTCATCAAGCACTTTGTTTGTGTATTTCATCCATTTTGCATCTGGATTATGGATCAGATTTCTTGCTCCGTCAAATACTTTTTTCTCAAATTTATCGCCCATCAGCTTTTCCGAAAGATCAGTCAGTTTGAGTAATGCCTCTGTTCGATCATCATGTTTATTCACGTATTTCAATACACCATCAATCGTTTTTGATACAACGGCTCTCATGGTGTTGTCTTTAAAATCTGCAAATGACATACATTTTTCCTCCATCCATATAAGCTTTCTGCAAGGTTCTTTTTATTTTTCTTTCAACCTTTGCACCATTGTATCGCTCAGGATGAATTTTCAAAATAGACAACTTGTCGAATTTGTGCATTTTTTGTACATTTTTGCAGATTTGTGTGTTTTTTTAGCAAATTATGGGATTTGTACATTTTTTTGACACTTTTTCAGAACTGTAAAACACGGTAGTAAAGCTCCCATTGCGAGTTTTTCGATTTTCCTACAGCAACCCATACTTCACCTTGATCCTCTGCAGTTTCTCCAGCAGCGGCTTCGCCCCGATCCACAAAAACAAGAAGGTTGAGCTTGCATGCACCAGATCGACCGGAACACCGGAGATATAGATCGCAAGCAGTCCGCTCCAGCTGAATTGATATACGCTCATAAACAGTGCCGCCGGGTTCATGATCCCGCCGTAGATCATAAAGGTGACCAGAAAGCCATATACGGACAGCTGCAGCCGTTTTGTCGGCAGGATCCGCAGTCGGTAGAGGATACCGGATAAAAATCCGATAAATCCCATGGCAAACATCTGCCATGGCGTCCAGGGACCCTGACCGAACAGGAAGTTGCTGACCAGCATGGTCATCGATCCAACCAGAAAGCCAGCCTCTGCTCCAAAGGCGATTGCCGATATGATCACGATCGCGATGATCGGCTTAAAGCTCGGCATCATAAAGAAAGCCGCTCTTCCGGCAGTGGCCAGTGCGATCATGGTTGCCAGCACAACCAGTTCTCTGACTTCCGGTTTTCTTCCTTCAAATGCCATAAAAAACGGCAGCAATGCATAAAGCACGATCACCAGGCTGATCAGATAATATTTTCTCGGACCAAACACCCGATCGATCCAGTCTGCCAGTGCACTTTGATCTGTCAGCCAGAATCCGGCTGCAATGGTAAGAGGGATTGCCACCAGAAGCAAAAACAGACTGACTCTGGTCCGTTTTGACAGGCGTTTCTTTTCCTGTTGTTTATAGCCTTCGGTGTCTGCCTCAAACATATCATCATCGATCACAACATCACCGGCTCCGCCTTCGCCCATCAGATCTTTGGCAAAATCTGCGATTGCTTTTGTCTTTTTGCCTTTTGGCACGAAGGTGCGTTTCAGCTTCGCTGCGATCGTATCTTCCTCTGCTTCCGGCGATTCATAAAACCGCTTCAGAAATTCTTTTGTTTCCTGTTCTCTTTCCATATTCCCGGCCTGCACTCCCTGTATCTTCTCATTTTTCATCTTTTTTTGCATATCACACACACCTGCTGTCATCCAAAAGAGCTTCCGCAACATCTGCTGCCGTCACTGCCATCGGAAAATATTTACGTGCCATCCTGTTTGCCGCTGTCGTATAGAAGTTATTTCCGGCAAAGAAAGATTTTGGTGTACCGCTCGCCGCAATATTTCCGTCAAAGAACAGACCGCAGCGGTCCGCATAAGATGCACAGAACTCGATATCATGCGAGATCATAAAGATCGTTACACCCTGCTTTTTCAGAAGATCCAAAATTTCTGCAAACTCTTTCTTAAAATAACTGTCCAGGCCTTTGGTCGGTTCGTCCATCAGAAGAAGTTTCGGGCGCAGCAGCAGAATTTTTGCAAGTGCCAGTCTCTGCTGTTCCCCGCCGCTTAAATCATATGGATGACGGTGCAGCAGTCCTTCTAAATGCGTTACTTTGACGATTCCTTCCACTGCCTCGCATTTTTCCATGGCAAGGTGATACTCTTCATTCTTCTTTTCTTTTGTTCCGCCCACCATCTCGAACAGTTCCAGCTCCACCGTCTTTTTTACAAACAGAGACTGCGGATTCTGCGGCAGAACCCCCAAAAAGCCACGAAACAGCTCCTTTTCACTGTAACGGCGGATATCTTTTCCTTCCAGCAGCACTTTGCCGCGGTATGGCTTTCGAAGCCGGCTGATGATCGAAAGCGTCGTTGATTTTCCGGTTCCATTTCCGCCGAGCAATGCAAAAAACTCTCCTCGCTTCAGTGAGAGATTGAGTCCTTTTACAACATCCGGCTGGTCTTTGTCATAACGGAACCAGATATCTTTCGCCTCCAGAATGATTTCTTCTTTCGCCAACTTTTCTTTCGCATCTTTTCCGAAAAATTCTGCCTCCTGCGGCCGGATCTGTTTTTCTTTGCAGATCGCATTCAGCCAGTTTCTTCCGTCCCGGACTGTGATCGGACACTCCATATGCTTTCCGGAATTTACTTTTGCATAAATCTGCATCGGAACCGGCATTGCCAGAAACATTTCGTGGTTCTGTTTTTTTAATTCTTCCCCGATCTCTTCCGGTGTTCCCATGCACAGTACTTCTCCGCCCTCCATCACGACAACACGGTCTGCTGCCGGAAATACTTCTTCCAGGCGGTGCTCTGTCAACAGGATCGTTGTACCGAGATCTCGGTTGATCTTCTTTACTGTTCCCAGGAAATCGGACGCAGCGATCGGATCGAGCTGTGAAGTCGGCTCATCCAGAATCAGAATATCCGGATGCATAGCCATAATGGAAGCCAGATTCAGAAGCTGTTTCTGACCGCCTGATAATTCTGCCACATTTTTATAAAACCAGTCCTGGATTCCAAAATAACTTGCCATTTCTGCCACACGGATACGGATCTCTGCACTTTTGTATCCAAGACTCTCCAGTCCAAATGCCAGCTCATGCCACACTTTGTCTGTCACGATCTGATTGTCCGGGTTTTGCAGAACGTAACCGATTCTCTGACTCTGTTCCCTGCCTGTCATCTCATGCAGATTTTTTCCGTCAAAAAGGATTTCTCCTTTTCGTTTTCCGTGCGGTGTCAGCGGTGTCTTCATATGTTTTAACAGCGTACTTTTTCCACATCCGCTCTTGCCGCACAGCACCAGAAATTCTCCTTCTTTTATCTGAAAGGAAATGTGGTTCAATGCTCTTTTTTCTTCTTCCGGATAAGCAAAACAGAGATCTTTGATCTCCAGGATCGAACCTGGTCTGCCTGTCTGGCTTTCTATACTATTATCAATATGATTAATATTCTTCTTATCACTTTTGCTGCTGTTTTGTTTCGTTTCTTTTCCCATCGATTCTGACATCGCCTATCTCCTTTTTCTAATCCTGTACTTCCCACAGACGATAATTGGCCTGCTCTGCTTTTTCTACCTGTTTACGTCTCTGTTTCCACTGATATCGATCCCAGAGTTCCAGCACCACCGGAAGCACGGAGAACAGCAAAAATGCCAGATATACTAGCAGGCTTCCTGCTGTCAGAGGAATTCCCTTTACAATAATTTTGGGGTTATACTGACAGAACGTATAGCCTTTTGAAAATCCAAACAGAGTCAGTGCGAAACTTGCTCCCATAAACAAAAGGCAGAGAATATCACGTTTATCAAATCGATACAGAGAAAATGCCGTTCTTCCTTTTTCACCGTAACCGCGGCATTTCATAGAATCTGAAGTCTCGATCGCATTTTCCAGTGCCCAGGTTACCAGAATGGAAAATATCGTGATCCCATGTTTCGCACGCTTTACCAGACTGCCGTTTTCGGTACTTCGTCCGATGCATTTCTGACCATCTGATATCACACCTGCCTCTCTGATAAATTTCGGGACAAAACGCAGACACATCGAAAGCACCAGGGACAGTGCCGGTATGATCTTTCCGAACAGATAGATAAACTTGTCCGATGTCATTACGATCGTATAACAGGAAAACCAGATCATCGTACACACCAGCATCATCGCCATCACCAGACCATACACACAGCTCTCCAGTGTAAATGGATTGCCATTGTGCAGATAACCGATGATCGTCACACCATAGTGGTTGAACATCGGATTCATCAGTGCCACGATCAGCATCATCGGTATCGAAAAGATCAGATTAAATTTAACTGTTTTTTTCCATCCTTTCAGCAAAACGGAATATGCAATTCCTCCAAACAGCGAAATTGCCAGAATGACCGGATGAACAACAAATACTGTCACTCCGATCACTCCGACAAAATAAAGCATGTTCAGAAGCGGATGGTATGTAGAAAATGTATCTTTCATATTTACCTCCGGCATCTGCCCTCTAATACATAGAATTATCGCCTACATCTTTTCCGAGATTGCAGGTATATACCCAGCAGATCTCATCACCTGCATTTACGGTATATTTGCTGCATCCGTAGTTTGGATACCAGCCATTGACGCTGAACATCCATCCGGAAAGTTCTCCGCAGTCAAATTCATACAGATTGTTGATGCCTTCTACATAAGCAGAATTATAGGCCGGTGTGAAGCTGGATTCCATCTGGATACTCGCTTCTTTGCAGACACGCTGCAGTACATCATGCACAGATTCGCCTTCGGTAAATTCTACTTCCGTCGGTGCCAAAATCCAGCCATCGGACGGAACAAACTCTGCCTTGCTGCTCTTTAAATTGTCCATATTGTCCAGAATCGTTGCACAGCTGATGGAAATCGTACAGGTATTGGAAGCTGATGCAGTATCTTCCTGATCAGCTGCATCGCCGCCCGGATCCTTGGCATCTGCTTTCTGTCCGTTTTCTTTTTTATCATTTCCGGCATCCTGACCGGCATCGTTGTTTTCTTCCGCCGGATTTTCACCATTTTCATCGGCTGCATTTTCACTTACATCGGCATCCGCACTGTCTGTAGCATTTTCTGATTCTTCCTGTGTTTCCTGGCTCTGCTCTTTTCCGTCTTTCTTTTTGGAACTCTGATTTGCTGCATCTGCTCCTTTATTCTGCTCTTCCGTGACACCGCCGATCACATAGCAGTCTCCGTCAAGAGAAGTTACCGTCATCACAAGTGTCGTACTTTCTTTGTCATTTGTCACCGTTACGTCACTCATTTTGGCCAGCTTGCCGTCCTGTTCTTTGACAAGATAAGCGGCATTGGATTCCCAGCTCTGCGGCAGAGTCACTTCCAGTGTCGGCACACAGATCACTCCTTTGCCGTGCATCGTCATCTGCAGGGCATCGTTTGCATCGTTTGCCTGTTTCTTGATCTCCTCTAAATTTTCCTGTGTAAAATCTATCTTCAGATTCTGATCTTCCGGATTCTGGATTTTGGCACAGTCATAAGTCCAGACATAGGTTATTCCATCTTCAGTTGTTCCTTTAAACTGAACCTTCTGCTCTTTGCCGGCCACGCTCTGGAACTGCTCTTTTGTGATGATACCATCGGCCGGGATATCATTCATCTCGGCCAGTGCTTTACCTGAAGTTGTTCCTGCGGTCTGCTCCTTTTCTGTTCCTTTTGCACATCCTGCCGTCAGCATCAGGATCACACACAGAAAAAGTGCTGCTATACTTTTTATATTTTTCTTTGTTTTCATCTTAGTCTTCTTCCTTTCTTTTTGCGATAGATTCCAAATGCCAGTGCCTCCAAAACAATGACAAGTGCTGCTCCGGACAATACTGCCGGTGCCATTGTTCTAACCTGTGTTTTCGGATCATTCTCCGCAGACTGTGTTACAGTCTCTGCTTCTGCTTTGCCGTCTGCTGTCAGCTCCGGCACATAGTCTTCTCCGTCAAAACTCCATCCGGAATCTTCGCTCTCTTTTTTGTTCTTTTTCTTTTTTGTTGTTGCTTTTTTCTTTTTGACTGTGCTGCTGCTTTTTTCCGTGGATGTGCTTGTTTTCTTTACAGACGGAAGTGTTTTTGTCTGTCCGGACGGTCTTTTTGCAGCATTGGGAGAGCCTGTCTGCTTCTTTTCACTCTCCGTATTCTTTTTTTCCGTCTCTTTTTTACTGTTCTTATTTTTCTTATCGTCTTTTTTCTTGTGATCTGTTTTGTGATCTTTTTTATTATTGTTTTTCTTTTCGGTTTCTTCCTGTTTTTTTGTTTCGTCTGTCCCGCCATTCTGGGATGTCTCCACCTTTTTGCCAGGTGTCAGCTCTATATCGTGCATATCATAAATAAAACTGCGTCCGTCCAGCAAACGTTGGTATGCAACCGTCGCATAAAAGCCTTGCTCCGTCGCCATACCGTCAAGCATACCGCCGATACCGCCGCCATTGTTTCCGGCATTTGCCGCAACATGCATAAATCCGCCTTCCGGAAGATAGTATTGGAATAATCCATAAAGCGGACTTTTCCCGTTTTTCAGAAAACGTGCATCCTTGCTTCCGTCAATGCCGAGTCCGGAAAGTGCCACCAGAATCTGTGCCACACTCTCGGAAGTCTCAACTCCCTGCGTGCCAAACCCGCCGCTTTCCAGCTGATTTTTCGAAATCCACGCAAGTCCTCTTTCAACCGCAGCATTTACATCTGTGCGTTTTCCATAATAAAAGGAAAGTGCCTGCAATGCCATACCGGTCATGTCAGCATCTCCCTGACCACCTGCCAGATTCCATCCGCCATCCTCACACTGTGCCACCAGAACTGCCTGAAGCAGCATTTCTTCCGTATTCTGCACCGCCGCCTCTTTGTTCTTTGGAATAGAATAAGACGGATGGCAGTTCAGTGCGATCAGTGCCCAGATCGGTCCATTGATTCCCTGCATACGGACATTCTCATAGTCAGAAAGATAGTCGAATAAATTGTGTCCTCCGACATTCTGTGCATCGATGCCGATGGAAGTCAGTGCCATGATCAGCTTTGAATAGTCAGAATATTTTGTTCTCGTAAGTTTCCAGTTTTTCTGTTCACAATAAGCATACACATTCTGATAAAAAGTTGCTGTATAAGACCATGGAACATATAATCCGCTTCTTTGCAGTCCGATCACATTCCAGATACTGCTGAAATCCGGATTGGCATCTTTTGTCAGAAGATAATTTCTCACAGAAGAAAGCACCGTACTTCGCTCTGCCGGAAGATTCTCCCCGCCTGGATTCGTTTCTGTCTCTTTTTCGGATTCAGACTCTTTCTGGGATTCGCTTTGCTTCTCACTCTCCGTTTCTTTTTGTGACTCGCTCTGCTTTTCGCTTTCCGTTTCTTTCTGGGATTCGCTTTGCTTTTCGCTCTCCGTTTCTTTTTGCGATTCGGTTTGCTTTTCGCTCTCTGTTTCTTTCTGTGATTCACTCTGCTTTTCGCTTTCTGTCTCTTTCTGAGATTCACTTTCCTTCTGCGATTCGCTTTGCTTTTCGCTTTCTGTTTCTGCCTGCTGGCATATCTCATCTGTCTTTGCATAAGAAACACCAAGAGAAGAAGAGAGCAGTACCGCAGCCACAAGCATATAAGCTATTCTTCTTTTTTTATTTTTCACTCTGTTTCTCAAAGTTTTTCTCATCCTTTCTTTCGTTTCCTCCGGTCCCTTTTTCACTGACCGGAATATAAAGATACATTTTCTGACTGGTATACCGTTCAAAGGTAAGCCTCTGCAAAGACAGCTCATCTCTGTGTTCCCGAATCCAGCCATACAGCACACATCTTGCAAACATACGCACCGTCTCCGGAAGATTTTCCATATCGTTCTCCTGATCTGACTCAAAAACAGCATATCTTCCGGCTGCGATCGTTACCTGAAAAGCATCTTCCGGAAGATTGTCAAAGGACTCTACGATCGGTCCCAGAATATATTCAATATTTTCCTTTTCCTGATACCACAATGCAATCTTATCTCTTCCTTTTTCTTCTCCTGTCAATGCATTCAGTTTCCGGTACTGCGGAGAATGCTCATCCAGCCAGAATGCCAGCTGTGCCGGAATATCTGCCTCCCGCCGATTGGCAATGATGGTCCATCCGGCCATCTTGATCTCGTCCATATCTATATATGAAATTTTGATTTTATCTTTATATTCAGAATAATAGCGGTCCAGATTGACAACCTTTGCTCCTGCTCTGGCGTATTTCGCCGGACTTGTATAAAACACTCTGCGAAATGCTTTGTCAAACCCGTTTCTCGAACAGAACCCATATTCTTTTCCAACTTCCGCCGGTAGTTTTCCTTCTCTGAGTGCTTTTGCAGCAAACTGTACTTTTCTCTGTGTGATATAAGTGATCGGTCCCATTCCAAAGACATTCTGAAACTCCTTGCGAAAATGATCCTTTGAATAATGAAACTCTTTTGCAAGCTGCTCTGCGGTCAGCTCTTCTTTCATATGCTCATCTATGTAGCGAATCCACTCTTCATTTCGAAATTCTTCCTTATAATATTTTTCCGGCGTCATACCATATTCTTCATGAAAAGCTCTGCTGAATCTGCTGCTGCTTTTAAATGCATACTGTCTGGCCACTGTCTCCGGTTTTTTCCCTTTTTTCAGTTCCTGTGCTGCAAAATATAATTTTCGCCTGCGTATATAATCATTTAATTTTATATCATAATAAATCTGAAACACATTGCGAAAATGACGTTCGGAATACCCAAATACGGTCGCAAGATTTTTGGCCGTCAGTTCCTCCTTAATATGTTCATCTATATAATCGATCCATTCATTCAGACCATATATTTTTCTTTCCTGTTTTGTAGATTTTATCTTATAATTTTCCTGTATCCTCTTTTGCAGAGGCATATAAACATAATATTTTCCATTTTCATACGAAATAAAATAAATTTTATTCTGGTCATACCATATCTGATTTTCTGTTTCCCAGTCACACAGAGCATATTTCAGTACCATTTTCAGCATGCTTTCTGCCGCTCTTCCTGTGAAATTTTCTTTCCAGGTAAATACAGCATAATCCGAAGCCTCCAGTACCACTTCAAATGTTTCTCTTTCCCCTCTTTCTTTTCCTTCGTTCTTTGACTGCTCTCTTCCCGAAAGAAAATGAAACCGATATTCACTGTCATGCCACCAGAACAGCATTCTCTCTTCTGTACTGGTTCTCTTTCTCCAGTTGTCTTTGGCATGTTCTTCAACCTTTTCCATGGCTGCCTCTAAAAAGGAACCTTTTTGGGATTTTTCTGTTTCGGACAGGATGGACTCTGCCACTATTTTCTGTTCTCTTCTTCGAACAAAACAAATTTCTGTATTTTCCTTATCTATGACTCGTTCATATGGTATTTTGCCTTTTCCCTGATAGGCTCTGATCTTCTCTATATCCCATTCTTCTAAACTTTTTTCAAAAAACAGATCAAACAGGTAAGAAAGCTGTATCGGAGCATATGCCATTCTTCCTGCCAGATCTTCCATGGTAATATCCTGATCCGGATGATTCTGTATATAAATTATACATTTCTGCATTTCACCATACAGTCTGCCGCCTGCATCCTGAAACGATACCTGTGCCATATCTATTTATCCTTATCTTTTGATTTTACGTCATGTATAATTGCCTGTCAAAACCTATATATTTTTGGCATAAATCGTTACACATTTTCTTATTGTATGTTATCAATCCAAGGATGTCAAACTCCATCTGCAATTCCTGCCTTGTCTTTAAATGCCAGAATCTCCCTGCTTTGGAAATTCTGGCATTACATTTACAAGCTGTTTTTCCTATTATAGCACAAGCTTTTTCCTTTTTTCCAACCAGAAGGGGCTATTTTGTCGATTTTTGCATAGTTTCTCACTGCCGCAACAAAAAAGACTCCTGAAACCTCAGATTATCTCCGAAGTTCCAGGAGTCCTAATTTACGCTTGGACTATGACCTGATCAAATCAGGTCCGTTTATGTTTCAGGACATTTATCTGCCCTGTGACACAGCTCAAATTATGCGTTCTTCTGAGCGATTGCTGCCTGAGCTGCTGCCAGACGAGCGATCGGTACACGGAACGGTGAGCAGGATACATAGTCAAGACCGATGCTGTTGCAGAATTCTACAGAGCTTGGATCTCCACCATGTTCGCCACAGATACCTACGTGCAGTTTCGGATTAACCGGTTTTCCTAATTCGATAGCCATCTTCATCAGTTTGCCAACGCCAACCTGATCCAGTTTTGCGAACGGATCGTTTTCGAAGATCTTAGCATCGTAGTAAGCATCCAGGAATTTACCAGCGTCATCACGAGAGAAGCCGTATGTCATCTGAGTCAGGTCGTTTGTACCGAAGCAGAAGAAGTCAGCTTCTTTTGCGATATCATCAGCTGTCAGTGCTGCTCTCGGGATCTCGATCATAGTACCTACTTCGTACTGCAGATCACTTCCTGCTGCTGCGATCTCAGCGTCTGCTGTCTCAACAACGAATTTCTTAACGTATTTCAGCTCTTTGATGTCACCAACCAGTGGGATCATGATTTCCGGTTTCACTGCCCAGTCTGGATGAGCTTTCTTTACATTGATAGCTGCACGGATAACAGCTGTTGTCTGCATTTTAGCGATTTCCGGATAAGTAACTGCCAGACGGCATCCACGATGACCCATCATCGGGTTGAACTCGTGCAGGCTGTCGATGATAGCTTTGATCTGCTCAACAGTCTTGCCCTGTGCGTCAGCCAGTTTCTTGATGTCCTCTTCTTCTGTCGGAACGAACTCATGCAGAGGCGGATCCAGGAAACGGATGGTAACTGGGTTACCTTCCAGTGCTTCATACAGTTTTTCGAAGTCGCCCTGCTGTTCCGGAAGGATCTTAGCCAGTGCAGCTTCTCTTTCTTCTACCGTTTCAGAGCAGATCATTTCACGGAATGCATCAATTCTGTCGCCTTCGAAGAACATATGCTCTGTACGGCAAAGACCGATACCTTCTGCACCCAGCTCACGTGCTTTTTTAGCATCTGCCGGTGTGTCTGCGTTTGTACGAACTTTCATAGTTCTGAATTTATCAGCCCATCCCATGATTCTTCCGAATTCGCCAGCGATTGTTGCCGGTACGGTCGGGATGATGCCGTCATAGATATTACCTGTGGAACCATCCAGGGAAATGCAATCACCTTCGTGATATTCTTTTCCTGCCAGTGTAAATTTCTTGTTTGCTTCGTCCATAGTGATGTCGCCACATCCGGATACACAGCATGTACCCATACCACGAGCTACTACAGCAGCATGAGATGTCATACCACCACGAACTGTCAGGATACCCTGTGCAGATTTCATACCTGTGATGTCTTCCGGTGATGTCTCAAGACGTACCAGAACAACTTTTTCTCCTCTTGCAGCCCATTCTACAGCATCATCAGCTGTGAATACGATCTTACCGCAGGCAGCTCCCGGTGAAGCACCCAGTGCTTTTGCCAGTGGTTCAGCAGCTTTCAGTGCAGCAGCATCGAACTGTGGATGCAGCAGAGAATCCAGGTTACGTGGGTCGATCATTGCTACAGCTTCTTCTTCTGTTCTCATGCCCTCATCTACCAGGTCACAAGCGATCTTCAGAGCAGCTTTTGCAGTTCTCTTACCATTACGTGTCTGCAGCATGTACAGTTTACCATGTTCTACTGTGAACTCCATATCCTGCATATCTCTGTAGTGTTTTTCCAGAGTTTCGCATACGTTCTTGAACTGTACGAATGCTTCAGGGAATTTCTCTTCCATTTCGGAAATGTGCATAGGTGTACGAACACCAGCAACTACGTCTTCACCCTGTGCGTTTGTCAGGAATTCACCAAACAGACCATTTTCTCCTGTAGCCGGGTCACGTGTAAATGCAACACCTGTACCGCAGTCATCACCCATGTTACCAAATGCCATCATCTGTACGTTTACAGCGGTTCCCCATGAATATGGGATATCGTTGTCACGGCGATATACATTTGCTCTTGGGTTATCCCATGAACGGAATACAGCTTTGATAGCTTCCATCAGCTGTTCCTTCGGATCTGTCGGGAAGTCTTTACCGATCTTCTCTTTGTATTCAGCTTTGAACTGTTCAGCCAGGTTTTTAAGATCATCAGCATTCAGGTCTACGTCCTGTTTCACGCCTTTTTCTTCTTTCATCTTGTCGATCAGCTCTTCGAAGTATTTTTTACCTACTTCCATAACTACGTCTGAGAACATCTGGATAAATCTTCTGTAGCAGTCCCAAGCCCAACGTGGATTGCCGGATGCCTGTGCCAGTGTCTCAACAACTTCTTCATTCAGACCTAAGTTCAGGATCGTGTCCATCATACCAGGCATGGAAGCTCTTGCTCCGGAACGAACGGAAACCAGAAGCGGATTCTCTTTATCTCCGAACTTTTTGCCTGTAATGCCTTCCATTTTATCGATCGCTTCCATGATCTGTCCCATGATTTCGTCGTTGATCTTTCTGCCATCTTCATAGTACTGTGTACAAGCTTCTGTTGTGATTGTGAAGCCCTGTGGTACCGGCAGACCAAGGTTGGTCATTTCAGCAAGGTTGGCACCTTTTCCACCCAGCAGGTTTCTCATGGTGGCGTCGCCTTCCTTGAACATATAAACCCATTTTGTTGCCATTGTGTTATTTCCTCCTCAAAAGTAATTGTATACAGTTCAGTCAGAACTTTTTAACTTTCATACAGTAATATTCTAACATAAATCTGTTTTCAGTCAAGCTATTGTCCACAAAAAAAGAAGTTTTTTTGTTATTTTTTCAGAACAAGATGCTGTGGAAGACCATTTACCATAAATGGCGGATAATCTCCCTGGATCAGCGGTTCAATGTAATTGATAAATTCTTCTGTCACATAATCTGCTGTTTCGTTGAGCCATGCTCTCGGAACCATTTTTTCGTTGTTTGCGATCTTGTGAACATCATAAATGCCAGCCGCACTCATGTACGGATCGTCGGATACGCGGTCAATAACGACCATCTTGCCGCTGTCTCCTTCATCTGCTGCTTTGACGGCTGCACCGCCTACCATAAACGCTTCGTTGATATCCACACGGGATGCCATATGGGAAGCACTTCGCTGAAGGGTGGAAAATTCGACTGCCCTTGTCTTGCAACCGATCTCTGCTCCCAGGAAATTCGCCAGATATGCGGCCGTTCCGGTCAGCTGCTTGTGTCCGAATGCATCCACATAATCTCCGCCGCCGGAAAGTTCACACACATAACGTCCGTCCGGAAGTTTGATTCCCTCAGACACCGCTACGATGATGGATTTTTTCTCTTTGAGCAGATCTTTGATCTTTGAAAGGAATGCATCGATATCAAACGGCACTTCCGGCAGATAAATAAGATCCGGGCCTTCGCATTCTTCCGTTTTGGCAAGTGCGGTCGCCCCTGTCAGCCATCCTGCATTTCTTCCCATTACCTCAATGATCGTGATCATCTCTTTTTTGTAGGTGAGTCCCAGTGCATCACGGATCACTTCTTTTGTCGATGCTCCGATGTATTTGGCTGCACTTCCAAATCCCGGCGTGTGGTCAGTCAGTGCAAGATCGTTGTCGATTGTCTTTGGCACACCTAAAAATTTCTGTTTATGACCTTTAACAATCGCATAATCCGAAAGTTTTTTGATCGTGTCCATGGAGTCATTGCCGCCGATGTAGATAAATGCCTCGATCTCCAGCTTGTCCAGGATACCGAAAATTTTCTCATAAATCTCCATGTCCTCATGGATCTCCGGAAGTTTGTAACGGCAGGAACCAAGAAATGCCGAAGGTGTCCTCTTCAGCAGCTCGATATCCATATCCGAATGAATCTGCGTGGAAAGATCCACGTACTGCTCATCCAGAAATCCCTGGATGCCGTGAAGCATACCGTATACTTTGTCAAAACCACGTTCAATCGCTGTCTTGTAAACCCCCGCAAGGCTGGAATTGATAACCGAAGTCGGCCCGCCTGACTGTCCTACAATAATGTTTCGCATTCCCATAACACAAATCCTCCTTAATACTTTATTCCGGTGCAGGCATATCCTATTTCCGTCTTCTGACCCCGGCCGATGCCTGCGGATTGCTCCGTTGCAAAAATATAACGATGCATAATGATGCCTTAGAATTGCTCCGTTACAAAGTAACTCCCGCAATTCTATAAACATTATAACATAAAAGCAGAAAGACTCACAAGGTTCTTTCTGCTTTTTGTATAGTTTATTCTATTTTACTTATGCATTTTTGTGCATTTCGTACAGTTTTCAGGCAATTCTTGTCAGAATTGCTGCTCGCTTCTTAGTATGCCAGCTTTTCTTCGAAATAGGCTGCCAGATCTTCGATCTTGATACGCTCCTGCTCCATGGTATCACGGTCACGTACGGTAACTGCTCCGTCTTTTTCAGAATCAAAGTCGTAGGTTACGCAGAACGGCGTACCGATCTCATCCTGTCTGCGGTAACGTTTTCCGATGTTTCCGCGGTCATCGTATTCACAGTTCCATTTCTTTGAGAGCTGTTCGAATACTTTTGTCGCACCTTCGTTCAGTTTCTTGGACAGCGGCAGAACTCCGATCTTAACCGGTGCCAGTGCCGGATGGAAATGCAGAACAGTACGCATATCGCCGCCTTCCAGCTCTTCTTCGTCATAAGCACTGCACAGAAATGCCAGAACCACACGGTCTGCACCAAGAGAAGGCTCGATAACATACGGAATGTATTTTTCTTTCTTCTCATCATCAAAATAGCTCATATCCTGGCCGGATACATTCTGATGCTGTGTCAGGTCATAGTCGGTACGGTCTGCGATACCCCACAGCTCGCCCCATCCAAACGGGAAGAGGAACTCGATGTCGGTTGTACCTTTGCTGTAGAAGCACAGTTCTTCCGGTGAATGATCACGTGCTCTCATCTCGTCTTCTTTCATGCCCAGATTCTTCAGCCAGTCGATGCAGAATGCTCTCCAGTACTGGAACCAGTCAAGGTCGGTACCCGGCTCACAGAAGAACTCCAGCTCCATCTGCTCAAACTCTCTGGTACGGAATGTGAAGTTACCCGGTGTGATCTCGTTACGGAATGATTTACCGATCTGTCCGATACCAAACGGGATTTTCTTTCTGGATGTTCTCTGTACGTTTTTAAAGTTTACAAAGATACCCTGTGCTGTTTCCGGTCTTAAGTATACCGTATTCTTTGCATCTTCTGTTACACCCTGGAATGTCTTGAACATCAGGTTGAACTGGCGGATATCGGTAAAATTATGTTTTCCGCAGGTCGGACATGGAATCTGATGCTCTTCGATGAAATCACGCATCTGTTCCTGTGTCCATCCATCGACAGAGCCTTCCAGTGCAATGTCTTTCTCATCGCAGAAATCTTCGATCAGCTTATCTGCACGGAAACGCTCATGACATTCTTTACAGTCCATCAGCGGATCAGAAAAGCCTCCGAGATGTCCGGATGCTACCCAGGTCTGCGGATTCATCAGAATCGCACAGTCAACACCTACGTTGTATGGATTTTCTGTGATGAATTTCTTCCACCATGCCTGTTTTACATTGTTCTTCAGCTCTACACCAAGATTACCGTAATCCCAGGTATTTGCCAGACCTCCGTAAATCTCAGAACCCGGATATACAAAACCTCTGGATTTTGCCAGTGCCACGATCTTGTCCATTGTTTTTTCCATTTGTCTCCTCCTGTCGGCCGTCTCTGCGGCATATGCATATATTGAAAGAAGCCGTTTATGTTTACTTCTTTGCTCGCTGTTTATCGTGTTATATCAAAATGTGCTGCCCTGAAAATACTTCTGTGCAGACATATTGTGATTTCAGACTTTTCCCTGACATCATTCGTATATGACAAATGTCAGTGTATGTTTTACTTCTTCTGCGTCATCTGCGGTATCGGAAGCTTCGTTTCCTGCTGCGGACTTACTTTCGGATTCTACTTCAAACTGGCCTTTCTCCGCATTGCCATCGGATTTTGATCCGCCGTCTGTGCTCTCACTTTCCGATGCTGTCTCCGTCTCGGATTCTGCTGCCTTTTCCCGCTCTTCTGAAATGCTGGTCGCCGTCTTTTTTCCGGTGACAACTGCATCCATCGTAACGTAAAGGATCTTGCCCGGAACTTCGATATCCATCTCTTCTGAACAGATTACAACGTTGTAGTTCAGACCGCTCAAAATATCGGATCTTGTCACACTTCCTATAACTTTTCCGTTTTCCACTTTCTGAAATTCATCCGGGAATTCGTACTTCTGATTGTATGCTCCCTGCAGGTCTCCCGCATAAAAGGTCACATTGTTGAAATCCTGATAATCCCTGGAAGCCGCATAGTTCATATACAGCTCTGCTTTTCCGTCTGTGACGTTAAATTTTTTGACAACGATCGGATCACCTTCCTGTGACTGATTGTACGCACTCACAGAATCATCGATCGTCTGCTTCAGCTCATCCTCGCTGTAGTAGGATTTGTCCAGCGTGTCGATCACCGCCGCCTGTACACTGCCGTCCCGTTTCACTTTTACTGCATTGTGCTCTGCCTGAAACTGACTGCAGCCGCCAAGACATCCGGTTATCAGGATGACTGCCAGAATTCCCTTCCATTTCTTCATAATATTTCCCATCCAGACACAGCAAAATCTCCTTCGCTGCCCTGCCTTTCTTGAAACTTACCATATACCCTTCTGTATATAAAATACAGAATACGCCACCTGTTCGCATGGCATTTTTCATCATACCATTATTGACCGTCCTTGTAAAGAGCGTTTCTGGTATGCCGCATGATCTCCAGAATCTCCAGAGATTTGAAATCCCGGTCTATGTAACGCCTTCGGAATTTCTCAACCAGACTGATAAACTCTTTCTTTACCTGTGCTGATAGTGCAAAGGCAAAGAGGCGTTCGACCGGCGTACTGATCACATATTGCATCGTATAGATCGTTGATTCCAAAACCGGTGTGCTCCTTTGTACTTTTGAGACACAGCTGCGACACAATACGCTGTTCTTATCTGTAAGGAAGGCACAAAGATCATGCTTTGCTCCACATACTGCACACTCGAACACTTGCGGATATTCTCCGCCTGCCGCCATCATACGCAGTTCAAAGGCATAACGGATCAGTTCCCGGTCCAGTTTTTGATTGAGCACTGCACGCAGTGCCCCGTAGAGCAGCTGGATGATCTGTGTGCCGTCATCGTTCTCTCTGGCATAATAATCGGCAAACTCCAGAAAATAGCTTCCATAGCAGGCAGCCTCCACATCTTCTGTGATCTCCCGGAAATAATTTCGAATCTCTGTCTGCACAAGCTGATAGGCAGTCCTTGCTTCTTTTACATAAAAGGTTCCAAAAGCAAAGGTGTTTGCGGCAGCCAGAAAGGGATTGCCCGGTCTTCTGGCTCCTCTTGCAAATACAGTCACCTTTCCCCGCTCTCTTGTCAGCAGCACCAGCCGTTTATCTGATTCTCCGATCGGTGCCGCTATAAGCACAATCCCTGTCAGTGCAATTTTATCATCCATATATTCTCTCATATTCTTACAGTCCCGTCAGCAAATGCTGATGTCTGTACGGAATCGTCGTTTCTGATTTCAGATATCTTTTTTATCGTATCCGAAGTTTTTGATCATGAAGTCACTGTCTCTCCAGTCTTTCTTGACTTTGACCCAGAGCTGGAGATTGACTTTTTCTTCGAGCATATCCTCGATATCACGGCGTGCCTGTGAACCGATCCTGCGGAGCATCTGTCCGCCTTTTCCGATGATGATTCCTTTGTGAGAATCCCGCTCGCAGATGATCGTCGCCTCGATATCACAGATGCTGCCGCCTTTGCTTTTGCGTTCTGTCATTTTTTCAATAGAAACGGCAATACCGTGCGGAATCTCCTCTTCCAGAGAGCGAAGTGCCTTTTCGCGGATCATCTCTGCCACGATCTGTCTCTGCGGCTGGTCTGTCACCGTATCTTCATCATAAAACTGCGGTCCGTACGGCAGATATTTGAAAATACTCTCGATCACAGTATCCATATTGACACTGCGAAGTGCCGACACCGGGATGATCTCCGCAAAATCATAGACTTTGCGGTAAGCATCCATATATTTTATGATCTCTTTTTTATCTACTTTATCAATCTTGTTGATGATCAGGATGACCGGTGTCTTTGTTTTTTTGAGCTGATCCACAATGTGACGCTCGCCGGCTCCGATAAAGGTACTCGGCTCCACCAGCCAGAGGATCACATCGACCTCATTGAGGGTGCGTTCTGCCACATTGACCATGTATTCACCCAGTTTGTTTTTCGCCTTGTGGATACCCGGTGTGTCCAGAAATACAATCTGTCCTTTTTCGTCTGTATAGACGGTCTGGATCCGGTTTCTCGTTGTCTGCGGTTTGTTGGACGTGATCGCGATCTTCTGCCCGATGAGGTGGTTCATGAGTGTGGATTTTCCTACGTTTGGTCTGCCGATCAGGGTCGCAAAACCGGATTTGTAACTTTTCTCTGCCATCTGTATATGATTCCTCCTTAAAGTGGTCCGAGATTTCTAAACATCTCTTTCTCTTTTTCCAGTGCATCTTCGTTTCCGAGCACGCAGATGCAGTCTTCTGCCAGGATTGCACGCATCAGCGGTGCCAGGGCACGGATATCTTCCTGTGTCGCATAGAGTACCTGGTCACGCTCTTTCTGAAGGTCTCTTTCAGTCACATGTCCGAAATAAGCAGCATCAGAACGTGCTCCCTGTGCTCTTGCTGTAAGTGGCGTATCCATCTCACTGATTGTTCCGATCACATATTTTGTCATGTCACGCTCTTCGACGTTGAAATGTTCCACGTATTCCGGCACGCCTTCGTAGATCTCGTTGGTCTGACGCAAGTTCGGATCACGGTAAGAAGCAAAATAGGAATTGCCATTTCTGCCGAATCCGCTCATACAGCCATACGCCCCGCCTTTGACACGCACATTCACCCAGAGATATTCATAGCTCATGATCACCTTCAGGATCCGCAGTGCCCCGGTATAATCATAGCCTGCCTCGCGGTAATTTCCGGCACGTGTCACATACTGGATCTTGGCGGAGGTCTGGAATCCTTCGTTCAGCTTTCCGTATGCAAGGGTTTCTTCTGCAGGCGTTCTCTTATCCAACGAAAGTTTTTCGCATAATCCCGTCACTTTCTCTTCCAGTCCGGCAAGCCCCTTCTCTTCCGCTGTTACGGAAAATACCATGGCATCCTGTCGGAAAATCACGTTCATCAGCTCTTTCAATTTACTCTTCAGATTCTCTTTTTTCGTTTCAAAATTTGCATCGAGGTCATCGAGCATGCGATAGTAGTCAATCCCGCTGCTGCGATCACTGAACGCAGCTGTCTCGGAGAAATAAGCCATGGCACGGGTTGCCGCTGCCGAATGTCCCGCCGTTGTCAGCCGCATCTGTGTCCTTGATTTCTGCTCGGAAACGATCTCTTTTAAGCGTTTCTCATCGTCCAGTTTGGATGTGAATAAAATCTCCTCGATCACATCAAACACAAAGTCGATTTTATCATAAAGTGTGCGGGCTGATACGGTAAACATCGGATACATCTTCTGTGTGTCCTTTTCTGGAAATACGACCATCCCGGTACCGATGCCTCCGGTCTGCATATTGATCTCATTGAACAGATCTCCGTAAGCATAATGCTCGGTGTCGATCATGCCCAGCACATTTTTCAGAAGTCCGACATAAGGCAGATCCTCTTTTCTGACAACGGACAGATCAAAATAAAGGGTCAGATAAGCGATGCCGTTCGTGTTCACATCATGCCACAGAACTTTGGTGTTGCCAAAAGAAAGCTCTCTGTTGCAGATCGGTCTGCATTTCTTTGTGATATCCTCCCTGGTAAGCATCGGGATTTTCTCCAGCTCTTCCTGTGTGGACGGTGTCTCCTGGAATTCCTGCAGTTTTGCTGTTTTTTCTACCAGCTCCTTTACCTGTTCTTCACTGAGACCTGCCTTAAAATCTGCCAGTTTCTTTGCCGTCTCTGCCTCCAGTTTTGCAGTCAGTCCCTTTTCCGGTGCAACGACAACAACCGCCACATGTGTGTTATCCAGCAGATATTTCTGCACCAGTTTCTCGTAATAATCACTCTCTACTGCATCACGGAGTTCCTTATAAATATCCAGCTGTTTGACATAGGCAAACGGATCACCCTCGCCGTACAGCCAGCTGTCCATAATGTCGATTCCGTACATCAGGCCCTTCGGATAAGAGCCGTAATCTGCCTCACGAAAACGGAACTCGGAAGAATTGATACCTGCCAGCAGTGCTTTTTTATCGATGCCGTTTTTCACCTGCTCTTCCAGTACCTTGCGGATCACTGCCAGGAACTTTTCTTTGTCACCGACATTTGCATTTTTAGCGACTACCGAAAGGGAAGGCTGCTGAATGCCGCTCTCAAAAGAGCCTAGGATATCTTTTCCAATCCCGGCATCCAAAAGAGCCTGTTTAAGCGGTGCCCCAGGTGCTGACAAAAGTGCATATTCCAGGATTGCCATGGCAGTCACAAGACGTACATCGCTGCTTGTGCCAACGGACACATTCCAGGAAAGATAGGTGTTGTCTTCTTCCGATTCGGATGTGGAAATAGAATATTTTTTATAGATCTCATGCGGAGCATCGAACGCTTTCTGCATACTGATCTTTGAATCTACCTCTTTTTCTCCGTATTTAGAGAGATATTCCTGATCCAGCCAGGTAAGGCGTTCCTCAACATCCATATTTCCATAGAGATAGATGTAGGCATTGGACGGATGATAATATTTTCCATGGAAAGCCAGAAAATCTTCGTATTTCAGATCCGGGATACACTGCGGATCTCCTCCGGACTCAAATCCATACGGTGTATCCGGATAAAGTGCATTTAAAATTTCGCGATCAAGCACATCTTCCGGTGAAGAATAAGCTCCTTTCATCTCGTTGTATACCACACCATTGTAGGTGATCTCATCCTCCGGATTTTCCAGATGATAATTCCAGCCTTCCTGACGGAAAATCTCTTCTTTTTTATAAATATTGGTATGAAAAACGGCATCCATATAGACATCCATCAGGTTTGCAAAATCTTTGTCATTGCAGCTTGCAATCGGATACATGGTCTTATCCGGATAGGTCATCGCATTCAGAAAGGTATTGAGCGAACCTTTTACCAGCTCCACAAACGGATCTTTGGACGGAAACTTTTCGCTTCCACACAGCGAACAGTGTTCCAGAATATGTGCTACCCCGGTGCTGTCTACCGGAGGTGTACGAAATGTAATATGAAATACTTTATTATCGTCATCATTTGCAATGACCATGATGCGTGCACCGCTTTTTCTGTGACGCAGCAGATAGCCGACTGACTGAATATCGGAAAGCCCCTCTTCCCTTAAAAGTTCGTACGCCTGTAATTCTTTTATTGCCATGAAAAAACCTCTTTTCTTTTTATTTATTCATAAAAACTGCAGCCCTTTCTGCCATATTCTTTTACATAATAGAGTGCCTGGTCTGCATCTTTAAAAATACTCTCTCCTTTATTCGGGCGGTCTGAGTTTCTGTCCCGTCAAAATATCTTTTCAAAATATCCAGAGCTTTCTCTCTGCTCTGTTTTGTTTCTGCTTCTTCAAAATAAGCATCCATATATTTACTTTGCCCGGTCATCGCATAAAGCCTGACCTGCTCCGTCAGATAATCGGATCTGTTCTGCAGCTGCTTCGCTGCATTTCCACATGCAATATACTGGTTTGTCGTCGTCTGAAGTACATGAAACTCCTTTCGGCCAATAAAGGAAATTATCTTCTGAATTTTCTCATGTACAAACCCCTGTTATATCAACGGAAAAAGTGCGATCCCATACGTGACACCGCACTTTCCCTGTTGGATTACCTGTTATTTATTTACGCACAGTTTTCTTACCATATCTGCCGGGATCATTGTACATGCCAGCAGAACAACTGCAATCCAGCCTTTGATTCCAAACGGAACACAGCTGAACATTTCTCCAATCCACTGGAACGGGGCCAGCGGAACGATCGCCGCATTTACGAGCAATGCCTGCACGATTATAATAATCAGAAATACTTTAATAAAATCTTTATTCTCATTCAGACCGGAAAAAATTGCAAATCCATCGTCACGCACATTAAAGCCGTTGAACAAAGCTGCCACAATAAACAGTACAAAATAACCCGTCAGGTGCTGTTCCTCATTTGCAAACAGATTTACAAAGAACGGCACTTTCAGATAGATAAAGCTTACCACGGTAAGCCAGATTCCCATTGTGAGGATCTGTCCCATCATTTTTTTGCTTACAATACTTTCATCACGTTTTCGCGGTGCTTCTGCCATATATTCTTCTTTTGCCGGTTCATTGCCAAGCATCATCGCTCCCAGTCCGTCCATGACCAGATTTACAAAGAGAAGATGTGTTACTTTCAGTGGTTCATCCACACCGAAAAACGGTGCGATCGCACTGACCACAACGGCTGCCACGTTGATCACCAGCTGGAATTTACAGAATTTCAGGATGTTATGGTAGATGGTTCTTCCATAGAGGATGGCATCTTTGATGGATTTAAAATTATCATCCAGAATAACGATCTTACCTGCTTCTTTTGCTGCTTCGGTTCCGCTTCCCATGGCAAAACCAACATCTGCACGTTTCAGTGCCGGTGAGTCGTTGACACCGTCACCTGTCATGCCGACTACCAGGTTCATCTCCTGGCACAGGCGTACCATACGGGACTTGTCGGTCGGCAGTGCTCTTGCGATCACACGGATATTCGGTATGATCTTCTTCACTTCTTCATCACTCATCTCATTGAGCTGTGCGGAGGAAAGTGCACGGTCGCTGCCTCCTTTTAACAGTCCTGCATCTTTTGCGATCGCTACCGCTGTCTCAAGGCGGTCACCTGTGATCATAACAACCTGAATACCGGCTCCCTGTACTTCCCTGATCGCTTCTTTTGCTTCCGGACGTACATCGTCACGAATGCCCACCAGACCAATGATCACGATATCATCATTGATTGAATTTTCAACCATGTCTTTTTCTGAATAACCAAAGGCCAGCACACGCATTGCTTTTGCTGCCAGTTCATCGATCTTGCGGTTCAGGATGGCGTTGTCCATGGTACAGATATTGCCGTCTGCATCCAGATATTTCACTGCATTTGCCAGAAGTTTTTCCGGTGCCCCTTTATAGAAAGTTTTACCGGTGCTGTCGATGCGTGCCTGACTGAATTTATTTGCAGAGTTGAAAGACTGCTGTTTTGTTATTTTATATTCGCTGCTGTTCTCCAGCGTCTTGAATGTCTCCTCACCCAAAAACTTCATCAGTGCCTGATCGGTTGCATTTCCGCCGATGACTTTATGGGATGCATCAAACATGGACTGTGTATTCTTACCGATGGCAAGATCCACAAGACCTTTTACCTTGCTGTGTTTACTCAGCTGTGCAATATCAATGGAATTACCGTCGCCGGTAAAGAAATCGACCACTTCAAGCATACCTTTTGTGATCGTTCCTGTCTTATCACTGAAGAGAATGTTTAAAGAACCTGCTGTCTCGATACCTTCTGCTTTTCTTACCAGGACATTGTGGTCAAGCATTTTGCTTGTATTTTGCATCAGTACGAGGGAGATCATCAGCGGAAGTCCTTCCGGAACTGCACAGACGATGATGACAATTGCCAGAGAAAGAGCCCTTACAACATCTTTGACAACTGGTTCAATCCCCATTGCAAAGTACTGGGAAACTCCGCCCGCCTGCATAACAAAGTAGACCAGGTAAAGTACGGCGATCAATACCGCACCGATATAACCAAACGTGGAAATCTGTTTTGCAAGTTTGGCAAGTTTTACTTTCAAAGGAGAATCCGGCTCGTCTTCCTGCATCTCTTCTGCCATTTTTCCCATCATGGTCTTCAGTCCGACCTTGCGTACATCAAGAATACCTTCGCCGTCAAATATCACTGCTCCGCGGAACAGGGAGTGTGCATCGACAAAGGTATCACCTGTGATGTCATCTTCCAGCTGAAAATCTTCTGATGCCGCTGTTTTTTTACATTCTTCTGCCTCGCCGTTCAGTGCGGAGTTGTCCACACGCAGTGCCCCGTCGATCAGTACACCGTCTGCCGGGATTTTATCACCGGACTGCAGCAGGACTTTGTCACCGACTACAACATCATCAACATCGATCACCGTGATCACGCCGTTCCTGTGAACTTTACACTTGTCTTTCTCTGTATTGTCTTTCAGTTCACGGTACTTGGTATCGCTTGCAACACCGGTCTTTGCAGATACGGTTGCCACGATCAGCACTGCAACGATCGTTCCGAGCGGCTCGTAAATCTCCGCATACCCAAAGAAGAACATCACGATCATCAGTGCTGCGATCGCCAGCAGGATCTTGATCATCGGATCACTGAACGTCTCTTTGAATTCTTCCCAGAACGTGGTCGGCTCGGAATCCGGGATCTCGTTGGAACCAAATTTACTTCTGGACTCTTCGACCTGTTTGTCTGTCAAACCATTATACTTCATCTTTTTGTCTCCTGTTTTTATTTTTCTGCTTATAAGCAGGGAGAAACTATATGAATCACTTCGTCTCAGATATAGTCTCTCCCATATCGCACCATGTCATACCGGTACGCTCTTATTTCTGAAATCTTGCTGCCATCTCACCGATGCCGCCGTCCCTTGTTCCCTGTCCGATGGCACCGAATTTCCACTCACCGTTGTAGCGATAGATCTCACCGAAGATCATCGCCGTCATTCCGGAGTAGTCCTCTGTCAGGTTGTACTTTAAGATCTCCTGGTCATTTTTTCCGTCTACCAGGCGGATAAACGCATTCTCGATCAGTCCGAAATGCTGCTTTCTCTGCTGTGCCTGATAGATCGTTACAACGATCACGATCTTGTCATACTCAGACGGCACACGGTCCAGGTCGATCACGATCTGCTCGTCATCGCCTTCTCCTTCGCCGGTCAGGTTATCGCCCATGTGACGGACGGTTCCGGATTTGTGTGTCAGATTGTTATAGTATACCAGATCATCTCTTCCTGCCATTCTGCCGTTCTGCAGTAAGATTGCAGAAGCATCACAGTCGATTGGTGCCGGTTTCGGTGCAAAAAATCCTCTGGATCTTTTGACTTCATCCCATCCAAGTCCTACTACGACTCTGGATAACCCCTTTTTCTCTTTGGACAGATTCACTTTCTGTCCTTTCTGTAAACTGATAGACATAATCATGCCCCCTTTTCCAGGTTTTTAAGCATTGCTGCGATTTTCTTTTGCTTATGCGACTTCGATTCCATAATGTCCGCACAGTGCTGCCAGACCGCCCTGGAATCCGCTGCCGATGGCGTTGAATTTCCATTCTCCGTTGTGCTTGTACAGCTCGCCTACCACAACGGCTGTCTCAATGGAGAAATCCTCTCCGAGGTCAAAATGGATCAGTTCTTTTCCGGTTGCATCATCCACGATACGGATAAATGCGTTGGATACCTGTCCGAAATTCTGTCTTCTGACATCTGCATCGTAGATCGTTACGGTAAATGCGATACGTTCGATGTCGGATGGAACCTGTGTCAGATCGACCATGATCTGTTCGTCATCGCCTTCGCCGGAACCGGTCAGATTGTCGCCCATATGTTTGACACATCCGGTCGGATGTTCCAGATTTCCGTAAAAGATAAATTCTTTTTCGGTCGGGCATTTGCCGTTGGAACCGCACATAAATGCTGCTGCATCCAGGTCAAAATCTGCTCCTGTATCAAATGCGTTCACATCCCATCCGAGTCCTACCATAATGTTTTTCAGTCCCGGATTTCCTTTTGTCAGATCTACTTTCTGTCCTTTTGATAAATTAATAGGCATAATGTTTCCTCCTTTATGGATTTATATTAAGGTGAAGATTCACCCTGTTTGCTCTCAGTATCTCTTTGTCGGCATGTGGTACATCTGGTTGAATTCCTGCTTGATGTTCTCAAGTCTTGCCTGATCTTCATGCCGCTGTTTTCTTGCATTTTCCTGGATTTGTCTTGTCTCATCGATACCGTTTACGATCGTTTTCCAGGTCGTCTCCAGCGTCTCAATCTTAATCGAACTGCCGGATGCCAGCTGTGCCGTCATCTTGGACTGCTGCACGGTATTCTGTGCATTTTTAATAAGCATCTCATTTGTTTTCTGGTCCAGTGCAGAAATGGCTTCTGCCTGGATTTTCTGGCGTTTCAGCATGATCGCCTGTGCCAGTGCCTGCTTAAATACCGGAAGTGTGATGATAAATGCGGAATTGATCTTGCGGACCAGGTTCATGTTGCTGAATGCCATCGTCTTGATCATCGGGATCGACTGCATGGCAATGTTTTCTGCGGTACGCAGATCCTGTGTCCTCTGCTCCAGCATCATCAGTGCCTGATTTAAGCTGGTAAGCTCAAACTGGATCGACTGATCCCCGGTAGCCTCCATATCTGCCTGACGCTGTGCGATATAGGCTTCCAGCTCCTGACAGCCTTGTTCTCCGGCAAGAATGTATTTCACCAGCTCGTGGTAATAATTTACATTTGCCTCAAACATCGTCTCTAATTTGCGGTTGGACTGCTTGATCTCTGTCTCATACTGTTTGAGCTGAACATAGATCTGATCTACTTCTTCGCCCATTGTATGATATTTAGCAAGAATCTTGTCCATCTGTTTGCGAAGCCCGCCGAACAGTTTGTCAAACAGACCTTTGTTTTCTTTTAATTCATCCGGATCAAACTTCTCCATGATCTTTGCAAGCGTGTTCAGCATCTGACTGGACTCATCCAGCTGTTTCATATCCATGCTGTTTAACACCACATCCGATGCTTTGGAGATCTCTTCTGCGACCTCTGCCCCAAACGATACGATCGTCTCCAGATTGTTGACCTCGATCGTGCTGACGATATCGTCCACTTCTTTGGAACCAACCAGCTCTGCACTCATCTGCTTTCTGTCCACAACGATATCATAAGACTTCACCTGTTCCAGTTCCGCCTGTGCGGCCGGAGCTGTCTGCGTTGGAGCATCTGGTCTGTTAAAATTAAGTCCCATCTTTTACTCCCTCCTGAATAGTATGTCCCGCCAGGATTTCTGGCGTGCCTTTGGTAATGGAACCTTCGTCAGATCCGGGACATTTAAATCATATAAATACTCCCCGATCTGATGCTCTTCCATCCGTTTTCTGTTGTAAAAGTTCTCTATATTCTGATATCCGGTCGGTATGAAAAACAGAATGTCAAAACCGGCCAAATTCAAAAACGCGGTAAGGATCGCATCCTCCAGTGAGATTACTTTCTCACCGGGATTGATATAGATCAGTTTCGGATTTTTCTTTGTAAAATCAAATTTCTGAAGCATCCGCAGGATTTCTTTCGGCAGGTTCAGTATCGTCGAAAGGATCGTGTACTCCGTGCCGTTTTCAAAGGTGCCGCGGATCAGCTTCTGCTCAATCAGGATCTGCAGTTTATCCAGAATGTGCTCCTGGATCTCTTCTCTTAAAAAGCCATAGGCATACGCCGGATGGTTTTTGATCTTTGCCTTCTGCAGTCTGCCGTTTTTGTAAAATTCAGTCACATAAGGCTTGATCGGATTGGCTGCAAGCGGCTGAATATAAGGAAAGCTTTTAATCACCATGGTATCTTCTGTGATCAGCTCCCGGATCGATGACCAGTACTCGGATACTTTTCCGTCTTTTACGCCGGAAACTTTTGCAAAAATGACCGGGATATTGACAGTGCTTTCCGTCGTACTGAAATTCGGCCGGTATTTCACTTCTTCGTTCCATAAAAGCCGGATCTCCTCGTACATTGTCTGGAGATTGATGATATCCGCCCTCTGATACTGCTGGTTGCGGTACAGTCCACTATCCTGATACATCAGAGTATCCAGTTCCCGCTCCGCATGATAGGCAGCCGTCCCCATCCGGACTTCGGTATTTTCCTGCGGAAAACGCTGTAAATGCAGCGTCTCCGTAAAATTCATCTGATAGAGCAGCTGATCTTCCAGTGCAAACGCAGCACTACGATCCGGATCGAGGATCAGTACATCCACCGGAAGTCTGCCCAGCATTTTCAGAAACAACGCTTCAAAACGATTTTTGCATCCGCCCATATAAAAAAAGCATCCAATCTGCGGCATACGCCAGCTTTTGAATAACTCCGGCAGATAACGCATCATCCAGCAGATCAGATAGACTGCCTTGTTGGTCAGTTTGTTGCGGTTCTCATCCAGTGCTTTTTCCTCCTCCAGAAGCACATCAAGAAATGCTTTGATCATCAGGCTCTGAAGCTCCCGGTTCGCCGGATACTGAAGATTGCGTTTCAGATCCAGAAGCATCTCATCGGTTTTGCTGTAATTTTTTCTGGAAACTTTTGCGATCTCCTCCGGAGTCGGCGGCTCGATCTGCCCGTTTACGATCACAATGTTTCGCTTCCGGGCTTTTAATTCCTGGTAAAGCTGGTAAAGCTCGTTAGTATAAGAAGTTTTATCTTCCACACCATTTATCTGACAATAACAATTATAATAAAAATCAGGATCACTGCCCCGCACGGTCGGCGGCTTTGCAATATCCAGAAGAGGCTTTCCCTCAATCCATGCATTGGTGCAGTTTCTGACATCCGGAAGTCTGCCGTAAAGGCGGCTTCGCTCCAGCTCCTGTTGCTGCTGCATGCGAAGATTCTTCAGACTGAAATCCCCCGGAAATGCCTGCATATCCGGCAAGGTCAGCGGCATAGAATATGCATTCGCCGCATCCAGCCTCTGATAATTCTGATCTCCGTGGTACTGCAAAAGTACAATATCGCAGCCCGCATGGCACAATATAGACAAAAGCATCAGCTCATAATGGCTGATGTCTCCCTCGTACAGAATCTTCGGGACGGAATTTTCACCGAGCAGATTGACGATCCGCTCGAACTTATAATACAGCCAGCACATGAACTTGATGTAGGCATTTTTCAGCATACCCTCTGTCTTGCCTGCCCTTTGCATAGAAGCAAAAAAATCATACATGGACATCGCCATATTTTTCCGCTGGTACGGATTCATCCGCGGAAGCCATTTCTGTAAACGACTTTCGATAAAACCAGGAGCCATCTGAAAATCCATGCCCATCATCTCTTCATAATAAGAAAGATTCTGCCCGGCAGGATTGGGAATCCTGCCTTCGATCACAACGCCGCGAAGCCTCGCCTCCTCATAATATTTCCGGATAAAGGCCGCGACCTGCGGTGTATAACCACTGATGCGGTAAAAGTATACTTCTTCTCTTGTCGTTCTGACCGAAAGCTCTTTAAAATAATCGTCAAGTATGCTTAATTTCTGTTGTCTGAACATAGGTGAAATGCGAATGTCGCCCTCTCTTTTTCTGTAAAATTACATATAAATCACTATATCATTTTTTGCGTTTCTTTTCAAGCATTTTAAGAAACGACCAGGCAATCGTTTCTCTTTGCATACTGTCGCCGTACAGATACCTGAAAAATCGGATCCAGACGTGACAATTTCTGCTTTTTAGCGTATACTCAAAGCAGATAAAAGAAAAGGAGGTCATTTTATGCTTGTTCTTCCAAAAAAGACTTCGCACCCCCTTCACACAGATTCGATCCTTGAGATCAACCGTGTCACCTCCAGAGCTGAGGACTATACAGGCATACACAACATAAATCGCGTGACGCAAAGTGAATCTCTCTCCTCTGCAGAAGCCGCGCCATTCACTGTATCCAGGGCATCGGAAACTCCCGGCATCTCACACCAGATCATGCCTGCTTTGATAAATCAAACGAGGAAAGGACAGAAAACACTACTTGGAGATGCAATTTCTCTTGGAAAGATCAAGGCCTGCCTTGGCTGGAATGTCAAAAATCCGGCCTGTGATGTGGATGTTTCCGCATTTCTTCTTGGCCGTGACGGAAAAGTTTCAGGCGATGACTGGTTTGTATTTTACGGTCAAAAAGAAAGTCCGGATTGCAGTGTGATTTTTTCTGATCGGGAAAACACGGACCGCGAGTCCGTTGCGATCGATCTTTCCAGACTGAATCCATCGATCACCCGGATCGTCTTTGTGCTGACGATCAATGATGCCTTTTCCAAACGCCTGAATTTCGGCATGATCGAGGATGCCTATGTGCGGATTTTAGATGCCGCTTCTGACCGGGAGCTGGTCAGCTTTGTGATGGATGAATATTATTCCAATGTCATCTCCATGATGATCGGAGAAGTCTATTTACATAACGGAAACTGGAAATTCAATGCCATCGGAAACGGGGTCGCCAAAGACCTGGAAGGCTTATGCGGTCTGTATGGTGTACAGGTTAAACAGACTTGAACACCGTTTCTTTTTAAGGAGGAAATCGTTTTATGTTAAATTTTGAAGTGATCAATGAACTGAGTCTGAAAGTTACCTGCACCGGAAATGATGTACTGTTCACAAAGGCCGGTGCTTTTATCGCCGGCGAAAGCCAGGGCGGAAAAAATTATCGTTTCGAAAAACTGCTGCTCGGTCCACAGAGCAACCTGATGCAGGCAGCCCTCGGTTCCCTGACAAGACGCGTCACCCGTGAAAATCTGCCTCTGATGAAAGTCACTATGAATGGCGATTCTGTCACTTATTATGCAAATCATGGACAGCATGTAGTTGTGTATAAACTTGCCCAGGGTGAAATCCTTTCGGTAGAGTCCGAGAATATTCTCGCTTTTACACAGGACTGTGATTACAGCGTCCGCTTTATCGGCTGCGGTATCTTTTCCCAGAAAGGTCTGGCAACCTCAACGCTGACCGGAGCCGGTCCGAATGCCTATGTCGCTGTGCTCTCGGACGGCAACCCAATCGCCATGGACAACACCGACAGCCATGCTACAATTTCTGTAGACCCGGATGCCGTGATCTGCTGGATGAGCCGCCGCGGATATGGCGATCCGCAGATCCGCAGTGATCTTTCCTGGAAAAACCTGATCGGGCAGGCTTCCGGAGAATCCTATGCCTATGAATGGTCCGGCAACGAACCGGTCTGCGTACTTTTGCAGCCATGTGAACGCTCCGGCGGTATCCGCGTCGGCATCGATTAAATGCAATTTTATTATTCAAGATTCACGTAAAAGACCGCAGGGCATTTCGCTCTGCGGTCTCTTTTATATTATCAGCAAATGCTGATCTTCTCATTATTCTTCTGTTTTATTTGCACCATACAGTGTGATCAGTTTGTTCAGGTATTCATAACGAGCTTTTGCTTCTGCTTCATTCTTAGCGAACAGTTTCTTAGCCTTTTCAGGGTTAGAACGCATCAGGGAGTTGTAACGAACTTCGCCGTTCAGGAATTCCTGATATTCTCCTGTAGGAGCCTTGCTATCCAGAGTGAATGCATCTTTTCCTTCTGCTTTTGCAGCCGGATTGTAACGGAAGCAATGCCAGTAACCAGCTTTTACTGCCAGTTCTTCTTCTGTCTGAGCTTTTGCCATACCTTTCTTGATACCATGGTTGATACATGGAGCGTATGCGATGATCAGGGATGGTCCCGGATATGCTTCTGCTTCTGCGATTGCTTTTACCGTCTGGTTGAAGTCAGCACCCATGGAGATCTGTGCTACATATACATAGCCATAGCTCATTGCAATGCTTGCCATATCTTTTTTCTTCACTTCTTTACCGCCTGCTGCGAACTGTGCTACTGCACCGGTCGGAGTAGATTTGGAAGCCTGTCCACCTGTATTGGAGTAAACTTCGGTGTCGAATACCATGATGTTGATATCTTTGCCGCTTGCCAGTACATGGTCAACGCCGCCGAATCCGATATCATAAGCCCATCCGTCACCTCCGAAGATCCACTGGGATTTCTTAGCCAGGAAATCTTTGTTCTTGACGATGTCTTTGCATGTATCACAGTCGATGCCTTCCAGAGCTGCTACCAGTTTGTCTGTAGCTGTTCCGTTTGTAGCACCTACGCTGTAAGTATCCAGCCATTCCTGGCAGGCTGCTTTCACTTCATCAGAAGCTTTTTCGTTTGCAGCAACAGCTTCTACTTTTGCTTTCAGTCCTTCACGGATTGCTTTCTGAGCTAACAGCATACCATAACCGAACTCTGCGTTATCTTCGAACAGTGAGTTGCTCCATGCAGGACCCTGTCCTTTTTCGTTTACGGTGTACGGTGTGGACGGTGAAGAGTTACCCCAGATAGAGGAGCATCCTGTTGCGTTTGCAATGTACATTCTGTCACCAAACAGCTGTGTAACCAGTTTTGCATACGGTGTCTCACCACAACCTGCACAGGCACCTGAGAACTCAAGCAGCGGCTGTTTGAACTGAGAACCTTTTACCGTATTTTCTTTGAATTTTTCTACCACATCTGCTTTTGCAGGCAGTTTTGTTGCATAGTCGAAGTATTTCTGTTCGCCGGCATTTGCTTCCATGTTTTCCATAGCCAGTGCTTTTGCACCTTTCTTGCCCGGGCAGACGTTTGCACAGGAACCACATCCGGTACAGTCGTAAGCGGATACAGTCATTGTGAATTTATATTCTTTCATACCGGTCATCGGCAGAGTCTTCAGTCCTTCCGGAGCTGCAGCAACCTCTTCGTCAGTCAGTGCTACCGGACGGATAACAGCGTGCGGACAAACGTATGCACAGCGGTTACACTGGATACAGTTTTCCGGATTCCATACAGGAACGTTTACTGCGATACCACGTTTTTCGAATGCAGCTGCACCGGATGGTGTCGTACCGTCCACATAATCTTTGAATGCAGATACAGGCAGTGTATTACCTTCCTGAGCGTTTACTTTGCTCTGGATGTTGTTTACGAAATCTACTACGTCCTGACGGCCGCCTGTTGCAACTTTGGTATCCAGACCTTCGTCCTGTGCGTCTTTCCAGCTTTCCGGAACGTTTACTTCAACGATCTGTTTTGCACCTTCATCGATAGCTGCCCAGTTCTTCTGAACGACATCATCACCTTTACGTCCGTAAGTTGCTTTTGCTGCTGCTTTCATCAGCTCGATCGCACTTTCTTCCGGAATGATGTTTGCCAGTTTAAAGAATGCAGACTGCAGGATGGTATTGATACGAGTCGGACCCATGCCTGTCTCAATACCGATCTTAACACCATCAATGATGTAGAATTTGATGTTGTGCTTTGCGATGTATGCTTTTACCTGACCCGGCAGATGTTTTTCCAGACCTTCCATATCCCATGGGCAGTTCAGCAGGAATGTACCGCCGTCAACCAGTTCCTGAACCATGTTGTATTTACGAACATAGGAAGGATTGTGGCATGCTACAAAGTTTGCTTTTTTGATCAGGTAGGTAGATTTGATCGGTTTCTTACCGAAACGCAGGTGAGACATGGTAACACCGCCGGATTTCTTTGAATCATAGTCAAAGTAAGCCTGAGCGTACATATCTGTGTTGTCACCGATGATCTTGATGGAGTTCTTGTTTGCTCCAACGGTACCGTCTGCTCCCAGTCCCCAGAACTTGCAGTTGATGGTTCCTTCCGGAGTTGTGATCAGCTGCTCGCCCAGCGGCAGAGACAGATTGGTAACGTCATCTTCGATACCGATCGTGAATACTTTCTTTTCTGTGTTGTTGTATACAGCAACGATCTGAGTAGGTGTTGTATCTTTGGAACCAAGTCCGTAACGTCCTGAATATACAGGAACTGCATCGAATTTGGAACCTTTCAGAGCTGCTACTACATCCAGGTACAGCGGTTCACCCATAGCACCCGGCTCTTTTGTTCTGTCAAGAACCGTGATCTGTTTTACAGATTCCGGAATTGCATCGATCAGTGCTTCTGCACAGAACGGTCTGTACAGACGAACTTTTACGACACCGACTTTTTCACCGGCAGCCATCAGGTAATCGATGGTCTCTTCGATGGTATCATTTACAGATCCCATAGCTACGATTACTTTTTCTGCATCAGCAGCACCGTAGTAGTTGAACAGTTTGTAGTTTGTACCGATCTTTGCATTTACTTTGTCCATGTATTCCTGAACGATAGCCGGCATTGCATCGTAGTAAGGGTTGCAAGCCTCTCTTGCCTGGAAAAAGATGTCCGGGTTCTGTGCAGAACCTCTCTGGCAAGGATGGTTCGGGTTCAGTGCATGTTTACGGAATGCATCGATTGCATCCATATCTGCCATATCTTTCAGATCTTCGTAATCCCATGTTTCAATCTTCTGGATCTCGTGAGATGTACGGAAACCATCGAAGAAGTTGATGAACGGGATACGTCCTTTGATTGCTGCCAGATGAGCAACCGGAGTCAGGTCCATAACTTCCTGTACACTGGATTCGCAGAGCATTGCACATCCAGTCTGACGACAGGCATAGATATCGGAATGATCACCGAAGATTGACAGTGCGTGGCTTGCCAGTGCACGTGCAGAAACGTTGAATACGCCCGGCAGCTGCTCGCCTGCGATCTTGTACAGGTTCGGGATCATCAGAAGAAGACCCTGAGAAGCTGTGTAAGTAGTTGTCAGAGCACCTGCTGCCAGAGATCCGTGTACAGTACCTGCTGCACCTGCCTCAGACTGCATCTCTGTTACCTGAACTTCCTGTCCGAAAATATTTTTTCTTCCTTGAGTTGCCCATTCATCTGTTGCCTCCGCCATAACAGATGAAGGTGTGATAGGATAGATAGCTGCAACATCTGTATATGCATAAGAAGCATGAGCTGCTGCATGGTTACCATCCATGGTCTTCATTTTTCTAGCCATTTTATTATACCTCCTTAAAATGATGCTGGATAAAAAGATTCCTTTTGCGGAATTCAATTAGTATCCTTATTGAAAAAAAATTACTAATCTGTTGTTACCCATATATTTTTACTATAGCACAACAAAAAGAAAATGTCCATTTCCGAAACGACGGAAACAGACTCTTTTCTTGTATTTTTTGCTGTACATGCCAGCTCTTTTTTCAGTTTTATTATACTCTTTTTACAATTTTCAGTCCAATTTCATCAATACGTTTACTTGACTGTAAGTTTCAGTCTTGCTTTCTTTCCATTGTAAAGTTTCACAGTGATCACTGTACTTCCTTTCCGGATGGCTTTCACGTTTCCCTTTGCATCCACCGTGGCAATTTTTTTCCTGCTGCTATTGTATCGGATGCCGAATGCGGCACTTCCGGACGGAAGTTTCACCCTAAGCCGGAGGGTTTTTCCTTTTTTCAGTGTCCTGTTTTTTGCACCGATCGTAACCTTCTTTGGTGCCTGTCTGACCGTCACTTTGATGCGGCAGGTCTTCTGGTTTGCAGTTGTGACCGTGATCACGGCATTTCCTTTTTTCTTTGCCCGGATCACACCGCCCTGTGTGACACTTGCCACTTTATTGTTGCTGCTTTTGTAAGTCACACGTTGATCTGCGGCATCAGCAGGTGTGATCACCGGATTTAAACGAACACTTTCTCTGACTCCGATCACGATTTTGGCACCGTTCTTTTCCTGACCGGAAAAAGCAGAACGGCTGACAAGAGAAATACTCTGCACTTCCTTTTTCTCCGTGCTTTCTGTATGATTTCCGGCCGGATCTTTCTTTTCGGTTTCTTTTCCGGTATTCGGATTCGGTGCTTCCGTAGACGGCTGCTGCGTTTCGGTTTCCGAACTTCCGTCCTCTGCAAGTTTTACTTCCTTTTCCAGTGTTTTGCTGCCTGATGCATCTTCTGCCGTTACCACTGCAGTGTAAGTACCTGCTTTCACTTTATTGCCCTTTTCATCACGGCAGTCCCACCAGAAATAAGCACGGCACTGATACTCTCCCGTGCCGTCCGGCTGCACGATCTCTGCCATTTCCTGATCCGCAAGCACACGCACGGTATTTCCGTCTGCATCCAGGATCCTGCTGCTCATAAGCGGTATCGGAAATTCCGGTACGGCATCGCTGCCTTCTTTGGAAACATAAAATCCAAAATCTGCCAGAAGTTCCCATTCCTCTTCAGAAGAAAGTGCATGTTCTTCCGCTGCCGACAGCGTCATATCATTGATAAGAGAAGGATCCTCTGCGGAAGCCGCAAATGGTATGATATAAGAAAAATCCGAGCCTTCTGTGCGGATCATGCAGGCAAAATAGCCGGAATAATATCTGGTCTGCTCATCTCCGACTGTTATTTCCAAACTGCCTTTTCCCTGTTTCAGTGAAATTCCGGATTTTCCATCCACTTTCTCCACACCGGCATCTTTCTCAAAATCAGGAAGTCCTTCCGGATCGTAAACGGTAAACAAAAGCTGCTGCAGGCCCCATGCAGACCCTGCATAATACCAGGCAACCTCTGCATTCAGCGTTTCTCTTGCCTGATAAGATATCTGAAGTTTCGGCGTTCCATCTTCTGCATAATGCAGAATTGCTTTCTCAAAAGATGCCTTCTCTGCTTTCTGTGCCGCCGGCAGGAACACCTCCTGATTGTCTGACGGATACATCCGCATATGGTTTGCAACACAATGGTTCTGCGTGAAACGTTTGATCTCGTTAAAGGTGATCTCTCCGTCCCCGTCATAATCCGCCGGTGCCGTGCCGATCGTGGCATCCTCAAAATCAACGTCCGTCTCTGCAAGTTCTGCATGGATGCCGTTTCCATAGACCAACGATCCGGTAAACACACCGTAGGCGGAGGCCTGTTTCGGTTCTGTACGTTCTGCAGATGCTTCCTCATTTTCGCTTCCGCCGTCTCCGATATCGCTGTTATCACCTCGGATCACCTGATTGGAAAGTTCGTCATCTGCCGCTGCCATCAGAAGACGGAAACGGCTGCTGTTTAACACCGTCCGACTCTGAAATCCCTGATTTTCCTTTTCTGCCTGTGCAAAATCTTCCGTAAACTGATCGACAAAAGTTTCTGCTGCCTCATCCCGGCTGACTGTGTTTTTAAGAAGACTCTGCAGCCCAATGCTCCTGGTCTGCGAACCCATCGTGCCGCTGTAACAGCAGTCCATGATCAGCACATTTTTCCCTTCGATACCTGCAAAACAGTCATAGAGATCCTGCGGCGTCACAACATTCTCACGGCTTCTTCCCATTTCCAGACAGAGTCCATCCTGCTGTCCGTGCCCGGAATAATAAAAATAATTGACATCATCCGCATCCGAATCTGCAAATGCAGTTTGAATCGCCTTCTTTAATTCACTTTTTGTTTTCGTTTTCTCTTCCGTGGTAATGGAAATATTCTGTCCGCCATATGCATTCTGTAACATACGGCTTACATTCACTCCGTCATTCTGCGGTCCCGGTGTCAGATCATACTCCGTTCCTTCGTAGTCACCGCGTGTGACCAGCAACGCTCTTGACTGCACCTGGGATGCGGCATCTGCTGCATGGCTCTGCATTTCAAATGCTCCCAGTGCCAGAAACAGGCATCCTGCTCCCAGTGCCGCTTTTTTTAATCTTTCTTCTGTACTTTTCATTTCTGCCTCCCTCATCGCTTTGTCGGATCAACATACATTTTGATTGGTTTAACCTGGTAATCGAGTAGGAGGCGGTGACTAACCGCCGTCCTCTCACACCACCGTGCGTACCG